>Ga0213829_1000294_pt1 | contig 52802 bp, 60 predicted proteins | sample MC6MC0896MG_FD_180665 | JGI IMG/M metagenome (GOLD analysis project Ga0213829, IMG submission 180665) | Enriched soil aggregate microbial communities from Iowa State University, Ames, United States - MC6-MC0896-MG | ecosystem: Environmental > Terrestrial > Soil > Unclassified | place: USA: Iowa... | reverse complement strand
ATTCCGATCTCGTATTTCGGTAAATGCCATATTTGATCGGATAAGAGCGAAATCCGTGATCGGTTAAAAACGAAAATCATGATCGGTTAAAACCGTAATCAGCGATCGGAATGGAGCGAAACGCGCACCATGCGTTCGCTTGACCGCATATGGCTGGATGACAGCCGGAACATTAAGGCGGGCATTATGCTCGATGACTTTACGCCGGATGGCGTCAGCCAGTTGAATCTCTTTTATAACAAACAGCCACGAAAGAACAGTACGCAGCTAATGAAAGTGCTGGACGGAATTAATCAGTCAGGGCTGGGAAACTTGTGGTTTGCGCGACAGGGAGTGAACAACGAGTGGAAAATCAAACGGGAGCTGCTTTCTCCAGCCTGGACGACGAGGTGGGATGACATTCCTGTTGCTCGCGTACTTTAAGTGACTGTAGCCAGTTAACATTGGCTTCGAGAGCGTAGTGCTAATGTATTACATAAAAACTACAAATGAAGATGGATAATAAAAACCCGCCGCAGCGGGTCATTAAATCAGACGATTCGTCGCAGTCTCGGTGACCCTGCCAGCATCCCGGACTGAGGCTCGATAGCAGCCTGTGGCTTCCAGTTACTGTGATCGCGACGCTGGCGCCCCGAACCGGCTACCATTTCCCTGAGTCTCTCAACAGGCGTACGTTGTTGCTGACCGACATAAACGACACGCATGAGAGACTGCATCATCACATTGCTTATGCTGTCAGCACTCTTCAGGCCATGACGGGCCAGGCGTGAAGCAACCAGTTCATCAAGCACAGCGCGATATTCGCTGGTAAAGTCGCCGTATGTCAGAGAGGCAGGAACAGAACCAGCATTGCTGACATTGGGCGCTGCCGACCCGGCGTTACGCTCACTAGCAGTTTTCAGTTTCAGTATGGCCATAATCCCCCCTAGTTATGATTATTTTAGCACAGAAGGCGCTCACAAAATACTCAGCCATCCATCCGTTTGACTAACACCTTCGCCCGAATTTTGCAGCCACGCTTTTCTCTGTTCTCATCAGCAGCACTGAGCTTATAACCCTGCGAACGATAAAGCGGCACAAGCGCTCTGTCAGGCTGGCTGACCATTACCGTATGCCTCCGCAAAGCTTTCCGCTACGATCATCCCTAATGGCAAAAGATAACCACTGAGCGGATTCGGGAACGGGTTAGATTCAAGGTAGCGCAGAGTAACGTTGATACGGCGGCGGGATACGCGGGCAAAAAGAAGACCGCACAATTCATCACCACACCAGATACCCACATCAATTTTGTCCCGATTCTGAACACGCCTCGCCAGCCAGTTGAAATCTATGCCCAGAAAGGCACGGTCGGGATGCTGGCGCCATGCCGGATGAACAATAGCCCAGTCATCAGGGACTATCTTATCGAGACGGATAAGATTCACCGGCAACACGTGCCCAAAGTTATCGTCGATAGTCAGGATGGCCAGCGCCAGCGCCTGTGCCCTCTTTTGCCTGTGTTCCTGAAGTGTTCCCATTGCGGCCTCAAATGCAAATCTACAAATACAATTGTATTACATTTGTATTCACAAAGAAACACATACGCACTGCGTTTTTCGTATTATTCCCGCTTAGTAAATGCCGTTTTAAGTCTCTGAACTATGTCTGAAAGGTCAGGGGAAGCATGGCAGAATTTTTTAACTATCAATTCGAGGACCAGACAGGCTTCTTCAAGATCCTTATCAGTAATGTTGTTTCCGTGACTGCCTGCGTTTCCAATCGCTTTTAGCGCATGAATGGCTGCGGCGTCATCTCCGAATAGATCCAGCCCCTGTTCAATACGCTGGTGAAGTTTCTTTGCTTCGGGCACATCCATGACGTCCATAAGTATTTCGAGAAGGCGTCTGATGGCATTGGCCGCAGCGGCACTGTTCAGCGTCAGCAGAGATGAGATGACGTTCAGCTGCGCTTTGATATCCGCCGGACAGCCTTCAGGCTCAATAAACAGCGGAAGAGGAGGGATAAACACTTTTGCCCTGAACATATCGACTATATCGACCTCAACGCCGTCACGCGTCTTCTTAACCTTTTCATCGCGCCAGCCTTCACCCGAGACGGCTATCGTTTCAAAACAACCAAGCCTTGTACATTCAAGCAGCCCCGAAAAAACATACGAGACGTCATCGTGATCAAAATCAACACGACTGACTTTTTTCTTAGTCGCTGCAGACGTGCCGAAGTGAAATGAACCCGCCCGGATGCGAAGCGTTTGGTTGTAGCAGGATGGGCAAAGCCAGGCAGGACACAGATGGGGCGTAAAAGACGTGAAAAGCGAAGGAACATTTTTCATTCAGCATCCTTGTCAACGAACGGATAAGGGAGGTAGACATTATATGTAATACATTTGTATCTCAAAGGAATTACAGATGAAATTCATTTTCGCGTAAGCATACCTGCAAAATCCTGCGCACCCAGGCTGAATCGGATCCCCAGCTGCGGCGCCACGTCCAGCGCAAAAACCTTCAGGTACTGCTCAGTGCTTTCATAGCGCTCGTGCCCCATATAGGTCTGTACGACCTTTGGCGGCACGTGGTTCAGGAAAAGGTGCATCGCAAAGCTGTGCCTCAGCGTTCTCGGGCTGACCGGCGTGACAGCAAAAGCAATGCCGGCCGTATCAGCTCTGTCTATAGCCTGCTGCAGCCAGCTCCATGCCGTTTTACGGGTCACTGCAAACAGCGGGGTGCGCCGCCCCGGCCGGAAGGTGGCCAGATAGCGATGCAGCTCCCGGACGAAGGCGCCATCGAGGAGTGGCACCACGCGTGCGACATTCTCGTCCTTTGCCGGACGTCCCCGGCCGCGGCTGCGCTGTTTGAGCGTCCGCAGGCGGACAAACGGACGCGGGCCGTCCAGTTGCAGATCTTCCGGCGTCACCATCAGCGCCTCGGTAATGCGCGCGCCTGTGTTCCACAGAAACGCAAAGAGCATGCGCTGCCGCTCGTCGGCAAACTGGCTTAACAGCACGGCCACTTCAGGTGCCAGCAGGTACTTTGGCAGGTCGGGCTGCAGCAGCGCCATGCCACGCAGGGCGAGTGCCGTTTCCCAGCTCTGCGCAGCCACACCGGTGGTGCCGGCTGCTGGCATCAGCATGACATACTCCTGACGTGCATTTGTATTACCTCTGTATTACGGATGAAACACGTAAGGACTGCATATGTCGTGTTACCGCAATCCGGTGCAGAATGTGAACCGGTGCGCATAAGTATGACAATTGAAATACTATTGTCATACACAATACACTGCAGGACCCTATTTTTCAGGGCGTGAAGCCGTCATCCTGTTCCGGTTCCTCATGGTCCCTGTAGCCGCCCGTGGCCTCTGGATACTCCTCACGCCAGCGGTCCAGCGCGGCTGCCGGCGCCGCCGGATAGTACTGCTCAGAGAGACGGCCGGCGCCGCTCAGCCACAGCACCAGGGTGCTCCCGTCCCGCTGCGCGAGGGTCAGTACGCCGTGCTCCAGGAGCGTCAGGCGCTCTGCCGGGGTGAGCGTAAGCCCGCCCGGGCTCACCACGGGAATGTCTTCCAGTGATACTGTCATTAATACCGTCCTCATCTGAGACTGTCAGTGGTAGCAGGCACCGTGCTACGAATGTAATACACAGGTACTACACCGGCGCGCTGGGCGAATTCTTTTACTTTCGCTGGTGCAAACCCCGTCAGATTTCAAAATCCGTATTTCGTTCTTCTGACGCCTATTCTGCCCCCGTACAGAAACTGCAGCCACCGGAATAAATCGCGGGCGTACAAAGTGCAGGGTAACAAAACCCTGTGTATACCGGTATCTGTTACGCAACAAAAACCACAGCTCGGGAACCGATCGGATGGGATTTATTCGCGGAAGGGCCACGCAGGCCGTGCGGTATCAGGGCTGAGGCTGGAAAGGCGGGGCAGGGGAGGGCGGGTAACCGTATGCCTGTTTTGTTACCTTGCAGGAAATGAAAGTAGAGGGCGAAAAAAAACCGCCTGTAAAGGCGGTTTAAAAAGGTAGGACCCCAACCAGATTTAGAACTGACAACTGACAATAAGGAGAGGGTCGCTTTTTCGGTGCCACTCGCAGCTGATGCAGCTGCATGTGTGAATGAGTTAAGATAGACTGATTATAGCACTGTAGAAAAGGGACGCAACATCTATGAGGATTTACTCAGAGCTGAACCGCACGGGGTTAACCAGTCGCCAGATTTGCTTTATAGAATGCTGGGGTAGTTTGTCACATGAAGACAGCTTGGATACAGACAGGGTAAGTTTTAATAACATCCTAAATTCAATCAATGAGATAAAGTATCTTTATCATACCCCAGGCATCTCAAAGCGCGAAAAAAAAGACAATTCGTTGCTGAGGAGCTTCTGGTCATACTGAAAGAAGACTGTGCGCTTAAAAACCCTGTATTCAGAGGTATCCCTGACAGGCTTTTGCACATGCTTGATTATAAAGACGCTTGGTCAGATACGGGACGCAGCCCAATCGAAAAAGAACAGGGCTTAATAGAAAATTACTTTGAGGAGTTAAAGTCACTCCTCATTGATAACTATTTACCTGTTAACATTGAGTTACTCGAAAATGAACTGGCGCAACATTCCCCTCCTACACAGGATGATCATGGAAGAATAGTTAAGTTATGCAATAACATAATGAGTTTTTTGCTGACATTGGGCATTCCACTGAAAGAATGTAATTATCATTTTGAAAGAACGTTATTTAAAGATCAACATGCTTTCGATGTAAGATTTCAATCATGGAAATCAAAAGTAAATGTCCGTAAACAAGCTTACATCGTTACATTCAGCATGGAGAATAATAAGCTCTATGACATGCTGACCTCATCTCCAACGCAGGTGATGTTTAATGGATGCACGTACAGAAATCGCATCAATGCATTCAATAAAAAAATAACCGATGTCGATATTGACGTTATATCCTATTCAGTTTTACAGTTCAATGGCATGCAGGTAAAACTTGCAGACCTATCATTGCTAGAGATATATCAGTACCTTAAAAATCCAGCATTCCTTCTAGCTTTACAACCCTCTTTCCAGAACTACACGTACGCCTTTTTCACAATCACTAAGTTCTCTGAAATATGTAATGATACAAGAATTATGGCTGCAAAAATCCTAAGCCACTCAAACAAAGTCAAACGCCATCTTTTCAGACTGTATATACTCAGAAATGCAATTGCACATAACGCCGAGTCGAATCCGTACATTGTTTTTCTGACAGCAAACCTCGAACACTATCTTCGGGGTACTATTACAACCATGTTTTATACTTCATCAATGATCGAAACGGTAAATTCGCCCGAGTCTGCTTTCCAGAGATATCTGGATTTTTATAAAATAGCAATTAATGAACTTGAGCCAACGTATTTAAGAGAAAAGAAAGAGCACGATAGCATTAATGGAAAGATAATAAAAAATCAAATAATACCGAAAGATAATCTTCTTCAGGATTGGATCAAATTGCATAGTTGAAAGAACCAGCAAAGAAGGGAGGTTTCTTTTCTTTGCTGTATTTCACTTAATAATTACAGGTATTCTTTGACCATTTTAACGAGCTTTTCAGGCCCCACCTGATTAGCGAGATGCAGGGCAGCTCGCATGATGGTGGAATCCGTAATGGTTTTACTCGGCGCCAGATCCTGCACCGCTTCGGTAAGTTTAGAGCACATCATTTTCTCTTCCGCGGTCAGTCGCACAGTTTTGGGCGTCTCACTGGTGGTTCTGTTGCGTTTGGTGCGAACATTGCTAAGGCGTGTGTCCTGCTCTGCTTTCACCACCGCCGGTTTTTCAATATGCGGGCGCTGAAGAATTTTCCCGGCCATTATTGTGCTCCTTCTTTCAGAGACATCATCTCTTTTGCCATTGATTTATAATCATTAATAACAAGTGCATTGCGGTCATAAAAATAGACCGGTTTGAAAATAACCTGCGCCTGTGCCACCTTTTCGTCAGTACGGATGCGCGTTTTCAGCACGTGGTTGCGGAAGCGATCAATTCTTTCGAGCTCGCCTTGCAGGAAGTTATTCATGACTTTTTTGGTGCTGTTGTACTCGTTTCTGAACAGACTGTAATTTGTGAACTGTTCTTCCTTAATCTCATCCAGATAATTCAGCACTGTCTGCGCGCCCGTGACGGAGAATGAACCACCGTCTATCGGAATGAGCACGTGATCCGCCATGAACGCGGCGTTTGAGGCGGACAGGTTGAGCGCCGGTGAGCAGTCGATGAAAATGAAGTCGAACTCCGCCATCACGGGTTTGAGGTGGCGCATCAGGATTTTTTCGCGATGCGGCCGGGCCATGCAGTTTTCCATAACGCGTTCAAACGAAGGGTCTGAAGGGATCAGGAAGAGGTTAGTTATGTCCTGTTCACCGTTCTTTGCCGGTATGATTGCTTCACGCACATCAAACTTCTGATTGTTGTACAGGTCACAGACCGTATTGCCGTACAGGGCATATTCTTTTTTGCCGTTCGCCAGCACCTCAGTGGCATTCGCCTGCTGATCGCCGTCCACAACCAGCACGCGCTTCCCCAGCAGAGCAAGCGCCACCGCCGTGTTAGTGGTGGAAGATGTCTTGCCCGGGCCGCCTTTGTTGCTCATTGCTGCGATAACAAACGCGCCCTGCTTATCCTGTTTTTCAGCCATGTCCAGCCCCGCATGTGTAGGTCAAAAGTATTACATTTGTAGTTTAAATATACCTTCAAGGGATTATTAGTCAAGCTATTTTGAATACAAATGTAGTACATTAGAAATACATTATCCTGTTTCAAATACCCGTCAAGTATTTGCGGTATCTCGTCATTGCGGATCGTTCTTCCTCCGTTATTAATGAAGGCAACTATCACCAATGTATGTAAACCATTACGGTCCTGGTTTTAATCAAACAGAACTTTAAAGCAGACATTTACTTTTATCAGGCAATGTTTCAATTATTATTTGCCGCTGACCACAGGAATATCCCGCAGTTTGATGTGTAACGGGGCGATAGTTTTCACGCTTCATTTGCCAGCTGCTGTCCTGAGCACCCTGACTCGCAAACCAGACCTTTCCCCGGCCCGAGCGGTTAATGCTATCCAGCGCCGCCATCAGTGCGTCGGCGTTGGCGCGCGGCAGCTGCTCGCTGAACATATCAAACTGCGCCACGTCCGACTGATAAAAATCACCCAGCATGACGCCGGCCTTTACGTACCGGGAGCCGTCCCGCCAGATGATACCCAGCCCCCGCAGTGCAGAGTCAATGATTTCCCGCGTGTCGTTCGTTTCTTAGTCGCAGATGCACGATGCCGTGTTCGAGTATTGCGGCTCATCCTCATGCCAGCCCGTAGCGATTGAGGCGCTGATGTGGTGACAGCGTGAGTCCTGCGCTCAGTGCTTCACTGCCGCGTACGTGCCGTACGGCTTCACCGCCTGCTGCATGTCCTCCAGATGCGTGACGCGCTTTTTGAACGAGCGCGAGTTAACTATTTGCTGCTTCAGTGGTGGCGCATCCTCAAGTGCCATGCAGGACTCGCCGTTCAGCTCCTGCACGGTTCGCTCGGTGATGAAGTCAAAGTTCTTTCGTATCATGCTGACGGCCAGCTGCAGGGCCGTGGTGATGCCCATCTGATTGAGGCGAGCACAAATAGGGGTTCGCTTGGAAAAGGGAAAATATCCCACGCTAAGCCTTTTTAGGTAAATGAAGTACTGCGGTTTAAGGATCAACTGCATATCCATTAACGCTCGCCGCAGGTCATGACCGAGCCTGCTCGCGAATGACCGAGGAAGCGAAACTTCACCACATCTGCATTTTCTGCTTACGCCCGGTTCTTACCCGCAAGAAGGGATTATGCACCCTGTCCACAGGACTAATTTTGAAAGGATTTTTAAGTATTTTATGACTTTTAGGCTTTTTAGCACGCTGCCAGGCCATGGTGTGCGTGGCCTGGCCTGGATCCATAATGGGATCTTGCACAACTCCGTATGGGTGGGGGCGCAACTTTCGGTGGGATTGGAAGCATCTACAGATGGGAAATGCATCAACAAGCTGTGGGAAAGACATCAAGTTAAAAATTTGTTTATTCACATGTTGATAAGTGCGGAATCGGGAGTTGCAATTTTCTCTACTGATGAGAATATGGGTAATTATTTTTTTACCCACAAAGGCTTTGGATGAGCACTATCTCGCTGAAAAGTTTTTAAAAAAAAGTAAGCATCAAGCAATCCAATGAGCTTACGGAAGCAGCCTATTTTATTTTAATGGCTCTAAAAAAAGGGATGCCACCTGCTCTTAGCTTATACGATGTTCAACATGAAATGCCAGATTGTATTGGCATGACGGCACCTCAGATTTTCCCGCGCAGACGGGAAAAATCTCATTAATTTTTAAAATATTTCATGTGTTTATTAACTTTTTTCTACCACTTATTCGACGCCAGCGGAACGTTGTCACGCGTCAAAATATTTTTGTCTGTTAAATAAAAATATTATGAAAATAAAAAACGCGCCTAAACAGTGTGGTTTTTATTGATGACACAACTTTTAACAAACACATTTATCCATTATTCTGCCTTTCAGACGACCTTTTCCGCTTAACCTGAGATCCCGCCGAATGAGCATTCAGATCCCCTGTTAGTAACGTCAGGCCCTGTAGAAAATCCCCGAAATTACGTCTATTACTAATCAGGTCTCTAGTTAGACACAACCGGAATCTGTATTCTTCTAAAGGAAAATTTCATGAAAAAAGTTACGTTATTAGGTGTAGGAGTATTAGTCGGACTGACTTCTCTACTCGCAGGGTGTAACGGTTCAAAAGAACCTTCTGAGAGCGATCTGAAAAGCGCGTGGCAACGTCTCATTGATGATGCTAAAAACAGTCCTGAGGCGGTTGCATCCGGGGCAGCTACTCAGCCCGGAAGCACACTCGATAGCGTTAAGAAAAATCATGACTGTACAACCGTAAGTTCGGGCGTTTATCAGTGCGATATTACAGTTAACATGACTAAGCCTGATGGTTCTAAATATACCTCTACTCCAAATCCAGCAAAAAAATTCCAGAAGGTTAACGATAACTGGGTTGTAGTGGCCGATTAGTCTCTACCGACTCAATCGTTATTACGTTGATATGATAATTGAGTTCAATGAAATAAATTAACAGGCCATCAGCATCGCCCATTAAACTTTTTTTTCCCGGCTTTGCTGATGGTATTAATTCTGTGACAATGCCCGTGCTCAGGCATAAGCCGGTAAGTAAATAATTGTTACTGTGATGTGTGGCAACCCGGTAACGGACGGTTCATTTTTCTCAAATCATCGGGCAGCGTGGTGCTGGCTGGGCTGACTATTGGCTTCCACCCGCTGATGACGGCGATGAACAGCATTAACCGCTTAGGGCTTGGAAAGGTGTGGTTTACGGAGCTGGAGGCTCAGTAAAGCATCTGGAAGATGAAGCGTGAAGAGCTCCTGCTCTGACGCACGACGTGACTCCGGGATATTCCGGTCATTAAATCATGACTGGTTTCTGCCGTCCGTCATGTCACCAGCGTCTGCAGATATGCCACTGAGACCGGCTGAGTTTTTCTGTCGCCAGCGCCCCGGAAAAGAAGGCGGGCGCTTTTTTCTGAGGACACGCTGACAGGAAATATTTCGGCGCCGTTGGCCAGAAGCCAGATGGTCCGCGTGATGCCATCGGTAAATCCCGCATGCAGCACGGGCAGGCCTCTGTCCAGTTCATAATGTGCATCGCACCATGCCAGCTGAACCGGATTGTCGCGCCCGTGCGCAAACCTCTTTTCAGCATGATGAAATTTATAATCATCTCTCCAGGCGGCCTCATCGCCGGTTGAGAGCTGGCGCTCCTGCCGTGAGCGGGCCCACGCATTCAGAAACGGACGCTTGCGCACAATCACTATCCATTTCTCTGAATCATGCCGCAGCGACATTTTCATCCACGCGTTTTTGCCCTCCCGGAGAGCGACTGAAAAGGTGCAGATTCTGTCGCCTAATCCTCCGTAATCCCTTTCTATGCTGAAAATACCGCAGGTAGCAAAAACGGGGTGTTCACTGATAACCAGGTCTGCGCTCACGACGGTTCCTTAACCTGTTCGGCCTGCCTGCACACGCGAATCACGGTGGCTCTCGAAACACCGGCAAGCCGCGCTGTTTCGTTAATTGATTTCGCCTGAGTGATTCTCAGGTTGCGGATCAACTCATGTTTCGCCAGGTCAGCTACCCTCCCCCGAAATCTGCCCTCCTCACGAGCTCTCACGATGCCCTCTGCCTGACGTCGTCGCCGGTCCGCATAGTCTTTACGCGATATAGCGGCCAGCATGTCGAGCATCATGCCATTAATGGCCCTGAGCATGATGTGCGTGAAGCTGTCAGTGACGGAGTTATTCAGGGCAAGGTAACTTGTGGGAAGATCGAGGCTGACGACTGACAGCTGCTTGTCAGCTATCTGCTTACGTAAAATGTTCCACCCTTCATCATCGAGCCTGGAAAGACGATCAACCTGTTCAATCAGAATAACGTCACCTGGCTCTGCGTCATCAAGCAGACGCAGCAGCTCTGGACTATTCATCGTAGTACCTGAGACATTATCAACATACCAGCCGGCGACGCGCTTATTGTGCAGTAAGGCAAAATCCCTGAGTGCTTTCTTAGCTCGTGTAGCATCCTGTTCTGAGGTAGATGCCCGGAGATAACCAAAAACGTACATCGAGGCTCCAAAAGGATTATATAGGTAGTATTAATGATCAAGGTATCACATAGGTGGTTTCATATGCGAGATGAAAGATAAAATAGGGTGGTGTCATTGGGGTATACTTATACAGTACTTGTTTCCGATGGTTTGGGGAAGGCACACAGCCACGATATAAATTGTCACTTATAAGAGACGGTCTATATTGACCATCTGTCACTTATAAGAGACAATGTACACAGGTTAAGGAAGCGAGGGCGGCAAGATGCCTTACACGGCGAAACGATACCAGACAGAAAACGGTGAGGTTCCATACACCGACTGGATGAAAAAATTAAGACGTAAAGATCAGACCGCTGCGTTAAAAGTGGATTCCAGAATTGCCCGCGCTATGGGCGGTAATATTGGAGATCATAAATTCGAAAGGGATGGTGTCTGGGAATTACGAGTTGATTATGGTCCCGGCTACAGGGTTTATTATTCAATCGAAGATGGTGAAATAATTCTCCTGCTAATTGGCGGGAACAAAAAAACGCAAACAGCCGATTTAGATAAAGCCGTTAGTTATCTGCAAGATTTTAAAAAGAGGTCAAAAAAATGACAGCCACCAAAAATGTGAAGTCGCTGATTAGCAAAAATGATTATCCGGCAGCAGTTGATCACAACGCCGCCATGATTGAAGAACTACGCGCTGATCCTGATTATGCAAACGCTTATCTTGCTAATGCCCTGGAAGAAATTAACGAGTCTGGTGGCTTAGGCGGTTTTCTTGTTGCGTTACGTCAGGTAATAGAGGCGCGAGGGGGGATTTCCGAAGCCGCTAAAAAATCTGGCCTTGCCCGTCAGAGTATCTACCGTGCATTATCCCCGAACGGGAACCCGACCATCACAACACTGGCACAACTTGCAGCAGTGGCCGGGTTACAGTTCACTCTCAGCAAATCGAGCCACTAATTTCTCAAGTTCCCCCCATAAGCGGGGGAATTTTTGTCACTGACCGTTTCAGTTACCCGCCCCGTAATTGTAACGGCTCGCAATCGAAAACAGTCGGACTCGCAATCAGCGCAAATTTTGGCTCACATTAACTGCAACTGAAATCTGCTGCAGACTCACAATAACTGCAAATGGACTCGCATTTATCGCCGCTGGCTCGCAATCAAATTTTGTCGGCTCACGCTAAGTGAAAATGAAATTTTTGCCTGTGCGCATGATGAGCGTCCATATCATTTTCAGAAGACAACTGCACGAAAGGTCAGAAGTGGGGTGCACTGGCTATCCGCACCCATAACTCAGAGCTGATTGAGCAGTTTCTTTCCGTCAGTCCGCAGTTCTCCTGCTGGTGAAATATGCCGGTATAATGTTTGTCGCGTGATCCCCAGTTCTTTGTTCTTTGCAACAGTGCCCGTTATCGCCCTGCCATATCGCATTCAGGTTATTCATTTACAGGAGTCTGTGTCAGGCTGCACAACCGGGACAGGCTGCTGCATAAAATACTGGCCTGATGATCCAGAATAAATGGCTGATTAGTTTCACCATGCCCGAATTCCGGGTAATAATAAACCGGATAGTTAACGCGCCCGGCGAACTGTTTTATCACATACCGGTAAAGCGATTTTTCTTCGTCGCTGGCATTCAGGCCGTAAAACTGACCAAAAATAACACCGCGTGGGTGAAATTTCCGGCTGTACTCTATCTGATGCAGAGTGCGGTCAAGCTGTTTAGGAGTTACCCCCGTATCTTCCAGTATCATAATTTTATCTGAATAGCTGCCCTCATAGACTGTGGAAAACAGAGACTGAACCAGGGTCAGGTTCCCGCCATCCAGTTTACCCCTCACTGTTTTTGCTGCCTGACGGTTCATCGGCTCGATGCCGGTGTAATTTATCCCGTGAGACAGGGCCTCAAAGACTTCATTCAGACTGTTGTTCATGCTCAGTTTTTTACGGTCATCAATCTCATGCATTTCTTTATTATAAGACGCCACCACGCCATGCACGCCTGGCCAGTTCAGCTCATGACTGACAAAGCTGTGAATGGCCGTTACGTCACTGAAGCCGATGAGGATTTTCGGCGTTGAGGCTGAAATACGCTGCCGGCTTGCATACAGGGCAGGGTAAAGGTTGAGCGCCCCCGAGCCGCCCTTGACAAACCAGAGGTAGTGCACGTTGCGATCGCTGAGAGCATTAATGAGGGTCCGGGCGCGCTTTTCATCCGTATTGACGTAACCCAGCCTGGTAGGCTTCTGGTCGAGATATCGTTTGTCAACCGCGTAGCACTGGCGGGAAAACGCCGTCTCAATCTCCGGTATGACGTGCTCGTCATATTGCGACGAGCTTGCAATCAGGAATACCGTCCCTTTTTGACCGGAACAGACTTTTCGTTCAGGCACCTCAGCCGGGGGAGCTGTTTTCTTCACAATGGTCGGTGGTAAGGTGGTCGCACACCCGGACAGGAAAAGCACAAGAACGAGGAGCGCGGTTTCTTTAAATGCCGTGCTTTTTATCTGAATCATATTCATCTTCCTTAACAATATGTTCGCCGCTGTTTTTGTTACGCTGGCATCTGCTGCGCGGCGGACGGTCACTACCTTTTTAGATTTGAAAAAGACTCTCCGACGGACCGCAGGTCTTTTATTTACACGGCTGTAAAGCGGCTGTGATGGCGGGTTTACTGAAAAAATAACTGACGTTTACCCGCTTCCGGCACAGCCCCGGTACTCAGGATGTCTGTGCCGGAAACCGGATATGGAGTCTAGCCGTCAACCAGGCTGTATCCCGTGAATTCAAATGTCTCGCCATACCTGACGGATATAATGACGGGCCCGTTACCGATCGTTGTAGTATCGACATATTCATTGCTAATCATTGTGTTCGCATTCCATCCGGTAGTGGCATTTCCTCTCGCGTTTTTACCTTCAGCTTCAGTCCGGTACCCGGGGTTCCCGCGTCAGTGTGAATGATAAGCTCCCCTCCGGCCACATCGCTGGCAACAAGCCTGAGCACATTGCCATCAAAGCCGGCGGATGCAAAAGGGAACGCCGTACTGGCCTCCAGGCCGTAGTCACTGAGGTTTTTGCCTGGCGCAAAATCATAATCAACGGGTGTAAACATCATTTTGACTCCCTTGTTTGTGGAAAATACTTATCAACGAGGGCATAAAGAACGGCCGCCGTATCTGCATCAATGACGCCGTTATAGTTTTCCTGACGAAAATGGAGCTGGAAGGCCCGGACAAGCAGCTGAAGCCCCGATGCGGTTGATGCGCCGGATACGTCATAGCCGTATGCCTTCAGTCTGGCAATGATATCCTCATCAGACGGAAGTCCCGCGGCGGTAAACTGCGCCAGATAAGCTGACCGGGTGTCATCGTCATACCATGCCCCGACCCCGGCCTCATACAGGGACTTCCACGGGAACGCGGCCCCGGGGTCGCTTTTCCTGCCCGGCGCAATATCGGAATGCCCGACGACATTCACGGGGCTGATGTCCGGGTACCGCTGGAGGATATTGACTGCCAGCGCTTTGATTGCGTCAGTCTGAGCCGGTTTATAGGGAGGGAAGACAAACACGCCGTCATTATCACTGGCCAGATTAACCACCTCAATTCCAATGGCTGTATCGTTAAGATTGCTTCGTCCGGCCCAGGCGCTGACCCCGGCATGCCTGGCGCGTTCGTTTTCATCAACCAGATTAAAAACACGCATGGCGTTAAAACCGGCTGCAATGTATGTTTTGTCGTCCGGGTCCGGAACCAGGTAATGTGCGCTCACGGTGCCGTCACCGGCAAGTGCCCGCACAGATGCGGCGAAATCAACGGCGGTGTAGTGCATGACAAGAAAACGCACGCGCCGGTTAAAACCCTTCACAGAGCGGTAGCTGTTATAATCGATGGGGTACATTTATATCTCCTCTTCTTTTTTTGCCAGACATCCGGCTGCCGCCCAGCGCGCTTTCAGATACTCAACAACCTGCTGCGTCTGCGGCTCTCTCAGGAACATATGGCGGAACAGCATGCAGCCGCCCACGTCAGTCAGGGAATCATTCAGGTCAAGCTGTCGGGTGATTTCAGGCACACCGCCTTCAGCCGTCCAGTCAGGTTCAGCGGCTGACGGGGTACCGACCTTGTAAAGCGCCATGCCGATATACAACGCAGTGCCGGTGCCCCTGACGGTATCGGCCCACCACCGGGTTATCACATCATACCGGGCGACTTTGCGGGCAAAGGGCCAGTAAACCTGGGGCGCGATATAATCAATGATGCCATCAAGCACCCACTTCCGCGTGTCCGCATACGCCGAATCATAGTTTGGCGCCCCGGCCTGCGTGTCTGACCCCAGCGGGTCATCCGCCCTGTTGCGCCACACACCGGCCGGGCTTACGCCGAAACTGACATCGGGTTTGATGGCCTTAATCCGCCGGTGACAGGCGTACACCAGGGAATACGTATTGTTTCTTCGCCAGTCACCTTTGGTGGTAAAGCCCTGGCCGTACGTCTGCCACGTTGCGTCGTCGTCCAGCGGGGAGTCCGCGGATTCGTAATAGAAGTAATCATCGAACTGAATACCGTCGACGTCGTACCGGGTAACGATTTCCTCAACGATACCGGTGACCCACGCCTGAACCTCCGGAATGCCGGGGTCAAGAACGAAGCGTTTATACGCGACGCCGGTCCACTCAGGATGCGTTCTGTAAACGCTGGGTGCGGAATCGGGAGACGAGTTATTCAGTTCATCGACGGTGGCATCACGGGTATTCATTGAAATGCGGTACGGATTGACCCAGGCGTGAAGCTCAATGTTTCTGGCATGAGCCTGTTCAAGCGCCCAGGCAAGGGGGTCGAAGCCGGGATTTTTGCCCAGCGTGCCGGTCAGGTACTTCGACCAGGGCAGTAAGTCTGATGCATAGAGCGCATCGGCACAGGGTACCACCTGAAATATCACGGCGTTCATGTTCATTGCTACGATATCGTCAAGAATACCTGTCAGTTCTTCTTTCTGGCGTTTAATACGCTCAGCGTCATCCCGGATAGTGAGTGAGGAGGCGGAAGGCCAGTCCAGATTGATAACGCTGGATACCCAGGTGGCCCGCATTTTCCTGTTTTGCATAAGATTACCTTTTTCAGGAGGAGTCCATTCATTAACATCCTGCATGAGTAAACAAAAGAGAAACGGAATGCCCGTCAGGAGTCAGTTTTGCTGATTTTTGTGAGCATCATCTGGTCAGGGCATGCCGCCTGACAACCGGAAGGACCGAACGAAACCATTCAGTCAGCCCCGGGTATTATTACGGGGTAACCCGCGCACTCCGCTTCTGACATTTTGTGCAGTTGTCTTCTGAAAATGACAACATAGGTGGTTTCATATGCGAGATGAAAGATAAAATAGGGTGGTGTCATTGGGGTATACCCAACAGGTACTACCTTCTGCCTTCACGCAGGATTGCCAGCTTCATAAGTTTTTAAGAAGTGCTACGGCTTCATTCCCCCGGCATCTGAAACTGCACCCTGTTTCTCGCCGTCACGTCCAGCGCAAATACCCGCGTATAAATCTCCGTCGTCTTGATGCCCCTGTGACCCGGCATGCTCTGCAATGCCTTGAGCGGCGTAAATGCGTAGAGCATGTGCATGGCATAGCTGTGCCGGAAAGTGTGCAGGGTAATCGGGATGGAAAAATTCACGCCCTCTGACGCCGCCGCCTCCGCCGCCTCGCACAGCCGGGTGTGCGCAGGGCGGTCGGTGATCTCCCAGAGGCGCACCCGTTTCCGTACGCCCCGTCTTCTCGCTTTTATGCTCGAGTGCAATGCGCAGGGTGGCGATCATCATTTCGAGCTGGGTGACGTACTGCGCGTCGGACCGCGGCACCAGGCGGTATGGAACGGCGCCGGCGCGCAGACGGCCGGCGCGGCGTTTCGCCTTTTCCTCGCGCTGCTTGAGCGTGGCCAGCTGCACGAACGGGTACTGCTGGCGCAGCATAAAGTCTGCCTTGTAACGGGCAGGGCCTCGCTGATGCGCACGCCGGTGTTCCATAGCGTGGTAAACAGCATCCTGCGCCGCAGGTCGGGCATGAAGTGGAGCAGGGCGCTGACCTCGGGCGCCGCAGGTACTTAGGCCGGTCGTCAACCAGCGCCGCCATTTGCCGCAGAGCCAGCGCTGCCGGGTAATCAATGGCCACCGGCAGCTGCGCGGGCGGGTATGAATTAGCATATGAAATGAGACTGCTCACAGACTCTTATCCTCGCAAATATTCTTTTGAGTCACCGGTTAATTCCACCCTTTGTTCCAGATGAACTCTGCAGCACGCCTTTTTCGTTCCCGCCGCCATACTTTCCAGAGCACGTTATAAGCAGACCACTCTGTGTCATGCTACCGGCTTTCCGGAAGGCCAACAGATCTGCGCAAACGCATGGCCAGAATCAGGGCCTTCATGCCAGGACGATCGTATTGATAGTGGCGCTCACGGAAGTAGCTGGTAGCGTAAATGGGATGGTCATGCTCACTCACTCCCGCTATAGTTCTGCGGGCCTCAGTCTGCATAACGGGTATCTCACGGACGCAGTACATGATTTTGGCATTCAGGGCGCGCCAGTCGCCCGTGACTTCGCCCAGCGTTAATATCGGGTAGCCTTCTGTCGGCAGCCGCTCAATCTGGGGATCAGTATGCCCTGCATCGGCGACAACGCGCGCGCAGCCCTCCGCAAACTGCTTCAGAAGAAATACCAGCTCGGAGGCGATGAGATAGCGCTCACGCAGAAGTTTATCTTCTGACGCCTTTTTCCCCGTGCTGGAGTAAACCGGTGTGAGAGCCACTGGCTGCCGAGTGCGCCGCCTAAACTGGCCAGCGCCGCTATCACCGGTACCAACGCCTAACAATATCGTTTCTGACCGTTGCCCCTCCCACAATAAGAGAGCAGGTTATCAGTGATATGGCCAGAGTGTGGTGTTCCGCATCACCGCGAGAGAGCCTGCGCAAGGCAATGACCGGTTTTTGCCCGCTAGCGAGGCGTCCTCCGAGTGAATCAGGACCGTAAAGGCGCAGTCTGATCTGGCGGAGCGTATAGGTATCCGGGTTTCACCCGTGATGCTCGTTATGCAGGCAAAGCCGGTGTTTTTTGCAGGGAACGCAAGTCCCTCAGAAATTCTTAAGATGCTTCAGCCGTAACCCGAACGCATTTTCTACCGGAAGCATACATAAGCAGCGACCTGAAACGCAGTTAGCCCTGCGTTTTTTTCATTACCATTTTCGCGCTCTTTTAATTTACTTTGAGCCGGAGCAGGAACGGATTGCCTTCTTACGTGTCTATCGAAATATCGATTCAATGACTGCACTGAAGCCGGTATTTCCCGTAAATTCTTTCAGCGCATCGGTATTTTCTTCAAGATAAGCCTTAAGGTTAGTCTGAGCCGCCCCTTCATCGGAAGCTTCAGTTTCGAAATCTATTTTTTTAAATTCAGGCGTTGACGAGATTTTCCCGGCGTAAACGGAGTCACGGACTGCGGTTCTGATATCACAGCCATTGGTAAAAAACAGATATTTTGGCATAGCATTTCCTCCAACCTGCAGCCCCGTGGCTGCAGGTTAATCATCAGTTAACGGTAGTTACCAATACTGCCGGCAGTGCAGCCGCCGGACGAGCCAAAGCCTGCGCCCCCATTGCCGAAATGATTGGCCTGACTTCCGCTTCTACGATTTGACGTCGGGTAGCTTTTGTCCTGATAGCTGACATGGCCACCATTATTACCCGAGCTACCGGATGAACCGCCACAATTACCGCTGTTTTCGCCACCACAGGTGTCACCCATCCCTGGGCCTGACACCTGACCGTATTGTACTGATTCCAGTTCTTTCATTTACAATTCCTTCTCAGTTGTTTCTGTTTAACTCCCTCGTCCCTGAACAGATCTGTTCAGAAGACTTAAAAAAATTAATATGAGAGAAATAAGCAAATTTAAAGCATATGAATTAATGTAAATAAAATATTAATTGGCTACTCAACTTAAAAACATACAAAAAAATTATAAAAATCTAAATAATAATGACATTATTTAAAATAAACAAATCTTCAGCTCAAAAGTCCAGTCTGATTTCAAAAGATTTTTTCCAGAACGTTCATAAAAAGCAGCTCCATACCCAGACACCCAAAGAAGGTCACGGTTAAGTCCCCGCAGTTTTAATCCTGGATTCAGCATTCAACCTTTCCCGTGAATGTAGCTGTGCAGCGCTGGCGTTAAGTGAGAGTGGAGCACCTGCAGGGTTGGAATCAAATAACCCCGGCTCGTTTTTTATCGTTTACACAGCTTGATGTGATTCTAATGAATGATCCGAGTCTGTACTGGTTCAGATCTTTAATGAAAAAGAGAGCAATGGGTAGATGTTAAGAATATGCATATGCATATGCCCTGCATACGCATATGCTACACCTATACACGCATCGACCTTCCGCATATACTGAACCTATGCAGACTTGTTATGGCTGCACATAAAGGCCGGTAACGGCAGGGTGTCGTAAACACATCCGTAAGGAGTAACTATGCGAACTGTATCTGTATTCAAAAACGGCAATAACCGCGCTATCCGCCTGCCCCGGGATATGGACTTTGAAGGCGTAAGCGAGCTGGAGATTCTCCGGGAAGGGGACTGCATCATCCTGCGTCCCGCCCGGCCGACCTGGGGCTCGTTCGCCGGCCTGGAAAAGGCCGACCCGGACTTTTTGGCGGAGCGCGAGGACGTTGTCAGCGACGAAGGGCGATTTGATCTGTGAACAAAATTTACATGCTCGACACCTGCATCTGCTCGTTCATCATGCGTGAGCAGCCGGACGCAGTACTGCGGCGCCTGGCGCAGGCGGTGCTGCGAAATCAGCGTATCGTGGTCTCGGCCATCACCTACTCCGAGATGCGCTTCGGCGCCACCGGCCCGAAGGCCTCGCCGCGCCACAATGAGCTGGTTGACGCGTTCTGCGCCCGCCTCGATGCCATCCTCCCCTGGGATCGCGCAGCGGTCGACGCCACCACGGACGTAAAGGTCGCCCTGCGGCTCGACGGGACGCCGATCGGCACGAACGATACGGCGATTGCCGGTCATGCGATTGCAGCAGGGGCAATTCTTGTCACCAATAACACGCGGGAATTTGAGCGGGTGCCGGGGTTAATACTTGAAGACTGGGCGAAGTAAGCCACTGTCTTCAGACTAATATGACGATGGTTAGGATGACAGCGAAGGCGTTAAGGCGGCCACAAAAAACTGCCACGAACCCCGATTTTCGCAGTCGCTGCTGGCTTGTAAAAAACGGGGTTTCATTCACAGTTGTTTTTGATGTCATGGCGCTTGATTCTCATGAGCGCGATGCAATGTCGATTGTGTTCTCTGAGCTGGATGGTGCTAGGTTCAAATGGCAAAACTGGCAGCGGGAGGAGCAAAAGTGAAAGAGCTAAATGGCTTTCTTGGTGCGGCATTGCAGTTCGCTGCATTGGATATCGCGCTGCATGAGAGTATGAAAAACGGGCTTGAAGAAGCAGCCCGAAGAATTGCTGAAACCGCAAAAGATGAAGTTGGTCACTATCAACCAGCCGTTGGCCCATTCAACAAATGGGATGATCTTGCGGAAAGCACTGAGGCAAATAAGGCCCAGCGGGGATTTCCAGCTAATGCTCCACTGGAACGTACCGGCGGATTCCGCGATAGCGGGCAGTTTGAAGTTAAAGGTTTTGACGCGGTTGTTGGATCTAAAGATGAAAAAGCGCCGTGGTTTGAGTTTGATACATCAAGAATGCCTCCTCGACCTGTTATTGGACCCGTTGTGATCCATAACAGCAGATTCATCAAAAGCATAATTGGTAGGGCAGTTGTGGAGGGAATCAGTAGCGTTCGAACCGTCCACCCATCGCTTGGCTACAACGATCTAATCTGATGACTGATGACTGATGACTGATGACTGATGACTTTATGACGAGGAAGGAGAGGCGTTTAACAAACTATTCAACCATTATTTGAATGGATATAACTGCGGTTATATACTGGACACCTATCGCAATGGCGATATCTGAGGTAGACAGGATGCCTCTAGCCTGTGGCCGGGAGTAGCTTCAATAATCGAGGTAAGCATATTTTTGCCAATACCTTTACCCTGTTTATCTGCTGCAACGGCGAACATACGGATCTCAAGATGCGAAGCGCGGCCAGCAAAATCATTACGCCCGTTAAGCAGGGCAAAACCCACCGGTTCACGCTTTAACTGATCGTCAAAGACAAAGAGATAATCCCCTGTGGGAATATTATCTCTATATTTTTGAATAACGCTCTCAGGATCAAATTACTATTTCAAAGTCCTTGCCACCAAAACAAAAAAATGCACCTGATGCTATCCCATCACGCACCAGATTCATGATAAAAGGAATATCGTTATCATCCCCTAATCGCATATCGAGCATGTATTTCCTCCATTTAATTCACCGGACGGCTATTTTAGCGCCAGAAGTCGTCACATAACCCGTAATTTATTCAACGTCATACAAACCTGGTAGTTTTTAGCTTTGGTGACGGAATTTTCTGGGATTCCGGCGTACAACCCCTAAAAGCACAAAAATGTTGCGCAGTACTCGACATCTGTTACAGTGTCTACTGTCGCGCAACAGGAAGCAGATATTGATAAAGAGTTGGAAACACAAAGGGTTGCGGAAGTATTTTGAAAAGGGAAATACCGCGGGGATCATCGTTCATCATGCTAACAGGCTGGATTTACTGTTAAACGCTCTGGATCTGGCAGACAGCCTGAACGATTTAAATTTACCGAGTTTTCAGCTTCACCCTCTGACAGGAGATCGTAAGAGGATCTGGGCCATAAGCGTGTCCGGGAACTGGCGGTTAACTTTTGAGTTTAACGATGGCGATGTTCACATACTGAATTATGAGGATTATCACTGATGACTAAACGTATGCCGCCCCATCCGGGGCGCTACATTTCTGATGAGATGGAGCATTTAAATATCAGTCTCAGAGCGCTAGCTCGAGCGCTGGATGTTTCACCATCAACGATTGGCCGTGTAGTCGAAGGAAACGCAGCAGTAACGCCGGGAATGGCGGTACGTTTAGCTAACGTGATAGGGAGTACACCTGAAATGTGGCTAAGACTTCAGGAGGCGCACAGCCTTGCTCATGCGAAAGAAAACGTTGATTTGAGCAAGCTGACACGATTATTTACGCCCGAAAATTATCCTCAGCATGCCTGATCGCCTGGCCCGCAAAATTTGCGGGCCTTTTTATTTCATGCACATAGCGCATAGAAGGGGAACAGTAAGAATGTCGGTGTTAGCTTTCACCATCATGCTTGCTGTTTTGCCTGATCGGTGAGATCACTGAAGCAGTGAAGACTTCCCGGTTTCCTGACCCACACTCTGAACGACCAGCAATGTGTCTTTCCCTGGACCCATCGGTAATCGGGAAGTTCTTCATGCGAGGCTTCTCCTCACCGATGCACGTGACTCAAGAAGGGCCTGACGGCTTGTCTCTTTACTGTCCTGTCCGGGTTATCGTCAGGAGAATTGACGAATAATTTCTGAAGCAGGAAAGCGACCTATGGCAAAGGCAAAAACGGTTCATGCGTATTCCGACCCAAACCGACCACTGATTCCGATATAAACCGATCGCACTTTCCGATTTAATTCGACCGCTGATTCCGATTTGTTTCGGCCAAATCTGGTCATCCGTCGGAATCCGTGATCCTGGCTCCGGAATCCGTGATCGGATTGTCGGAATCGGTGATCCCGGTGTCGGAATCCCGCGCTTTTCACATCTAAAACAATGGACAACACTTTCTCCTGATAACGCATCACCATCTGAGCATGTGTCCCGGTGCCTTCCTGCATAATGGTCACCACTTCAGGCTCACCAGGCTGGCGAATGGCCTTGCGGAAGAAACGCAGGGCAGCCGACGCATCACGCTTCGCGGTCAGCAGAAAATCAAGGGTCTGTCCGCCAGAGTCAACGGCCCGGTACAGGTACTTCCACTGGCCTTTCACGTTGATATACGTTTCGTCCATTCGCCAGCGTCCGCCGGGACACCGATTATAACGACGAAAACCTTATTCAGAAGCGGCACCATCCGGATACCCCATCGGTGCAGGGTGGAATGGTCAACGCTGACGCTCCGCACTGCCATCATCTCCTCCAGTTTACGCAGGCTGAGTGAGTACGCCACAGACCAGTGGGCACGCCGGGCAAAAACATCAACGGGATAATGCAGACGTTTAAAGGCTTTCCTGACCAGCGACATACAGAGCTTCGTTCCGAATTTTCTCCATAATACCCTGGCCTGTTTCCTTAATGCGACAGAACTCCGTTAAGTCCTGTCTGCTCCGCCATGAGCTGCTGATCTGAAGCCGCACCTGTCTTCAGCCATAGTCCCCGTTCTGCACACACCGGCCCCGCCATGCCGCGCTGCGGCATTCAAAAATCAGCGGCTACTGTGAATATTTTCCGTTTGCCTGCGAAAAAAGGCCGTGCAAGTCTCACCCAAAATATCTGACGGCAGCGGTGACCGTTATCGCATGCCGCCTCACTGCCACTGACGGGCAGCGGCCCGGCGGGTTCCTCCCGCCGGGGCACCGTACGTTTTCTTATACCGTTTACATCAGGACCTTATTCATGAGCACCCGCATCCCCGAGTCCCAGGCCCACAACTTCATCAGCGGCGCGCAGGAGGGGATTGACCCCCGCACCGGACTCTTCTCCTTTTCGTTTCCCCTGGCCGGCCTGTCCGCCAGCGGGAACCAGGCCCCGTTCCTGCCCCTGACCCTGAGCTGGTCCGCCCTGCAGACGGACAAGCGGTGCCACGGCGGAGAATGTCAGCGTCATCGAGGGGGCAACCAGCCTCGATGCGCTGCGGGCAGCGGTAGATAAAGCGCGCGGCGGCGTGAAGAAAGGGGACTGACATGGTCTGGCGAACGGAATTTTTAGCGCTCGCGCTGTCGCTCTGCGCACCCGCACTGGCGGCGGAGGGCAGCAGTGGCAATACGGCGCTCACCTGCGAAGGCCGCTGGGTGAACCCCATCACCGACGTGTGCTGGGAGTGCATTTTTCCGATGAGCGTGGGCAGCGTGCAGGTATCAGTTGGCACGCTTCCCGATACCGATAATCCCGCCTCACCCATTCAGTTCTGCCCCGTTCCGCCGCCTGTCTTCGAGCGCATGGGCGTGGCGGTAGGGTACTGGGAGCCGTTTGCAATGACGGACGTGACGCGCTCGCCGGGCTGCATGGTGAACATGGGCGGCTTCAGCATCAACATTCCCAACACTGGCACCGGCACGGGAACCCAAACCGCGAACGAGCACCCCGGCACGTTCTATCACGTGCACTGGTACAAGTACCCGCTTATCTCCTGGCTCAGCATTATCACGTCAGACATTTGCCTGCAGGGCGGCGAGTACGACATCGGCTACCTGTCGGAGCTGGACCCGACCTGGCAGAACGACAACCTGGCCCTGTTCCTGCACCCCGAGGCAATGCTGTTCGCCAACCCGGTTGCGCAGATGGCCTGTGCGGCGGACGCGGTGGCCTCCGGCGTGAGCCGACCGATTGATGCGCTGTTCTGGTGTGCCGGTTCCCACGGCTCAATGTATCCGTTTACCGGCAACATCGTGAACGAGTCCAGCGGACTTAACAGCTCGGTGCTGCTCTCCGAGCGTATGGACTTCAGGCTGCACCGCGAGGGGCTCATCCTCGATACCGTACCGTATGACGTCGCGGTCTGCTACGAGTATCCGTCCGTTATCCTGCCGAAAAGCCGCTACCGCTATCAGATGGTGAACACCATCCCGGACGTGGCGTCCTGTCACCCGCTTGGGCGTAACGTGATGCTGTGGCAGACGGGTAAAGAAATGCCGACCAGTAAAAAGAACTACGGCTACCTCATCTGGAAAAAGCGCAACTGCGTGATGTAAGCGAGACACACATGAAACCACGAAAAGCGGCGCTGCTCTTTAGCGCCTGCCTGGTTAGCTGCCTGCCGGCGCTGGCCGCAGACGGCACGCAGGTTGCCAGCACGGAAAACGAGACGGCGTACTTCCTGTCGTCATCGCTGCCGGATAAGGAGCTCGCTCTCCTGATGAAGGCGGCGGAGGCCAGGAACATTCCCGTCTACTTTCGGGGCCTTATCAACGACAACATGGACCAGACCGCGAAGTACATGCTGAACCTGATCACGACCTACAAGGTGCGCGGCATACAGATAGACCCGGTGCGCTTTGAACGTTACGGCGTGAAACAGGTCCCGGCGCTGGTCAGGAAGTGCGGGGATCACTTCGACATCGTGTACGGCAACGTGGCGCTGAATCAGGCGCTGGACATAATTAACCAGCGCGGTGAGTGCCGCGCCGCTGAAGATGATAGGTGACTGACAGGTACCTGCTGAACCACAACTGGCGCACCCGGCTTGATAAAGCGGCTGCGTTTATAACGCCAGCCACTTTTTTTCTGCTCAGAACGCGGGTTGTATATCCGGCCATTATGGGCATGCTGTTCCTCCTGCTGATGTGCAAAGGAAACATCGGTGATTGGGTACTTAAAGGCGCTGAAGAACGGGTTCGGGACGCGCCTGCCGGGCAGGTCTGGGCATTCGAGAGTCCCGCTATACCGGACCGTGTGCTGCTCGTTTCTGTAACCGCAGTCGCTGAATGTAACAGGCAGGCTGTTCCCCGATCTGTCTGGGTAGATGAGGCGAATCGCTCACTGGTTTTGCTCTATAAAACGGGCGTTCTGATATCGCTTATTGCCTCTGTGCTGACGTGGCTTATCCGGCACCGGGCTTCCGCGTGTTAAGACATTCCGGCCTGCCCGCTGCGACGGACAGCCTTTCTTCCTTTCCGGACATTCTGATGAAAAAACCAATACGCTCCCTGCTGCAGGGGCTGCTGCTTGCCTGCCTGTCTGCCGGCGCGCTGGCTGCGTCAATGAACGCCTCTAATCAGGAGGGCGTCAGCGCCGGTAAAACGGCAAACGGCGCGCCCCGCGCTGAGCCCGGCAACTACTTTGAGAACTATTCGCCGGACGCACCGCAGCGCGACCTCTACAGCGACCCGACGCAGACGTCGAGCGACATTGACGTAAAAGGGCAGACGGCGCTCACGGGGTCTGACCTCGGGCAGACCGCCCGCGAGTCTTACGTAAACAACCCGCCCGACAAGCTGAGCTACCACTCGGACATGATGAAGCGCAGCGACGAGATACGTAACAACGCCGACGCCATCACCGGCGTGAACGGCAGCCAGTGCGTGGCGCAGGCGCTCAGCAGGACCACCTACACCACGCGCGCCTGCGAGCTGGCCTCCAGCCTGTCGCAGTCCTGTACCCGTAAGGCCAACATCGTGACCACCGGCTCGCGCGAAACCTTCAACACTCAGCTGGTGCTGAACGCGGGCGATGTGGCGGGGCAGAAACTCGATGACTGGTGGGTCAAGTATGACTTCGTGGTGCCGCAGGACGGCATTGTCAGCAGTGGTACGTGGGCGTTTTTATATCCGAAGGCCCCCGATTATCACGGCGATCGCCTGGACTATTCAATGGTGGTCTTTGGTCAGACTATCAGAACAAAGTTTAACGACGCCGGTACGCTCAGCGTAGCCGGGCGGCAGGTGAAAAAAGGACAGGTTATCAGCGTCCTGTTTCGCTTAAACACGGACGGTCATTATGAAAGCGGGCGGGACGGCACAATGAACAATATTGCCAGCGGGACGCTCATCGTACGCATCACACTTCCGATGCAGAGTGTGCGCGACACCGTGCAGGCGGGCATTCAGTGGACCAGCAGCTGTCCGGCGGACATGGGAGATGCCGTAAAAATGAGCGAGGCCTGCAGCGAACCCGGCGGAACCCGGTCGGTCACCGTGGGCGGTCAGGCTTACAGCGTCTACAGCGACTGCTGGGGTTACACCACCCGGTGGAATCTGTATGAGGACGACACCAACACCTGCCAGGCCTACATCAGTGACCCGAACTGCAGCGAAGGCATGCGCACCTGCGCCCGGAAGGTGGGGAACTACTGCGTGTACAGCAGGCTGACCTACCAGTGTGCGCACACCGTGAAGAGCACCGGCTACCTCTGTGGCTCAGATTTCTACTGCCCGGACGGCAGCTGTGCGGCGCTGCAGGCGGGCGAAAATCAGGGCTTTCAGAAAGCCGTTTCACAGCTGGCGGCGCTTGCCGCCTACGGGAAGGAGGTGAACGGCATGGACCCAAATGCCGTGACCGCGTTTACCGGCAAGGCAATGGCCTGCCGCCAGAGCGCAGCGGGCTTCAGCAACTGCTGCAAGAGCGGCGGCTGGGGGCAGGACGCGGGGCTCGCGCAGTGCAATACCGATGAGAAGGAGATCGGCACCGGCAGGGAGAAGAAGCTGGTCGTGAAGGTCGGCTCGTACTGCTCGCGCAAGGTGCTCGGCGTCTGCCTGCAGAAGAAAGAGGGCTACTGCGTGTTTGACAGTAAGCTCGCCCGCATCGTGCAGGAGCAGGGCCGGCGCGACCAGCTCGGCATTAGCTTCGGTTCCGCGAGCGACCCCGACTGCCGGGGCATCAGAATTGCACAGCTGCAGCGCATCAGGTTTGACCGCATCGACTTCCGCGACTTCTACGAAGACCTGAACGGTAACGTGAAGCTGTCCATCCATTGTGCCGTCGGGGGGGGCCTGTCCTGTGAAGGCGGGCCTCTGGTGTTAAATGTTGATGGCACCACCCTAAGCCCCCCCTCGCTGGATGGGGAAAAAAAGCTAGGTCTGAAGGTGATGAATTCGGACATCCTGAAGATTACAGCAAATGGGCTTGCAGTGCAGATAAAGGAGAAAGGCGGACTGGTTAGGCCCACCCAGGACACGAATCAGGTGGCGCTCGCCGTTTCCAGCATGGGGGGGCTGTTGCTGCGGGACAATGACCTGCATCTTAACGCTGACCAGCAGGCGCTGAAAACGGACAGCCAGGGGGTGCGCATTGTTTGCAAACCAGACGGCGGGCTGAAGGTGGACGAGAGCGGTCTCGATCTGAACATGGATTACCTGATGGGTCTGTTAAATAAGTAGATTATCGCTGCCGGCCCCCTGGGTGCCTGGTTCCGTGAACGAACATCAATACACAGAGGCTGTTAGCAATGAGCAAATTAGCGGACGAACTGAAAAAAGCGTTTCTACAGGGCAACGTACCAAACGAAACAAATTACCAAAAGCTGATCGAACTGGCGGATCCGCAACTCGGGAACGGCCTGAAGGTGAAAGAAATCAACGTTGCGGGTAAAGATAACAATCCGGCGACAACACAGACGGTTATTGAGCTGAACAACGGTGCCGGCATTGGTTTCGACGAAAGTGGTGCCGCGAAACTGAACCTGGATCCCTCCCTTGCCATCGAAGTGAATGGATATAACCAGCTGAGCGTTAAGTTAGCAGATGGGAGTGGACTCGAGAAAACCTCTAAGGGGCTAGGTGTTAAATGTGGGCCCGGCATTAAAACCGATACGTCTGGATTGTCTGTCTCACTGGCGTCTGAGGGGGGGCTGGTACAAGACAGTACAGACGGTGGCCTTCGTGTGCACCTGTATACTGAGGGAAATACTGACACCTCGGGACTGACTATTGATAATAAAAACCAGCTTCAAGTGAAGCTCCCTGAGCAAGTAGCCGGGAAAGTTAATTACCTTAAGCAGGACAAGGACGGATTGCATCTGACTCAGGAAGGCATTGATTCCATGAAGTCCGCGATGGCAGCAGTGTCGAAGCAGGCATTGGATGATGCGAAGAAAGATACATCGAATGGCTTTATAGCCTTAGATAGCAAAAGTAAGAAAAGCCAAACGGAGAAAGACATTGCAAATGCGCTAAATGCCGCATACGCGGATGGCAGGTCGCATGAGAAGGAGTGTAATGCAGTCATTGATTTTCTGAATAGTAACCTTCGAAGCGACTGGAAGGATAAAATAGTTAACGGCACTGCAGTAATGAGCGCGTTTAACAAAACGGATGGCACGTTTTATACAAAAGGGGAAAAGGAGGGTGACGAACCGCAGCCCTTTTCGCATGACTGCTTATGGGTCTTTAATCTAGATAGCAATGGAAGATTTGAAAGGCTCGCTGATAATCACCCAGAGGATGTCAAGGCTTATAATCCAGGACTCTATTTCATTGTCGGGCTGCTGTCAAAAGAGGGCAAGCCCGACCAGAAAGGCGAATATGTAACAGAATACGCGAGCCTGGTTTTATGCAGTCACAGAGCTCCTGTTGTGGTGGCGTATGCCAAACTGGGTACGGATAGCCCATCCTTGTTCGCGAATCCGGTCGCCGACCCCGGCGCCTTTAAGGCGGGCTACGACAGCGGTAAGAAGGATAAAGTCGCACTCAGAAAGGCGGTAGAAGATGCAGTAAATGGAGCAATTGGCGCCACTCAGGTAAAGGATGGCAAATGGACCCCACTACAGGGAGAAGGTGGAACGATAGGAGAGCGCGCGGTGGCGGATGCCATGAAGATGAGTTATGACGCCGGAGATAAAGATGGATTTAACAGAGGTAGCACAGATACAGTTGCGATTAATGCCGACCGTCAGGCGGTGGGGCAGTTTGCCGGCAACGTGAACTGCCTCACATTCTCAAACGTCAGCAGGCGCACAACTGACAGAGCAGACTTTTATAGATAATTTACTTTCAATCACTTAGCTACCTGTCGAATGCCAAAGCGGGGCGTGCCACGTTTAATCGTGAGAGGGCAACGTGATCTCAAATTCAGCAATCTGGCAAACCGCCAGCCAGACCTGGTCGCATTCCGATCTGACGCTGGTCAGCGGAGTATTATGTGGCGCACTGGTCTTCCTGCTGCGCAGCCATGAACCTTCATGGCCACGTAAGCTGCTTTATTTTCTGATCTCCATTGTCGGTGGGGTCGCGATGGCGCCGCTTACCCAGGATAAAAGTGGGTTACCCGAGTGGCCCGCCGCCTTTTTGTCGTCAGCGGTCATTGTTACCCTGGCTATCGTCGTTCTGGACTGGTCAGAGAATGCCGTACCGGATTTGCTGACGCAGGCCGTCCAGCGGTTAATTGGCGGAAAGCAGGCACCACAGGATCCCCTGAAGAGAAGGACGGAGACAAAAGATGATGATGGCAATTGAGCTTTATTTTGATGCGCACAGCCTGCCTGATCTGTTGTTATTGCTGATTAACGGTACGCTTGCCACGGGCATTGCGGGAGTGCTTCTTTTATCTCCGCATAAAAATGCGGAACAAAAAAATGCGTTGTTCTGGTATGAGCGCGCCATCCGCTTCGTCCTGACCGCCGCCTATGCCGTGTTAGCCCTCCGGGTATGGATGGGCTGGTATTACACCCCGGTCGAACCCACTCACGTAGCGGTTAACTTTCTGGTGCTGGCCCTGATGCTGCTGGCTCACGGGGATATCGCCGTTATCATTCGCAGCCTGCTGCAGGTCAGAGCACAACGCAAAAAAGAAATGGCCGCGGGTAGCGCCGGGCAGTCGCTAAAATGATGATGCTCGCGCGGATGCTTCTGGGGACAGGGGGAAAATATGTTATAGCAGCCGCTCTGGTGCTGAGCGTGGTGAGCACGCTGTGGATCGAGCGCAATTCGGCCCGCCGGGAAGTGAATGAACAGGCCCGTGCACTGGCGCTTCGTCAGGCGGCGATCGCGCAGCTGGAGGCAAACGTCACGCAGTTGCGACAGACGATTGCGCACCAGAATACCGCGGTGGACAACCTGAAAAAGGAAGGCGAGGCGAGACATCAGGCAGCCGAGCGGGCCCTGTTGCGTGCTCAGCAAAACGGGCGCCTGTACGAGGCGCAGATTGCGCGGCTGAATGAAAAGAACCGTGCCGCCGAAACGATGAAAAAATGGAGTTGTGATGATGCGATTCGTGAATGGCGCGCTGCCCGTTAGCATCGCGATGCTGACGGGCTGTTCTTCTCTCCCCGCAACCCGAACGGTGGACGTAAAGGTGCCGGTCCCGGTCACGTGCCTGACTGCCTTGCCCGCAAGACCCGCGTTCATGACTGACGCACAGTTAAAAGCAGGTTCGGATTATCAGGTGGTGAATAATTTGCTGGCCGATCGGCTGGCACGTCAGTATTACATCTCTCAGCTGGAAGCCGCGCTGACGGGCTGCCTGAAAACCTGACCCGCCAGCGGTCAGTGCGCTCAGTAATGCTGACGCTCGTTGTCCGGCGTCCTCCCTGCCGTACTGCGCAGTAGAGTGATTATCAGGTTACGCTCGTCGTATAACGTCCGGGCGATTCTGCTCCCACCCGATCTGCGAGTCCTTTGCGCTGCCAGGCCATTATGTGAGCGCGGCTGAACAGCCGGCGCGGTCGTGTCTGCACCTCACGGTCACGTTTCCGGCAGCGTGCGACCCTGATGACGTGCGGTCTGCCGCCAGAGGCTTAACCTGCACTGCGCCGTTTAAGGTGCCTATTTTTCCCCTGTCGCGATAAAGTGCAGGATTCCCGTGACCCCACGGTTTCCACCGCGTTCAGCGCCAAAACGTGCTTAACGGAGGTCACCGGAACGGCGCTCATGTCGCGTAAGCCGGCAGTTCCGTTTTCAGAGCACAGGCGCTGAGGATTGACGTCGCGCACTCACCGCCCCCCCCCGTTCAGCCGACGCAGCTGCCCCGTGTGGCAATCATGAAACCCAGGGCGCACCGGGTTATCCGACGGGGACAATTCTGTACCAGCAGCAGAACGGTTCAGGCAAAACTATCGGAAGCGATTAGCCTGGCAGGATGAAGAGGGGTAAACGCTGGGCGGTCAGCGTGCGTTGATGCGCGCAGGCCAGAATGGCTGACGGCTTATACACCCTCTCAGACACCTTGCGGATCTTCTGCACAACCCGATAACCGACAGAGGGCGGCAATATGCACGTCTTCGGTGGCCGGAACGGGTCAGCCGACGGTAGCCGCACTGTATTTTATTACCCGGTATCGGCAAATGCCGGCGCAGTTCAACAGCAGGTGATATTGTCGGCCTGACAATCCCGCGGGCTTCCTCCGCGCGCCGGGCGCCATGAAACGGTAAGAGGTCATCCGGGACCTCAGCGCAGAACAGATGACAGCCATCATGGCCGCCGCGACGGGCGACGACGACGGGGAACGCACGGCCGGATTTTGCAGACGGACGGGGCCCCGGACGGAGGCTGAATGTCAGAGACCGGACGACGGCCGGTAACGCCAGATCAGAGGCAGCCTGCTCAGACACCTTCCGGTACGCGTGACAGTGTAACGAGCGCTGTACGCAGCGCGACGCGGATCCTGCTGCCGTTACAGGCCACCTCGCGGTCTACGGACCCCGCCCGAGACGCCTGTGCGCCGGATTAGAGCGTCCGTTTATCATAAAAAAACGCCTGCAGACCCGGCGTCAGTCCGCTTCCGGAATGGGTATCACGCGGGGTGACGCGCCTGCCCTGAAATACATGGGCGCCGGAAACGCCTGCATATCCGGGGCGATCCTGTCTCCCAGCGCAGATTTCATCGCGGGCAGAGATTCAATACGCACGGCCACCAGGTAAGCCTGGCTGAGGCGGTAAGCGTTGTGAACCTGAGTCTCAGCACAGGCATACGCTGAACAGCGCTGCAGGTTCGCGCAACGAGTGTCCCGACCGCTGTCCAGTAGGCGCGATTATTAACCCCGGAAGAAATCGCCGGCCCTCGTCAGGTGCCCGTCAGGGAAATCCTCCCGTGAACGGGGCGTCGTGCAGTAACGGAACTACCCGCCCGGGCGGAAAACTGCTGTCGTCTGTCAAACCAGCGGCCTCAGAGAGAGACGGGTGTCAGCGCTTAACGTATCAGCAACGAACAGGGTTTAGGCGACTGACACCACGTTTTCGCAAGCGAACGTGGTGTCAGTCACCGTTAATTTTCGGTCTGTGCCAGGTTATTCTCTGACGCAGTCATAAGCGTCACAATAAACCGTTATACTGTGGCTGAGCAGCAGAGTGTCTCACGCCGTCAGCCACAGGAAAATAAAACACCTGACTCCTGAACAACCGGAATACCCTTATCTTCGCCGGTTGAGTTCAGTAATTAACATCTGTTTATCCTTCTCAAGTTCAGTCAGCTTTTCTCTCAGTCGTCTGTTTTCATTCTCCAGATTTTGTAGCCGATCCATATCCACCATCGAGCTTTCAGTCAGCTGATTTTTCCAGTTATAAAAAGTGGCCTGCGAGATGCCAAACACGTAACACACATCGCGGATGCTGGCCCCTTTATCAACCTGGGTCAGGGCAAAACGCTTTTCAAATTCACTAAACCGACTTCTGTTCATACAGGCTCCCAGGAGGGTAGGATGTAATTATCGAAAAAATCATAAAATAAGAAATTTTTACGGCGAAGAAGCCTGGTAATGTGAGCTGGCTATCATGGCGGCAGGTTGAATGAATACAAGTGTGAAGATTATCCGCTATATGTTCATTCCGGAGGTTCAGAATCGGGATAACGATCTCGCACTCTGTTTTTTGCTGGTTCTAACGTTCGAAGGGGACATTCAGCTTCACGCGCATGTTTCTCAGCTGACGCTGAGTGATGCCAAAAGTTATAGTCAGCTCTTCATTGCTGAGCCCATTTTGTATTGCGGTATATATCGCTACGCGGCGAAGGGTGAGGAATACCCCCATTTAGACGGAATTTCAATCTGACCGTGCTGATTTGCCATCTGGCGCCAGCGCTGGTAGATACTCTCCTCAAGGGCTATCCCAAACGTTTCAGCAAAATTTTTGCCGAACTTCGGCAGATAAATTTTACGTCCCCCCACTTTATTTACCAGCTCGAACATATCATTGAAACTGCTCCGGCCGGCAAGTTCAGATAGCGCAAACGGAAGACAGGCCAGCACCAGTGGTGCATGCTGATTGCAGAATGCTACGCAGCTGTCCGATCCCACCATTGAACCTTCAAAAAGCTCCTGCCATGTCAGACTCATCTTTCCCCCTCGCTGGTATTCCATCGCTGAGTATTTCAGTAGGAAAAAGTATATTTTTTATGGGGGGAATTTTGTTAATTTGCTGATTTTTCTAAATTTATAATTATTCAATAATAAAACTTTAGTAATGATTTTGTAACACTATGAATTTAAAGTATTTTAATGTGGGGCGAGCGTTAGCTCATATGCAATATTTAATATTTTTTGATATATAAGACTATTTTAATGAAAATTAAGGTGAAATATTTCGAAATAATCAATTATACAGACAATTTTATTAATCCTTTTTTAATCTAAACCCGCCTCTATTTTAAGGTGGACCTGCCAGTCCGGATATGAACGACTCTGTACCAGATGCATGCAAAATGAACGTAATTAACCCGCTGATTATATGCGGATTTTACAGCGCAGCATCCTCTTTGCGCGTCCTGTAGCTGGTAAGGCTGCGGGGTGAATTCTGCCTGACTACCTCACGGTCCAGGCCGGTGCCTGTTTACAAATAAGCATCCGGCAGGGTTCCTTAATATGGCTGACAGCATGGGCGGGAAAATTTTAACAAATGACGTTCACACAGGTGATTGCCGGCCAGGCGGGTATCAGCCTGAGGACAGCCCATACTGACAGGCACGCCTGGCAGAGGGCATCAGATGGGGGGACGGATCGCTGAAGATTATGAAACCGCTTTCCGTCGCTTCTCTGACGCCTAAGAAACGCGCTGGCGTGGCGCCCGGGTAAGGGCGCGAGGGTTTGATACGTTATGTGCGGGCAGACGTCACCCGCAGAAGAACAGTCCCTGCGGGCAATGGTCAGTGATTACAATCCCATGCCTGAAAGCAGATGCCGTCATTCAACGGCATTAGCACACGGGATGCAGGAAAAGGAGGGCCACGTCGTTCTCCTTCAACACCTGCCGGCTCCTCAGCAACGGCCCCCCCCGGTTCCGTTGCCGGGGGCCCTGATAAGAGAAACGACATCATTGCGGCTTAACGCCAGCCGCTTCGGTCAGCCTTGACACGCATTATACGTCCCCTCCCGGAGTATGATCCGCGCCTCCTCATGATATTCGCTTAACTGCCCCAGATGCAGGTGCAGGATTTCTGGCGTCGGGTCAGTTCAGACCTTCTTCAGATATCCGGACAGCGTAACTGTCGCGCTTCACTGGGCACCCGTCCTCACAGGGGCACGGTAACCTCGCATTCCGCACCCGGGATGCCGACCTGAAAATGGTACGCACTGACGTACAGGAAGAGTTAAGGACCGCTACCTGCTGCGGCCTGCGCCCACGCTTCCACCAGTCGATAACATCCCCGATGGTTTATGACGTCACGCCGGCGCGCATCGGGCGTCATGCCGCTGTCGTGCGTAGCGGGCGGTTGCAATCAGTCATGGCGCGGATGACGGTCTGTAACACCGCGGGCTCGCCCCGCAAGGGGGAATGAAAGAACGTCACCATAAGCGTTATACCGGATCCCGCCGAATCGTTTCGCCGCCGCCGACGTTCTTCGCTACGCCAGGGCGCCTTTGGCTTTAACCGCGACCGGACCAATCGAATATGAAAACCACCCCGGCACGATAAATGCCACAGTTAAACACAACGTCAACATCGCTGCCCCTGAGTCGACCAAATCATGGGTTAACGGCTAAAATATACCGGCAAAGAAATCGCGGTCACGCGGGCTTCGATCGGGCAAGGTCCCTGTCCAGGCATTATGCTTACTAATGACAGCCTTGTTTCCATAGCCGGTTTAAACCCCGGAAAAAATTGCAGGTGCAGTGTGGGAAGAGGAGGCTGATACCGGGCGTTCAGGCTGACGCACTTTTCTGCCGCCGTCTGTTCAGACCGTGGGAAGGCATCAGCGAGGCGCGTGGTATGCATAAGTTAACCGTCCTGCCGCCGCTGGACCGCGCACCATCATCCGCAGGTGAGACGTTCAGGTGCAGAGAAATGTATCCCAGCGTGACGGAGGTTTTGCGCGTATTCCCGCTCGCTACCCTGAATACCAGGGGGCGGGGAGACCCAGCGGATCGGGTGCCCGGTGCCGTGCCGGAAATCGCGGCAGATATAGCGCGTTAAAAGTAGCCTGAGCCGGAACCCCAGACGGCTTGTCGTGCAGCCACACCCCCCGACCAGCACCAGTGTATGAAGGCGTAAACCTCATGTCTCGATGCACAGGTAAATCCGGTTGCCAGCGCCCCTTCTGCGGCTGCGTTTACGCCTGCCGAAGGCCCTGAATGTGGCACACTTTCACGGACTGTGTGCGTGCATCCACGATGAGGTAACCTTTGCCGGAAAAAGCGCTGTACGACCCCTGAGACGAACAGAAAGGAAAGCGTATTTTCATGCACCAGGGCTGGGCCGTGGCTGCCTGGGTGCATAACGTGGACCATCGGTTTGTGCCCTGAAGGGGCGGCCCCTGCGGTGCGCTTTAAATGACCATCGTAATAAATGTCAGAATACCTGTTTATAATGCTTAACTAATAATCCGCCTGAATATACGCATTAGGGAGTGGCATTAGACGGGTTATTACTCTAAAAAATGCAGGGCCTGACATCTCATCATTGGATGACGCCCTGAGAGGGTTCCTCTGTGACATAATGGGGCCGCCGGAAATCTCGGGTCCGGTCACGGGCCGCCACCGCGTGAATGCCCTGTACGGTTCGGCTTTCACGAATAGGCAGACACTGCGCGTGCAGCATGCAGGTTATCCGGTGCGCATATTTTTTCGCATTGGCCCCCCAGTCGCCACATTACAGTGCTCTGCATGGGAACCAAATCGCGACTGAATGAAAAACGTGTCTGTAAGACGACGATCGCCTTTGCTGATGCAAAATTCAGCAGCATCTGGCGAAACGGGAGGAATACGATGTCAGATTACAAATCCCTGCTGGCAGCAAAAAGTCAGAAGGTGCAGGCGCACGATGATGCGGAGGATGTCCGTACCATTCTTGCGCGTCTGCGTGAGGAAATGAATATGTCACAAACTTCGCTGGCCGCAGCAATGGGCATCACCCAGCCAGCCGTCAATCGTATGGAGCAACCTGACAACGACCCGCGCCTGTCTACACTACAGCGCTACGTAAAGGCCCTGGGCGGCGAACTCAGTATTGAGGTAAAGCTGCCAGACGGTAAGACTATCATTTATGCTCTCTGATCTTCCGGCCAGCTGAGGCTGGTACACGGAGACCCGCGGGCCCGCGCTGATGCCCCGGTGCTTACCCCACACCTGCGCCTTTTCTTACGGCGGGCTTTCTTATCGTCATATTCTCTCTGTCTTTAACTGTTGTGCTGCTAAAGCTACTTATTTATTCGGGGGGGGGTGGTTTAAGGGCTAACCGAGTGAAAACATAGGGCAGGCTGTAAATAATCATAAAACGAAGAGTGGTTAAGGGTGCATGGAAAAGGTCTTTTCCCGGCGCAAAGGCACCCTCCGGGGGCCCGTATCCCGCATCATCACCAGGTCAGTAGCGTCAGAGGCAGAGTGACTTTCACGGTCAGTTCACCAACTCAAAACCTGAAAACATAAATGCCCGACCTCAATGTCAACTTGTTGGGTCAGTTCAGTGTCAACTGCAACTTACTCATGGGGGGCCAGCTTTCTGGGGCAGTTCACACCTGTCGGGCTTGTTTGCATCTTAAATATCCAGCTACGCGTGATCTGAACGAGAGTGAAGGGAACCGGTCCCGATTTTTAAGCCGTAGCGGCAGAGGGGATCACGGAGACTAACCTGCGCCGTTGTCGGCCAGCTAAACATTATTAATGCTCAAACCGAATGGCTGTACTGACGCAGCCAGCTTATTGCTTGGGCATTTTCCTGAGCCAGATCCTGCCGGAGTTAGGCTGTTGTATCTCTGATGTGCTGAAGCTCCTGTATGACAATCAGCAAACGCACAGCAGATAGCAGCGCCGCGCGCTCGCTAAAAGGCGGGAAAATCACCAACATCTGAATAACCAGGCGCCCTTATTTCATATTTATCATCAACCCGGATGTTTCGCACGGCAAATCCACTGTTTGATCTAAAGTGACTTCGCAGCCCAACGCATTATTTAACCAGCAGGCGGCACATTACGTTATTTCTCCATTTACGGTACAAACCCATGACGGAATTCTTTTCCGGTAATAAGCACGCTCTTATCGCGAATACGCAGCAATCTCATAACTTGCTTTTGCCAGGCATGGGATATCCATAACTCCACATTTATTCAGGTTATTTAAAAAGTTATTTATCATTTTTTAAATGTTATAGCGTGTGCACATTCCACATTTAATGTTTGCCCGGCATCATGAAATCCTGAGACAAGGTGTGCCTGACGTCTTCACCCAAATATATTTATACGTCCGGTAATCTGTCCGATCACAATTTAAGAGAGTAAAGGGATTGTGTGTTCAGAACCTGCTTATCACGGCAGGACCTGTTAGCGCCGTCAGAGCGTATTCACACCCGTGGTTCTGGAATGTGTCATGAGCGCCTGATACCCGTTCATTAGCGTAAGGTAATTCAGCTTACAGCAAAGGCGCATGCCCCCGCCTGTTGTCATACCGGACTTAATGGGGGCTACGGACGCAGTAAGAAAATTGAGAGTGTGAAAATGACATAATTAAACCAAAACTAACCAGAAGCCGGTTTGATTGCCTGTTGAAAATCCTATTTACCTTACATTGAGCCCGAAGGAATTAAATTACCTACACGGGAAAACGTTACAAACCATATTAATTAACCTTAAGACAATAGAGATGAATACATTATTAATTACCGGCTCAACAGGTTTTCTTGGTGGGGCGGTCACGGTCAATTTTCTGAACCGACATGAAACCGTAAGGTTGCTATTATTGGTAAGAGGCACGAGCCGTGAAGAGGGGCTGAACAGAGTTAAAGCAAACTTAAGAAAGTTTGGACTTGCCGATACGCAATTAGAAATCCTGACGACTGAAAATATTTTATTGGGTGATCTGGGTGCCGCGGACAGATTTATCCACGACAGCCGGCTGGAGGATGTTACCCATGTGCTGAACTGCGCGGCGCTGGCTTCCTTTGGTACCAATCCGCACATATGGAAAGTCAATGTAGACGGGACGTTTGCGTTTGCCCGGCGCATGAGTGAGGTAGCCGGGCTTAAGCGATTTGTGCATGTCGGTACCGCGATGTCATGTGCACCCGAGGCGAATTCTCTGGTGACCGAATCCGAACTGCGCACGCAGCGCGACCAGCACATTGTCGAATATACCTGGAGTAAAGCCACGGTTGAGAAAATGATGCTGGAGCAGTTACCTGATTTCCCACTGGTCATTGCTCGTCCCTCGATCATTGTCGGTCACTCACTGTGGGGCTGCGGGCCTTCATCAAGTATTTTTTGGGTGTTTCGCATGGCGCTGGCGTTGGGGAAATTCACGTGTGATCTTGATGACCGGATTGATGTCGTGCCCGTGGATTACTGCGCGGATGCACTCGAATTATTACTTACAGCCGACAACGTGGATAAAAACATAATTCATATTTCTGCCGGCTTAAACAGTAGTGTCACGTTCGCCGAAATTGACAAGGCAATGGCTGAAGCATCAGGTGATAGGCCCATCGCGGAAACCTATCGGAAAGTCAGTGTGAGTGAGCTGGCAAAAAGCAAAGCGTCTTTCGATACACTTTTTGGTCCCTGCAATAAGCGTATCATGTTACGCGCCATGAATCTTTACGGCCATTTTTCAAAGCTTAATGTGGTGTTCAGCAATGATAAGCTGCTTGAGCTGGGGATGGGACCCTCATCGAGATTTACCGATTATATTGATAAATGCGTGGCCACTACACGTGATTTCACTGTCGCAGAACTCATGGAAGTCGATTTCAAATAACAGGGATCCCCAATAATTCAGGTCTCCCAGAGAGGAAACCTGAATTATTGTGACCGCCAACAGTCAGTCATGACATCACGGGCGATTTGAAAGGATCCGCGCCGTCCTGAGGCAACCGTGCTAAGGGGAGGAAACGGAGCAAAATCTGCCGGAGCATCTGGCATCGTCATCATGTAATGGCTGCTTTCCGGTCGTGGACGTCCCAGGTCTCATGAGCCTGTCTGAGTGTAACAGTCAGAGCAGATAACATACGCACCGGGGAATTTGTTACCTTTAACGCTGAGCCCGGAGGTTAAGGGTAACAAAAATCAAATCACAGCGCTGCTGTCTGCAAGTTTCTGCTGTGCGACGTTGATTCCCCTGCGGCCTGTCTGGGGCCGCACTGTGCTCCACCATCGCCGGAGGTGGCGCACACCGTCAGACGCATCGGGTGTTTTACGTCAGCCAGCCAGTGTTTAGGCTCAGAGGGGGAATACTTTCGCAAGCCGGTCAGCACCCTTTTAACTGCCCCGAAGAAACGTCGGCCGTCGCGCAGTAAACTCCTGAAAAATCAGTGTTAAATTAATGAATTTCCGGGCGTTGATCCGCCTTTTATGCACAGTGCGTATTCCGCTAATCCCCCTGGGATCCGGGCGCTTTTGTGTACTCCCGGACGCAAAGTGTAATGTATCCGTTAAGGTCTGCTGTGCTTTGGATTAAGGGCAAGTTCATCCGGCCCCTGCAAAAAAAGAGGCGGTAAAACGTAATTTTATGACAGCAGGCGCAACGCCCTTCAAAAACGCCGTGCCACCTTTGTCAATTCGGTATGCCACTCCTTAGCCGTTCTGACTTCCTGATCAGGATTAACGTCAAGGCCCCTGAAGCCAGTTACATCGCTTAATGAACCCCGTCTTCTTGATGTGGATCAATCACCAGTAAATCAGCTTACTTTCACACTTACCACGTAAGCTGCATCAGCTACACTGTTAGCACTGTGGTGAATCCCCCTGTGCGGCGGGGCCAAGCTAAATAACTCCACAAATACTCCTTAATGTTGAAGGCGGGCCAGATTATAGCTTTTCTGGCTCACCGGGAGGCACCCGGCACCGCAGTAATGGAAGGCTACAATTTACAGCAATCATGGGCTCACTTCGGTGGGCCTTTATTGTGTGTGCCGGGCACTATCTGCTGTCCGGAGTGAGAGTATTCCGTCGGTCCTTATGCTGGCGAAGAACCGGTGAGTACGGGATCCTCATCGCGACGAAAACCTGAGAGAAAATGATGAAATTTGTGGACTGACGGAATGAGATGAAATGCCGGGTCAGGCTGACGGAGTGAGGACGCGTGCAAAGGCTGTTACGATTACGAACCGGAATGATATTCAGGGGGGGCGCAGGGTGAAACAGACTGGGTGTAACGAGAAATATGCTGAATGGCCGACCGGAGTCTGTCAGGAAATAAGGGCCGAATGCCATGAGGCCCGAACGGTCTTCAGAGACAAAAATCAGTGACCGTTCAGAATGGCCATGCCCCCTGAAAGCGTAAATGGCCGGCTGCAGGAAGACGTAATACGGCCTGAAGAACCGGTTCTTGTGCGCCTGAGCGTTCACCCGTCACCGGCCAGAACTCATGCCGCCATCACGAGGGTTGTTTAACATCACGGGTACAACAACACGGTATGATTGCTCAGGCTAAGTGATGAGTTAAGCATCATCGCATTTTCCCACCACAGCGTTATGACTGCATATTTTTCCCCTGCCGCATTGTTCGCTCCGTATATACTCCAGAAATAAATGGCACTAAGGATGAAATAAATCCAAATTTTTTCAGTCGCTTATCATCAGGCGTTTCAGGGTTTTAATAATTTTTTGCAGCAATGAATTCATTCACCTACATTTAATATGGTTTATGTCCATCAGTTGAATGAATAAGGAAATATTATGTTTAAGAAAGTACTGGCTTCATCTGTATTTGCTCTGAGTATCGTATCGTTCGCAGGTGTTGCCGCTGATGCGGCTACTCTGCACGAAGATGCGGCGAATCAACATGAATTAGCGGCTAAACATCACAAGATGGCAGCTAAGCTCCATAAAGAGGGTAAACACAAAGAAGCGCAAAGCGAGGCAGATCTGGCCAAAAAGGCGTCCAAAGCGGCGAATGAAAAATCAGACACTGCCGCAGACGAGAGTGACAAAAAAAATTAAGCGGCATCCGCAGGCGGTATCACATGTTGAGCCGCCTTTCTTTAGATGCCGGGAAACGCAATCGGTATCAAAAATGAATCAGGGGGGACGTCAGGATATTACCGTTTTGCAAAACAATTGATGGGGTCAGCCCAAATCTCCGCTAAGGCATCTTCAAGCATCACAAAATCAACAGGTGAATACTGGCGCCACGCCAGGCCATCCCTGTAAAACAGCCGCCACATGTCGAACGAGCGAAAGTAACTGATTTTAGCAAAAGGGTAATTACGTTGGGGGCTGTACTCACCTTTTCCCGTCAAATGAAGCTCACTCAATTCAACTGACTGGCCTTCAATATGAAAGACAATATCGTTCGCGTACTTGTGACTTTCCTTTACTCGTAATAATACTATGAATTTTTCAACTTCATTTTTTACAGCCTGATACTCGATATTAAAAAATTCCATTGTGACTGCTCGCCTGGGTTTATCGTGCCTGATCCCGAAAGACTTCGATGGCTGCACCCTGATACAGGCGTACATTCATCACGATACTGGTCCGGCTGAAGAGGTTACACATAAATGAGGCACTCATGTTATGTGAAAAATCAATTTTCATTGTCTTAACGAGTCGCATTTTTTCACTCACTGGGGCTTAAAGCTGATAACCGATGACGGTTTAAAACAAAACGTCACGTTCGCGCCACCGTAGTGCAGCGGTAAGTGTAACGGTGGCACCTTATACCGCGAAACTGCTGATGAACCACGCTGGCCTTTGGGCAAGGTGCTGCCTGTTCCCAGGCGGTATAATACAGAGGTGATTACATTGTGTGGTAATGAAGATTACGGGTTAAGGTCTCGTGTAATGCCTGCCATAACCGCCCGTCGTATTACGCGGCAGTTATGAACCACGATGTTATCAGCAATCTGTCTCTGGGTTTTTATCAGGTGACATTGCGTCTGACATGAGTCGGTTAATTCTGCCTGACATGGTCACCGGTGTGACATCCCGCCAACCTTTGTCAACCACCTGAGCCGGTCGTTTCCTCCCTTTTCCTGTAGCATAAATATCCAGTATTTTGAGTGAAGATATTGCCTCTGTGGTCATCGGCTGGATTAAAATGCGATTCACATCAGCTAAGGAAGGGGATTATACTTGTTTATAAACACATCCCGGAGGCAGTAACTGACGTGAAGGATACCTATTACAACGATAAAATCATCAATTCGCTTATCCAGAATGAGCTGGATTCGTTCTTTTCAGGTTATAAGGAGATTGTCTATGCCTATGTCATTCTGAACAAAAAAGACCCTTCACAGATGCGAATTATCAATAATAATCCAGAATGGTTTGACATCTATCTCGAGCGAAAATATCAGTTTATTGATCCCATAATTATTCGGGCTCTGCGCTGCGTCGAAGATTATTTCTGGGAAGATAAGGTTATCTTGTCGGGGGTTTACAACCTCAGTCGGATTTTCAATGAGAGTTTTCAGTATAACATATGCCAGGGCCAGACATTTCCCCTACACGATTATCTTAACAATCTGGCTATGTTATCTATTATCAGTCAGAAAGATACCGGTATCGATATGGAAAAAGCTCGTTCGAAATTTATGACCTTACTTGTTAAGTTACATCAGAAGACGCTCGATCTCTATGGTCAGCAAAACCAGAAAAAGAACGCCATCCTGTCGCCGCGTGAACGACAAATTCTGAAATGGGTCAGCGCCGGGAAAACATACGCCGAAGTTTCGGTAATTTTGTCTGTCGCGGAGCGCACCGTAAAATTCCACATGGGCAATGTTATGAAAAAGCTCGGAGTAAACAACGCCAGACATGCTGTAAAGCTTGGGGCAGAGCTTCGCTTACTGGACAGCTGATACCAGTTTATGGGTCAGAGATGGCGTAAATGCGGGAGCATTCCACGAAGCCACTCACTCGCTTTGTCTTTATTAATGATGTCTTCAAGGATGCGTGTGCTGGCAGGCATGAAAATATAGTATATGACTTCTCCTTTTTCAGAAAAACTTTTTTGAATAACGTCTACTTTCCAGTTCGCGCGCCGAAATATCGCATACATGCCCCGGCTTGCCACAGCATACATACCCCGATATTTTTTCCTTATGCAATACATAATCATTGCCAGAAATAACGCTTTGCTGACGGGCAAAACATGTAGCCCTGCAAAACTACGTCTTTCTTTATCCAGAAACAGGCGACTCACTTCACAACACGGAATATCTGTAGGAAGATTACTGATCCCCTCAAAGTATTCATGAAAAATTTCGCTCATCATCGTTGGCTGCGTAGGCTCGATAAATCGTGCGCCGCAAAATAACTTCCCTTCATGCATGCCTAGCAAATAAGTTGTTTTTTCGTTATCGAATTGATCCTTCTCCATGCCGTTCATGCATTCAACTTTCCAGTCAAGACGATCCCGAAACGTTTTTTTTCTGAGCTGGTAAAGCTCACTCGCCAGTTCTGGCGACAATTCATTGTAATAATGCAAATCAAAATCAATTACAGAATTCATTCATATGTTCCTGATAATCACACGTGGGTACTATTATCCCCTGCCTTTTAGGACAGCTATTATTATACCTTGATGTCTCTATACTAAAAAAAACCTGACCACCAGGCACTCGCGATGCTTAGCGGTCAGGAGGTCAAGGACCTTCCAAACACCAGGGAATCCAACTGAGATTATCTTATATTCAAAGCCTCGGGTACAGAGTGCAGAATGTGTTAATCTAAAAATATTTAAATACTAAAAATATCATAGAATTACAGTCTGGTCATTGCCCCTTTTATTTCAGGGGCAACCTTTCCTGCTCCATTAATTAACGTAACTGTTACTTTTATCTGCCGATAAAAGATTGGGTTCTTTTAACCTCTTTTATTCTATGCCCTGAGTCGTCTTTCACAACATTTTATGCTTGTTATTCTCTGGCCGCCCGGCTGAAAAACAGCACAGTCCCCAATTTTGCGCTTTGACTTTATCCTGCGGATTATCCTCAAGGGGATTGATGGCTACCGCCGGTGTCTGCGCAGGATATATTTTATAGTACTAATACTATTCTTTATGTAATCGCCATTGCAGTGAAGCGTCAAAACGGGTATCCCGTATCTTACGTCTTCTCACGATCTCCGATAAGCAGGTCAGTCTGGTAAATACGTCAAAACAAGAAGTAACAACATTTACATCAAAGCGCTATACCCGTAAACAGGAATTAATCACCTGGATACAGTGAAGGATTCTGACCTAGCGGTCATTGTTTTGTCAGCTTCGCAATGGCTCAGGTCAGACAGGTCTGCTAAAAATAAATTCTTACTCTGATGCTCTGTAACACACAATCCCTTCCTGGTAAAACGCTCCTCGGTTATCCATACCAGCGGATCAGTAACGACTGTGAAAGCAGAATCTGGAAACTGGTTAGAAAACGCCTTAATGCAGTGACATATTTTAGGTGGGTATACATCTTACAAAAAAAAAGTCAGAAACTCCTTTAGCTGAAGCTTATCATTACCCCACGATTTTCTGACCCTGACCCTGACCCTGACCCTGACCCTGACCCTGACCCTGACCGCTGAGTCACCGCGGCTTTGCGACCTGAAGACCCTGCAACCGGAGTCCGGCTCCTCTACAGATGAAAATCTGAGGACCTGCTTTGTCAGCGTGCTTTACTCCCCATAGATGAATGACGGTTACGGGTACATATGTACACTCACAGAGCACCCGTCTTCCCCCGATAATTCATGGCTTATAGCTGGTCAGGAACGCCATAGCCGCCATGCAGAAACACCTGGACGCCGGCCATAAGCCGCTGCCACGGGTTGTTCACCCACGGACGCGGTAGCCCTTAACCCTGAAGCGGACGGGGCATTTCGCCAGTCGGGGCGCCGCACGACGGCGCCACCGGTGATATTCCGCTTATCGACGTCGTGGCCATTGATGACGGTGAATCCATGAAGTACATGCGGATGGGGTGATGGAGCATCGGATCACTCTGCTGATTGCGTTTTTCACCCCCGATGAATCCGATACTGCAGACAGGGATACAGCGAGACCCGGAGTATGACTGCTGGAGCTGGCCTGCCGGTCACCCCATCACGAGGTTTTAATGACAATCGTGCAGAAACCGAAGCAAAAGGGGCGTCAGAAGGGGGGGGGGGGGGGGGGGGGGGGGGGGGGGGGAGGGGGGGGGGGGGGGGGGGGGGGGGGGGTGAAGACATCCAGCCCGGGTAAACGACGGGGAGTTGATAAATGGCCGCTGCAAAGGCTGGCTTGAAGGCGGGCCCGACATTGCCCGGAGCCTGATAAAATGGGCATGCCACATGAATGGGTGCAGGAAGCCGCCGGCCTGACGACTGACGACCTGAGTCAACTCCGCTATTAACCCTTCCCCAAGTGCAGTCCCTGCCGGAAAGCAGGGTCACGGGAGGGCACCGTCGCGGCGCGCGCTTAGCTGACATGACATGTGCACTCAAGAAATTAAATGTGTTTAAAATGAATGCGGGCCTTATGCAAGATTTGGACCATAATTTGAATATGATGAAGGGCAGACAAGATTCTGTTATATCAGTTATCCAGCGCTTCAAAAATTTAACAGGGGGGTATTTGTGTTCCATTAGTTCTTTAGAGTGATTTTGAAACAGGATCAATACTGATGGGAAACTATTTTTACAAAAAATGAACGCAGTAATTTAATCGCCACTTTGACCACAGAAAGTTTCTGTTACATGTTCGGTGACCGTCCCCCTATACTGATCAGTCTCCCGCCCCTGACGGAATTTTGTACTAAAAACCCGTCGGGTCCGCCGGGGATTTTATGTTTGTGGCAAATTATTGTTAGGCGGTATGGACAGATTTTAATTTGAGTGCAGCCACGCACTCGTGACCAAGAGATTTGTAGGCTTTAGCTTCAATGGCATTCTCGTGATATTTTTCATCAACTGCACGATTAAACTCATTTTCAGCACCAAAAAAGCACCCTGCCGCAATACGAATTCTCTTGCAAAGAAATCGGCTGGTCAATGCAACCCAGAACGTACAAAGACCGTATTAAAAAATCTTATCAGCTAAATTAATAATATTCAGATTCAGCAATATGTTCCTGGTATTCATCTTTGCCTCAGAAAATAAAATGTACATTTCAGAGGAACCAACTTTTTTTGCTCTTAATATATTAAAGTTGAGTTCACTCTCGTCACCAAAAAAAAGAACGCACGGGATCATGCCACGCTCAAAAATAGTTTCTACATATTTAAAAAAATTCGAATCGCCCAATTCCCTGTCAACTAACACAAAGCAAAATGTTTTATTAGAAGATGCCAGGCAACTGGCTAAATCGTTTCTAATATATCCTAATTCCGATATTACAAGTTCAACATGCTTTCTGGTCTTTTCTGCAACAAGACCAGACCTTCTAACGACTCTGGAGGCTGTCATCAAAGAAACCCCGGCTTTATCCGCCACATCCTGAAGTTTAACAGTGGATTTATCTCTCATTCCTGGTTCCGGTTTTTCGTGCGCATATGAAATGCTGCCAACATGATAATTGTACCCCGCTAAAAATATTTTAATATAAAAATTATCTGTCATTACTTTGTGCAGAAAGCACATGTCGTAATTTACCGGCCACCTGGGCCAGCGTAATATTCTCCATACATCGGGGTCTTTTATGAATACAGATGTTGTCAGAAAATTTTTTATCAAATTCTCGCGCGCATCCCCGGTAATAACCGTGCATACCACATGGTTGAGCCTCGCATGACTCAGTTGAATAGCAAACAAACTGACCGGGATAGGTCACAACTTCAGGACGAGAACTTCCCAGCAGCGCAATAACATTTTTAGCCTTAACCGCGGCTGACCCGTGTACCAGAAAGCTGTCGAGGCAAATCCCGGCATGGCAATGTTTCGTGATGGCAAGAGATTGTCGCAGTGAATAATGGGCATGCGAGAGGTCGATGAAAATACATTCTGACCTAAATTCTTCAATAAGATCGCGCCACCTTTCAATTGGCCAATTACGGTTGAAACTGGTCGACATTGTTTGCAACCAGACTACCGGCATTTTGTATTGTGATAGTTCTTTTTTAGCGAATATTATCTCATCCGGTTGCAGATAAAGCTGGGGATTCCAGTCTGATAATTGGCATTCGAGCTGCTCTTCTGCCATCTCCCGCATATGATAGTAACTGGGCCGGGGTGGGGATGAATTGTGCGGTCTTCGGGCGGTATATTCACGAAGATCTACACTGTAGTGACCGCCGGTATCTGATGTGGCAGTTGTAATATCTATATCTTTTATGCCACCTAAAAGGGTGGGGAACTTTGTGGTTACTGAAATGTTGGAACCTTTGAATACTTCAATAACGCTAAAAATAACAGCTGTTCCTGCGACAGAACAGCCTAGTGAATTGGGTAACCTTATTGAGATGTTCACACTATTGATATCTCCAGACTACACTCTCAACGAGTGTAATGATTAATTGAAAAATGATTAACCCTGTTATGCATAAACTCTGTTTTAGTCCAATAAGCCTGATGAGGGCGATTAACAATCGAGTCCACACCTATTCAACTATCAAATATCTCAAATAATTGTTGGCATTTGTTGATTTGAATCAAGCTTTCGCCATTATCAGCCAGTTCGAACATTTTATTGAGGCTTTAACGGAAATGCTTTACTGACACTGCCAGCTTATTGCTTATTTCTGTTGTCCTGTTCTGTATGGCATCCAAAAGTTTTCACTGGCAGAATTCCTTCCGGTGGTCAACTTCGGCTTCCTGATAACATGGCTTCTTCGTCATCAGTCCTGACTGTGTAATACCAAATTTTCGTGTGTGTGACTGAGTACATACATGAAGAAGGGATATGCAATGTTCCCGTTAACCGTACAAATTGGCACCATAAGCGGGATATTCATAACGTGCTGCCAGCCACATTCAAGAAGGCGAGGTCAAGCTTGTGCTGATACCTTTGAGATTTTCCATGCCCCATCCTCGGCCATTCAGATACGACCGGCACTAGGGTTACAACTGTCCAGTGAACTCACCCGAGACGCCGTCCATGCTATTTGCTTCTTTCTTGCGTGCAAAAGCCGATAAAGAGACCATTACTGCGTTACGGTGTAACATGACCGCAAAGGTTGTGTGTCTAGGAACTGGATAAAGTTGTTCGACCAATGGCCTGCAAAGGGAAAGGGAGTACCAGTAATTCGTATTAGCAGGCAACACTTTATCGGCTCTGAAGGGTGCTTAAGTTGAGCGCGTAAGCCTGCGTACTGAGTCCGGGGGCAGTGTCCTGTTTAATCATCCTCATAAGGTTCTTTTCTCATGAGGCTGGCCACGTGATCCCTGCTCACGCCTCTGTAGGCTACGTATGTGGTCATTTCAGACCTCACTTCTCTGATAACCTGCTTTGTTGCGCGTCTCCGCGATTGATCCTTTTTACCTTCCAGCATGGCCTGAGGTTTCGTCATCTGCGTGCGGCGCGAAATTCTGACTTTATCGGCCAGCAATTCAGTTACGGGCCCGTCGATGAGAATATCGCTGAGCTTTACCTCTTCGATTTTAATCATATAACTCTCGGCCCGGACACGGACTCTCATAGCCGAAGTTAACTTCCGGCCAAAGAGCAGGGCTATCAGGGGGACCGTAGTCTTCTCTGAATTAACACCCGCTAAAGCAAAGTGGAGTTTTCTGTATTGAAGTGGCAAGTCCGAATAACCCTGAAACGCTCAGGGGGACGGACATTTCGTACAACAGAAAATCTGCGGTGAACGAACTTTCAATCACCCTTTTTTCAGCAGATTAATGCCGGTGAATCAACATCGGTACGAAAAATGTTTCTCATGTGACACAGCCTAAGGACCTGCGTGACTGTTTCAGTATGAATTCGTTGCTGATGGCAGAGTGAGTGGGGCACATGAAGCCGGGTTCATTGCATCAAAATACAGTTATATACCTGTTTATATTTGTCTGCGTCTAGTCAGCAGACGGAATATCGCCTTCCCTCCTCGTTAAGCGAATTCAGACTAAGATTGCGCCAATATTCGGTTGTCAGAAATGCCGCAGCAATGTCAAAAATGACTAAATGACACGTCACTCATGAGTTTTAAAATTAAAAAATATAATAAATACATATAATTGCAAAGGTGGCATGAAATCTGCTTTTGAAGCTGGATAAACAATGGAGGCATGATTAATGGATGTTTGGGCATTGAGCAAAAAAGCCGAGTTTATCGACAACAAGCAGCAATACTTGCTTAAGCAGTGGCGGCAATACTGCAATACCCTGACACAGGGGATCACCTTATCGAAAGCGAAATTGTATCAGTCTGTAAGCTGTGATCCTGATGACGGGCTGCGATTTCGTTTATTTAACTATTTTGTTATCCACATACGCCTCGCCGACGGATTTAACAACAAGACCATTGAGTACGTCCTTGAACAGCCTGACGAGAGCCACAAGGTCTTGATCGCCACTGCGATAATAGATAGCGAGGGGCGTATTAACAATATCATCGACAATGTTAATCGCGAAGAAGTGCTTGAGCACTATCTCGGTTTGATCCGCCCGGTGTATGACCGTATTTACCAGTCCATAGAAGAGAATGCGCCCTTATCCCTGACACTTTTTTAACTGCTCATCGGGGTATGAGCGCCAGCTGATGGTTGAGTCTGAGTGTCGCCTGTCTGGATAGCAACCTTATTACTATATCAAGTTCAGATATACCTTAGGGATTTACATGGACATAAATCAGCGGCGTCAAGGCCCTGAAGTCATCAGCATTCATTCGTGACAACCCTACGGGCTTATGGAGTATCCTTAGGATCCAGAGTTCGGCCAGCTTATCAATATCCAAGATCCGTTTCATTTATGCCATTGAGTAAAAATCAGCCAGCTCTTCTTCGCATATCTACAATACTATGTTCATACAGTTGACGACGGTTCTGTATGTTAAATGACATTTGATCTTCTGCGGATGATTTTGAAAAATCCTCAATGAAATCATTGATGATATCAACTGGGTTTCTCTCAGGGATATTTGAAAGTAACTCTGCCACCTTAACTACAAATACCCCACATCCGTTCGGCACATTTCTTTGCATATCTCCGTTTATGAATTTTATATATTCTTCACTTACTCCAGCTATTTTTGCTGAATCTATTAGGTTATTTCTTGCATCTTCATTTAGCCCGGAGAGAGAATTAAATACTACACATTTTGTGTTGCTGTCAGTTTCGTCCTTATATAAAGCAAACAATACCCAGTGATCACCTGTATTAATCGGGAAGACTTCTGTCTTGTCAGGGAAGTTACTGAGCTGTATTTTTTCAACAATCTGCTCAGATAACATGTTGGATTTACTTACAGGTTCAATAAGACCTAGAGGATAATTTAATGAAAATTTATCAGTATTCAAAATTAAACCATTCATGGCATTGCTTATCTCATCTGACATTAGCATGCGGTCGTTACTCCATAAGTCAGCATCATCAAACAGCTTGTGCAATGACTGGGATCTGTCTCTCTCTCTGAAAATGTTGGATACATCCTGCTTTTGTGTTGCATTTTTCATGGCGGAACCAGCTATGTAAAGCAGTTTAGAGGGAGAATAAAGTTTGTTCATGTCTGCATTATTTTTGCCTTTGACAGCACACGCCGTTTCGTACAATTTTAAACTGGCCTGCTGAATTTCTTCGTCTATCCCATTCTTACCCTTGACTTTCCCACTGAACAGATCAAAGAGTATACTCTCAGATATTTTCCCTACATAATCATGACGCAATGCAAGGTTATGCAACATATCAATACAATCAAGGTTGCCATCGGCTGCTGATTTACCTAATAAATCAAGAGTTTTAATATCCACATAATCTTCAAACAAGTTATTAAATTGTTCAGCATCAATCTGATAATGAGAGTAACACCCAGTAATCATTTTGTATCCCTTTTCAGATAACTTAGAGTTGGAAATTTTAATCGTTCTGTTAATTCTAAAAAATCCGGTTATAAATGTATTTCATTATTCGCTTTTATGCAGTTTTATTTGATAACCATCTACACGGTGATTTGCTAACAATCGTCCCACGGTGGATGGATGTACCTGAAACAATCGGGCTGTATCAGCATCTGCTTTCTGCCAAGACATGATGAGCGAGACAATTGCTTTTTGCTGCCGCGGTGTTAATTTGGGGCGTCATCCATCACCCCGTCCCTCTTGACGTGCCGCTACAACTCCGCTCTTTGTCCGTTCACTAAGCATGCCGCGTTCAAATTCAGCAAAGGATCCGACGATCTGCATCATCATCCTTCCAGCCGGAGTGGATGTGTCAATATGTTCGAAGGTGCCGTCAAGATCGCGTGGCGTGCGCAGTTAGAGTGATCCTTCGGTGGTGACGACGGTTTTTGGAGAGTAGCCGTTACGTGAGTTGACACCCGATTTGGGCTGATATTTTTCTTGCCCCAGATGTTGGGGCAATTCAACGAAGAGGGCAGCCTCTGCACTGATATTTTGGAGCATACAATCAAACTGGTTAAGATCTTCTGGCGTTTTGAGACACTTGCCTTCCTGACCCCCTTTTTCAATACCTTTCTGTTCTAGCGGCTTAGCGATTGTCATCAGAGCCTCTTCATGCTGTGGTGCTCTCTGTGCCAGATTACGTACAAAGGCTTCAGCGTCATTGGTTTCGCCTGCCTGTATGATATCGCTGCGCCGGTTACATCATGACGGCGTAGCCATCCAGTATGGCGAGAACATTACCGTTAACGGCAACGACTCTCTCCCTGGAGGGCCTGAAAGCTTCAAAGCGAGTCAGTCGGTTTTCACCGTAAATGCAAACGCAGTGGTGCTTCAGCCAATAACCCCATAAATAAACGTTAGCCGACAGCATCACGTCTTCCAGTAAGCCCGAATCGGTCTTAATTTTACTGACAACCGTAAAGTCATGTTAAGTTTGATTCTTAATTTCACATCAGTAAAACACTTCGATAATAACAATGGGTTTTATATGAATTTGAATGTGCCGGCAACTGAGCCTGTATGTTAAAAATTCTAAAAAATCCTTATTTAAAGTAACATTTACTGAGAGGGATTTCCGCTATGAAACAATCCGATATTATCACTGCT
>Ga0213829_1000292_pt1 | contig 53457 bp, 24 predicted proteins | sample MC6MC0896MG_FD_180665 | JGI IMG/M metagenome (GOLD analysis project Ga0213829, IMG submission 180665) | Enriched soil aggregate microbial communities from Iowa State University, Ames, United States - MC6-MC0896-MG | ecosystem: Environmental > Terrestrial > Soil > Unclassified | place: USA: Iowa... | reverse complement strand
ACGTAAATGGCGTCCGCGCTCGTTCCGCGAAATGGTCGGCCAGACCCATGTGCTCAAGGCTCTGATCAATGCCTTGGACAGCCAGCGGCTGCACCATGCCTATCTGTTCACCGGTACCCGCGGCGTGGGCAAGACCACCATCGCGCGGATCATCGCCAAATGCCTGAACTGTGAAACAGGTATCACGTCGACGCCTTGCGGTGAGTGCTCGGTGTGCCGTGAGATCGATGAAGGCCGTTTCGTCGACCTGATCGAGATCGACGCCGCGAGCCGGACCAAGGTCGAGGATACCCGCGAGCTGCTCGACAACGTGCAGTACGCGCCGAGCCGCGGGCGCTTCAAGGTCTATCTGATCGACGAAGTGCACATGCTGTCCAGCCATTCCTTCAATGCGCTGTTGAAAACCCTCGAAGAGCCGCCGCCCTACGTCAAGTTCATCCTGGCCACCACCGACCCGCAGAAACTTCCTGCAACGATTCTGTCGCGGTGCCTGCAGTTCTCCCTGAAAAACATGACACCGGAGCGCGTGGTCGAGCATTTGACCCACGTGTTGAGTGTCGAGAACGTGCCGTTCGAAGACGATGCGCTGTGGCTGCTGGGTCGCGCCGCCGATGGTTCGATGCGCGATGCCATGAGTCTGACCGACCAGGCGATCGCGTTCGGGGAGGGCAGGGTCATGGCCGCCGACGTGCGGGCGATGCTCGGCACGCTCGATCACGGTCAGGTCTACGACGTTTTGCATGCGCTGATCGAGGGCGACGCCAAGGCGTTGCTCGAAGCCGTGCGGCACCTGGCCGAACAAGGCCCGGACTGGAACGGCGTGCTCTCGGAAATTCTCAATGTGCTGCACCGTGTCGCCATCGCCCAAGCCTTGCCTGAAGGCGTCGATAACGGTCACGGCGACCGTGATCGGGTGTTGGCCCTGGCTCAGGCCCTGCCGGCCGAAGACGTACAGTTCTATTACCAGATGGGCCTGATCGGTCGCCGCGATCTGCCGCTGGCGCCGGACCCCCGGGGTGGTTTCGAAATGGTCCTGCTGCGCATGCTCGCCTTCAGGCCGGCAGACACCGAGGACGCTCCGAGGCAGCCGCTAAAGACAGTGGGGATCAGCCAGGCCACAGTTGATTCCGCCCATTCAGTGGCTGCCACACGAGTGGCTGCGCCGGTTGCTGCAACAGTTGCACCGATCGTTTCCGCGCCGGTTGCACCGTTAGTTGGGTCGGTAGTTAATGCTCCAGCTCCAGCTCCAGCTCCAGCTCCAGCTCCAGCTCCAGCTCCAGCTCCAGTGCCCGTGCCCGTGCCGATGCCGGAAGCAGTTGCACCGACCGTCGTCCCCGAGCCGGTGATCGAGGCGGGAGCGGTCGTGGCCGTCGTCGACCTGCCCTGGAATGACCCGATCGAGCCCGAAGTCGTCCAGCAACCCGCGATCGAGCCGGTTCTGGAAACCGCCGCCGAACAACCCGAATTACCGCCGATGCCATTGCCGACGCCCGACAGCGTCGTGCCGGACGCCCCGGAGTGGGCCGCAGCGCCGATCCCGGAACCCTCCGCGGTCGAAGTCGATGCGGCGACGCCGGGCATGGACCTGGACGACGAACCGCCGCTGGACGAGGATTACATCGAGCCGGACATGGATTCGTCCTACAGCTACCTGGACGAGCTGGCCAGCGAGCATGCCGCCGAGCCGGCGCCGGAGCCCGAACCCGAGCCTGCCGCCATGCCGGCGACCGGTCTGGCCTTGCAATGGCTGGAGCTGTTCCCGAAATTGCCGATCTCCGGCATGACCGGGAGCATCGCCGCCAACTGCACCTTGATCGCGGTCGATGGCGACAACTGGCTGTTGCACCTGGACCCGGCGCACAGCGCCCTGTTCAATGCGACCCAGCAACGTCGCCTCAACGATGCCTTGAACCAGCATCACGGGCGTACGCTGACCCTGACCATGGAGCTGATCAAGCCTGAGCAGGAAACCCCGGCCCAGGCCGCGTCCCGTCGTCGTGCCAATCGTCAGCGCGAGGCCGAGGAGTCGATCCACGGTGACCCGTTCATCCAACAAATGATGCAGCAGTTCGGTGCGGTGGTCCGTAACGATACTATTGAACCTGTCGAAGCCCTGGTCAGTCAGGGCTAGTAACTGAAGGCGCTGGGCCTCAACGGCCAAGCGCGATTTTTATCCAAGTACTTTGAGGTGATTACCATGATGAAGGGTGGCATGGCCGGCCTGATGAAGCAGGCGCAGCAGATGCAGGAAAAAATGGCCAAGATGCAGGAAGAACTGGCCAACGCCGAAGTGACCGGTAAAGCCGGCGGCGACATGGTCACCGTGGTCATGACCGGACGTCACGACGTCAAGCGCGTGACAATCGACCCAAGCCTGGTCGAAGGCCTGAGCGAAGACGACAAGGAAATGCTGGAAGCGGTCTTCGCCGCCGCCGTCAACGATGCCGTGCGCAAGATCGAAGCCAACAGCCAGGACAAGATGGGCAACATGACCGCTGGCATGCAACTGCCACCGGGCATGAAACTGCCGTTCTGATCACCCGATGACGCGTTATCCCCGAACAAACGCCCCCCTGTAGGAGCCGGCTTGCCGGCGATGGACGTCAACGATAACGCGCTCATCCTGAATAAACGCGCCCCCTGTAGGAGCCGGCTTGCCGGCGAAGGACGTCAACGATAACGCGCTCATCCTGAATAAACGCGTCGCCATTGAGACCATCGCGAGCAAGCTCGCTCCCACAGGGGGCCGCATTCATTCAGGTCGAACGCTTTATCGTTGCCATCGTCGGAACGCCGTCCAGAGCCAGCTCGCTCCTACAACAAGCGACTCACAACTTGATCAACACCGACTTCAACTCGGTGTAATGCTCGATCGCCGCATACCCCATTTCCCGCCCGACGCCCGACATCTTGTACCCGCCGAACGGCAGCGCCGGGTCCAGGGCGCTGTGGCAATTGACCCACACCGAACCCGACTTGATCCGCGGAATCATCCGGTGCACCGCCGCCAGATCGTTGGACCAGACGCTCGCCCCCAACCCATACGGGCTGTCATTGGCCATGCGCAACGCATCAGCCTCATCGTCGAACGGAATCGCCACCAGCACCGGGCCGAAGATTTCCTCCTGCACCAGCAAGTGCTTCTGATCGACATCGACAATCACCGTCGGCTTGACGAAGAACCCCGGTCCGAACTGCTCGCCGCCGCAAGCGATGGTCGCGCCACTTTCCCGACCCATTTCGATATAGCGGTACACACGCTCCTGCTGGCGCGCCGAGATCAACGGCCCCATCTCGACACTCGGGTCCAGACCGTTGCCGAGCTTCATGGCGTTGGCAATATCGGCGATGTCCGCCACCACATTGTCAAAATGCTTGCGCTGCACATACAGCCTGGACCCGGCACAGCAGACCTGGCCCTGATTGAAGAAAATCGCGCTGGCAGCGCCCGCAGCGGCGGTCTTGAGGTCGGCATCGGCCATGACGATGGTGGGGGATTTGCCGCCCAGTTCCAGGGTGACCCGGGTCATGGAGTCCATCGCGATCTTGCCGATCTGCTTGCCCACGGCGGTGGAACCGGTGAAAGTCAGCTTGTCCACCAACGGGTTGTGGGTCAGCGCCGAGCCTGCCGTGATGCCGGTGCCGGTCACGACGTTGAACACGCCTTCGGGATAACCGGCTTCCAGCACCAGTTCGGCAAGTTTCAACGCGCTCAGAGGGGTTTCGTCGGCGGGCTTGAGCACCACGGTGCAGCCAGTGGCCAGGGCCGGGCCGAGTTTCCAGCAGGCTAGCAGCAGCGGGAAGTTCCAGGCGACGATGGCCCCGACCACGCCCACGGCTTCGCGACGGATGAAACTGTGGAATTGATCGTTGGGCATCAACGGCATCGACACGTCGACGCTGGAGCCTTCGATCTTGGTCGCCCAGCCGGCCATGTAGCGCAGGAAGTCGATGGACAGCTGCACGTCCATCACCTGGGCGACTGCAGCGCTCTTGCCGTTGTTCAGGCATTCCAGTTGCGCCAGCAATTCGGCGTCGCGCTCCATCAGGTCGGCGAGTTTCCACAGCAGGTTCTGCCGTTCCCGCGGCCGGGTGCGGGTCCAGGCTGAATCGTCGAATGCCTGGCGGGCGGCGAGTACCGCACGGTCGACATCCTCGGGTGTGGCCCGTGGCACCACGCACAGCACTTCGCCGGTGGCCGGGTTGTGCAGGGGCATGGTCTGGCCGTCGGCGGCTTCGACCCAGTCACCACCGATGAGCATGCGCGGGGCGCGCTGGATGAATGCCGAGGCGGCGGGAAGCGGGTAGGGGAGGGACATGGCGAAGTCTCTTGTTGTTCGTGAGAACAGGGCTTTCGCAATGGCTGTGCCAAGTGTCCGAAAGGGCTTGGCAGCCTTGATACTCGGGGTGGGCGGGTGACGGGAGGGACTGGCGGCACGGGCAAATTGTCGCAAATCGCGACAGCGGCTGAGACGACGAGCAACCTGTTACAACCTTGAGACCTCCTCCATTGAGGAATAGAATTTTCTGGCTCGGTGGATGAAATGACGAACCGTTCATCCGGCAATCTATCTGGCGCGAGGGAGGTCGTAATGTTCCTTTCAACCCTGGAAATTCAAAGCATCATCGAACACAAGATGCTGCCCGCCGTATGCACGTGCGTCATGGAGGCAGACCAATCGCTGACCATCCGGGTCTGCGATTGCATGACGGGCAAAGTGGATCTGGTGGCGAGCCATGTTCCCCTGTGGACACTGGACAGTCCCCATGCCATCGCGTCACTGGTGGCGGACATGCGCCAGGAAATCGAGGCGCACAAAAGTACCCACCCCACCTATAGCATCTGAATGGGCGTCAGGCCGTACCGTCGGGAAACGGTGCGGCCCACGCTGACCGATCAGTTGGAAAATGTCCGGTAGATCTCGTCGAAGGTGTTGCCGTCCACGGCCGCGAGCAGCTTCCTGTCATCCTTGAGCGTCGCCAGGAAAGTCACTTCGGTGTCCTTGCCGGCCAGCATGAAACCGGCAATGGCCCCGATGGGACCGAGCAGCATGGCGCCGGCGACGCCGAAGCCGATGGCATCCTTGATGCTGCTGATGGAGCCCTCGTTGGCAACGTCCACGCTCTTGAATGAAGAAAGCGGCAGGGTAATGCCGGGCCACGGGTGAAGCGACGTCCTAAGGGTGAAAACGCCGTCCCTGTACTCTCCATCACCCTGCAGAAAGTCCCCCGCCAGGACAGTGATGCTTGCCATTTTGAATCCCCTGCAGGCAATCGGTGAATACCCATTTCGCGCTCCCTGGGGAGTGTCGTCAATCGCCGGGCGATGAACTGTTCCGGACGCGGCATCTATGCTGTCTCAGAGTGCAACACCTGTCGCGATATTAGACGCCGGCGATCTCGTCCGAACGCGACCGGCTGGCTTTTTCTTCACGTAACTACTTGATAAAAAAGGTTATGTGTAAGCTGGCACGCTCCGTGTATTGCTCATCGCAGACGTTTCTCTTGCCTCCGTCAGCGGTTCGCCGCCGACGGCAGAAACCATAAAAACGATAAGCCACAAAAATAAGAACGCACCGTGCGAGGTTCGACGTTGATGAAGAGAAAACTCCGATCAGGCCTGAGCGCCAGCCTGCTGGCCGTGGCGGCCTGCGTGGCGCTGCATTCGCCCTATAGCCTGGCAGCTCGTGACGCCCAGGCCATCCTCAAGGAAACCTGTCAGGGCTGTCATACCCCCGAAGCAGACAATGCCCTGAGCCGCATCAGCCACCAGCGCAAGACGCCGGAAGGCTGGCTGATGACCATCGCCCGCATGCAGGTTATGCATGGGGTGCAGATCAGCGATGACGACCGCCGGACGCTGGTCAAATACCTGGCCGACACCCAGGGCCTGGCGCCGAGCGAAACCGATGGCGTGCGTTATGCCTTGGAGCGGCGGCTCAATACCGTCGAGAAATTCGACGACCAGACCAGCCAGATGTGTGGCCGCTGTCACTCCGGTGCGCGGGTTGCGCTGCAACGGCGTCCGGCCCAGGAATGGGAGCGTCTGGTGAACTTCCACCTCGGCCAATGGCCGTCTCTGGAATACCAGGCCCTGTCCCGTGACCGCGACTGGTTCGACCTGGCCCGCAAAGAAATGGTGCCGTTGCTGGCCAAGCGTTATCCGCTGGACAACCCGGCCTGGAAAAAATGGCAGGGCACCGCGCCGAAAGCCGAAGCGCTGGTCGGAGACTGGAGTTTCAGTGGCCACTTGCCGGGTAAAGGTGAATTGGCCGGGGTGATGAGCGTCACGGCCGATGGCAGCGACACGTTCAAGGTCAGCGTCAAAGGCCAATACGCCGACGGCAGCCCGTTCAACGGCGACGGCAGCGCGATTCTCTATACCGGCTACGAATGGCGCGGCAACGTGACCATCGATGGCGTGACCATGCGACAGGTGTTCGCCGCTCAAGGCAACGCGATGCAGGGTCGGATGTTCGAAGCCGAGCACGATGAGCGCGGTCTCGACTTTGTCGCCGCCAAGCAGGGCAGCAGTCGTTTGCTGGCGGTGCAGCCGGGTTATCTCAAGACAGGCGTCGACACCGAAGTCACCCTGATCGGCAGCGGTCTCACTGGCAAGCCAGACTTCGGCAAAGGTGTGACCGTGGTCGAAGTCGTCGAGCAGACCCCGGAGCGGATCAAGGTGAAGCTCAAGGCCGCTGCCAATGCTCAACCAGGCCTGCGCAACGTCACCGTCGGCACGCTGAAAGGCCCGACCCTGTCGGTCTACAGCAAGATCGCTCAAGTCAAGGTCGTTCCCGAATTCTCGGTGGCGCGAATCGGTGATGGCGGCGGGTCGACGCCGAAAGTCCAGGGCCGGTTCGATGCGGAAGCCTGGGGCAAGGGGGCCGATGGCAAGCCGTATCGTATCGGCATTTTCCCGGCCCAATGGTCCGTCGAGGCCTTCGACGATCGCGCCAGGGAGGACGAAGACGTCAAGTTTGCCGGCACCATGCAGGCTGACTCCGGCGTGTTCACACCAGGCGATGCCGGGCCGAACCCGCAACGCAAAATGTCCACCAACAATGCCGGCAACCTCAAGGTGATCGCCGCCGTCGATGACGCAGGGAAGTCCCTGACCGGCGAAGGCCACATGATCGTCACCGTGCAACGCTGGAACAATCCACCCATTCCATGAGTTGGCCGATTCCATCGGTTTTCAGACACTTTTCGGAATGACCGCAAGCTCCGTCACACGGGGTTTGCACAGGAGGTTTGCAATGGGCGCTATCTTGAATCTGGTCGAACGCAACCTGCACGAAGTGCACGTCGACGCCGACCGCATGCTGTTCCACATCCCCAGCAGTTCGCTGTTCGCCAGCGATGAGCTGACCGGCACCATCATCGATACCTTGCGCGGTCCCGGCTGTTCCTCGGAAGACCTGATCCAGCGTCTGGCAGCGCGCTTCAACGGTGAAGAAATCACCGAGACCCTGCGCGAGTTGATGTCCCTGGAACTGGTCAGCGACGGCTCGCCGCTGACCCCGGACATCGGCACCAAACGGGTCGAACGCACGGCGATCAATACCGTGGTACTCAACGTCAACACCGGCTGCAACCTGAGCTGCACCTACTGCTACAAGGAAGACCTGGACAAGCCGTCGGCCGGCAAGAAGATGGACATCGATACGGCGGTGGCGTCGGTGGAAATGCTGCTGCGCGAATCCCCGAACGAGGAGCGTTTCACCGTGGTCTTCTTCGGCGGCGAACCGCTGAGCAATCGCAAGCTGATCGAGTACATGGTCGACTATTGCGAGAAGCGTTTCCGCGAAGCGGGCAAGTTCGTCGAATTCGTGATGACCACCAACGCCACGCTGCTCACCGAAGACACCGTGGACTATCTCAATGCCCACCGGTTCGGGCTCTCGGTCAGCATCGACGGGCCAAAAACCGTGCACGACCGCAACCGCATCACCGTGGGTGGGCAGGGCACTTACGACGTGGTGCGGCGCAAGGCCGAGATGCTGCTGTCGCGCTATAACAGCCGTCCGGTCGGGGCCCGGGTAACCCTGACCACCGGCGTTACCGACGTCGAAACCATCTGGGATCACCTGTTCAACGAACTGGGGTTCGCCGAGGTCGGCTTCGCCCCGGTGACTTCCGGCGACATCAGCACCTTCAACCTGACCAGCGACGAGTTGATCGAAGTCTTTGCCAGCATGAAGAGGCTCGGCCGGCGCTACCTGGAAGCGGCGCTGGAGCACCGCAATATCGGGTTTTCCAACCTGCACCAGTTGATCACGGACATCCACGAAGGCCATAAAAAAGCCCTGCCTTGCGGCGCAGGCCTGAAGATGCTGGCGGTGGATCACAAGGGCGAGCTAAACCTTTGCCACCGCTTTACCGGGTCTTCGTTGCCGACCTTCGGCAACGTGCACAGCGGCGTGAAACAGGTCGAGCTGAACGACTTCCTGTCCCAGCGCCTGGACCGCAGCAACACCGGCTGCGAAGACTGTCAGATCCGCAACCTGTGCTCCGGCGGCTGCTACCACGAGAGCTACGCCCGCTACGGCGACCCGACCCATCCGACCTATCACTACTGCGAACTGATGCGTGACTGGGTCGATTTCGGCATCGAGGTCTACACCCGGATCATGGCCCACAACCCTGCGTTTATCAGCAGCTACATCACTCCGCGCAAGGCTCACTGATATGAAACATCTCAAGGCAATCAATAACAAAGCGCTGAAACTCGATGAGGCCGCGGCCGAAAACCGCATCGAAGAAGTGGTGGCGATGAGCTCCGTCGCCGGGTGTGCCTCGACCACCGACCCGGGCTGGGAAATCGACGCCTTTGGCGGCGTGTCGTCGCTGTGCCAGCCTATGGAAGCCGACCTGTATGGCTGCTCCGACCCTTGCTGGTGGCCGGCCCAGGTGCCCGACATGATGAGCACCTACCCGGACTGGAACAAGGATGCCCAGGCGTCCAACGACAATTGGCGCAACCTCGGGACTGTCTTTCCAAAAGACAAATGACCGGACAGAAGAAGGATTCCAGCATGCACAGCATCAAAGCCTGCGGCCTGGCCGCGTTCGCCGTCCTGAGCGCCTGTTCGCTTAACGTTCTGGCCGATGAAAACACCGCGCTCGAAACCGGTCACGAGTACATGGTGACCACCAATTACCCGAACAACCTGCACGTGATCGACCTGGCCACGGACACGCTGTTCAAGACCTGCAAGATGCCCGACGCCTTCGGCCCCGGCACTGTGCAGTTGTCGCCGGACCGCAAGACCGCCTACGTGCTGAACAACCACTACGCCGATGTCTATGGCGTCGAGCTGGACAGCTGCAAGCAGGTGTTCCACGCCAGCATTACCCAGCAGCCGGGGGAAAAAGCCAAGTCCATGTTCGCCTTCACCGTCAGTCACGACGGCAAGGAATTGTTCACCATCGCCAACCCGACGCTGATGCTCAACGACCGCTATGAAGTGCAACAACCGAGGCTGGACGTCTACGCCACCGACGCCGGCCTGGACGCCAGGCCGCTGCGCAGCTTCCCGGCCCCACGGCAGCTGACCATCATGCAGAGTGGCGACGACGGCACGCTGTATGTGGCGGGGGCGGATGTCTACAAGGTCGACGTGAACACCGGCAAATTCGACGTGCTGATTCCCAGCCGCCACTGGAAACGCCCGAACTACAGCGCCCCGGACGTGCTTTACGTGTGGAACCAGCAGACCTTCCGCCATGACTTCTCGCTGCTCTACACCACGGCGAAATTCAAGGACAAAAAGCAGGACCCGGTCACCGCCGAGTACCTCTACGGGCTGTTCAGCATCGACCTGAAAACCGGCAAGACCGAAACCACCGACTTCGGCCCGCTGACGGAAATCTACTTCAGCGGCATGCGCTCACCCAAGGATCCGAACCTGATGTTCGGCGTACTCAACCGTCTGGCCAAGTACGACATCAAGCAGAAGAAAATGCTCCAGGCGGCGACGCTGGATCACTCCTACTACTGCATTTCCTTCAACAAGGACGGGAGCAAGATCTACCTGGCCGGGACGTTCAACGATGTGGCGATCTTCGATCCCGAGACCATGAAGCAGATCGGCAGCATCAAACTGCCGGGTGGGGATATGGCGATCACCACCGCGCAGATATTTGTCCGGTAATTGCGGCGGCCGGGCAGACGCCATCGCGGACAAGCCCGCTCCCACAGGATCTTCAGTGTGATCACTATTGTGTGAACATCATGGAACCCTGTAGGAGCTGGCTTGCCAGCGAAGAGGCCCTCAAAAACACTCGAGAACTTACTGCCCCGGCACCGGACACCCCAAATCCCCCTCCTGGCACTTCAAGTAATTCTTGAATGTCTCCACCCGAGCCTTGGTCAGGTCAGTGATGCAATTGCCGTAGACCAACGGATAAGCACTGCCACCTTCCACCGCCGAGGCGGAAAATTTGCACTCGGCGTCCCGAAACGAAACCCATGCCCGCTGCGCGCCCACCATCAGTTTTTTGCTATCCGGATTGGCCTTCAAACGCGCAGTGATCTGTTGGTAGAGCGCATTCAATTCCTTGTCCGCCGCCTTGTGCTGCTGAGCCGCACACTGGTTCATCGTGGCCTGATCCGCGGCATTGTCACAGTCCACGGCAGGGGCAAGGGGGGTGAACAGCAAAGGCGTCAACGCCAGAAAAACACGTGGGTTCATGGAAGTTCTCGCTATGGGCATGGAAATAGGGGCAGTGTAGCCAAGCACGTGGCCAATCCCGGATGCCCCTTTGTGCTGAAAGTATAAGTGCAGGTAAATTGCGAACTTACCGCCGAAAATGCAGCCAAATACTACAGACAGGGTTGCTTGCGCCGCCCGATTGATACAACTTAGGGTTGGTCTTGTGGTCTCTACAGGCCTACTGTTCAGTACAGGAGGTGACTTATGAATCCAGCATCAGATCGCATCGAAAGGAAGATCCTGCTCAAGGCGCCGCGTACCCACGTGTGGCGCGTGCTGGCCAATGCCGAAGCGTTCGGCCAGTGGTTTGGCGTGGCGCTGGAGGGCAAGCGTTTTGTCGCCGGTGAGTGGACCCAGGGGCAGGTTACTTACCCCGGTTATGAGCACGTATTATGGAATGTGTTGGTCGAACGGGTCGAGCCAGAGCGGGTATTTTCCTTTCGCTGGCACCCGTATGCGGTGAAACCGGAAATCGACTACTCCCAGGAGCCAACCACGCTGGTGAAGTTCGAGCTGGAAGATCACGAGGAAGGCACGTTGCTGAAGGTGTCCGAGTCCGGTTTTGATCATATTCCCCAGTCGCGTCGGGAAAAGGCCTTTCGCATGGACAGCCGGGGCTGGGAGGAACAGATGAACAACATTGAACAGTTTCTGACCGAAGCTGCCAAGGCTCGAGAGCCTCAATGATAGAGAACGCAGGATGCCCTCGACAGCGTGGGTATAGCGAATGTCTTACACGCGAAGGTAACGATGTCGTCTATTACAGATTGGATCCGAAGCGTAATCTCACCTCATCAACTGAAGCACAGGAAGCGCTTCAGGATCATGGATGATCGGCCATCAGCAAGGATTCGCTCTCGACAGGGAGTCGGCAATGGTCTTGGGAAAAACCCGCTTCGGCGGGTTTTTTTTCGTCCATTGGAAAGTTGCCACGTCCCTTGTAGGAGCGAGCTTGCTCCGGGCGGCGTTTCGACGATGGACGTCAACGATAACGCGTGCTGTCTGGAAGAACGCGCCGCTCTTGAGTCCATCGCCGGCAACCGGTCTCGCTCCCACAACGGTCACATGCGATTCGTTGCCGAATGGTCAATCGCTTACACCAGAGCGCTGTTATGTCCTCTGTTTATGCTTCACCAAGACGCATATTCTGGATCCATCAACTGAGTAGCAGGATGCACTCAGGATCACGGATGATCGACCATAGGCCTGGATGGCCGTAGACAGGATGTCGTATGGTCTTGAGAAACCCGCTTAGGCGGGTTTTTTTGTGTGCGATGGAAAGTCCTCTGTGCATCAACCTGGCCCGGAAGCGCCGGCAGGCATGACTGACTGCCGGGCAGAGTGGATCAGCGCGCTGGCATCTGATCGAGCTTTGCGGCTGCTCGTGCGGTGATTTCGCTGCGTAGTTTCAACGAACCGGCCGCACGTTGCCGGGCTTGCTCCAGCACGCTGCCCGGGGCGGTTTCAGGACTGCCCGAAGCAAACGGCGGCGCCGGTGCGTACTCCAGTTGCAGTTGCACCAGCTGCGCCGTGTCCTGATCGAATAATTCAGCGGCCAGGGTCAGGGCGAAATCGATCCCTGCGGTGATCCCGCCACCGGTCAGCAGGTTGCCGTCGCGTACGACCCGGTCCTTCACCGCAATGGCTCCCAATGGTGTTAGCAGGTCGTGGTAGGCCCAGTGAGTCGTGGCACGCTTACCCTTGAGCAGACCCGCTGCACCGAGCACCAGTGCACCGGTGCACACGGACGTGACATAACGCGCATTGGCCGCCTGGCCCCTGATGAAGTCCAGCGTCTCGTCATCCTCCATCAACGGCCCGACGCCGCTGCCGCCGGGAATGCAGATCACATCCAGCGCCGGGCAATCATCGAAGGTGACGGACGGTTTCAGCATCAGGCCCGTGCTTGCGGTGACCGGCACCAAGTCCTTCCAGATCAAATGCACCTTCACGTCCGGCAGCGAGGCCAGCACGTCATAAGGGCCGGTCAGGTCCAGTTGCTGAAGCTGGGGGAACAACAGAAAACCGATCTGCAACGTCATGGTGTTTTTTCTCAGGAAGTGGGTGGACGGCTTTACTTTAGGCTCGTAGGCTTTGGCGTATACGCCAATCACCCCACGAATTACGCCAAAATGCCGAAAACCATCCGCGTACTCGCATTTCCCAACGTGCAACTGCTCGATGTCACCGGCCCGTTGCAAGTGTTCGCCTCGGCCAACGACATCGCCCGCCAGAAAGGTTTACCGCCGCCCTACGCGCCGACAGTCATCGCCAGCGGCGGCGGGGCAGTGATGTCGTCGGCAGGGCTGGCGTTGCTGGCCGAGCCGTTAGCCGGGGAGGCCAGCGACACCCTGATCATCGCCGGTGGCTGGGGTGTGTACACAGCGGCGGAAGATGAGCCCTTGGTGGCTTGGGTGCGTGACCATGCAGCGGGGTGTCGACGGGTGTCATCGGTCTGCACGGGGGCGTTTTTGCTGGCGGCCAGTGGCTGGCTCGATGGCCGGCGGGTGGTGACCCACTGGACCCGCTGCGAGCAGTTGGCGCACATGCATCCACGCCTGCGCGTCGAGCCCAACCCGATCTTCATCAACGACGGGCCGGTGTGGACTTCGGCCGGCGTCACTGCCGGTATCGACTTGGCGCTGGCCATGGTCGAGGAAGACCTCGGGCGCACCATGGCCTTGGAAGTCGCCCGCCAACTGGTGGTGTTCCTCAAACGGCCGGGTGGCCAGTCTCAGTTCAGCGTGACCTTGTCCTTACAGAAAGAAGGCAGCCGTTTCGACGACCTTCACGCCTGGATCAGCGAAAACCTCACCAAAGACCTCGGCATTCCGAGCCTGGCTCTGCAAGCTGGCATGAGCGAACGCAGCTTCGTGCGCCACTACCGCACCGACACCGGCCAGACCCCGGCCCGGGCGATCGAACTGATCCGCGTCGAAACCGCCCGGCGCTTGCTCAGCGACACCGGTCTACCGATCAAACGGGTGGCGGTGCAGTGCGGGTTCGGCAGCGAAGAGACGCTTCGGCGCAGTTTCCTGCGAGCCATGGGCGTAACGCCGCAGGCCTATCGCGAGCGCTTCTCCGTCAGCGCTCAAGCCGATTCAATTGTGCCTTGAACAGATGATTGCCTGAGCCCTGTGCAATTGCCCCAAGGGGCCTGTAACTGGATGACAAGACAGAGCTGGCTCCTCAACGAACGTCAGGCTTCGGCTTCCGCCACCTGATTGAAATACTTCGACCGATCCGGCGTAAAGGTCACCACCATGTTGGTCCGGGAACAGGTCAATGCCCGTTCTTCACTCAGATCGATATCCAGATCCTCGCCACGTAACCCCTGCCACTGGGCGAGGTACTTGAGGGATCCGTATTTTTCCAGTTTCTTCAGGCTGCGGCTGACGCCACCTTTCCAACCCAGCACCGGCAATTCATCGGCGAGGCAACGTTGGGCGAGATCGGGGAAGCGGGCGGCGCGTTGGCGGCCGATTTCCCAGCATTTGATCAGGCCCTTGTCGGCGGCTTCCCACAGTTCGTCGCGGTTCAGGCCTGACCGGAGTGGGGTGTCGATGCTGCGGTGGATGCGTTGGGTCATTCTGTTTCCTTGAATCCGGGTTTTGTTGGACAGCTCCGCTGTGCCCGTTGAGGGTGGATGGTAGGGGGGGATGGGGCGGCTGGCAACCAGGTATTTCCGAGGGGCATGAACCCGATGTCGCGTAGGTAAAGAGCAAATTCTGTTTAAATTTTGTAGGTCGGCCAGCACAAGCCTGAGGCGAGGTGATTTTCTTTCAGGTGAACCGTGTTTAAGTTCTTCGTGTAAAAAGCGACGTTCCCGGCATGTATAGCGGACCGTGGCATTCAGTTGGATTTATGTTGAAGCTGATGGCCTCTTCGCGAGCAAGCTCGCTCCCACAGGGTTTGTGTCGAACCTGTTATTTGCGAACGACGTAAAACCTGTGGGAGCGTGGCTTGCCCGCGAAGGGGGCGACCCGGTCTCACGGCTGCCAGTAATTCTTCTCCCCACTCAATTTCCGATCCAGAAAACACGCCGCGCTGATCAGCGCCAGGTGCGTCAGCGCTTGCGGCGTATTGCCCAGGTGCCGGGCACGGCTGTCGAATTCTTCGGCATACAATCCCAGCGGATTGGCGAGCCTCAGCAGTTGTTCAAATTCCAGATGAGCCTTCTCCACCATGCCTGCCCGGGCCAGGCATTCGACGTACCAGAACGAGCACGCGGCAAAGGCGCCTTCGGTGCCGGCGAGACCGTCGATCTGACTGTTTTCGTTGCGGTAGCGATAGACCATGCCGTCGCGCACCAGGGTTTTTTCGATGGCTTGCAGGGTCGACAGCCAGCGCGGATCCTTGGCGCTGACGAAACGCACCAGGGGCATCAGCAGCATCGAGCCATCGAGGGCGGTGCCACCGATGTGCTGGATGAAATGCCCGCGCTCTTCGTTCCAGAAGTTTTCCCAGATGTCGGCGTAGATCGCTTGTCGGGTCTGGTCCCAGCGGGCGAACGGCGCGGGCAACGAGCGTTTGGAGGCGAGGCGAATGGCTCGGTCCAGCGCCACCCAGCACATCAGCCTCGAGTGCAGGAAGTGATGTTGCTCACCGCGCATTTCCCAGATGCCCACATCCGTTTGCTGCCAGTTTTCACACACCTGATCAACCACTTCCACAGCGTGTTTCCAGCCCTCGTGGGAGATGGCATCGCCATATTTGTTGACCAGGTACACCGCGTCCATCAGCTCGCCGAAGATGTCGAGCTGGATCTGATCATAAGCCTGATTGCCAATGCGCACCGGCACCGAGCCGCCATGGCCGGACAGGTGCGACAGTTCGGTTTCCGGCAACTCCTGGCGCCCGTCGATGGCGTACAGGATGTTGATTTTCATCGGCTTGCCCTGGCAATCGCTGACCCGTCCGCGCAACCAGCGCATGTAGTCGTTGGCTTCCTGGACGTATCCCAGGCGCATGAAGGCGTACACGGTGAACGAGGCATCGCGGATCCAGGTGTAGCGATAATCCCAGTTGCGCTCGCCGCCAGGGGTTTCCGGCAAGCCGAAGGTGGCGGCAGCGACGATTGCGCCGTGTTTGCGCGAGGTCAGCAGCTTCAGCGCCAGGGCCGAGCGATTGACCATCTCCCGCCAGCGCCCCCGGTAATTGGATTGGCCAGACCAGTCGCGCCAATATTTCAGGGTGCGTTCCAGGCACAGGGCGGCGCCTCCTTCCTTGAAGCGCGGATCATCGATGCCGCCGAGCAGAAACTCGGCACTCTGGTCCTGTTCGAGGGTGAAGCTGGCGACCGCCGCATTGCCCTCGATATGCAGTACCTGGTCTGAAGACAGTCGCAGCGACGGCTGGTCGGCGGCCTCGAAAGTGACATGCCGGTCATCCATGCGCGCGCGGGTCTTGGCGCGGGCGTAGTCATGGCGTACGGCGCAGCGCATATGAATGATTACCTGGCCACTGACCACCCGCACCCGGCGCATCAACACCGGTAGATCATCCTCGCTGTCGCCGATGGGCAGCAGGTCAGTGATTTCCACCACCGCGCGGTCGCTGAGCCAGCGGGTTTGCAGCACGTTGGTGTCCGGCAGGTAAATCTGTTCGCGGCGGGCGTCGGGCAGGTCCGGCGCCAGTTGGAAAATGCCCGCCTCGGGCGTGTCCAGCAGCGAGCAGAAGATCGATGGACTGTCGAACTCGGGCCAGCAGAAAAAGTCCACGCTGCCCTTGTCATTGACCAGCGCCGCACTGCGCATGTCGCCGATGATGCCGTGGGCGTCGATGGCGCTTTGTCGTTCGAGAAAATGATCAGCCATTGCCGCGAAACTCCGGATAGAGGCTCATGCCGCCGTCGATGAACAAGGTGGTGCCGACGATGTAGTCGGAGGCATCGGAGGCGAGGAAGACCACCGCGTTGGCAATATCCTCGACATCGCCGACCCGGCCGTAGGGAATGAGTTTGAGTAGGTCTCGCTCGGCGTCGCCTGCGGTTTCGGAGCGATTTATCGCCGTTCGGATGGCCCCCGGCGCGATGCCGTTGACGCGGATCCGCTGGTGGCTGACTTCCTGGGCCAGGGTCTGCATCAGCATGTCGACGCCACCTTTGGACGCGGCGTAGTTCACGTGACCGGCCCAGGGGATGCGCTGGTGCACCGAGCTCATGTGGATGATCTTGCCGGCGGCTCGGGACACGCCTTCGCGGATACCTTGCTGGCTGAAAATCCGTAGCGCGGCGCGGGCACAGAGGAATTGGCCGGTGAGGTTGACACCGATCACCTGGTTCCAGTCGTCAAGGGTCATGTCGACGGTGGCGGCGTCTTTCTGCATACCGGAATTGGCCACCAGGATGTCCAGGTAACCGAAGGCGTCGAGGGTTTGCGCAAACAGCCGTTCGACGTCTTTTTCTTTGGAGACGTCGGCACCGATGGCGACGGCGCGACCACCTTCATGATTGATTTGCCAGGCCAATTCTTCCGCGGGCTCGGCCTGGGAGTGGTAGTTGATCACCACCGCGGCACCGGCAGCGGCCAGGGCCTTGGCAGCTGCGGCACCGATGCCGGAACTGGCGCCGGTGACCAGGGCGACTTGTTGAGCGAGGGATAGCTGCATGAACGTCAGCGCCTTGAGTTGAGGGCCTAAGTAGCTGACTCGGCGAGTGCATCAAGAGTTCAGCAACAAGATCAAAAGATCGCAGCCTTCGGCAGCTCCTACATTGACCGGGTTTATCCGCATAACTTCGGCATCCCCGACTTTCTGTGAGCTGCCGAAGGCTGCGATCTTTTGATCTTCAAGGTCTTCACATTCAACCAACAAATCACCGCTTCCACCCTCGTTAGCCTTTATGGCAACTTGCAAGCCCTTGATGAGACCTGACCCATGGCAAACCCATACAGCCAGCTGTTCAACGCCCCAGACGCCCGGGCCTTTGTGCTGGCGGGCATGATCGCGCGCATGCCCATCTCCATGACCGGCATCGGCCTGATCACCATGCTCTCGCAACTGCAGGGTGGGTACGGGTTGGCGGGTGCGGTGGCCGCCACGTTTGCCTTGGCCACGGCATTTTGCGCACCGCAGGTTTCGCGGCTGGTGGATCGTTTCGGGCAGCGGCGGATCTTGCCGGTTTCAGCGCTGATCGGCGGCGGGGCGTTGCTGCTGGTATTGCTCTGCACCCGTTTGCAAGCGCCGAACTGGACCTTGTTCCTGTTTGCCGCGCTCGCCGGTTGCATGCCAAGCATGTCGGCGATGGTGCGGGCCCGCTGGACCGAGTTGTATCGCGGCCAGCCTCAGCTGCAAACCGCTTATGCCCTAGAGTCGGTGCTCGACGAGGTCTGCTTTATCGTCGGGCCGCCGTTGTCGGTGGGGCTGTGCGTGGTGGCGTTTCCCGAGGCCGGGCCGTTGGTGGCGCTGCTGATGCTGGCGATCGGAGTCACCGCGTTTGTGCTGCAACGCGACACCGAACCGCCGGTGCATCCTCATGAGGAACATCATCAAGGTTCGATCATCCGTTCCCGCGAGATTCAATGGCTGGTGCTGTTGATGGTCGCCATGGGCACCATCGTCGGGGTGATCGATGTGGTCAGCGTTGCCTTCGCCCAGCACCAGGGCCAACCGGCGGCGGCGAGCGTTGTGCTGTCGGTGTATGCCATCGGTTCATGCATGGCCGGGCTGGCGTTCGGCGCGCTGCGTTCGAAAGTACCGTTGCCTCGGTTGTTTCTGTACGGCGGGATGGCGACGGCGGTGACCACCTTGCCGTTGCTGCTGGCGACGAACATTCTCGGGTTGTCGCTGGCGGTGTTCGTCGCCGGGCTGTTTTTCGCGCCGACCTTGATCGTTGCGATGGCCCTGGTGGAGCAAATCGTGCCACCGGCCAAGCTCACCGAAGGCCTGACCTGGCTGGTGACCGGGTTGAGTATCGGCGTGGCGATCGGCGCGGCCAGTTCGGGATGGCTGATCGATGCCTTTGGCGCCCGCAGCGGGTTTTGGGTGGCGATTGCAGCGGGAGCGGTGGTGCTCGGTTCTGCCGTCCAAAGCCATCGTCATTTGAAATAGAGATCAAACTGTAGGAGCTGGCTTGCCAGCGAATGCGGTCTGCCAGTAAACACCTCTACTGAATGTGCCGCCGTCTTCGCCGGCAAGCCGGCTCCTACATGGGGTCGGCGTCGTTCCCCAAATTCGTGTTCACCGAAAATCTCCTGTAAGCGGGCAAGTCGAATCGTCGCACCGCCGCTCCCACAGGATGATTTGTACAACTAATTTCCTCTGGCGCTCATCCGTTCTCCTATACAGACAACTCTTCGAGGTAAGCCCGGTGGCCCAGCTGACATTACTGTGCTTGCCCTATTCAGGCGCGAGCGCCATGGTCTACAGCCGCTGGCGGCGCAAGTTGCCGGAATGGCTGAAACTGCAGCCGGTGGAGCTGCCCGGCCGCGGCGCCCGTTTTGGCGAACCCTTGCACACCGACATGCGTCGCCTGGCACTGCAACTGGCCCATGAACAGAAAACCACACTCAAGGCGCCCTACGCCTTGTTCGGCCATAGCCTGGGCGCATTGCTGGCCCGTGAAATGGCCCATGCCTTGCGCTCGCTGGGTTGCCCGGAGCCGGTGGCGCTGTTTGCCTCGGGCACGGCCGCACCAACGATGCGTGCCGACTACGATCGTGGTTTTGCAGAGCCGAAGACCGACGCAGAGCTGATCGAGCAATTGCGCACCCTCAACGGCACCAGCGAAGAAGTGCTGGCCAATGAAGAGCTGATGAGCCTGACGCTGCCAGTGTTGCGCGCGGATTTTCTTCTATGCGGTCGATTCGAACCCGTCCAGCGTCCATTGCTCAAGTGCCCGGTGCACGTGCTCGGCGGCAAGGACGACCGCGCCACCACCGAACAGTTGATCGGCTGGCGCAAGGAAACCCACGGCAGTTTTTCCGTGGACATGCTGGCCGGCGGGCACTTTTTCATCCATGAGCACGAGGCCAAGGTGTTGCGGGTGATCAAGGACCAGCTGGAGGTACATCACCGACGGCATGCCATGCCCACCAGCGCCTGATCCCTCGACCACCCCCCTGTAGGAGCTGGCTTGCCAGCGAAGGGGCCATCACAGGCGACATCGATTTTGCCTGACCCACCCCCCCCTGTAGGAGCTGGCTTGCCAGCGAAGGCGTCGGATCAGTCGACATCGATGTTGAATTTGCTGGCCCCTTCGCTGGCAAGCCAGCTCCTACAGGGGCCATCCCCGCCCCCGCGATCCAGCTCCTTTCTGATACTTGTTCTCATTCGCTAATTTTTCCGGTCTGCATTCGTTTTATAGGGACGACGTGCCTTTGTGCTTCCCGCCACTGATCCGGATACCCAGAAATGAATGCTGAAGACTCCTTGAAACTTGCTCGCCGGTTTATCGGGTTGCCCCTGGAAAAGCGCCAGATGTTCCTCGCGGCCTTGCACAAGGAGGGCGTTGATTTCGCCCGCTTCCCGATCCCTGCCGGTGTCGAGGCCGACGATCGCCAGGCGTTGTCTTACGCGCAGCAGCGCATGTGGTTTCTCTGGCAGCTGGACCCGCAAAGCGGCGCGTACAACCTGCCGGGCGCGGTGCGCCTGACCGGGCGGTTGAGCCTGTCGGCGCTGGAGCAAGCCTTTGCCAATCTGGTGGCGCGTCACGAAACCTTGCGTACCCTGTTCCAGCGCCAGGCCGATGACACCTTGCTGCAAGTACCGGCCAGCGCGCCGCTGGTCGTAGACCATGTAGATTTCAGTGCCTTGTCGGCCACCGAGCGCGAACGGGCAGTCGCCCAGGCGGCTGAACAGCAATCCGTGCTGCCCTTTGACCTGTCAGTCGGCCCCTTGCTGCGCGTCACCTTGCTCAAGCTCGCCGAGCAGGAGCACGTGCTGCTGCTGACCCTGCATCACATCGTGTCCGACGGCTGGTCGATGAACGTGCTGATCGACGAATTCATCCGCTGCTACGACGCCTTCGAGGCGGGCACCCAGCCGCAACTCGCGCCCTTGCCGATCCAGTACAGCGACTACGCATTGTGGCAGCGTCGCTGGCTGGAGGCGGGGGAGCAGGCGCGTCAGCTCGATTACTGGCAGGCGCAACTGGGCAGCGAACACCCGGTACTGGAGCTGCCTACCGATCACCCGCGCCCGGCGATGCCGAGCTATCGCGGCACCCGATACGAATTCGCGGTCGACGCGCAACTGGCCGAGCAACTGCGCACCACGGCGCAGAAACACAACATCACCCTGTTCATGCTCTTGCTCGGCGCCTTCAACGTGCTGTTGCACCGCTACACCGGGCAGACCGACATCCGCGTCGGCGTGCCGATCGCCAACCGCAACCGCGCCGAGATCGAAGGCCTGATCGGCTTCTTCGTCAACACCCAGGTACTGCGCACCCAGCTCGACGGCCAGACCCGCGTCGACGCATTGCTGCGCGCGATCAAGGAAACCGCCCTCGGCGCCCAGGCCCATCAGGACCTGCCGTTCGAGCGCCTGGTCGAGGCGCTGAAACTGGAGCGCAGCCTCAGCCACACGCCGCTGTTCCAGGTGATGTACAACCATCAGCCACAGGTCGCGGATATTTCCACCGTCAGCACCGCGTCGGGTCTGGCGCTGGGCGTGATCGAGTGGGAAGGGCGTACCACGCAGTTTGACCTGACCCTCGATACCTACGAAAAAGGCGGCAAGTTGCACGCCGCGCTGACCTACGCCAACGACCTGTTCGACGCCTCGACCATCGCGCGCATGGCACAGCACTGGACGCACCTGTTGCACGGCATGGTCAGCGATTCGCAGCAGCGCATCGGCGATTTGCCGCTGCTGGAAAAAACCGAATATCAACGCATCGTGCATGACTGGCATCGCCCTGACGAAAATTTTGCCCAGGACCTGTGCATTCACGAGCTGATCAGCCACCAAGTCGCGCAAAACCCGACGGCACTGGCGGTGACCTTCGCCCACAAGCAACTGACGTACGCCGAGCTCGATACCCAGGCCAATCGCCTGGCCCACAAACTGATCGAGCTGGGCGTCGGCCCGGAAGTCCGGGTCGGCGTGGCGATGCAGCGTTCCGACACGCTGCTGGTGGCGCTGCTGGCGGTGCTCAAGGCCGGTGGCGCCTACGTGCCCCTGGACCCGGATTACCCGGCCGAGCGGGTCGCCTACATGCTTGAAGACAGCCGCGCCCTGGTGCTGCTGACCGAGCAATCCGTCGCGGCGACACTCAATGTGACGGCCGACACCCAATTGGTGCTGATGGAAGACGGGCCATGGGCCGATTACCCCGGCAGCGCCCCGGTGACTCCGATCACCCCGGACAACCTCGCCTACGTGATCTACACCTCCGGCTCCACCGGCAAACCGAAGGGCGTGGCCATCGCCCACCGCAACGTGCTGGCGCTGATCGACTGGTCCAAATCGGTCTACAGTCACGAAGACATTCAAGGCGTTTTGGCCTCGACCTCGGTGTGCTTCGACCTGTCGGTGTGGGAGCTGTTCGTCACCCTGGCCAACGGCGGCTCGGTGATCATCGCCCGCAATGCCCTGGAGTTGCCGCACCTGCCGGCCCGGGATCAGGTACGCCTGATCAACACCGTGCCGTCGGCGATCAACGCCTTGCAGCGCGACGGGCAGATCCCGCCGGGCGTGCGCATCATCAACCTCGCCGGCGAGCCGCTGAAGCAGAGCCTGGTGGACGCCCTGTATCAGCAGTCGACCGTCGAACATGTCTACGACCTGTACGGCCCCTCGGAAGACACCACTTATTCGACCTGGACCCGCCGCGAGGCCGGTGGCCGCGCCAACATCGGTCGCCCGCTCAAGCACACCGCCAGCTACCTGCTGGACGCCGAACTGCAACCGGTGCCCCAAGGCGTATCGGCCGAGCTGTATCTGGCCGGTGCCGGCATCACACGCGGTTACCTGGCACGTCCGGGCATGACCGCCGAAAAGTACGTGCCGAACCCGTTCGCCAGCAACGGCGAGCGCCTGTACCGCACCGGCGACCTGACCCGTTATCAGGCCGACGGCACGCTGCAATACGTCGGTCGCATCGACCATCAGGTCAAGGTCCGTGGCTTCCGCATCGAGCTGGGCGAAATCGAAGCCCGGTTGTTGCAGCAAGAGGCGGTGCGCGAGGTGGCGGTGCTGGCGCAGGACGGTATCAACGGGCAACAATTGGTCGCCTACCTCGTACCGACCGATCCTGCGTTGCTGGAAGACATCGACGCCCAAGCGACCCTGCGGGAAACCCTGAAAGCTGCATTGCGTCAGCATCTGCCGGACTACATGGTCCCGGCGTTCCTGCTGTTCCTCGCCCAACTGCCGCTGACCCCCAACGGCAAGCTCGACCGCAAGGCCTTGCCGGCCATCGACGGCACTCAGCAACAACGGCAACACGTCGCGCCACGCAGTAGCGTGGAAAAAGCCCTGGCGGCGATCTGGCAGGACATGCTGGCCATCGACAACGTCGGCCTGGAAGACAACTTCTTCGAACTCGGCGGCGATTCCATCGTGTCCATGCAAGTGGTCAGTCGCGCGCGTCAGGCCGGGATCCTGTTAAGTCCCAAGGATCTGTTCCAGCACCAGACCATCCGCAGCCTGGCCCAGGCCGCTCGCAGTGGCGAGCGGCAATCGATCGACCAGGGCCCGGCCACTGGTGCGGTGGCGTTGGCGCCGGTGCAACAGTGGTTCTTCGAGCAAACCATCCCTGAACGTCAGCACTGGAACCAGTCGCTGTTGCTGGTGCCGCGTGAGATGTTGAACGTCGAGGCGCTGGATCGTGCTTTGGAGCAATTGCTGACCCATCACGACAGCTTGCGCCTGTGTTACCAACAGACCGAAAACAACTGGCAGCAGGTTTACGCCGCGCCGACGACCGAGTCGGTGCTGTGGCAACGCCAGGCGCACTCGGTCGAAGAACTCACCACTCTGTGCGACGAAGCCCAACGCAGCCTCGACTTGCAACACGGCCCGTTGCTGCGAGCGCTGCTGGTGGCGATGGCTGACGGCACCGAACGTTTGCTGCTGGTCGTTCACCACCTGGCCGTAGACGGTGTTTCCTGGCGCGTACTGCTGGAAGATCTGCAGCAGTTCTACAGCGGCAACCCATCAACGGTGAAAACCAGTACCTATCAGCGCTGGGTCACCCGCCTGCAGGATCATCTTCCAGCCTTTGAAAACAGCCTTGGTCACTGGCGCACCCAGCTGCAAGGCGCATCCACCGATCTGCCCTGCGATCGTCCGCACGGCGCCCTGGAAAACCGTTTCGAGCACAAACTCGAACTCACATTCAACACCGAACAAACCCGCAAATTGCTGCAGCAAGCGCCAGCGGCTTATCGCACCCAGGTCAACGACCTGCTGCTGACTGCATTGGCGCGAGCGGTTTGCCGCTGGAGCGGGCAGGGCAGCACGCTGATCCAGCTCGAGGGCCATGGCCGTGAAGACCTGTTTGATGATATTGACCTGACCCGCAGCGTCGGTTGGTTCACCAGCCTGTTCCCGGTCAACCTGGTGCCTGCCAGCGATCTCGGCGCCTCGATCAAAGCCATCAAGGAACAACTGCGCGCCGTACCGGATAAAGGCCTGGGGTACGGCGCGTTGCGTTACCTCGGCACCGCGGCGGTTCGTGCCGAACTGGCAGCGCTGGCGCAACCGCGGATCACCTTCAACTATCTGGGGCAGTTCGATCGTCAGTTCGACGACGGCGCGATGTTTGTGCCGTCCACCGAAGGCAACGGGGTGGCGCAGGATCCCTCGGCACCACTGGGCAACTGGCTCACCGTCGAAGGCCAGGTCTATGGCGGCGAGTTGTCCCTGAGCTGGGGCTTCAGCCGCGAGATGTTCGACATCACGACCATCCAGCGCCTGGCCGACGATTACGCGCTGGAGCTCACTGCGTTGATCGATCACTGCTGCGTTCTTGAGACGCCGCAAGCCACACCGTCGGACTTCCCGCTGGCGCGCGTCAGTCAGGCGCAACTCGACGCATTGCCGGTCGCGACACTTGAAGACCTTTACCCACTGTCGCCGATGCAGCAAGGCATGCTGTTTCACACCTTGCATGAGCCCGAAGTCGGCGCCTACATCAGTCAGCTGCGCCTGGACATTCAAGGTCTCGATCCGCAGCGCTTCGCCCAAGCCTGGCAAACCGCGCTGGAGCGTCACGACATCCTGCGCAGCAGCTTCCACTGGCAAGGCCTCGACACCGCGCACCAGGCGATTGCCCGTCAAGTCGTGCTGCCGCTTGAAGTGCTTGAAGCCACTGACACCGACGCTCTGGCCGACGCCGAACGCGCCCAGGGTTTCGAGTTGGGTCGAGCGCCGCTGTTCCGCCTGAAGCTGGTCCGTACGGGCAGCCATGACTGGCACCTGATCTACACCAGTCACCACATCCTGATGGACGGCTGGAGCAACGCGCAGTTGCTCGCCGAAGTGATCCAGCACTACGCCGCCGGGCAAACACTGCCAGCGCCAAGCGGGCAATACCGCGACTATCTGTGCTGGTTGCAGCAACAATCGGCCACCGCTGGCGAGCAGTTCTGGAAAGCGGCATTGGCGCCGCTGGAAGCCCCGACCTTGCTGGCCGAAGCCCTGCGTCCACCGGTGGGCACCCAGGGTAGCGAAGCGTACCGCGTCGCCCTCGACAGCCGCGCAACCCAGCGCCTGGCCGAGTTCGCCCGTCAGCAAAAGGTCACCCTCAACACCTTGCTGCAAGCGGCCTGGAGCCTGTTGCTGCAACGCTACACCGGGCAGGATTGCGTGGTCTTCGGCGCTACCGTGGCCGGGCGTTCGGCGCCGCTGCCAGGGATCGAAGAGCAGCTGGGACTGTTCATCAACACCTTGCCGCTGGTCTGCGCGATGAAGCCGGACCGGACCGTCAGCCAGTGGCTGGGCGAGTTGCAAGGGCTGAACCTGGCCATGCGCGAGTTCGAGCATGTGCCGCTTTACGACATTCAGGGCTGGGCGGGGCAGCAGGGTGCCGCGCTGTTCGACAGCCTGCTGGTGTTCGAAAACTTCCCGGTGGCCGAGGCGCTGAAACAGGGCGCACCGGCCGGCCTGTCGTTCGCCAACCTGCACAACCACGAGCGCACGCACTATCCGCTGACCCTGGGAATCGAGTTGGGCGAAGGCCTGAGCCTGGACTTCAGCTACGATGCGGCGCGATTCAGCGCGGCGCAGGTTGCCGAGTTGTCGGCCAATCTGCAGCACCTGCTGGCGCAATTGGTCGCGCTGCCGGATGCGGCGCTCGGCGCGCTGGAACTGCTCGATGCCGATGGCAAAGAGGCAGTGATCGCGATCAGCCAACCGGCGGCGGTCGAGTTATCCACAACCCGTCTGGTGCACGAACAGATCGCTGCTCAGGCCGCCGCCACGCCACAAGCGCTGGCACTGCAGGTTGATGGTCAGGGCCTGAGCTACGGCCAGTTGAACACGCAGGCCAATCGCCTGGCTCATCGTCTGATCGAAAACGGTGCCGGCCCCGACAAACGCGTCGGCCTGGCACTGCATCGCGGTCCGCAACTGATCGTCAGCCTGTTGGCGGTGCTCAAAAGCGGCGCGGCTTATGTGCCACTGGACCCGAAATACCCGGCCGAACGCCTGGCCTACATGATCGACGACAGCCGTCTCGACCTGCTGCTGTGCGAGTCCGGCCTGCTGGAAGATGTGCCGGGCGTGCGGCGTCTCAGCCTCGAAGACAACACCGGTTACCCTGACTGCGATCCACAAAACCACGCAGTTGCCGAAAACCTGGCCTACATCATCTACACCTCCGGCTCCACCGGCCAACCCAAGGGCGTCGCCATCGCCCATGGGGCATTGCGCGAGTTCTGCCAGACCGCCGCCGACTATTCGCGGCTGTCGGCTTCGGACCGCGTGCTGCAGTTCGCGACCTTCAGTTTCGATGGCTTCGTCGAGCAGAGCTTCCCGGCGTTGTGCGTCGGCGCGGCGCTGATCATGCGGGGCGACGACCTGTGGGATGCCGGTCGACTGGCCGCCGAAATCGTCCGTCACGGCGTGACCGTCGCGGACTTGCCAGCGGCTTACTGGTACTTGCTGGCTCGCGAATGTGCGAGCGGCGTGGTGAGCAGCCTGGGCGATCTGCGCCAGGTTCACGTCGGCGGCGAAGCCATGTCGGTGGAAGGTTTGCGCTTGTGGCACCAGGCCGGTTTGAGCCCTGTGCGGTTGCTCAACACCTACGGGCCGACCGAGGCGACCGTGGTGTCCAGCGTTCATGAATGCCGTCTCGAGGATGCCAGCGACACGTTTGGCATCCCGATTGGTCGCGCCATCGCCGGTCGTGCGTTGTATGTGCTGGATGCTGCCGGTCAGCTGCTGCCCAACGGCGGCGTCGGTGAATTGTGCATCGGCGCCCCGGCCAGCCTGGCGCAAAGCTACTTCGATCGTCCGGCGCTGACCGCCGAACGTTTCCTGCCGGACCCCTTTGCCCGTGAGCCGGGCGCTCGCCTGTACCGCAGCGGCGATCTGGCGCGCTACAACGTCGACGGCAATCTGGAATACGTCGGGCGCATCGACCATCAAGTGAAGATTCGCGGTTTGCGCATTGAAATGGGCGAGATCGAAGCCTGCCTGCAAGCCCGGGAAGAAGTGCGCGAAGCGGCCGTCATTGCCCAGGACGGGACGCAACTGGTGGCGTATGTCGTCGCCAGCGGCGCGGTGGTTTCCCAGGCGGATTATCTGCAAGGGCTCAACACCGTTCTGCGTCAGTCGCTGCCGGAATACATGTTACCGAGCCACCTGATCCTGCTGGCCAGACTGCCGCTCAACAACAACGGCAAGCTGGACCGCAAAGCCTTGCCACGCGTTGAAGCCGGCGATGCTCAACGGGATTTCGTGGCGCCGGCCGAAGGTCTTGAAACCCGACTTGCGCTGATCTGGCAAGAGGTATTGCAGATCGAACAGGTGGGCCGCACCGACAACTTCTTCGAGCTCGGCGGGCATTCGTTGCTGGTGCTGCAGGTGATCTCGCGAGTGCGTCAGCAATTGCAACTCGAACTGTCCGTTAGCAGCCTGTTCTCTGCCGCGAACCTGGCGGAGTTTGCAGAGCGTGCTGCGCGGGCGAACATCAGCGGCCAACCGGTCCTGCAACGTGCGGCGACCGATCAGCCTCAGATCCTGTCATACGCCCAGCAACGCCAATGGATTCTCTGGCAGCTGGATCCGCAGAGTCCGGCCTACAACATTCCGGCCGCACTGCGCCTCAAGGGCGCGCTGAACCGCGAGGCCCTGCGCGAAGCGTTCGGCCAGTTGCAGTCCCGTCACCAAACCCTGCGCACCACCTTCGAACAGGATGGTCGGCAGGCACGTCCCGTGCTTCACGAAAACCTGTCGCTGCAACTGGAAGAACGCCACTGCGATCGGTTGTCGATCGACAGCGCCGTGGCCGCAGAAATCGCCCGGCCGTTCGATCTGCGCAACGGCCCGCTGTGGCGCGTATTGCTGCTGCAAGTCAATGCCAACGAGCATGTGCTGGTGCTGACCGTGCACCACATCGCCGCCGATGGCTGGTCGATGCAGGTCATGGTCGATGAATTCAGTGCGTTGTATCAGGCTGGTGTCGAAGGGAACGCCGCGAACCTCAAGCGCTTGCCGGTGAACTACAGCGACTACGCCCGCTGGCAACGCGACTGGCTGGAGGCCGGCGAGGGCGCACGCCAACTCAAGTGGTGGCACGAACAACTGGCAGGCAATCAGGCACCGCTTGAGTTGCCCAGCGAACTCATCCGTCCGGCCCGTCGCACCGAGCGCGGCGCCAGCCTGGCATTGAACGTTGATCGCGCGTTGCTGGCCGGTTTGCGTCAACGCGCCCAGGAACAACAGGTGACCTTGTTCATGCTGTTGCTGGCGAGCTTCCAGACCTTGCTGCATCGCCAGAGCGGCCAGTCGAGCATCAGCATCGGCGTGCCAGGCGCCGGGCGTTCTCGTCTCGAAACCGAAGGCCTGATCGGCTTCTTCATCAACACCCTGGTGCTGCGTGCCGAGATCGACGGACAGCAATCCTTCAGCACCTTGCTGCAGCAGGTCAAACAGATTGCATTGGATGCCCAGGCCCATCAGGACCTGCCGTTCGAGCAGCTGGTCGATGCCTTGCAACCAGACCGCAGCCTCAATCGCAGCCCGTTGTTCCAGGTGCTCTACAACCACCAGCAGCAGTTGGGCGCCGGCGTCGAGCGCACTGTCGCCGACTTGCAAGTCAAGCGTCTGCAATGGCAGCAGCACACCACGCAATTCGATCTGGTGCTAGATACCCAGGAGCAGGGCGATACCCTCGACGCCAGCCTGACCTACGCCACGGATCTGTACGATGAGGCGTCCATGCAGCGCCTCGCCGAGCAGTGGCTGAACCTGTTGCGAGCGGTGGTCGAGGATCCGCAGCAGCGGGTGGCGGAACTGCCGTTGCTGCAAGCGCCGCACTACGATGAGCTGGTCCAGCACTGGAACCCGGCCTTCGAGGCGCAGCCGCCGTCGCCAACCTTGCACCAATTGATCGAAGCCCAGGCGGCGCAACGGCCGAACGCAATCGCACTGGTCCACGAAGGCGAACACCTGACCTACGCCGCACTCAACGCCCAGGCCAACCGCCTGGCGCGCAAACTGCGCGAGCAGGGCGTCGGGCCTGAGGTACGGGTCGGCATCGCCACCGAGCGGGCAATGCCGCTGGTGGTGGGCTTGCTGGCGATCCTCAAGGCCGGCGGCGCCTACGTGCCACTGGACCCGCAATACCCGACCGAGCGCCTGAGCTACATGATCGAAGACAGCGGCATCACCCTGCTGTTGACCCAACAACACCTCATCGATGGTTTACCGTCCCGCGACGGCGTGCAGGCGTTGAGTCTGGAATCGTTGCGACTGGACGCGTACAGCGCCGACAACCTGCCGGCGCTGGCGGCCCCGGAAAACCTGGCGTACGTCATCTACACCTCCGGTTCCACCGGCCTGCCAAAAGGCGCATTGCTCAGCCATGGCAACGTCGGGCGTCTGCTCACGGCCACCGCTGCCGAATTCAACTTCGGCCCGGACGACGTCTGGACCCTGTTCCACTCCTACGCCTTCGACTTCTCGGTGTGGGAGCTGTTCGGCTCACTCTGCACCGGCGGACGCCTGGTGATCGTGCCGTATGACATCAGTCGCGAGCCGCAGGCGTTCCACCGTTTGCTCTGTGATGAGGGCGTGACGGTGCTGAACCAGACGCCCAGCGCGTTCCGCCAACTGTCGCCGATCGCCTGCGCCAGCCCGCGAACCCTGGCACTGCGTCAGGTGATCTTCGGCGGCGAAGCCCTCGAAGTCGCCAGCCTGCGTCCTTGGTTCGAGCGCTTCGGCGACCAGCAGCCGACCCTGGTCAATATGTACGGCATCACCGAAACCACAGTGCACGTGACCTACCGCGCCATTCGCCTGGCCGACCTCGACGGCAAGGCCCAGAGCCCGATCGGCCTGCCGATCCGCGACCTGCGCTGGTACTTGCTCGACAGCCAGTTGCAACCGGTGCCGGTGGGTGTGGCGGGGGAGTTATACATCGCCGGCGCCGGCCTGGCCCGGGGTTATCACGGGCGTTTCGGCCTCACCGCAGAGCGCTTCGTGCCGAGCCCGTTCGATGCCGCGCAGCGCCTGTATCGCAGCGGCGACCTGGCCCGTCAGCGGGCCGACGGCAGCATCGACTACCTCGGCCGCATCGACCAGCAAGTGAAGATTCGCGGCTTCCGCATCGAACTGGGGGAAATCGAGGCCGCGTTGCTGGCGCAGCCAGGCGTCCGCCAGGCGGTGTTGAGCGTGCATGTTGGCGACGGTGGGCCGCAGCTGTGCGCCTATGTCGTCGCCGAACACACCCCGCACGACCCGATCGCCTGGCGCGACACCCTGCGCGCCGCGCTCAAGGTCGATCTGCCGGACTACATGGTGCCGAGTCACTGGCTGCTGCTGGAGGCCTTGCCCCTGACCGGCAACGGCAAGCTCGACCGCAAGGCTTTGCCGCTGCCCGATGCCGAGGACTGGCAACGACCGTTCGAAGCCCCCGAAGGCGACCTCGAACAGCAATTGGCGGCGATCTGGGCCGAGGTGCTTGGCGTGGCGCAGATCGGCCGGCGCGACAACTTCTTTGAATTGGGCGGGCATTCGCTGCTCGCCGCCCAGGCTAGCGCCCGCGTGGAACTGGAACTGGGCATCGAGCTGCCGCTGCGCGCGCTGTTCGAATCCACCGACCTGCAGGCATATGCCGCCATGGCCGGGCAACACGCCCCGGCTGACAACGATGCACGTCTTGATGCGCTCGAGTCGCTTCTGGACGAGATGGAGATCAACTGATGGAACACACCACTGCCCAGCGTATCGCCAGCCGCTTCGCCGGCCTGCCTGCGGACAAGCGCCGCGAATTCCTGCAACGCATGCAAGAGCAGGGCGTGAGCTTCGGCCAGTTGCCGATTCCGCCCGCCGCCGAGCCGCAAGCGAGCTTCGAACTGTCCTATGCGCAGCAGCGCCAATGGTTCCTCTGGCAGCTAGATCCGCAGAGTTCGGCGTACAACATTCCAGCCGCCCTGCGTCTGCACGGGCCGCTGAATGTCGCGGCATTACAGCAGAGCTTCGATGTGCTGCTGGAGCGGCACCAGAGCCTGCGCAGCCGTTTTGTCGAAGACGACGGTCAGGTGCTGCAGACGCTTGCCGAATTCACTTCGTTGCCGATCGACCAGATCGACTTGCGCGGCGAATCTCAAGATCAACGCCTCGATCTGGCAATGAAAACAGTCGAGCTGGACATCGCCCGGCCGTTCGATCTGCAGCACGGCCCGCTGCTGCGGGTCAGCCTGGTGCAGCTCGATGCCGAAGACCATGTGCTGTTGCTGACCCTGCACCACATCGTCACCGATGGCTGGTCGATGGGCGTGTTGGTGGAGGAGTTTTCCCGGCTCTACGCGGCCCATTGCCGAGGGCAGGGCGCTGCGCTGGAAGCACTGCCGATCCAGTATTCCGACTACGCCCTGTGGCAACGCCGCTGGATGGAAGCGGGCGAGCTGGAGCATCAGCTCAACTGGTGGCGCGACACCCTGGGCAGCGAACAACCGCTGCTGGAACTGCCGACGGATCGCCCGCGCCCGGCGCAACCGAGCCAACGGGGCGCGCGTCTCGATTTCGCTCTCGATGCAAGTCTGGCCAGCGGCCTGATGAGCCTGGCCAGACAGCGCGGCGTCACGCCGTTCATGCTGTTGCTGGCGAGCTTCCAGGCCTTGCTCTATCGCTACAGCGGTCAGTCCGACGTGCGCGTTGGCGTGCCGATTGCCAACCGTAATCGCGCGGAAACCCGGGGCCTGATCGGCTTCTTCGTCAACACCCAGGTGCTACGCGCCGAACTCGATGGGCGCCTGCCGTTCAGCCAGTTGCTCGACCAGACCCGCGCCGCTTCGCTGGATGCCCAGGACTATCAAGACTTGCCGTTCGAGCGACTGGTGCAGGCGCTGCAAGGTGAACGCAGCCTCAGTCACAGCCCGTTGTTCCAGGTGATGTTCAACCACCAGCAAGCCAAGCCGGCAGCGGTCAGCGGCTTGCTCGCCGGGCTGCGGGTCGAGGCGCTGAGCGCCACGGCCCACACCACTCAGTTCGACCTGCAACTGGACACGCAGGAGGAGGGTGACAAGCTGTTCGCCAGCCTGACCTACGCCACCGATCTGTTCGACGCCGAGCGCATCAACCACCTGGCTCGCCATTGGCGCAACCTGTTGGCCGGGGTGCTGGCGAACCCGCAATGCCCGCTCGCCGAGCTGCCGTTGCTGGATGCCGACGAGCGCCTGCGCATTCTGGATGGCCTCAACGACACCGCTCAGGTTTATCCGGGCGAAGTCTGCGTGCAGCGGCATTTCGAGAAACGTGTGATTGAAGACGGTGAAGCGACCGCGCTGGTGTTCCAGGGCCAGTCCTTGAGTTACGCCGAGCTGAACCTGCACGCCAACCGCCTGGCCCATCACTTGCGCGCCCAGGGCGTCGGCCCGGAAGTACTGGTGGGGATTGCCTGCAACCGCTCGCTGGAAATGGTCGTCGGCCTGCTGGCGATCCTTAAGGCCGGTGGCGCCTATGTGCCGCTGGACCCGGAGTACCCGCTCGAGCGCCTGAGCTACATGATCGAAGACAGCGGCATTTCGCTGTTGCTGACCCAGGAGCATCTGCTGGCGCAATTGCCGACCCTGGACAGCGTGCGCACCCTGTGCCTGCACGCCGGAGCCGATTGGCTGAGCGATTTGCCGGGCACTGATTTACCCAACCTTGCCGTCGCCGAAAACCTCGCCAATGTGATCTACACCTCCGGTTCCACCGGCAAACCCAAAGGCGCAGGCAACCGCCATGTCGCGCTGCACAACCGCCTGGAGTGGATGCAGGAAGCTTACAACCTGCTGCCAACCGACCGCGTGCTGCAAAAGACGCCGTTCAGTTTCGACGTGTCGGTGTGGGAGTTTTTCTGGCCGCTGATGAAGGGCGCGACCCTGGTCATCGCCGCGCCGGGCGAGCACCGCGATCCGCAACGCCTGGCCGCGCTGATCGTCGAGCAGGCGATCACCACGCTGCACTTCGTGCCGTCGATGCTCTCGGCGTTCATCGGTGCCGACGAGTCGCTGGCCTGCACCTCGTTGCAGCGGATCATCTGCAGCGGCGAAGCGCTGCCGATGGAACTGCAACGCCAGACCTTGCGCAGCCTGCCCCAAGCCAGTCTCTACAACCTCTATGGCCCGACCGAAGCGGCCATCGACGTGACCCACTGGACCTGTGTGGAAGAAGGCCGCGACAGCGTGCCGATCGGCCGGCCGATCGCCAACCTGCGCACCTGCATCCTCGACAGCGAACTGCAACCCTTGCCGCTGGGTGCGGTGGGTGAGCTGTACCTGGGCGGTGTCGGCCTGGCTCGCGGTTATCACCGCCGTGGCGCGTTGACTGCCGAGCGTTTCGTGGTCGACCCGTTTCGCAGCGGCGAGCGCCTGTACCGCACCGGTGACCTGGCGCGTTATCGCGCCGACGGCGCCATCGATTACTGCGGGCGTATCGACCATCAGGTGAAAATTCGGGGTTTGCGCATCGAGCTGGGGGAAATCGAAGCGCGCCTGCAAGAACATGCCGACGTGCAGGAAGCCGTGGTGCTGGCGCTCGATGCTCCGAGCGGCAAGCAGCTGGTTGCGTACATCGTGCCGCAGGATCGGACACTGCTCGATGCCAATGCCGAGCAGCAGGGGGCGTGGCGTGAAACCCTGAAAAGCCACTTGCTCGCCAGCCTGCCGGATTACATGGTGCCGGCCCAGACCGTGCTGATCGAACAGATGCCCCTGAGCCCCAATGGCAAACTCGACCGCAAACGCCTGCCTGCGCCGACCGCACAACTCAGCCAGCGTGCCTTCGAAGCGCCGCGCAGCGCACATGAGCAGGTGCTGGCGCAGATCTGGCAGGATGTGCTGGGCGTGGAACAGGTCGGGCGTCAGGACAATTTCTTCGAACTGGGCGGCGACTCGATCATTTCGATCCAGGTGGTCAGCCGTGCCCGTCGCGCCGGCCTGAACCTGCAACCGCGCGATCTGTTCCAGCAGCAAACCTTGCAAGCGCTGGCCGCCGTCGTGAAAGAACAGGCCGCTCCGCTGGCGCAACAAGGGCCGGTGGACGGCGTGCAGAAGCTCACGCCGATCCAGCGCTGGTTCTTCGCCGAACCCATCCCGCAGCGTGCGCACTGGAACCAGGCCGTGCTGCTGGTGCCGCGTGAAACCTTCGAATTGCCGCGCCTGCAAGCCGCTCTGCAACGCTTGTTCAAGCAGCATGATGCCCTGCGTTTGCGCTTCAGCCAGGTCGCCACGACACCGCAATCCCTGCAGGACCCCTGTGGGAGCGAGCCTGCTCGCGATGGCTATGGGGCGGGCAACGTCGATGTTGCCGGTGCTGGCCTCATCGCGAGCAGGCTCGCTCCCACAGAGTGGTCGGCGCGTTATGTCGGGGCCGACAGCGCCGATGTGATCGACATGCTCTGGACCGCTCGCGTGGCCAGCGATGCCTCGCTGGAGTCGGTGTGCGACGAAGCTCAGCGCAGCCTCAGTCTGCAGGACGGTCCGTTGCTGCGCGTCGCATTGATTGCTCAGGCCGATGGCTCCCAGCGGTTGTTGTTGGTGATCCATCACCTGGCGGTGGACGGTGTGTCCTGGCGGGTGTTGCTGGAAGATTTGCAAGCGGCCTACCAAGGGCAAGACCTGCCGCCGAAGACCAGCTCGTTCCAAGCCTGGGCAGACAAGCTCGATACCTATGCGCGCTCCGAAGCCGCCATCGGCGAAATGGACTGGTGGCAAGCGCAGCTGAGTCAGGCGAACGATTCGCTGCCAGCCGCCAATGCCCAGGCCAGCCAGGCCGGGCATCTGCGCCAAGGCGTCAGCATCGGCCTGGACCGCGAACAGACCCGCCAGCTGCTGCAGCAGGCGCCGGCGATCTACCGCACCCAGGTCAACGACCTGCTGCTGACCGCACTGGCCCGCACCCTCAGCCGCTGGACCGGTCACGCATCGACGCTGATCCAGCTCGAAGGCCACGGCCGCGAAGAGCTGTTCGACGACATCGACCTGACCCGCACCGTCGGCTGGTTCTCCAGCCTGTTCCCGGTGTGCCTGACGCCGACCACGGACCTTGCCGGTTCGATCAAGGCGATCAAGCAACAGCTGCGCGAGATCCCCGGCAAAGGCATGGGCTACGGCCTGTTGCGCTACATGGGCGATGCCTCGACCCAGGCGGCGTTGGCCGCATTGCCGCAAGCGCGGGTCACTTTCAACTACCTCGGGCAGTTCGACCAGAGCTTTGCCGAGGATTCGTTGTTCACCCCGGCGCGCGAATCCAGCGGTGCCACGCAGTCGGCCGACGCACCCTTGCCGAACTGGCTGTCGGTGGACGGCCAGGTCTATGGCGGTGAGCTGAAACTGGACTGGACCTTCAGCCGCGAATGCTTCGACCGGCGTGAAATCGAAGCGCTGGCGGCGGATTACCAAAGCGAATTGCTGGCGTTGATCGCCCACTGCCTGAGCGATGGCGCGGGCAGCGTGACCCCGGCGGACTTCCCGTTGGCCCGTCTGAGCCAGGCGCAACTCGATGGCCTGCCGGTGCCGCCGGCGCAGATCGAAGACCTGTATCCGCTGTCACCGATGCAGGCCGGTCTGCTGTTCCACAGCCTCTACGAATCCGAATCCGGCGCCTACGTGAACCAGCTCAGCGTCGAAGCCCGCGGCCTCGATGCCGAGCGCCTGGGCCGCGCCTGGCAAGCGGTGCTCGACACCCACCCGATCCTGCGCAGCAGTTTCCACTTCCCCGAGGGCTTCGAAGCGCCGGTGCAATTGGTGCATCGTCAGCTGCACTTGCCGTTGACCTGCCTCGACTGGCGCGACCGCGATGATCAGGCCGAAGCGCTGGCGCAGCTGATCGACAGCGAACGCCTGCAACTCGATTCGACCCGGGCGCCGCTGATGCGCCTGACCCTGGTGCGCCTGGACGACGAGCGCCAGCAACTGATCTACACCCACCATCACCTGTTGCTCGATGGCTGGAGCAACTCGCTGCTGTTGAGCGAAGTCCTGCAGCGTTATGCCGGGCAGGAAGTGCAGGCAACCACCGGGCGTTTCGCCGACTACATCGGCTGGTTGCAACGACAGGACGCCCAGGCCGACGAGCTGTTCTGGCGCGAGCAACTGGCGACGCTGGACAACCCGACCCTGCTGGCCCAGAGCCTGGCCCAGGGCAACAGCAAAAACCTGTCGACGGCGGAGTTCGCCGACCATCGCCAGACCTTCGATGTCGCCACCAGCAAGCGCTTCAGCGACTTTGCCCGCCAGCAGAAAGTCACCCTCAACACCCTGGTGCAAGGTGCCTGGGCACTGTTGCTGCAACGCTACAGCGGCCAGCGCAGCGTCGCGTTCGGCGCGACAGTGGCGGGGCGCCCGGTGGACTTGCCGGGTGCTGAAAGCCAGCTTGGCCTGTTCATCAACACCTTGCCGGTGATCAGCAGTCCGGACGCCGTTGAAAGCGTCGAGCAGTGGCTGACCCGATTGCAGGCGCAAAACCTGGAACTGCGTGAGCATGAGTTCACCGCCCTTGGCGACATTCAGCGTTGGGCCGGACGTGCCGGCGAGCCGTTGTTCGACAGCCTGCTGGTGTTCGAAAACTTCCCGGTGGCCGAAGCGCTGCAACAGGGCGCGCCGGCAGGATTGAGCTTCTCTATCCCGCAGAACCATGAACGCACCAACTTCCCGCTGACCCTGGCGGCCACCGCCGAAGCCCAGCTCAGCCTGAACTGGAGCTACCAGTGCGCGCACTTCAGCAGCGACGCCATTGCCCGCATGAGCGAGCACCTGGCTGCATTGCTGGCAGCGATGGTCGCCGCGCCACAGGCGGCATTGAGTGAGCTGGACCTGCTGACCGCACCGGAACGCGCGCAACAGTTGCTCGAGTGGAACCCGATGTTCACCGCCCAGGAAAACCCGCTCTGCGTGCATCAGTTGATCGAAAACCAGGCCGTCATCCGCCCCGACGCCACGGCGCTGATCTTCAACGACCTGGCATTGAGTTTCGACCAGCTCAACCGTCGCGCCAACCAATTGGCCCACCGCCTGCGCGCACTGAGCATCGGCCCGGAAGTGCGGGTCGGCCTGGCGATGCAGCGCTCGCCGGACATGATCATTGGCCTGCTGGCGATCCTCAAGGCCGGCGGCGCCTACGTGCCGCTGGACCCGGCGTACCCGGCCGAACGCCTGCGTTATCTGATGGAAGACAGCGGCATTTCGCTGCTGCTCAGCCAATCGTTCCTGCGGGAAAAACTGCCATTGCCCGAAGGCTTGTCGGTGCTGGAAATCGACCGCGAACCACTGGACTTGATGTCGGAAATGAACCCGGTCAACCTGACCTGCGGCGAGAACCTGGCCTACCTGATCTACACCTCGGGCTCCACCGGCCGGCCCAAAGGCGTGAGCGTGGCCCACGGTCCGCTGGCGATGCATTGCCTGTCGATTGGTGAGTTGTACGGCATGACCCCGGACGATCGCGAGCTGCAATTCGCCTCGATCAGCTTCGACGGCGCCCACGAACGTTGGCTGACGCCGCTGGTGTTCGGTTCGGCGGTGATGCCGCGCGACGATGAGTTGTGGAGCGTGGAGCGCACCTGTGCCGAGATCGAAAAGCACGGCATCACCATCGCCTGCTTCACCCCGACGTACCTGGCGCAGATCGCCGATTTCATGGGCGAAGCGGGGCGCGATCTGCCGATCCGCTCCTACACCCCGTGCGGTGAAGGCATGGCCAAGCACGCGTTCGATGAGGTGCAGCAGGTGCTGCAACCCAAGCGCCTGATCAATGGTTATGGCCCGACGGAAACGGTGATCACGCCGCTGATCTGGCTGGCGTATCCGGATACCGAATTCGACTCGGCGTTCATGCCGATTGGCCGGCCGGTGGGCAACCGCAGCGCCTATATCCTGGACGGCGGCCTGCAGCCGTTGCCGGTCGGCGTGGCGGGCGAGTTGTACCTGGGTGGCGAAGGCGTCGCCCGGGGTTACCACCAGCGTCCGGACCTGACCGCTGAGCGTTTCGTGCCGGATCCCTTCGTGCCGGGTGGCCGCTTGTACCGCAGTGGCGACCTTGCGCGGTTCCGCGCCGATGGCGTGGTCGAGTACCTGGGCCGTATCGACCAGCAAGTGAAGATTCGCGGGTTCCGTATCGAACTTGGTGAAATCGAAGCCTGCCTGATGGAGCATGAGGGCGTGCGTGAAGCCTTCGTGATCGACCGCGAAGGCCCGGTGAGCCGGCAGTTGGTCGGCTACGTGGTGCCGCGCGATCCGCTCGCCGATGAGCAGGAATTGCGTGAAGCGTTGACGTCGTACCTGCGCAGCCGTCTGCCGGCGCACATGCTGCCGGCGCATCTGATGTGCCTGGCCGCGTTGCCGCTGACGCCAAACGGCAAGCTTGATCGCCAAGGCCTGCCCGCGCCCGAAGCGTCGCGTCAGAACCACGATCAAGTCGCCGCTGCTTCACCGGCCGAAGCCTTGCTGGTGGAGATCTGGCAGGAACTGCTGGGGCTGGACTCAGTGGGTGTTACCGAGAACTTCTTCGAGCTCGGCGGCGACTCCATCATCTCGCTGCAAGCCGTGAGCCGTGCCGGGCAGCGTGGGCTGGTGTTCAGTCCCAAGCAACTGTTCGAACAGCAAACCATCCGGGCACTCGCTGCAGTGGCGACCCGTCGTGAAGCGGCGTTGGTAGAAGCGCCGAAAGTCCCTGCTTTTGCGCTGGTGCCGCACATCGACATCGCCGCTCGCGAAGGTCTGCAAGACCTGTATCCACTGTCGCCGATGCAACAAGGCATGCTGTTCCATTGCCTCGATTCGCCGGAACTGAACCCCTACGTCAACCAGTTGAGCGTGGCGGTGGACGGTTTGCAGGTGCCGCGTTTCCGTGCGGCCTGGCAGACCCTGGTCGAGCGTCACGAAGTGCTGCGCGCGGCGTTCCGCTGGCGCGATGGTCTGGCCGATCCGCTGCAAGCGGTGTTCACCGACGTCGAGTTGCCGATCGCAGAACTCGACTGGCGCCAGCGCTCCGACACCGAGCAGGCGTTGGGCGAACTGGCGGCAGCGGAACAAGCCAAGGGCTTCGACCTGAGCTGCCCGCCGTTGATGCGTTTCATCCTGGTGCGCCTGGGTGAAGATCGCTACCAGATGATCTGGATCTACCATCACCTGTTGCTGGATGGCTGGAGCGCCTCGCGACTGTTGGCCGACATGCTGCGCCTGTACCACAACGACAGTCTGCCGGCCCTGACCGGTCGTTACGCTGACTACATCGCCTGGCTGCAACGTCAGGACGGTGCGCAGGCGGAAGGCTTCTGGCGCGAGCGCCTGGCGCTGCTCGAAGAACCGACCATCCTGGCCAAGGCTTCGGGCGCTGCAGGCTCCGGCCACGGCGTGATGTACAGCAACCTTGACGCCGCGGCGACGCGCAAACTGCACACCTTCGCCAAGCGTCAACGGGTGACCCTCAACACCCTGGTGCAAGGCGCCTGGCTGTTGCTGCTGCAACGCCACAGCGGCCAGCGCAGCGTCGCGTTCGGCGCCACGGTGGCGGGGCGTCCGACCGGGCTTGCCGGTGCGCAGGACATGCTCGGCCTGTTCATCAACACCTTGCCGGTGATCCAGACCCTCGACCCGCAACAGCCGCTGGGCGAGTGGTTGCGCGCGTTGCAGGATTACAACCTGATGGTCCGCGACTACGAGCACACGCCGTTGTCGGACATTCAGCGCTGGGCCGGGCAGGGTGGCCAGGGCCTGTTCGACAGCATCATCGTGTTCGAAAACCATCCGGTGGACCGTGCCTTGAAAGGGGGCGAGGAAGGTGAATTGCGCTTTGCCGAAGTCGGCAGCGGCGGGGTCACCAACTTCCCGATGGACTTGATGGTCAGCGCCAACGAGGAAGGGCTGGAAGTCGAATACCTGTTCCTGCGAGATCGCTTCAGCGAGCTGGAAGTTGAGCGGATTCGTGCGCAGCTTGAAGGCTTGCTGCGTGCGTTGCCTGAGGATGCTACTTGTCTGCTGGGCAATATCGGTTTGCCTGAAGCGGTTATCAGCCTGCCGCAAGCGAGCGATGAGCCTGCCGATCTGCTGCACGCTTTCAATCAACATGTGCGCAGCCAACCGCAGAAAATCGCCTTGATCTGTGAAGATCGGCACCTCAGCTATGCCGAGCTTGAGGCCCAGGCCAATGGGCTGGCGCAGCACTTGATCGGCCGCGGTATCGGTGCGGAAAGTCTGGTGGCTGTTGCGCTGCCACGTTCGGAACGCACCATCGTAGCGTTCCTTGCGGTGCTCAAGGCCGGTGCGGCTTACTTGCCACTGGACCTGGCGTACCCGGCCGAGCGACTGGCCTACATGCTCAGCGATTCGGCCGCCAGCCTGTTGCTCTGCGACAGCGATCTGGGTGATCGATTGACCCTGGCCGACAGCCCGCCACGTCTGTTGCTCGATCAGCTGAGCGTTGGCGACAGTGTTGAGCGCCCGATGTCCAATCCATTGCCGGGACACCTGGCTTACCTGATCTATACCTCCGGTTCCACCGGCCTGCCCAAGGGGGTGGCCGTGGCGCGCGGGCCGATTGCCCGGCATTGCCACGGCATCATCGACCTCTACGAACTGGCACCGCGCAGCCGCGAGTTGCACTTCATGTCGTTCGCTTTCGACGGCGCCCAGGAGCGCTGGCTGAGTGTGATGTTGGCCGGCGGCAGCCTGGTGATCCGCGACGATAGTCTGTGGACCCCGGAGCAAACCCTGGACGTGCTGCATCGTCATGGCGTCACCGTGGCCTGCTTCCCGCCGGCGTACCTGCAACAAATGGCGGAGGTGGCCGAGCGCCTGGGTAATCCGCCGGCGGTCGAGGTGTATTGCTTCGGCGGTGATGCGGTACCGGAAGCCAGTTTCGAGCAGGTCAAACGTGCTCTGCGTCCACAGCGTCTGGTCAACGGCTACGGCCCGACCGAGACCGTGGTCACGCCGTTGTTGTGGCGCGCCGAGGTCAGCGAAACCTGCGATGCAGCCTATGCGCCGATCGGGCGTGGCGTAGCCGGGCGCGGACTCTATGTGCTCGACGCCGACCTCAATCCATTGCCGGTCGGTGTCAGCGGCGAGCTGTACCTGGGCGGTGAATGCCTGGCGCGCGGTTACCACCAGCGTCCTGGCATGAGTGCCGAGCGTTTCATCCCCGATCCGTTCGAAGCCGGTGGCCGCATGTACCGTACCGGCGACCTGGTGCGCCAGCGGGAATGCGGGTTGATCGATTACCTGGGTCGGCTTGACCAGCAAGTGAAGATCCGTGGTTTTCGCATCGAGCTCGGCGAAATCGAAGCCCGCCTGCGCGATTGCGCCGGGGTGCAGGATGCCGCCGTGGTGGTGCACGACACGCCGACCGGCAAGCAGTTGGTGGGCTACGTGGTGGCTGGCGGTGCTGTTGGGCTGGATCGTCGCTTGAAGTCTGAACTGCAAGCGCAACTGCCGGACTACATGGTGCCGGCGCGAATCCTGGTGCTGGAACGTTTCCCGCTGTCGGCCAACGGCAAGCTTGATCGCCGCGCACTGCCTGCACCTGAATGGGCGCTGGGTGGTTATCGTGCACCGCGCAACGCACTGGAAACGGCGCTGACCGCGATCTGGCAAGAAGTGCTGGGCGTGCCGCAAGTGGGCATCGACGACAACTTCTTCGAACTGGGTGGCGACTCGTTGCAGGTTTTGAAAGTGATTTCGCGGGTGCGCAGCCAGCCGCAATTGGGCTTTGAATTGAAGCTGCGGGACCTGATGCAGAAGCCGTGCATCGCCGAACTCAGTGGTTATCAGGCTGCTGAACCGGCGTCCGCGCCGGATCCGCTGCTGGCGCTGAATGCCCGAATCCCGAACGTGCCGGCGCTGTTCTGCCTGCACGCCGGTTTCGGCACGGTGTTCGACTACGAACCGCTGGCGCGACGCCTGGAAGGACGGCGCACGGTGTACGGCCTGCAATGCCGGATGCTGCTCGATCCGCAATGGCAGGACGCGTCGCTGCTGGCCATGGCCCGGGCCTACACGCAACGGATTCGCACGCAACAGCCTGAAGGCCCGTACTACTTGCTTGGCTGGTCGTTGGGTGGCGCGTTGACGCAACTGGTTGCCCATGAACTGGAGTCCCAGGGTCAGACGGTGGCGTTTGCCGGGTTGGTCGACAGTTATGTGGCGGGCACGGCGCAGGCGTCGGACTGGCGAGAAGATTTGGCGGACTTCTTGAAGTTTGTCCTCGGTCAGCCGTCTAAAGAAGCACAGGCGTTGATTGCCGCGAAAGCCGCAGGCCTGAACGAGCGCGACGGTGCCGCCGCAGTGATCGAAGCGGCCATGCACGGCTCCAATGACCACGCGGCGTTGGGCGCCAGTGAACTGACGCAGATCTTTGCCACCGGTTCATCGCTCAAACACCTGTCACTGGCGCAACGACAACTGCCGGCGATCCGGGCCACGGCCTATCGCTGGTGGGTGGCGGGTCGTGACGACGAACGTCGGGTGTTCGAAGCCCAGGTTGGCGCCCATGGCGTTGATCGCCTATTGGCCGGTGGACACTACGAACTGCTGCGCAGCGACGAATTGCTCGACGAACTCGAACACCTGCTGGAGCGCCGCATGGCCACCGCATAAAACAAAGCCCCCCTGTAGGAGCTGGCTTGCCAGCGAAGGACGTCAACGATAACGCGTGTTTCCTGGAACACGCGGTACAGCGATCCCCGCTCATGTAGGAGCTGGCTTGCCAGCGAAGGTCGTTAACGATAACGCGTGCTCCCTGGAAAAACGCGGTGCAGGAGTCCGCTCTCATGTAGGAGCTGGCTTGCCAGCGAAGGTCGTTAACGATAACGCGTATTTCCTGGTAAAACGCGGCGCTCTCGAGTCCTTCGCTGGCAAGCCAGCTCCTACAGGGGATCTTCGCTCGATTCAATATTGTGTTCCGCCCGATCATTGACCTCATTGCGTAAAAGGATTCATCCCATGGCCGTCTTGCCAGAACTTGAAGCATTTCTAGAGCTCGCCGAATTCGGCCGCCTGACCGGCAAAAGCCGCGCCATGCATGAACTGTCACCACAACAGGCGCGAATCGACTTCGAAGCGTCCTCAGGCTTTCTCGACGTGCCACTGGACAGCGTTGCCTGCGAGGACTTCACCATCGCCGCACGGGATGGCCATAGCCTGTCGGCACGGCTGTATCGCGATGGCAAACCGGCCGATGGGCTGCAGCCCGTGGTCCTGTATTTCCACGGCGGCGGCTACGTGGTCGGCAGCCTCGATTCCCACGATGCACTATGCCGACGCCTGACAGCCCAAGGCGGTTTCGCCCTGTTGACGGTGGATTACCGCCTGGCACCGGAATGGCGTTTCCCGACCCCGGTGCAGGACGCCTGCGATGCCGGCAACTGGCTGGTCCGCGAGGGCGCAGCCCATGGCCTGGACGCAACGCGGGTCGCCGTGGCCGGTGACAGCGTCGGCGCGACCCTGGCCACGGTGCTGTCGATCATGGCCGTGCGCGAACCTGCAGAACTACTGTTGAAACCCAAGGCCCAAGTGCTGGTGTATCCAGTGACAGATGCCACCACCAAACGCGCCTCTCACCGCGACTTCGCCGAAGGCTACCTGCTGGAGACGCCGACGCTGGACTGGTTCTACGCCCATTACGCCCGCACAACCCAGGACCTGGCGGACTGGCGCTGCTCGCCGTTGCTGGCGGCTGACTTGTCAGGCCTGGCACCGGCGCTGGTGTATCTGGCCGGGCATGATCCGTTGCATGACGAAGGGTTGGCCTATGCCGAGTGTCTGCGTGCTGCCGGTAATGACGTGACGCTGCTGGAGCAGCCGGGCATGACCCATGACTTCATGCGCATGGGTGGGTTGTTGAATGAGGTGGAAGGGATTCATGCGCAAGTGGCGGGATGGGTGCGTTCGCGTTTGTGATGTGAACGAACACCTGCGTCACATTTGCGCGGAGTATTGAGTCCTTACTTCCGCGCAATAAAGGCATATTAACCACCCAGTCAAGGTTGAAACACGTTTCCCCAGGAACCCTTGTCGGGATATCTTTTCGACTCATGGTGCTCTCGCCACTGGTAACTTGCGGAGAACTCCAATACCTGGTTTTGTGCACAAGACATCACCATACCCGCTCGGGAAACTCGGCTTTGCGCACTGGATGCGCGCTTTCTGGCAACGGTTTCGTGCGCCCATTGGGTTCGCTCAAGTCTTGAAATACCTGACCGTCTTCGCCGACCAGTCGATAGAAATACGATGGCAATTTATTGCCCCACTCGTCCGCAACGACGTAGCGTCCAAATCCCGGCTTGTCGGGCTCGGGCAGCCAATCGGGTAATAGTTGTGGGCGGCGGTCTGGGCAGCTGTCGTAGCGCCAGGGTGAAAAGCAATCGGCGTCGCGTCCGGTGCGGATGGTTTGTAGTTTCAAGAAGTTCGGTTGCGACCTTCCATCTGCCACGACGCTACCGTCGGGATAGGTGAATTTAATAAAGCTGCCTTTTTTTTGTACCTTTGTTCCTTCTGAACGAACCACATAGTCGGAATGAAGAACGGGCTCGAAATACACCTGACGGGCTTGTAATGCCTGATATTTGAGATAAATGCTGCCCTCACCTGTAAGGCTGGCACGTTTACTGTATCCACCTAAAAAAGCCTCTTTTATCCAAGGGTAGTAATCCTTCTTGATCGTCAAATCTCCTTCAACCTTGATATCCGCTCCGCCTTGTGGCGAATTGTTGTGGTCGAAGATCACGATCACACCGCCCCCCGCGCCATAGGTCACGTTCTTGCCAAACTGAGCCGGATCGGCATAGACAACGCCAAATGTCACATTGGCCAGATGCCATTTGCACGCGCCGCCACCATCTTTTGGTAGCTCGACTTGATAAAGATCACTCTGCCCCTGACGTTGAAATTCCTTATAAAGGGAATGACGACCGTCCTGTTCTACGCGTTGGCCGCTGGCCCCATGACTGACGTGTTTACAAGTAGCGGAGCGATACATTACCCACATGGTTTCGGTTTTCAGTTCCTGGGGCAGTTTCACGTTCACGGTTATTTTTTCGCTGTCCGCAGGCGGCGCCAGGCTGTAATCCTGACTGCAACCACTGAGGCTGAAAAACAGTGTGAATAAAACGGCGAGCAGCCTATGGACCATGGGTTTGTCCTTTGTCAAATCTTCGGAGACTGGCGGAGAACATAAACACCTGAATTAGCGCGCAATACCTCACCATGCCCGCTTGGGAAACTCGGCTTTGCGCACTGGATGCGCGCTTTCTGGCAACGGTTTCGTGCGCCCGTTGGGTTCGCTCAAGTCTTGAAATACCTGACCGTCTTCGCCGACCAGTCGATAGAAGTAAGACGGCAATTTATTGCCCCACTCGTCCGCAACGACGTAGCGTCCAAATCCCGGCTTGTCGGGCTCGGGCAGCCAATCGGGTAATAGTTGTGGGCGGCGGTCTGGGCAATTGTCGTAGCGCCAAATATCGAAGCAATCGGCGTCGCGTCCGGTGCGGATGGTTTGGAGTCTCAAGAAGTTAGGGTGCCATTTTCCATCTGCCACGGTGGTGCCGTCGGGATAGGTGAAAGCCGTGTAGTTGCCCTCTTTCTTCTCCTTCGGTTGCTTGGAGTAAATCGTAAAGTCTGAATGCAGGATGGGTTCGAAATACACCTGACGGGCTTGTAATGCCTGATACTTGAGATAAATGCCGCCCTTACCTGTAAGGCTGACACGTTTACTGTACCCACCTAAGAACGCCTCTTTTATCCAAGGGTAGTAATCCTTCTTGATCGTCAAATCTCCTTCAACCTTGATATCCGCTCTGCCTCGAGGTGAGTTGTTATGGTCGAAGATCACGACCACACCACCACCTCCTCCTCCGATTACGTTCTCGCCAAAGCGAGCCGGATTGGCGTAGACAACGCCAAAGGTCACATTGGCCAGATGCCATTTGCACGCGCCGCCACCATCTTTTGGCAGCTCGACTTGATAAAAATCGCTCTGCCCCTGACGTTGAAATTCCTTATAAACGGAATGACGACCGTCCTGTTCTACGCGTTGGCCGCTGGCCCCATGACTGACGCTTTTACAAGTAGCGGAGCGATACATCACCCACATGGTTTCGGTTTTCAGTTCCTGGGGCAGTTTCACCGTCACTGTTATTTTTTCACTGTCCGCAGGCGGCGCCAGGCTGTAATCCTGACTGCAACCACTGAGGCTGAAAAACAGTGTGAATAACACGACGGGCAGCCTGTGACGCATGGGATTGTCCTTTGTCGCGTTCATGGGCTTAACCGTAGGTTTTCTCGTAATAGGCTCGCGGGTCAGCGATGGCATTGAAGCGCTGTAGCGCTTCTGTACCGCCCTCGGCCTGTTGCGTTACCCCCAACGCTTGGTCAACCAGCTTCTGTAATTCCAGGAACACGCTGTTACGCTCGTACTCATCCGTAGGAATGGTTGCGTAGTTGTCCTTCATCTGCTGCTTGAACTTGCTCCGCTGCACCTGGCGCTCCAGTAGCGGATTGCGCTCCGGGTCGATCGATTCGAGCAACTGATTGTGGATATAGGGTTGGTACTGCGACATGAAGTGATCACCAATACCTAGCAGGCGGTTTATATCCGGGTGACTGTGGCGCGGAAAGAATCGGGCGCGACTCTCGGCGCTCAGGGACGTGATCAGACGTTCCTGGGCCTGCTCGGCCTGTTTGTCTTCGGCCTCGCCAAGGCTTGGAACCAGATACAGTTTGGCCATTTCCTGCAACTTCACCGTGATGTTACTGCGATAGGGCGCGCCGTCCGGTTTGCGGTAAGCGGGGTATGGGGTAATTTGCTGTTCCCGGTGCTGTTCGGCCTTGAGAAACATGGCGAGTTCGCCGTGATGGCTGAATGGATCACCGTGTTTGAAGATCGTACTGGCCAGTGCCCGGCCTGAAGACCAGCTAAAACCCATTACGGTACCCATCGAGCCGTAGACGTCGTAAAAGTGATTGTCCAGTGCCGCTTCGGGCGGTACACGGGGGACGAGGTCGGTGTCGTTGACATGGCGGAAATGCCATAGCTCGCTCAAGGACTGAATGGCCTTGAGGGTAAAGGTGCGTGGCATGCCGTAGGTATACAGGAGCGGATTGCGGTCTTTCAGTGAGGCGGCATGGACCAATCCGAGGGCACCTCCCAGACTATGGCCGCAAATGAAAAGCTCCTTACCCTCAATTGCCTCAGGAATCGTCTCCCCCAGTTGTTTGGCAAAAACCCTCCTGGCTATTTCAAACGCATCGCGAAAGCCCAAATGCACGCTGCCCTCCGGAACTAGATCAGCACAGGGCACCTTCGGCTCGCAATTGGCCGCGACCTCAGGTTTTACCGGGCGAAAGGTCATATCGGTGCTCAAGTCGGCCAGACCATTCATTTCGGTGCCGCGCCAGGCCACCAACACTTGGGAGGCGCTGATCGCGTAAATCAGCTGGGTGTTGCCTTCCGGTTGCTCGGCCTTGCCGGTGTCCAGGGAATCGACCGTTATATAGCGATCGCGAAAGGGAACGTCACTCACCAGACAAGGCCACGCCTGGCCGTTGTCCCAAACTCGGGGCGTGCGTGACAGATCCAGACATTGCTGCTCGAACAACTCCTCGACCGAACCCAGTTCGTTTTCGGACCGTGCGCTGTAAGCCAGAATGCTCATCAGCCCCAGGTTGTAAGCATTGGCGAGGCTGTAATCAGCCTGGTGGTGTAACGTCAGCGACCAGGCACGAAACGGGCAGACCTCCAACACATGACGACGATCCAGTTGATCATCACCAACGGCAAAACCGCTGAACGACAGGTCCGGAAAATGGAAGGCCGGAAGCTGATTCGGATCAGCCAAGGGCGGATCGAAAGTGGGCCTCCGATCGCATAATTGGCCGATGCGCAGGTAGTGGTAGCCGTGGCCTGCTGCATGGGCCTGCTCTTCAATTGGCGAAAACCCCGAACGCTGTGGCCCATACAGCGGAGTGCGGTCCCCTACACCTGGCCGGGGTGGCTCGGGCCGTTCGGCACGCAGGCGGCGAGTCTGCATCTGCTCGAGCAGAGGACCGGCCTCGATCTTGAGAGTGATAGGTAGCGGGTGCAGGCCGTCAAGACGGATTAAGCCCTGGGCGTCGCTCTGGCCAGCATATTCAGAAACATAGCCGGTGCGGGTGGCGTCATTAATCGCCCGATAGGGCATGTTCGCGACGGGCTCGCCCTGTTCATCCAGCAATTGGAATTCCACCCAGTAATCTTTCTGTTTGCCGCATGTAACATCTTTGGAAGGGTTGAGCGTGTCCGTGCGGTGCAGGGTGTCGTTCATATCAGTCCTTGAGTAGTTGAGTTATTGAAGCAGCAGCAACCACAACTGAACCTGGCGCGGTTTTTCTCTGATTGTTCAGCACGAAGGGTTGGCTCGGGGCTCTTCACCGTGGAAGGCGAGGACGTCGAGGTGTGTCGCAAGATCGCGGACCCGGAGTTAATGGCGGCTGTGGTCGAAGAAGACGGGCAGGGCATTCACGTTAAATCCTCCCAGGTATGGATAGGCATACGGGGAGGCTTAATTTCCACCCTCATTCAAGTACTCGACAGCTTTCACGAATCTGACAAAAGTTGGGATAGGAAGCTTCCGATACGCGCGTAGGATGCGTCCGAGATAGCGGCGCGTCGGATCTGTAGGATTTTTGCGGGTTTGGCAAAGGAGGGCGCGGCGGTATCGGACAGCATTTAAGCGGTCGGAGTGAGGTTTTTTCCACCGCTATTCGCGGTTCTTTTGCGAGCAATTTGCCGCATGTTTAATTGCCAGCCAGTTTACTTCCCGAAAGCCACAACGCCTTGCGTCATTGCCTACAGTTACTCCAGAATCCGCCGGCTTGTGCGCCTTGGGGTCGCTCGGTAACTTGATACCCGTCACTGCCTATCAGTGATCGGGTTTAGTAGCCCGCAGTCCTCACCATCGGTTGCATAAGCGTCGTTCAGTCAGGTATCTCCCTGCACTTAATGGTGGCTGTGTGCATGGCGTCTTCGGACGCGCCGGGTTTGGTGGGTGTCCGGTCTACTAACTTGCGCACAGCCGCCACCTTTCGTGTAGTAGCGAAATGGTTGTGGCCCTATGAGGAACACCACCAATGTTCAAACCCACACCGAATCCGCCGGAAACTGATCCGGAATCCCCCTCTGAAAATTCCGACTTAAACAATCCCCACGAAACTGGCGAGCGCACAGCTTCGGCTGCCGACATAAACGCCACCCCGCGCAAACTCTGCACCATGTTCACCGTCAACCCCGAGCTCGATACTGAAACCTTGCTGGCCCATGCCTGCGAGTCGCTGGCGTCGGCCAATGTCATGGCCATGGACCTGGCGGATCATATGGACGGGCCCAGTCGCAATTCGCTGCTGGGGATTGCGCAGGTCATCATGCTCGGTGAGCTGGCGGTGAATCGGGCGCTGGATCGACTTGACCCGCCCTGCTAAAACGCAAGACCTGTAGGAGCCGGCTTGCTGGCGAAGAGGTCGGCACATTCAGCATCTTTGTCACTGGCATACCGCCATCGCGGGCAAGCCCGCTCCCACAGGTTTTGAGTCGCACTCAAGTCACGCGGCCAACATAAACCTCTGTGGGAGCGGGCTTGCCCGGGTAGAAACCGGAGACATCCTTTACGTTTTAAACCGGAGACATCGTTTACAGGTATGAAATACGGTCAGGAGGTGCCTGACCATGCCCTGGAATCGAGAGTCCCCAATGGATCAACGAATCAAACTCATAGGCGACTGGCTGCAAGGCAGCTATTCCAAAAGCGAGCTGGCCCGTCACTACGGGCTCAGCCGACCCACTTTGGATAAATGGCTTGCGCGCTATGAAGCACAGGGCATTGATGGGCTCAAGGAACTGTCACGGCGTCCGCATACGAGCCCTTTCAAAATCAGCGATGAGGTGCTTGAGCTGCTAGTCGCGTACAAGCGCGAGCATCACAGCTGGGGGCCTGAGAAGCTGGTGCATAACCTTAAGATTGATCATCCAGAGTTGTCTTGGCCAACAGTCAGCACGGCAGGCGAATGGCTTAAGCGAGCAGGTCTGGTGCAAAAACGCCGTTTCCTCAATCGCCCGCCAGCGGGGAAAAATCCGCTGCGCGACGCTACTGCGCCTAATCAGACATGGGCGGCGGATTTCAAAGGTGACTTCGCGCTTCAGAACGGCCAACGTTGTTACCCACTGACCATTACTGATCACGTCAGCCGATTTCTATTGCTGTGCAGAGCGCAAAGCAGCGTAGCCGGGGCTCGCGAAGGGTTCGACTGGGCGTTTCGGGAGTACGGGTTGCCTAATGTGATTCGCACAGACAACGGCTCCCCCTTTGCCTCCACCGGCATTTCGCGCATATCCAGCCTGGCGGCTTGGTGGATACGCCTAGGGATCTACCCTGAGCGAATCCAGCCGGGGCGGCCTGACCAGAATGGCCGTCATGAGCGCATGCATCGAACGCTCAAGGCTGCATTACTTCATGCGCCTGAACGTAATCTGGTGGAACAACAGTTGGCATTTGAACAGTTTCGACAGGAGTTCAAATACGTAAGACCTCATAAGGCTTTAGAGATGAAGGTTCCTGCGGATCTGTATAAGCCTTCGCCAAGGCAGTACGACGGACGCGTGCCTGAGGCTGATTACGCTTCGGATATGACGATCCGCATGGTCCGACAAAATGGATCGATGAAATGGAAAGGCAAAATGATTTTCGTCAGTGAATCTTTGGCAGGTGAGGCGCTAGGACTGAAGGAAGTGGACGATGATGTGTGGGATATTTACCTTTGCAACTACCTTTTAGGCAGACTGAAAAGCGGCGAGAGCCGCCTTTCAAGCCAACAGAAACGTAAAGGATGTCCCCGGTTTCAGTCGTAAAGGATGTGTCCGTTTCTACACCGCGATGGCGGCCTCGCAGTCAACACAAATGCTTGATCCAAAAAAAATGCCCGCATCTCACGACACGGGCATTTCTCATTTCAACTCAGCGCTCAGAAATCATACTTCGCCGTGACTTGCATGTTACGCGGCTCGCCGGAGAAGGTGGTGCCGAAGTTGCCCAGGCCCGTCAGGTATCGCTTGTCGAAGACGTTGTTGGCGTTGACGGTGAAGCTCAGGTGGTCGTCGTACTGGTAGCGAGTCATCAGGTCCACCAGGGTGTAGCCGCCTTGCTTGATATTGACGCTGCCATCGGTAGGGCTGAAGGTCTGGCCGTAGAACGCGCTCTGCCAGCTGACACCGCCACCGACGGTGACCTGGTTCAGCGCGCCCGGCAGGCGGTAGGTGGTGAACGTGCGGATACTGTGTTCCGGCTTGGTGGTGGCCAGCGGGAAGCCGAAGATGCGCTGTTCGTCCTTGTCGCGGGTGCGGGCGTAGGTGTAGCCGGCAGAGACGTTCCAGTCTTGCGCCAGTTCGCCGGCCAGTTCCAGTTCCACGCCTTTGGTGGTGGCGCCGGAGATGGCTTCGTACACGTCCTGGCCGGTGCCGTCGGTGGTGACGTATTGGGCGACGTTGTCCTGTTCGATGCGGAAGAAGGCCAGGCTGGCGTTCAGTCGGCCATCGAAATAGGCCGCCTTCAGACCGGTCTCGTAGGCGTCGCCTTCCACCGGATCCAGGGTCTTGCCGCTGGCGTCCTTGTAGATCTGCGGCTGGTAGATGTTGGTGTAGCTGGCGTAGACCGAGTACGTGTCGTTCAGGTCATAGACCACACCGGCGTAAGGCGTGACCACGCCGTGTTCCTTGTAGCTGGCGTGGGTGTCGGCGAGGCCGGCGCCCGGGTAGTAGGTGTAATCTTCGTCGTACTTGAAGGTGCTCAGACGGCTGCCGAGGATGAACGACAGATCGTCGGTCGGACGCAGGCGCGTGGCCAGGTAAACGCCGTTCTGGCTGGTGGTGCGCTCGTACTTGCCGTTTTTCGGAAACTCCTGGACCGGCAGGTTGCCTTTCCAGTCAAAGATGCTGCCCGGGACCAGTCCGGAGGCGCTGGTGTCGTAGGTGGCACCGGTCTGGCGCGAGTGCGAAGCCATGAAACCGGCCACCAGTTCGTGCTCGCGGCCGCCCAGGGAGAACGGGCCGGAGACGTTCACGTCGGCAGTGTTCTGCACGCGATGGCCTTCCCAGCGACCCCAGTAAAAGAACATGCCTTCACCGGTGGTGCGGTCCGGGTTGCCGCCGCTGGCCGAGGCCAGGCGCGTATCGTGATCGGTGGTTTTCTGGTCGAGGCTGACCTTGAGTTTCCAGTCGTTGGCCAGGGCCTGTTCCAGCGAGGCGAAGTAAGTGGTGCTGTCGAAATCACGACGGCTCCAGTCGGCGCCCGGGTTGAAGCTGCGGGCGAAGTCGGTACGGCCGCCGTCGCTGTAGAACGGTGAGTTACCGGTCCAGGAACTGCCGCGCGGGGTAGCGCTGGACTTGTCGATGCCGAAGGTCAGCAGGGTGTCGTCGGTCAGGTCGGCTTCGAGGATGCCGTAGAACAGGTCTTTCTTCTGGCTGTAGTGGTCGATGTACGAATCTTTGTCCTGGTAGGCGCCGACGAAGCGGCCACGCACGTTGCCGGAGTCGGTCAGCGAGCCGGAGATGTCGCCTTCGGTGCGGTAGTTGTCCCAGGAGCCGGCGGTGGCGCTGACCGAGGCCTTGAACTCCTTGGTCGGTTTCTTGCGCACCAGATTGACGGTGGCGGACGGGTCACCCGAGCCGGTCATCAGGCCGGTCGCGCCCTTGATGACTTCGATGCGGTCGAGGCTGGCGGAGTCGTCGCTGTTGTTGGGGTTCTCACCGTAAACGCCGTCGTAGGGGATGTTGACGCCATCGTATTGATAGTTGGTGATGGCAAAACCGCGGGAGGAAAACTCGGTACGGTCACTGTCGTACTTCTGCATCGTCACACCGGGGGTGTTGCGCAGTACGTCGCCGACACTGGTGGCACCACGATCATCCATCTGCTGACGAGTCACCACGGTCACCGATTGCGGCGTTTCACGCAGGGTTAACGGTAACTTGGTGGCAGTGGTGGTCGCCCCGGTGGTGTAAGAGCCGGTGTCTTCGGTGTTCAGGCCCAGGGCCTGGCCGGAAATGGTGGTCGCGCCCAGTTGCAGGCTCGAGCCGCCGCCGGACACCAGGGTCACGGTGTTGCCATTGATCTGGAACGAAA
>Ga0213829_1000291_pt1 | contig 53762 bp, 46 predicted proteins | sample MC6MC0896MG_FD_180665 | JGI IMG/M metagenome (GOLD analysis project Ga0213829, IMG submission 180665) | Enriched soil aggregate microbial communities from Iowa State University, Ames, United States - MC6-MC0896-MG | ecosystem: Environmental > Terrestrial > Soil > Unclassified | place: USA: Iowa... | reverse complement strand
TACCGCTGCGGCAACCGGGTGGCCGGAGTAAGTCAGGCCGTGGGCAAATACACCGCCGCGCTCGACCAGCGCCTCGGCGATGCGCTTGCTCAACACCAGCCCGCCCATGGGGATATAGCCGCTGGTCAGCCCCTTGGCGATGGACAGGGTGTCGGGCTCGAAGCCGAAGTGCTGGTGGGCGAACCATTCGCCGGTACGGCCAAAGCCGCCGATCACCTCATCGGCGCACAGCAACACGTCGTACCGGCGGCAGATGCGCTGGATCTCGGGCCAGTAGCTTTCAGGCGGAAAGATCATGCCGCCGGCGCCCTGGAACGGCTCGGCGATGAAACCAGCGACGTTGTCCGCACCCAGTTCGAGGATCTTTTCTTCAAGCTGCAGCGCGCAGCGTCGGCCGAATTCGGCGGGGGTTAGCTCGCCGCCGTTGGCGTACCAGTACGGCTCGTCGATGTGGGCGATGTCGGGGATCATCCCGCCCATCTCATGCATGAACTTCATCCCGCCCAGCGCGGTGGCGGCCAGGGTCGAGCCGTGGTAACCGTTCCAGCGGCCGATCATGACCTTCTTCTGCGGCTTGCCCAGCACCTGCCAGTAACGGCGCACGGTGCGGATCAGTACTTCGTTGGCTTCGGAGCCGGAGTTGGTGTAGATCGCGTGGCTGTAATGGCCCGGCAGCAGGCTGAAGAGCAGTTCGGACAGCTCGATTACCGCCGGGTGAGTGGTGTGGAAGAACATGTTGTAGTACGCCAACTGATCCATCTGCGCGGCAGCGGCGCTGGTCAGGTCCTTGCGGCCGTAGCCCAGTTGCGTGCACCACAAGCCGGACATGCCATCCAGATAACGGTTGCCGTCGTTGTCCCACAAATTCAAACGCTCGCCGCGGACCATCACCCGCGGCCCTTCGGCGTTGAGGGCCTTTTGATCGAGAAACGCATGGATGTGGTGGGCCGCGTCGGCCTTTTGATAGTCCTGGGTGTTTCGTTGCGGGATGAAGGGTGCGTTCATGACGTTTGTTCTCTTTTTTGGGAGTCGCGCAGGGCGGATGCAACTGAAGTCCCGGAAATGCTCCCACACCTCGAAAACCACCGAAATCACCCTTTGGGGTGAGCTGCGAGCTGGTGTGGCTGCAGAGCTTTTTCATGGGTCCGGACCACATTTTTGCGAATTTGCCTGCCGCTGCGAGTGGCGCACGATTGTCTCCAGTCAATAACAACGGACCGGCAAACGGTCGCAAGAGGAGTGCAGCGTGTTCGACCTCAACTACTGGCAACAGCGGGCCCAGCGCCAAACCTTCATCGACACCGCGCTCATCGGCGGCCGGGCGGTGCAGTCGTCTACAGGTGCGACTTTTACCGCTATCAACCCCGCAACCAATCAGGTGTTGGCGCAGGTTGCCGCCTGCGGTGAGCGTGAAGTGGACCTAGCAGTGCGTTCTGCGCGCCAGGCCTTCGACCAGGGGCCGTGGGCACGCATGTCGCCAGGTGAGCGCAAGAAGATCCTGCTGAAACTGGCCGAGCTGCTGCTGGTGCACCGTGAAGAGTTGGCCTTGCTCGACTCGCTGAACATGGGCAAGCCGGTGATGGACGCCTACAACATTGATGTGCCGGGCGCAGCCGGGGTGTTTGCCTGGTATGGCGAGGCGCTGGACAAACTCTACGATCAGGTCGCGCCGACGGCTGCCAACACGCTGGCCACCATCACCCGCGAGCCACTGGGCGTGATCGCTGCGGTGGTGCCGTGGAACTTCCCCCTGGACATGGCGGCCTGGAAGCTCGCGCCGGCACTGGCTGCCGGGAACAGCGTGGTGTTGAAGCCTGCCGAGCAGTCGCCGTTTTCCGCCTTGCGCCTGGGCCAGTTGGCTTTGGAAGCGGGCATTCCAGAAGGGGTACTCAACGTTGTCCCGGGCCTCGGCGAGAGAGCCGGCAAAGCCTTGGGGCTGCACCCGGATGTCGATTGCCTGGTGTTCACCGGCTCGACTCAGGTGGGCAAGTACTTCATGCAGTACTCGGCCCAGTCCAACCTCAAGCAGGTCTGGCTTGAGTGCGGTGGCAAAAGCCCGAATCTGGTGTTTGCCGACTGCCAGAATCTCGATCTGGCAGCTGAAAAAGCTGCGTTCGGGATCTTCTTCAATCAAGGCGAAGTGTGCTCGGCCAATTCACGGTTGTACGTGCAGCGAGCTATCCACGACGAGTTCGTCGAGCGGGTGATGGCCAAGGCGCAGGCGTGGCTGCCGGGTGATCCGCTCAACCCGGCGAGTGCCGCCGGGGCGATTGTCGACAGCGAGCAAACCGCGCGGATCATGCGTGCTATCGGGCAAGCGCAGGAGGAGGGCGCGCAGCTGCGTTGCGGAGGCCAGCAACTGACGTTCAATGGCTCATCCAACTTTATCCAGCCCACTGTATTTACCGAGGTAAAACCGGACAGCAAGCTGGTCCGTGAAGAGATTTTCGGCCCGGTGCTGGCCGTCACCGCCTTTGACGATGAGGCACAGGCGGTAGCGCTGGCCAATGACAGTGTCTACGGCCTGGCGGCCTCGGTGTGGAGCGACGACCTCAACCGCGCGCACCGGGTTGCCAAGGCGCTGAAGGCTGGTACGGTGTCGGTCAACACCATGGACGCGCTGGATGTCAGCGTGCCGTTCGGTGGCGGCAAGCAGTCCGGCTTTGGCCGTGACCTGTCGCTGCATTCATTCGACAAGTACACCCACCTGAAAACCACCTGGTTCCAGCTGCGTTAAGCGCTGGCCCAAGGCGCACGCGAGACGCCCGTGATGAGTACAGACCGGCTTGGATCCGAACAGTGGTTTCAGCACATGGCACAGGTGACCGATTGCATCGGCACCTCGGCCTTTGTCGAGTCGCTGTATTCGGCGCTGAACCTGCTGGCGCCGGCCAATGCCATCACGGTGTTTCTGTTTCCCCATGAAGGCCTGCCGTCGACGCTGTTCGAGCGCGACGATGAGGGGCCGTGGATGCCTGAGGGCAACGTGCGCAAGTATCTGGAAGGCTTCTATCTGCTGTGCCCGTTCTACCGCGCGAGCCTGGAAGGCATTGCGCCCGGCTGCTATCGCCTCAGCGATGTCGCGCCGGACCACTTCAAACGCAGTGAGTACTACCTGTCGTTCTATCAGCATGCGCGTCTGGAGGAAGAGATCAATTACCTGGTCCCACTCGGGCCGAAGCTCACCATCGCCGTTGCGCTGGCCAGCACCTCGCGATTGAGCAGGCAGCAAGTTGCCGAACTCAAGCGCATCGCACCGTGGGTGCTGGCGGTGGTGCGTCGGCATTGGGGCGACCTGGATGCGCACATGCTTGGCGGGCGTTTCGAGAGTGCGCTGGGGCGGCAGATCAATGCAGCGTTGGTGAAGTTTGGCTCGTCGTTGCTGACCGAGCGCGAATGCCTGGTCGCGCAGTACATGCTGCGTGGGCACTCGATACGCTCATTGGCAGAGCGACTGGGTATCAGCGAGGACACGGTCAAGACCCATCGCAAACACTTGTACGCCAAGCTCGACATCGGCAAGCAGTCCGAGCTGTTCTCGCTGTTTATCGCCTCGGTCGCGCAGGCGCAGGAAGGGTTGAGCAAAGACCCGCTGGAAAGCTATCTGCGCCGTCGGCCCTGAGCGGGTGGCTTAGATAAGGATGTAGTCGCTGCGCTGGCGAATGCCCTGATGCTCGCCCTCGACCAGATGCACATAGCGCCCAGCCAACAGGTCGATCGGCAGGCAATCATCAACGTCGAGTATTGCGTCGGTATGCGGCTTCAACCAGCCAGCGGCCATGCGCCGTTTACCCAACTGCTTGGCCTCGGCTTTGTCCCTGGCAGCCACCAGCAGATAACGGTGCGCTTCGCCGAATACCTGCCGCTCGTAACCGCCCAGATTGAGGAAGAACAAGCGCACTGCGCCGGGTTGCGGCGCTGCCTGGCTGAACTCGACGCGGTAATTGTCGATGCCGTGCACTTCCAGCCAGGAGTCGATGTGCAGCCCTTTCAGGCTGCCGAACCAGGCATTGCGTAGCTCAGGGTAGAGCTGCTCGAGCGAGTCGCCCTGGGCAAAGACTACATCGTGAACTTCGATGCTGGCGCGCGGATGGCGCCCGCCGAGCATGACAACGTAAAGCATGAATTATCCTCGTGCTGGGCGCTGCGGCTTTCGCCAGCGCCCGCTCAAAACGTCACGGCCCACAGCGCAGCCGCCAATGCCGGCGGCATGACCAGCAAGCCCAGCCGCAGGAAGCGCCAGGCGCTGACATTCTCCCCCTCACGGCGGATGGCTACCAGCCACAGCAGGGTCGCCAGCGAACCGGTGATCGACAGGTTGGGGCCCAGGTCGACGCCAATCAGCAGCGCCGCCGTGGTTTGCCCAGGCAACTGCACCATGTGCCCCATCGAGCCTGCGATCAGCCCGCTGGGCAGGTTGTTCATCAGGTTACTGGCAATCGCCACACCGACCCCGGCAGCCCAGCTGGCTTGCGCTGGCGATTGTTCGGCGAGTGCCGCCAGGGCATGCGCCAGATGATCGATGACGCCGGTCTGGGCCACGGCTTCGACCAGCACGAACAACCCGGCCACCAAAGGCAGTACGCCCCACGCGACATGGCGCAGCACCGGCATCGGGCTGCGGCGCTGGCTCAGGTGAATCAAGGTGGTGGTGGTCAGGCCAGCGCAGAAGGTTGGCAGGCCCAGCGCAGTGTCCAGCGCCGAGGCGGTCAGCAGCAGTGCCCCGGTCAGGACAATGCCCAGCGCGCACAGCTTGGCCCCGGGAGTCAGCGGCTGCGAGTCGACGGTCAGGGCCAGTGGCTGCATGATCTGTTTACGCTGGGTCAGGCGCAGCACTATGTAGGTCAGGCTGATCGCTGCCAGCGACGGCAGGCTGAACTGCCTCAGCCACTCCAGCAGCGGCGGCATCTGGCTGCCGAAGACCACCAGGTTGGCCGGGTTGGAAATCGGCAGGACGAAGCTCGCGGCGTTGGCGATGAATGCGCAGATGAACAGATAGGGCAGGGGCTCGGCCTTGGCCGCCTTGCACGCCGCATACACCGCCGGGGTCAGCACCACGGCGGTGGCATCGTTGGAGAGGAATACGGTGACTAGGGTGCCGACCAGAAACACCAGGTCGAACAAGCGCTGCCCGGAGCCGCGGGCGTGGCTTACGGCATAGCGCGCCAGCCAATCGAACAAGCCTTCCTGACGCGCCAGTTCGGCCAGCACCATCATGCCGATCAGAAACAGGTATACATCGCCGCCTTCGGCCATCGCAGCCAAGGCTTTTTGTGGCGCAATCAGGCCGAGCACGGTGAGCAGCAGCGCGCCGCCCATGGCCCAGACGTATTCGGGGATACGCCAGGGACGCAGGATGACGCCACAGGTGGCGAGGGCCGCCACCAACCAGATGATCAGCGCAGTATCAACAACAGGCATGGTGGATTCAGCTTCCTGCCACAGTAGGGACGACCGTCGGCGCTTCGGCCGAGCGGGAGGAGGTTTCCGGCAGCGCGACCAGTACCAGCACGAACGCCGCAGCGGCGATGCCAGCCAGGGTCAGGAAGGCTGCGTCATAACCGGCCGACTGTACCACCAAACCAGCGATGCCCGGGCTTAGTGCAGCGCCGAGGCTGAACACCGCGGTCAGTGCGCCGAGGCTGACATTGAAGCGCCCGGTACCCTCGGTCAGGTCCTTGACCACGATCGGGAACAGCGCGCCGAAGATCCCCGCGCCGATGCCGTCGAGCAGCTGCACGCCGACCAGCCAGAAGGGATTGTCCGAGAGGACGTACAGCGCGCCTCGTAGAGGCAGGATCAAGAATCCCACCAGCAGAAACGGCTTGCGCCCCCACTGCTCGGCCTTGGCGCCAACCAGCAGTGCCATCGGCACCATCACCAGTTGCGCCGCGACAATGCAGGCCGAGGTCAGCGGTGTGGCCAGGCGCAGGTCCACCTGGGCCAGCTTCTGGCTTACCAGCGGCAGCATTGCTGCGTTGGCCAAGTGGAAAAGCGCGCAGCACACGGCGAACAGCAGCAGTGTGCGGTTGTGCAGCAGCAGGCTCAGTCCGGCTGGCTGGGTGTCGCCGGTTGGCGTGTGGGACAGGCCACGGGCCAGTTGGTGGTCGATGGCCGCTGCTGGCACCCGTTTGACGGCGATAATGCTGGCGATCGTCAGCGCGGCCATCAGGTAGAACACCACGACTGGTCCATAGAGGTAGGCCAGGCCGCCGGCGAGCAACGCCGAGCAGGCGTTGCCGGCATGGTTGAAGGTTTCGTTGCGCCCCACGCGTCGGGTGAAAGCCTTCGGGCCGGTGATACCCAGGGTAATGGCGGCAATTGCCGGGGCGAACACGGAGCCTGCGATCGCGCTGATGGTCTGGGTCAAGGCCACCAACCCGAACGATGAGATCAGCGGCAGCAGCAAACAGCTCCCGGTAACCAGCAGTGCCGCAATCGCCACCACGGCGCGCTTGGCGGGCGTGCGGTCGATCAATGCACCCGCCGGTGTCTGCGCCAGCAGCGCGGTGATCCCGGCGATGGTCATGACCAGGCCGATGCTTGCCGGCTGCCATTGATGCACCGCGAGCAGATAGATCGCCAGATACGGCCCCAGGCCATCGCGAACATCAGCCAGAAAGAAGTTCAGCCAGTCGAGCGCACGATCATGAGAGTCGGTTTGCCGGAGGTTGTCCAAGGTTTGAGTCTCGCAGGGGGGGTGTGGGGATGAAGCGTTATCGACACCCGTCAGATCACACCTCACTTGAGCAGAATGACTGGTGTAATGAGCAATAGGTTCCAGACCCACAGCGCCTGTAGGAGCGGCCTTGTGTCGCGAAAGGGCTGCGCAGCGGCCCCAGATCTCAGCTTCGCCGCCGAAATCTCCGGGCCCGCTCTGCGGGCCTTTCGCGACACAAGGCCGCTCCTACACAGGTCTGCGTGATGGCGCGAGTCTCGGCCTACCCCAGCACCTCTGAAACGCCTGTTTCAGCGATAAACACTTCGTATGCCACTCAACCGTCACAAAGCTGTAACAAGAGTGCTGCAATGTGTGCGGGCCATCACACGGAGCGCTTTTCCATGATACGCCTGATGAAGTCTGCTGCACTTGCCGTTGCGGTATCTCTTAGCGCCACTTCGGCAACCTTCGCCGCAGAAAACGTGCGCCTGACCGGTTCCGGCGCCAGTTTCCCAGCACCGATCTACCTGACCTGGTTCAAGGATTTCAGCAAGAACACTGCTGGCGTCACCGTTGACTACCAATCCAAGGGGAGCGGGGCAGGGGTTCAGGACTTCCTGAACAAGACCGTCGACTTCGCCGCCAGTGACTCGGCGATGAAAGACGAAGACATCGCCAAGGTCGGCGAAGGCGTACAAATGCTGCCAATGACCGCCGGCGAAATCGTTCTGGCCTACAACCTGCCAGGCAATCCCAAGGGGCTGAAACTGTCGCGTGAAGTGTATTCGAACATCTTCCTCGGCAAGGTCACCCAGTGGAACGACCCACAGATCGTTGCCGCCAACCCGGATCTGAAGCTGCCTGCCACGCCGATCACCGTAGTTGTTCGTGCTGACTCCAGCGGTACCACCGCGGTGTTCACCAAACACCTGTCGGCAATCAACCCTGCGTTCAAAGAAGCACTGGGTGAAGGCAACACCGTCAACTGGCCAGCCACTGACAAGTTCATCAAGTCGCCGAAAAACGACGGTGTAACCGCTACTGTTCGCCAGACCCCAGGCGCCATTGGCTACATCGAATACGGCTTCGCCAAACTGGCCAAGGTCGACTTCGCCCAGCTGGAAAACAAAGCCGGCAAATACGTCGTGCCAAACGCCGAGAGCGGTGCCGAAGCGTTGGCTGCGGTGAAAATGCCGGAAAGCCTGGTCGCTTGGCTGCCGGATCCGGACGGTGCCAAGTCGTACCCGATCACTTCCTACACCTGGATGCTGTTCCGCAAGGACAACGGCAACCCGGCCAAGGCCAAGGCGATGCGTGAAATGGTCGAGTACAGCCTGACCAAGGGTCAGGAGATTGCTGACTCGATGGGCTACATCCCGCTGCCGCCGTCGGTTGTAGAGCAAGTACGCAAAGCTTCCGCAAATATCCAGTAACACTGCCAGGTCGCTGCGGACTGAGCGTTCAGCCCGCAGCGTTTGCTCCCTGTCCCGGAACTCGCCAATGAACACACCTTTTGCCATACCGGATAACCCCGACTCAGCGTGCCGGCCACCGTCCACCAAGGACTTTCTGGTTGACCGCGCCTTCCGTGCGCTCGCCCGCATCGGCGTGGTGCTGATCCTGGCGCTGGTGGTTGCGCTGGTTTTCGAAGTCGGCCGCAAGGCACTGCCCGGCATGGAGAAGCACGGTTTCGACGTGCTGTTCGGCACCGTCTGGGATGTCAACCAAGGCAAGTACGGCATTCTTCCCGCTATTTGGGGCACGCTTTACAGCGCCCTGATCGCCTTGCTGATCGCAGGCTTTTTCGGCGTCAGCATGGCCATTTTCCTGACCCAGGACTTCCTCCCTGCAAAGCTTGCAGCGGTGTTTCGTACCATCGTCGAGCTGCTCGCCGCGATCCCCAGCGTCGTTTACGGCCTGTGGGGCATCTACGTGGTGATCCCGGCGATCCGTCCGTTGACCGCGTGGCTGAACAGCGAACTGGGCTGGATCCCCTTTTTCGGCTCGTCCCTGAGCGGCCCAGGCTTGCTGCCTGCGGCGCTGGTACTGGCCATCATGATTCTGCCGACCATTGCCGCTGTGTCCCAGGACGCCCTGACCAGCGTGCCGATGAAAACCAAGCAGGCCGCCTACGGCATGGGTACCACCCACTGGGAGGCCATCCTCAAGGTGATGGTGCCATCCGCTGCAACCGGCATCTTTGGCTCGCTGGTGCTTGGTCTGGGCCGCGCCCTGGGTGAAACCATGGCTTTGGCGATGTTGGTGGGCAACGCCAACACCATCACCCTGTCGCTGTTCGCTCCGGCCAACACCCTGGCCGCCTTGCTCGCGCTGAACTTCCCGGAAGCCGGGCCGAACGAGGTCGAGGTGCTGATGTACGCCGCACTGGTGCTGATGTTCATCACCCTGCTGGTGAACGTGCTCGGCTCGATGATCATGCTCTACGCGCAACGGGGTAACAAATAATGACTGACCTCTCGTCGCCAACAGCTGCAGTGCCAAGCCTGCAACGCCGGTTCGAAGGGCGCGCCCTGCGCAGCTTGAGCCTGACCACGCTGGTCTGGTGCACAGCGTTTCTGGCCAGCGTGCCGCTGATTTCCGTGCTGTACATGCTGATCATGCGTGGCGGTGCTCGCCTGAATCTTGAAGTGTTCACCGAGCTGCCACCCACCGGTTTCGAAATGGGCGGTGGTTTCGGTAACGCCATGGCCGGTACCTTTGTCATGGTCGGCATCGCCGCAGCCATCGCAGTGCCAGTGGGTATCATCGCCGCTGTGTTTCTCGCCGAGCTTGGCCCTGAGAGCAAGTTGGCCAACGCCTCGCGCTTTGCTGCGCGGATGCTCACCGGCCTGCCGTCGATCCTGGCTGGGGTATTTGCCTATGCGCTGGTGGTCATGACCACTGGCACCTACTCAGCGCCTGCCGGTGGCGTGGCACTGGCGGTATTGATGCTGCCGATCGTGGTGCTGACCGCTGAAGAAGCCATGAAGATGGTGCCCAAGATCATGAAAGACGCCGCCTACGGCATGGGCTGCACCCGCGCCCAGGTGGTCTGGAAGATCGTCCTGCCCACCGGCCTGCCGGCGATCCTCACCGGCGTCATGCTGGCGGTTGCCCGCGCTGCCGGCGAGACCGCACCGCTGCTGTTCACGGCGCTGTTCAGCAACTACTGGATCTACCATGACGGCAGCCTGGCCGTGATGAACCCGACGGCATCGCTTGCCGTACTTATCTACAACTTCTCCGGCATGCCCTTCGACAATCAGCTCGAACTGGCATGGGCCGCCTCGTTGGTATTGGTGATGATCGTGCTGGTAGTCAATGTCGTCAGCCGTATCTTCGGCAAGCCCAAGTACTGAACTCAGGAGCAACTGAATTGAACGTATCCACTGCGCGAAAAGCCGCTCCGTTTGTCAGCCAGGCACCCGTGGTAATGGACTGCAAACTGGACAAGATTTTCTACGGCAACTTCCTCGCTGTGCGCGACAGCCACGTGCCGATCGAGAAGAACAAGATCACAGGCTTCATCGGCCCGTCCGGCTGCGGCAAGAGTACTGTGCTGCGTAGCCTCAACCGCATGAATGACCTGGTCAAAGGCTTCCGCTTCGAAGGCCACGTGCACTTCCTTGGCCAGGACGTCTATGGCAAAGGCGTCGACCCGGTGGTAGTGCGCCGTTACATCGGCATGGTGTTCCAGCAGCCCAACCCGTTCTCGATGAGCATCTTCGACAACGTTGCCTTCGGTCTGCGTTTGAATCGTTACAAGGGTGACCTCGGCGATCGCGTCAAGCACGCGCTGCAGGGCGCTGCGCTGTGGGACGAGGTCAAGGACAAGCTAAAGGCCAGCGGCCTGTCGCTGTCCGGTGGCCAGCAACAACGGCTGTGCATTGCCCGTGCCATTGCCACCGAGCCCGAAGTGCTGCTGCTGGATGAACCGTGCTCGGCGCTGGACCCGATTGCAACCCGCCGGGTGGAAGAGTTGATGGTCGAGCTGAAGAAGGACTACACCATTGCCCTGGTGACCCATAACATGCAGCAGGCGATCCGTGTGGCTGATACCACGGCGTTCTTCTCGGTGGACATTTCCCAAGGCACGCGCACTGGTTATCTGGTCGAGATGGGGCCGACCACGCAGATCTTCGAAAGCCCGCGTGAGCAGCTGACCAATGACTACATCAGCGGCAAGTTCAGTTGATTCGAGCCAGTCTCAGCGCTGTCGCCTTTGTTAAATTGTTTCTCGGGATTGCCAATGTCTGCAACACGTCGTCTTGATCTACGCGCTATAGAGCGCGCACTGCGGGAGGTGCAGAGCCGCTTCGGCGAGCTCAGCCAGCACTTCACCGAGCAGCGCGATCCGTTCACCGACGAGGTGCTGCAGAATGTGCTGGAAGGCTATGCCCTGGTAGACGATTATGTTGCCCGCGGCATCGACCTGTTCGACCTGCAGCAGCTGAACCTGATGCTCGAGATCAACGCCACCGTGCTTTGTGGCAGTGACCCGGCACGGCGGGTGGAGTTCGCTCAGCACCTGGCTGCAACTGAAGAACACTTCTTCAACAACGTCGAAGGCGGCATCAAGGATTTGTACAACTGGTACTGCTCGTACCACAGCGATTCGGTGTGGAAGCGCGCAGCCGGTGTGTATGTGCGCATCCTCAGCAAGCCGCAACTGTTTATCGAAGGTAACAACCGCACGGGCTCGCTCCTGGTCAGTTACCTGTTGATGCGCGAAGGGCTGCCGCCGTTTGTGCTGACGCTGGACAACGCCGAGGGTTATTTCAACCCGTCCTCGGTCATCCGCAACTCCGCCAAACACGGTGTCAAAGCCTTGTACGAATTGCCCAAGATCAAAAAGAAGTACGCCGCCTTCCTCGAGGCCAAAGCACCGGCCGCTACGGTGTTCTTCCTCAACACGCCGCCTGCGCGCCGTTATCAGGGGACTCACCGATGAGCCGCTCGCCAGTGCTGCAACAGTGCCAGGCCGGCATCGCTCGTGGCTGGCAAGCGGCAACACGCCTGCTGGGCCGCCCACAGGTTCGTATTTCGTTTGATATCGACGACACCTTGGCCTGCCACCACCACAATTGCCCAGCCGAGAGCAGCAAGCTGCCAGGGTTCATGCATGACTGGCTGGGTGAACCGCTGCGCGCTGGTACTCGTGAGCTGATTCGCGATCTGCGCCGGCAGAATTGCAGCGTGTGGATCTATACCTCGTCTGGCCGCACCCCGGCCTACATCAAACGCTGGCTGTTGCTGTATGGCATCCGCGTCGACGGCGTGGTCAACAATGACCGGCATTTGCATATGATGGCCGAGCATGGGCTGTCACGGCCACCGTCCAAGCATCCGGGCCTGTTCGACATCGATCTGCATGTGGATGATTCTGACGGAGTTCGGGCTGAGGGTATCGATCACGGTTTCCGCGTCGTGGTCGTCTCTCCGCAGGATGACAACTGGACGCAGAAGGTCCTGGAGGCCACTGCCAAGGTGCATGCGCAGCTGGCTTGGCATCAACCTCAGCGCTACGGCCAGCTGACTCGCCAAAGTGCGGAGCCGCAGTGGTCTGCAAATCAGTCGCTTGGGCAGTAGATCGAGCAGCATCCATTCGTCTGAGTCAACGTCGGATAATTGAACGTCATTCCCGCTTATGGCCCTGAGGTTAGTAGAGGCGAACATTTTCGCCTCAACCTTGGAGGTCACTATGCAGAACAAGCTTTTGCTGGCTGCAGCTCAGTTCAGTACGAATACGCCTTCCTACCAGAGATACGCCGATGGCGTGACACACGAGTTTTTCGGCACCGCTGCAGTGGTGAAAAAAGCCGCCGAGGCGCAGGCCTATGCTGGGCAGCGGTTGAAGGCTGATCTGGGCAAGTAAACTTTTGGCTCTATGAAGATGCCAAGTTTCAGCCGTGAGCTTGGCCGGAGAATTGTGATGAGTGATCAATCCAAAGTAACTGTCGCCACTGCGCCGCTCATGTTCCAGCCCTCGTTCGAGCAGATCCCCGATGACGAGGCGCAGACCAGCAAGGAACTGGCGCAGACGCTTCACGACATCATGGAAAAAACCTTCGCCGATGAGGGCCACGCCAACCGCAGTGTCCACGCCAAGGCCCATGGCTTGCTGCGCGGGCGTGTGGTCGTAATTGGCGACTTACCGCCTGCCTTGGCTCAAGGCGCATTCGCTCGCGCTGGCATTTATTCTGCTTATCTGCGGTTCTCGACCAACCCCGGCGATATCCTCGACGACAAGGTGTCCACTCCCAGGGGGTTGGCGCTGAAGATTGTCGGCGTTGATGGACCTCGTTTGCCTGGCAGTGAGGGCGAGGTGACTCAGGATTTCGTGATGCAGAACGCCAAGGCTTTCACTGCGGCTGACCCAAAGGCGTTTCTCAAGACGCTGAAACTTCTGGCCAAGACTACTGACCGAGCGCCAGGCATGAAGAAAGCGCTTTCAGCGGTTTTGCGCGGCGTCGAGTCGGTGGTCGAGGCCATGGGCGGGGAGAGCGGCACACTAAAGAGCCTCGGCGGCCATCCGCAGACTCATGTCCTCGGTGAGACCTTCACCACTGTGGTGCCGGTGCTGTACGGTCCTTATTATGCCAAGCTTGCCATAGTGCCTGTTTCGCCCGAGTTGACGGCATTGACCGATCTGAAGGTAGATCTGGACGACAACCCTGACGGCCTGCGTGCGGCTGTTGCCGAGCACTTCAATACACACGGCGGGGTCTGGGAGATCCGTGTCCAACTGGCGACCGATCTGGATAATATGCCCATCGAGGACGCTTCGGTTGAATGGCCTGAGGATCTCAGCCCGTATCTCACGGTCGCTCGACTGGAGGTCGAAGCGCAGCCTTCGTGGGATGACGCCAAGGTTCATGAAATCGACGATGGCATGGCTTTCAGTCCTTGGCATGGTCTGGCTGCCCATCGTCCGCTCGGGGGCGTAATGCGAGTGCGCAAGCCTTCGTACGAGATGTCGTCGGAGTTCAGGGGTAGCCATAACGGCTGTCCTATTCACGAACCCCGTTAGAAGTGCTGTACGCGCTGGTAGCACTGCATCAGTGCGGGCTACCAGCGAGCAGCGCATGAGCATCCGGCTTACCGCCCTGGTTGAGTAGCTGACCCGGTGGAGGAAATGATCTGGTAACCGACTCTATTGTTAAATAGAATCAATACCATTCATTGAAGTGCAGAGCCTCACTCCATGGTTGACGCCGTAACGCCACCCGATCAGCGCCTGAGCGTCCTGTACCGCGAGCATCGCAGCTGGCTGGAGAACTGGTTGCGCCACCGCGTCGGCAATAGCTGGGATGCGGCCGATCTGAGTCAGGATACCTTCCTGCGGGTACTCTCCAGCGCGCAAAAGCTCGAAGAGTTACGCGAGCCACGGGCCTATCTGCTGACCGTGGGCAAGCGTCTGCTGAGCAACTTCTACAGCCGGCGTAGCCTGGAGGCGGCCTACCTCGAAGCGCTGGCGCAACTGCCTGAGGAGTGCGTGCCGTCTCCAGAGCAGCGCTGGCTGCTGCTGGAAACGCTACAGGCGCTGGACGAACTGCTGGATGGCCTGCCACGGCTGGTGCGCCGGGCATTTCTCTGGAGCCAATTGCACGGCCTGGGCTATCGCGAGATCGCCGAGCGGCTCGACGTGTCGGAGCGCACGGTCAAGCGCTATATGGCACAAGCCTACGAACACTGCTTGCTGGTGCAGCTTTGATGCGCACCGCGCCCACCAGCGAGATGCAAGAGGTTGCCCGCGCAGCGGCGCGCTGGTTGGCGTTGCTGGAGTCAGGCACGGCCACCGAAGCAGATCACATCCGCCTCCAGCACTGGCGCAACAGCAGCGCCAACCATGAACACATCTGGCAGAAAGCGCAGCAACTGCGCCAGCGATTTGAAGCGCTGCCGCCGGCCTTGGCCATGGCTTCACTGGATCGTCCCGACCTTGCGCGCCGTGCAGCAATCAAGCGCGCATTGGGTATTGCCGCAGTCTTGCCAACCACCTGGTTGATCGCCCGTCAGGTGCCCGTGCAGGTTTGGCTGGCCGATGTGCACACCGCCATCGGCGAACAGAAAACCCTGCAACTGGCCGACGGCAGCCTGTTGCAGTTGAACACCGACAGCGCGGTCAACGTCGACCTGAGTAAGCGTGAGCTGACCTTGGTGCGCGGTGAGATGGCACTCAGGGTGAATGACAGCGCTGGGCTGACCATTCACTTGCCGTACGGTCGGGTTGTGGTTGGCCGCAGTGATGTGTGCGTGCGCCTCAATGACCGCGACTGCCAGATCAAAGTCGCCAGTGGTGCAGCCCAATTACACCCGTTGCAGGGGCCGGCGCTGTTCTTGCGTGAAGGTGAGGAGGTCAGGTTGCGGCCTGGCGGGGCGGGTGAGGTCGGTCGCTTCGATGCTTCGCTGCCCGGATGGCGCGAGGGTGTGCTGATTGCCCAGAACCAGCCGCTGGGCGATTTCCTGCGCGAGCTGCGGCGCTTCCGTCCGGGGTTGTTGCGTTGGGCGCCTGAACTGGAGAACCTGCGGGTGATCGGCAGTTTTCGCCTGGACGATACCGACCGTGTGCTGTCTCTGCTGGCGGCGAGCCTGCCGCTCGAGGTGCAGTCACGCACCCGCTATTGGGTCACCTTGATGCCCCTCAACGCTCATGCGTAACAAAACTCAGGCGTAACCCATGTCCCTTTTTTTCGCCTCACCGGTCATTCCAGGTAAGTGAACTGAAAACGAGAGCTTGCCCCCTATGTCCGTCGTGATGCCTGGCCGTTCAGGCCGTGAGTCTTTGTTGCGCGTAAGCCTGGTGCTGAGCCTGAGTGCTACACCACTTTTCCTCCCGGTCAGTTGGGCCGATGACGTTGACCGGCGCAGTTACGCAGTGTCAGCTGGTAGCCTGGGTGTCGCGCTGACCCGTTTTGCCACGCAATCAGGGGTGAGCCTGTCGGTGAGCCCTGAGTTGGTCAATGGGCGCTCCAGTGCCGGGCTTTCGGGCAGCTACAGCGTCGAGGAAGGCTTCGCCCAATTGCTGCAAGGCAGCGGATTGCGGCTGCAGTCGACAGGCGCTGATGCGTACACCGTGGTGCCAGTAACGCAGGATGCCAGTACCCTGGAAATTGCGCCGACCACGATCAGCGGTGGGCACGTGGCCGATGACGGCGTGCCCTACGGCGGTGGCCAGGTCGCTCGCCGCAACTCGCAGGGCCTGCTTGGCTCGCGTGACTTCATGGACACGCCGTTCAGCATGACCACCTACACCAGCCAGACGGTGAAGAACCTGCAGGCGCGCACCCTCAACGATCTGGTCGCCAGTGACCCCTCCGTGCGCGCGACCAACCCTGCAGGTGGCCGCTTCGAGCAGTTCACCATCCGTGGCCTGAGCCTGTTCAACAGCGATGTTTCCTACAACGGCTTGTACGGTGTATTGCCAACGTATTCCATCGACATGGAAATGGCCGACCGCGTCGATATCCTCAAAGGCCCCAGCCAACTGATCAATGGCATTTCGCCGCGTGGCAGCGTCGGCGGGGGCATCAACGTCGTACCCAAGCGGGCAGGGGACAAACCGCTCACCGAGTTTACCGGCAGCTACGCCTCGGACAGCCAGGCGGGCGGCGCCGTGGATATCGCCCGACGCTTTGGTGAGGGTGATCAGTTCGGCTTGCGCTTCAACGCGGTCAAGCAGTCCGGCGACACCACCTGGGATCACCAGAGCGTAAACCGTGAAATGGCCGTGCTGGGCCTGGATTTTCGCGGTGAAAGGCTGCGCCTGTCCACCGACCTCGGCCACACCCAGCGCGACACGGACGCCCCGCAGGAGCGAGTGCTGATCGGTGCCGACGCCAAGGTGCCAGACGCCAGGGATGTACACCGCAACTACGCCCAGGCCTGGACCAAGGCGCGTACCGAGGACACCTTCGGCACGGTGAACGGCGAATATGACTTGAGCGATTCGCTGATGGCCTATGCCGCGTTCGGCGCGCGCGAGAGCAACCACGATTTTTTGCGCCACAACGTGCCGGTCAGCAATGACGCCGGCGATTTCAGTGTGCTGCCGCGCGATTTTACCCGCGACGAATCGGTGCGCACTGCAATGGCCGGACTGCGCAACTGGTTCACTACCGGCCCTGTCAGCCATGAGCTGAACCTGTCAGCCAGCTACTTCTACATGGACTTCACCAACGGCGGCGCACGCTACGCCGCAAGCCCCAGCAACCTGTACAACCCGGGCGCCATCCCAACACCCGGCACCCCGACCCGCCCTGATGCCGAGGTGTACACCGAAAACCGGTTCACCGGCATAGCCTTGGCCGATACGCTAGGCTTTTTCGACGACCGTGTATTGCTGACCCTGGGCGCGCGCTGGCAGCGGGTCAAAGTCGACGACTGGCGCAATGGCGCGAAGGGCCTCACCGGCTATGACGAGGAAAAGCTTTCGCCGTCGGGTGGTGTGGTGTTCAAGCTCAGCGAGCAGTTGTCGCTTTACGCCAGCTACATGGAAGGCCTGAGCCAGGGCAAGATTGCACCCTCGACCTCGCGCAATTCTGACGACATCTTCGCGCCCTTCATCAGCCGCCAGATCGAGGTAGGCGCAAAGTACGACCTCGGTACCTTCGGCCTGACCGCCAGCGCCTTTCGCATCAAGCAACCTGCCTACGAAACCAACGCTGCCACGCGCGTGTTTGGCCCCAACGGCAAGCGTGAAAACAAGGGCATCGAGCTGAGTGTGTTCGGCGAGCCGCTCGAGGGCGTCCGCCTGCTCGGTGGCGTGATGTTCATCGACAGCGAGTTGACCGGCACGGTCGGCGGCATTGCCGACGGCAACCGCGCCCCGGCCACGCCTGAATACAACGTCAGCCTGGGCGCCGAATGGGACGTACCTGCGCTGCAAGGATTGACCCTGACCACGCGCGGCATTCACTCCAGCTCACAGTTCCTCGATCAGGCCAACAGCAAGAAAATCGACGGCTGGGAGCGCTTCGACCTCGGTGCGCGCTACGCCTTCAAGGTTTCGGACAAGGATGTGACGGTGCGAGCCAGCGTCGAGAACGTGCTGGATGATCGCTACTGGGTTTCGGCCGGGGCGTCGGATGACAGTGAGCCTGGGTTGAGCTTGTCGACGCCGCGGACGTATCTGGTTTCGGCGACTGTTGGGTTTTGATCGATAGGCTTGAAGGGCTGGCCCGGCGCGGGAGTGTGGCGCCGGGCGGGTGTCCGTGACCGCGTCGTGGTCAGGTTGGTTTTCGTGCAGAACCTAGCCCGCCGGCACCAGAATCACGAAGTTCTTCTTCATGTCTTCCAGCACAGTCCACTTGCCCTTGGCGCCCGGTTCGATAATGAACGTGTCGCCAGCGGCCAATGTGACCGGGGCGCAGCCCTCAAGCTCGATGACGCAGCGGCCGCTCAGGACGTGGCAGAACTCCCAGACTTTGTAGTCGATGCGCCAAGCGCCGATGCTGGCTTGCCATTCCCCGCAAATGCGACCTTGCTGTTCATCGTGGTAGTACTTGGACGTCAGGGTGTGCGGGGTGCCTTCCAGGACTTCTTCGAAAAAGGGCAGGTCGCGTACCGGTTGGATATCCAGTTCGCGGAATACGGTGAGACTCTTGTTCATTGATTGTTCTCGGGCACGTTGTGGATAGGGCGATACATCAAATGGGCTTCACCGCTCACGCGCAGCATCGGGTGCGCAACGATCTGGCAGGTTTTGACGATTTGAAAACCGTGACGTTCGTAAAAGCGGCGGGCACCGTGGTTTTCCGCATAGTCGATCAGGCATAGCCCATCCAGCCCAGCGTCGTCGGCGCGCTGCTGCGCGTGGCGCAGAAACTCGACGCCCAGCCCCTGGCTGCGCCATGCCTCATCCAGCGCCAGGCTGGAGATGTACAAGGTGTCGGGTATTTCCATGTCGGCATAAGGCGCGAGGACCGGGTCGGCCTCGGCAGGCGCGTCAAGGCTCGCGCGCAAAACATAGCTATGCATCATGCCGATGACGCGTCCGTCGGACGTGGCCATCAGGCAGTTCTTGTAGGAGAAGTCGCCTTGCTCCCTGGCATAGCGAGCCGCACCGACACTCAGCAACGCTTCCCCTGGTGCGCCGAGCTTGCTCCAGATGTAGTCGGCCATGCCCTCCGAAGTCAGTTGAAAGAAGCGCGCGATGTCGTGCGCGTCCGAGGCGTGAGCGGGTCTGAAGTCGATAGACATGTGGGGTGCTTCCATGGGCTCGGGTGGTTAGTTTTTGAAGGATTGCGCCTTTAGCAGCGGGTAGGGTAGGCGAGTTGGACGCTACCCATCATGCTCTGGGCGAACACCGTCAGCACGACCTGCGACGTTGCGCTCATGCTCATGGTTATCTGAGGAGTCGCTGTGCCTGGCTATCCTTGATCGGTCGCGCTGCCTTGCATTAGACAGGTAAGGCCGCGCGCCGTAGCAAGTTGCTTGCTCAGGGCGCGGCGCTGCAGATCACCAGGTGAAGTTCACCGAGGTCAGCAGGGTGCGCTCGTCACCGTAGCTGCAGGAGGTGAAGCTGCACTGTACGTAACGCTTGTCGGTCAGGTTGTTGGCGTTGACGGTCACGGCCCAGTTGTCGTCGATCCGGTAGCGTGCCATGGCGTCGAACAGGGTATAGGCTGGGGTGGCCGAATCGACGCCCGAGGCCTGTGTTGTACCCATGTAACGGGCGCCGGCCCCCACAGTCAGTTGCGCAATGCCCCAGTTGACGAAGTCATAGCTGGTCCACAGGGCTGCCTGGTGGTAGGGAGTCTCGTCGGTACGTTGACCCACTTCGGCGGCAATAGCGCTCTTGGTGGTGCGTGCATCGGTATAGGCGTAGGTAGCGATCATGCTGAGTGCCGAGGTGATATCCGCCTTGGCTTCCAGCTCCAGGCCGCGTGAGCGCACTTCGCCGGTCTGGCGGTACTCTTCGGTGGCTGGATCCTGCTTGAGTACATTGGTCTGGGTCAGCTCATAGACTGCTGCGCTTAGCAGCAGATTGCTGTCCTTGGGCTGATAGCGCACACCCACTTCGTACTGTTTGCCTTCGGTGGGATCAAATCTCTGGCCAGTGACTTCCGCAACGGAAACCGGGAAGAACGACTCGCTATAGCTAATGTAGGGCGCCAGGCCATTGTCCGCCAGGTAAACCAGGCCGGCGCGCCAAGTGGTGGCCTCGTCGCTCTGGCTGGCTTTGGCGTCATTGCGGTGCGCCTTCTGCTGCTGGTCGGCCCAGTCGTGGCGGCCACCCAACTGCAAGACCCACTTGTCGTCGAACTTGATCTGATCCTGGACATAGACACCTTTTTGCAGCGTATCGAGCTGCGAGCCACGGTCTGTGGCGGGGTTTCTGTTGACCACTACGGGTTGACCATAGTTGTAGCGGCTCAAGTCCAGGCTGGGGGCTGCCCCTCGGAAGTTATGCGAGTCGTAAGAGATATCGTAGCCGTCGAAACCGACCAGAGCAGTGTGCTCGACGCTGCCGAGCTGCCACTTGGATACGATGTTGGTATCGGTAGCCAAGGTTCGCGCACGCTCATGGCGATCGCTGTATTGCCGTGCAAGGATGCCGGTATTGGCGGCATTGCGGATAGCAGCCGCGGACGTCTGCGCTTGCAGGTATCTCCACTTCACATCGGACTCGGAATAACGCAGCTTGTGATTGACCGTGAAGTGCTCGTTGAAGTTGTGGCTGAACTCGTAACCCAAGGCCGACATCTCGCCGTTCATGTCGTCGTAGTCCGGCTCGCCGATAAAGTCGTGGCGACCGATAGTGAAAGCACCTTTGCCCACACCTTCGACCAACTGATAGGCCAGAGGCGCGGGGAAACGCGTATCGGTCTTCTGGTAGAAGGACAGCAGCGTAAGCGATGTGTCTTCGTCAGGGCGCCAGGTCAGCGCCGGGGCGATGTAGAACCTGTCGTCGTTCAGATGATCCTGCTGGGTGTCGCTGTTGCGGCTGAGCAGGGTAAGGCGATAGCTGAGGGTGTCGCTACCGGCCAGTGGCCCGCTGAAATCGGCGGAGAGCTGCTTGCGGTCATTGGAGCCCGCCTGCAGATTCAGCTCATGCAGCGGCGCCTCGGTTGGGCGCTTGCTGACGCCGTTTACCATGCCACCGGGCGAGAGCTGGCCGTAGAGCACCGAGGCAGCGCCGCGAATGACCTCGACGCGCTCCAGGCCGTACGGTTCCTGAATGCCGTCGTAGGAGTTGGTCTGCAGACGCAGGCCGTCGCGCAGCGAGCCGCCGGTGGCGGATTCGACCGAGAAGCCGCGGATGCGGAAGCGGTCAGCAGTCCGGTTGAAAGCGGTCGAGCTGGCAGTGAACCCAGGTGTATAGCTCAGCGCCTGGGCCATCGTCTCTGACTGGCGGTCGCGGATCTCGTCGCTCGTTACCACCGACAGCGACTGCGGCGTCTCGATGATCGGCGTGTCGGTCTTGGTCGCGCTCGTGTTGCGTTTGGCGACATAGCCGACCACATGCTCGGTGGGCCGTTCGACGCTCCGCCCGGTTACATTGGTGGCGTCAATTTCTACGGACGCCGGTACCGGATTGGCCTCAGCGGCCTGCAGGCTGCCTGAGCCGAGGCTGGCCATGGTCAGTGCCAGTGCGCTAAGGCTGAAGGCTGGGCGTCGGGCGAAATGTTCGGGGCTTGGGTGGGTAACCTGGCGCATGGCGAAGGAACATCCTTTGATCTTCTCATTATGTTCGCGCGAAGCGGAGGACGCTCTGTGGCCCTTCACGGCAGTGCGCGATGGCAGTCAGCAACAGCGCGCGAACTTTACACCTAAATAAGAAGGATTTGCACCTGCACTATGATAATAGTTATTGATAAGTCGTTGCTGCAAGCTATGGCCTTTACATGCTCCGAAGCTTGGAGGCTGCCTGACAAGAGATTGCCGGCCACGGCGTCGTGATCGTTGATCATCTGATTGGCCATGGCTGGGCACATCAATGGGGTGCGCTGCATTGCTGGCGCCCTTGCGGCGTTATCAAGCAGCCGCCACCTGTCCGCTGCTGATGCTGCTCACTTCAAACTGCCCCACCAGTTTTTGCAGTTTGTTGGCATTGAGCCGCACGGTCTCGGCACTGCCTTGCAACACCACTACCGTCTCACGCATCTGCGCCGAAGAGTGGTCGACCTGTTTGATTGTCTTGCCATAGTCAAGGCTGCGCTTGTTCAACTGCTGAATGACCGCAAACATACTTTCCACCGCTTGATGCAACTGCACGTTTTCCGAGGACGCATCTTCGGCCAGGCGCAAGCTGTTATCGACGTCCTTGACGCCTTCCTTCATGAAGCTGACGGCGGTTTGTGTTTCATTCTGCAAGCCCTCGACCATCTGCCGAATATCATCGGCAGCCCGAGAGGTACGTGAGGCGAGGCTACGTACCTCATCGGCAACCACGGCAAAACCTCGCCCATGTTCGCCTGCGCGCGCGGCTTCGATGGCAGCATTGAGTGCCAGCAGGTTCGTCTGGTTGGTGATGTCACTGATCAGCCCGGTAATGTTGCCGATTTGCGTCATGCGGCTGTCGAGTAACTGCACGCTTGCGGAAGAGCGCTCGACCACATCCCGAATCGACTGGGTGCCTGTCTGCACCGCGAGAAACTGCTCGCGAGCACGGGTTACGACTTCGTCCATCGCCTGTTTCATTTGTTCGGCACTGGCAGAGGCTTGTTGAATTTCACCCAATTGCTCTTCAACGATGATCATCATGCAATGCACCGCTTCGGCCACCTCGGCCGAGGTGATGCCGGCTTCCTGGCTGCGCCCCAGCATCATCTGATTGGTGGCGCCGACGGTGCGACTTGCCTTCACTACCTGGCCGACCACCGAGTCCAGATTATCGATGAAGCTGTTGATCCAACGCCCCATGTCGCCGGTCTCGTCGTTGGCCATTCGCGCGGTGTCCAGACGCTGACGAAGGTTGCCCTCGCCCTCGGCAATGGTCCTGATCACGCCTGTCATCTCGCTCAACCGTTGCGCAAGCCGTTTAGGCCCCAACAGGCTGAACAGCGCGGCGGCGCAGACCATGCCCAAAACCTCCATGGCATCGATCATGCCCTGTGCGAGGCCGCTGTAATGTTGAATCGTGTAATTGCAGGCAAAGAGCCCTGTCATGGTTGCGAGATAAGGTTTCATCAGGCCATAACTGAGTGAGCGTCGACGGTAAACTTCCTCCAGATCGGCCTCGCACATCATTCCCCAGCGATCAGGTGAGCCTGGCAGTTGGAACGTAACTCCCTTGCCCACCACCGGGATGTGCCGATAGTCCGAATAACCGGGATACGTCACGAACAGATTGGAGCCCATGCGGATTGTTTCGCGCACACCTGGGTGCAACTCTTGGGTCGCCGGGTCGGTGAAGCGCAGTTCCAACTCAGTGTGCCGTTGAATCTGCACGGTCTTGTAGGGCGTGCGTACGCCACTTTTCAGATTCTCTGCGTGGGTAAACGTGCCGTCCTCGAAACGTGAACGCGACAACGCGGTTCCCGGCACGACCGCAGGATCAAAGCGTGATTGCGCCATGAACAGATAATTGTCGCCCGACTCGGCATAGATGTGCCCGGCCTCACGTTGAATAAGATCGCCCAAGACATCGTTTGGCACGCGACCGCAGAGGCAGCCGAGAACTTTTCCATCGGCCATCAGTGGCTGATAAAACATCAACGTGACTTCATCGTGAAAGCGTGAAGTCGATGGACCGATCTGCAACGTCAATGGATCGATGAAGGGGCCATGTAGAAACGGTGCTTTCAACCCTTCGGCCAAGGCGCGGGTGTTCTCAAGCTTATTGTTGCCGCGTCCGCTCCAGGTGGAGGTGATGACCTTGCCGTCGACACCTACAACAAACAGCTCGGAAAAATCTTCGGCTTGGCTGAGCTTGTCCATCAGCGCACGCCTGTCGGTATGGGCAATATCACGACCGAGCGTTTCCGCCAGTTCCTCTAGGTGTTCCCATTGCTCGCGGGTCCAGTTGTGTAGCAACTGCACGCGGGTTTGTGCAATGGCTTCAAAGGTTTGTTCGATCACAGGATAAGCCGACCGATTAAGCCGGCATGACCACCCCATCGCAATCTTTCCTGTTCTGCCGAACCAGGGTAGCCAGTTCTTTTCGCTAGAGGATAACTGCATGAATTTACTTGAAAGCGACATTTGCCTCTCCAACCGCGACACTCGGATGGCAAATTGATAGCAAATAGCAAGCCAGGTCGTAAGCACCCTACCAATTACCTTAATCGTAGGGTCGTCTGCGGTCGGCAGCGTTGCGCGCGCTTGAGCCTATTAGCCTGGGTGCTTCAACGTAGTGCGCAGGAGCTCTGCATGCACTGAAAAACGCTGGTTGAGTGTAGGGGGGCTGTTGCAAGCGTGCTCCATTTGCTACCGATTACGACCGTGCTGCAAAATCGAAATCGCACGCTACCTGAATCCCCCGGGATTTCAGTCACAAGCTGTCCGGATCGCCAAAAAACATCTGTATCCGCGACCTCAACCACCGCTCTGCCGGGTCATTATCCTGCGCTCCACGCCAAGCCATGTGCAGCTCAAAGCTCTGCACCTCAATCGGCAGATCCTCCGCCCGCAACCCACCGCCTGCGGTCAGCACTGCGGCGGTGTAATCCGGCACCGTAGCGACGATATCGGTCCCGCCCAGCAAGCTCCCAAGTCCATTGAACTGCGGCACCGCCAGCACCACATGGCGCTTGCGGCCAATCTCATCCAGCGCTTCATCGATGAATCCGGACAGGTCGCCAGAGAACGACACCAACGCATGCGGGCGGGCGCAGAAGTCGTCCAGGGTGATGCTGCCGGGCATGCTGTCGGCGCGCAGCAGCTTGGGCTTGCTGCGGCGTAGCACCTTGCGCTTGGCGTTGGCCGGGAGGTCGCTGGTGTAGCTCACCCCTACCGAAATTTCGCCGGAGCCGAGCAGGGTCGGCATCAACAGGTAGTTGACCCGGCGCACCACCAGCACGATACCGGGCGCCTCGGCGCGGATGCGTTTGAGCAGTTGCGGCAGCAGGGCGAATTCGGCGTCGTCGGACAAACCAATGCGAAACACCGAGGTGCTGGTAGCCGGGTCGAACTCGGCGGCGCGGCTGACGGCGGTGGAGATCGAGTCGAGCGCGGGGGAGAGCAGAGCGAAGATTTCCTGGGCGCGGGCCGAGGGCTCCATGCTGCGGCCGGTACGCACGAACAACGGGTCGTCGAACAGATTGCGCAGGCGCGACAGCGCGGCGCTGATCGCGGGCTGGCCGAGGAACAGCTTCTCGGCGGCGCGGGTCACGCTGCGTTCGTGCATGAGGGTCTCGAACACGATCAGCAGGTTGAGGTCTACACGACGCAGGTCGTTACGGTTCATCGATGCGCTTAGCCTATCGCCAGAGGTGGGCAGGGGTGAATCTTACGGCCAAAGGCTGTTACCCTGCACCGATTTCCGGGAGCCAATCTGCGATTTTGCAGGGTGCCCAATCAATGACAGGCATGTCGACTATTAATCGCCACTGATGGTCTAACGGTGAAAGCCCGGATAAAGTTCGTGGTAATACGAGATTCACACAGGCGAGGTATGCGATGTCCCGCATGATCCGATTCCACTCCTTCGGCGCCGCCGATGTGCTCCGCATCGAGGAGCAGGGCGCGCCGTCGCCCGCTGCCGGCGAGCTGCAGATCCGCGTCGAAGCGATTGGCGTCAGCTGGTATGACGTACTCTGGCGGCAGAACCTGGCACCGTCCAAGGCGCGCTTGCCAGCCGGCATCGGCCATGAAATGGCCGGTGTGGTCACCGCTGTAGGCGCTGGCGTCGACGATATAGCCGTTGGTGATCGGGTAGCGAGCTTCCCGGCCACCAGCGCCAATGATCATCCGGTGTACGGTGACGTTATCGTCTTGCCGCGCACGGCGATCACCCGCTACCCGGATATTCTCTCTCCGGTCGAAGCGAGCGTGCATTACACGCCGCTGCTGATCGCCTACTTCGCCTACGTTGATCTGGCGCGGGCCAAGGCCGGCCAGACCGCGCTGGTCACTGATGCCAGCCACTGCGCCGGGCCGGCATTTGTCCAGCTGGGCAAGGCGCTGGGCTTGAAGGTGTTTGCTGCAACCAAGGACCCGGAACAGCGCGAATACCTCTTGGGCCTGGGCGCTGACAAGGTCATCGTCACCGAGGAGCAGGATCTGCTCATGCAGATCGGCAAGTACACCGATGGGCGCGGCGTGGACATGGTCCTCGACGGCCTGGGTGGGCCGCAGATGTCGCTGTTGGGCGATGTTCTGGCGCCGCGTGGCAGTCTGGTGCTGTATGGCCTGCAAGGTGGCAACCAGACGCCGTTCCCAGCGTGCGCGGCGTTTCAGAAGAACATCCAGTTCTATGTGCACTGCATCGGCAACTTCATCGGCAAGCCGGAGCTGGGTATCAGCCAGGACCAGGTCGCCTTGCAGCGTGCGCTACGCGATATCAACCAGTTCACGGCTGACCAGTTGCTGACGCCGCAGATCATCAAGGTGTATCCGTTCAGTCAGGTGGTCGAGGCTCATCGCTACATGGACGAGTGCCCATGCGGTGGCCGGGTGGTGCTGGACATGGGCCAGGTTTGAAACCTGCTGCCGCCAGACTGGCGGTAATCAGTCCCACCTTTGAGAGGGCCGCATTGCGGCCCTTTTTCGTTGTTGATTGCGGCTAATTCCGTATCAAAGCGTTACTTCGGATAAATCCTACACGCTTTAAGTAAATATCCTACAGCTTACCCTGTCGCTGAAACTTCTCCGTCTAATTTACGATTGAGCTGCTTGATTGTTGTGCTTGCTTGCTGATGGTTTTCTCGTTAATTCTTGGATGAAGCGTTTATTCCCAGAACTGTGGCGTTAATCGCCCAGGACGAACTCATCAGCTTGCAAGGCTCACAGGACTCGCCGCAGTCGCAGGCGCTCAGGTGCTGGTCCGGAAGAGGGGCGAGCGAGCACGTGTGTCTAGAAGGTGTGTAGCTCAGCAACTAAATCATGGTTTCGCAATTGCTTGTGGGAAATTTCCCAAAAGTTTATCGACATATTGAGATTGCCCATACTTGGTAGTTCGAGGATGAGTGGTCTGAAACAGGGAGTGCCGTCATGAGCAATATCCATGAACAAGCGTTGGAATATGTCTACACGCAAGTGCTTGATCACTTGATGGGGCATATGTCGCAAGCACTGCGCGCTTCGATGCAGCTGCTGATTCAACGGCTGATGGTCGCAGCGGGAGGGGTTGACTGTCTTGGCCAGTTTCAACTGCTGGTGATTCACGGCGCAGACCGTGACAGCGCTTTGTTGCTGAGCACGCTGCGCGCAGCTCAGCTGACCATCGCCCAGCGTGCGCCGCAGACGTTCAGGCTGAAAGTGCTGGTTGCCTCGCTGCCGGCGGCCAGCGAGGCCGTGTTGGACTATCACGAGCGGTGTTTCAGCACCTTGTTTCTGCAGGACGATCCGCGCGTGGAGTTGCTGATGATCCAGGGCCAGCACCTGGTGCCCTTCAGCCGCAGGCCGCAAACACAGCACGCGGACTGGATACCGACCCGCGATGCGTTATTGCTGTTTGGTCATCTCAATGGCGGCGCGGCGGAGGCGCTGTTTGGCAGCCGCCTGCATTTGCAGATGGCCAGCGCGTGTAACCAGGTGCTGAGCGATGCGCAAGGCATACTGGCACTGATCACCATGCTGTCGCCCCGCCAGCGGTATCGCTACCTGGCGTGGTGCCGGCGTTGTTTGCGCCTGGCTGACGAGCCCGGCTTGCACCCGCTCTCGCTGGACATCGCCTACCTGATCAGGGCGCTGGCCTGGCTGCATGACGTTGTCGCTACGCCGTCGCAAGCTGCGCTTGCGCCTACCGATAGCAGCGATGGTGCGTCCTTGCAGGTGATCGCAGTTGGCGACCTGCTCGATCAAAAGCCGGCAGACCTTGAGTTCGAGCGGCTGTTGAAAGCGCCCCTCGTCGCGGCTGAGTGTTTGCCACCGCTGGCGGTGTGCTTTGAGGTGGATGCCTTGATCCAGCTTCGCCAGTTGCGCGAGCGCATTGTCCAGCGTCGGGTCAAGGGCGCAAACCTGCGGCTGGGCCTTAAACCACGCACAGAACAGGCCGCCGACGAAATGGCGCAAGCGCGTCTGATGCAGGTGCTGGAACTGACCGAGAAGCAGTTAATCTGTATGCTGCATGCCCCATTTGCCGGTCACGGTGCTGGCCTGGTGAGCTTTATCGAGTGCTATCACCCGGGGATGCTGGTGGCCATGCCCTACCTGCATCGGGCCCTGCTGGGCAAAACATGCCCCGATGGCGTCCTGCATTGGCTGGTCGAGGCAAGCGGCTTGAGCCTGGTGCAGTTGCGTGCGGTATATGGGCGGCAGGTGGGGCAGCCCGCCAGGCGCATGCTGGAGTACCTGGCCCGACGCGACATGGCCCTGTGCTTGCTGCGCAGTGCCGATGAGCTGACGACCACTGATCCGGAGTGCTTGCCAGGATCAGCTGTCTGTATGTATAACCAGTAGCTGTCCCCGCTGCCTGACCCGTATCGTGATTGCCCATTCCGTCGAAGACCCGCTCTACTACCTGCATAATTTTCGCCAGGTGCTGGGGTGGGTCGCCCAGCGTTACCACGATCTGCTCGATGAGTCCGAGCAGGCTTTTCTGATTGCGTTCGAGCGCCTGCCGCAGCCCGCCCAGGCGCTGCTGGTACGTATGGTGATGCGCAAAGGTGAGCTGTTTCGCACTGACAAGCTGACCTATGCCGAGATTGGTGATGCCCACTCAGCCCTGCGACCGCTGGGGGAGCTGGGCTGGATCTGCGAGCGCGCGCCACTGACGATCGAGCAGTTGTTTGCCTTGTTGCGCAAAGACGAACTGGTATCGTGCTTTGCCGCGCAGTTGGTCAGGCCACGGGCAGCCAAGGCTGATCTGCTGCTGCAACTGCAAGCCCTGCAGCTGGAACCAAGGCCGCTGGCCCAATGGTTCGCCGGCTTTGACGTGAAGGTCATCCACTGGCGATTGCAGCCGCTGTGTGATCGGTTGCGCCTGCTGTTTTTCGGCAACCTCTACCAGGATTGGTCGGACTTCGTGCTCGCCGATACCGGCGTGCTGCGCTTTGAAAAAGTCCCTTTCAGTGATGACTCGCGTGCCCTGCGCAAACGTGCCGAAGTCGATCTGGCCATGGCCCTGCATCACTGCGCCGAGCGCCTGGAGCAGGGCGAGGCGCCGGCAAGCCTGCTGGCGGAACTCGACGGCCTGCACAGTGACAACCCCTGGCTGGCGCGGCGGCGCTCGCGGTTGTTGTTCAGCGTTGGTCAGCATTGCGAGCGCCTGGCCGAATGGCAGCTGGCATTGGCGGTCTACGAGCAGAGCCGGCACCCTGAGGCACGTATTCGCCAGGTGCGTGTACACGAGCGCAGCGAGCAGTGGAGCAGGGCGTACAGGCTTGCTGAGCAGATGGCCAGTGCGCCTGCCAACCCGCTCGAAACACAGGCCCTGGCGCGCATGCTGCCGCGCCTGGCACGCAAGCTCGGCGGGCCACCGACGCCGCGGCGGCGGGTTGGCGCGGTTACCCTCATCGAACTCGAACTGCCCGCCGAGATGGCTGCGCTGGGTGTCGAGCGGGCCGTGCAGGAGCACCTGGCACAGGAGGGTGGTTCGGTGCACTACGTCGAGAACACCTTGTTCAACAGCTTGTTCGGGCTGCTGTGCTGGGAGCCGATCTTCGCGCCCGTGACCGGGGCGTTTTTTCACCCGTTTCAGAGCGCGCCGCAGGACTTGCATGACGCTGACTTTCGCGAGCGCCGCAGCGCGCTGTTCGACAGCTGCCTGGGGCGGCTCGATGATGCCAGCCATGGCGAGTTGATCCGCGCGTGTTATCAGGCCAAATATGGCCTGCAGTCGCCGTTCGTGTTCTGGTCGATGCTGCCCACGGAGCTGCTTGAACTGGCCCTGAGCTGCCTGCCGGCAATGCATCTGAAACAGTGCTTCCTGCGCTTGCTGCAGGACATCCGCAACAACCGCACAGGCATGCCTGACCTGATCCAGTTCTGGCCGGAGCAGGGCAGCTATCGCATGATCGAGGTCAAAGGACCGGGCGATCGGCTCCAGGACAATCAGCTGCGCTGGATCGAATTCTGCCGCGAACACGGCCTGCCGGTTACCGTCTGCCATGTGCGTTGGGCGGCTGCCCAGGCATGAGTTATACCGTCGCCGTGCGCGCCTTGTGCGAATTCAGCGCCAAGGTCGGCGACCTCGACCTGCGCTTTACCCCATCACCCACTGCGCAGGAGGGCATCGCCGGCCATCGCCGGGTAGTGGCACGCCGCGAGGTGGGTTATGAAGCTGAAGTCAGCCTGCAAGGCCACTACCTCAGCCTGCAGGTGCGTGGCCGCGCCGATGGTTATGATCCGGCGCGCAACCGCCTCGAAGAAATCAAGACCCACCGCGGTGATCTGGCGCGCCAGCCTGCCAACCATCGCCAGTTGCATTGGGCGCAGGCCAAGGTCTACGCCTGGTTGCTGTGCCAGGCGCGGCAGTTGCCCAGCATCGACGTAGCGCTGGTATATCTGGATGTCGACAGCGACCGCCAAACGCTGATCAGCGAGCACTACAGCGCAGCAGATCTGCAGCTGTTTTTCGAGGTTCAATGCCAACGCTTTCTTGCCTGGGCCCAGGCACAGGAGCAACGTTTGCAAGCGCGCGACCAGGGCTTGCAGGCAATGAGTTTCCCCTACCCGCAGTTTCGCCAGGGCCAGCGCCAGTTGGCCGAGACACTGTACAAGGCCGTCAGCACCGGTCGCTGTCTGATGGCTCAGGCCAGTACCGGCATCGGCAAGACACTTGGCACGTTGTTTCCATTGCTCAAGGCGGTGGTGCCGCAGCAGCTCGACAAGGTGTTCTTCCTGACCGCCAAGACCCCGGGGCGGGCACTGGCCCTGGATGCACTGCGCCAGCTCACCGCCGCCAGCCCGCAGCCGGCTCTGCGCAGCCTTGAGCTGATCGCGCGGGACAAGGCCTGTGAATATCCAGGCAACGCCTGCCATGGCGAGTCGTGCCCACTAGCCAAAGGCTTTTACGATCGCCTGGCGGCTGCCCGCGAGGCCGCTGGCGCTGTGCCGCTGCTGGATCGCGAAGCGTTGCGCGAGGTCGCGCTGGCGCATCAGGTGTGCCCTTATTATCTGGGTCAGGAGATGGCGCGCTGGGCTGACGTGGTCGTGGCGGACTACAACTATTACTTTGATGCCCACGCATTACTGTTTGGCCTCGCGCAGCTCAATCAGTGGCGCGTGGCAGTGCTGGTGGACGAAGCACACAACCTGGTCGAGCGTGGTCGGGCGATGTACAGCGCCAGTTTCGATCAGGGCCAGTTGCTGACGCTTCGGCAAAGCAAACCGCAAGGGCTGAGCAGCGCGCTGGATCGGCTCAACCGCCAATGGAATGCCCTGCATAAAGACCAGCGTGTACCGTATCAAGCCGGCGAGCGCCTGCCAGAAGCCCTTATCGGGGCGTTGCAGCAATGTGTTGGCTTGATCCAGGAGCAGCTCAACCAATCGCCGCTGGGCATTGATCCGCTGCTGCTGCAGTTTTTTTTCCAGGCCCTGCAGTTCACGCGCATTGCCGAGCTGTTCGACGAGCACTTTCTGTTTGATGTCAGCGTGCGTAATGGCCCGCGTAACAGACGCCTGAGCACGCTGTGCCTGCGTAATGTGGTCCCGGCCCGCCTGCTTGGGCCGCGCATGAGCGCTGCGCGCAGTGTCACGTTGTTTTCTGCCACGCTCAGCCCTCGGCATTACTATGCCGATCTGCTTGGGATGCCGGCCGACACGGCCTGGCTCGATGTTGCCGCGCCGTTCCAGGCCGAGCAATTGCAGGTACGCATCATCAGCCAGGTGTCGACGCGTTACCGCGAACGGCAGGCGTCACTGGCGCCTATCGTCGAGCTGATCGCCGAGCAGTACCGCAGCAAGCCTGGCAACTATCTGGCCTTTTTCAGCAGCTTCGAGTACCTGCAACAGGTGGCCGCACTGCTTGCCGAGCGCTATCCGCAGTTGCCGCGCTGGGAGCAGGCCAGCGGCATGGACGAAGCTGCGCGCGAAGCGTTTCTGGCGCGCTTTGTTCCGGATGGCGAGGGCATTGGTTTTGCGGTGCTTGGCGGCGCATTCGGAGAGGGCGTCGACCTGCCGGGAACCCGCTTGATCGGCGCATTTGTTGCCACACTGGGTTTGCCACAGGTCAACCCGATCAATGAGCAGTTCAAGCAACGCTTGGCCCGGCAGTTCGGCGCCGGCTTTGACTACGCCTATCTGTACCCCGGCGTTCGCAAGGTAATCCAGGCCGCAGGGCGGGTCATTCGTGGCGATCAGGACCGCGGCGTGTTGCTGTTGATCGACGAGCGCTTCGCTGAAACACGTGTTCAGCAGATGTTTCCCAAATGGTGGCAGATAGCTAGCGAATAATCCCCGCAGGCCCCATCGCACGGCATTGCAACTCCCAGTACACTGCGTGTTCCAACACTCACATTCGTTGAACTCGAGGTTTTTGCATGACGCTCAGTCCTTTGGCAGGCAAGCCGGCTCCGGCCAGTGTGCTGGTCGATATTCCCCGCCTGTTGACCGCCTATTACACCGGCCGCCCTGATGCGTCCGTGGCAGCCCAGCGCGTGGCCTTCGGCACCTCGGGGCATCGCGGTACGTCGCTGGAGTTGAGCTTCAACGAGGCGCATGTGCTGGCGATCACCCAGGCCATCTGCCTGTACCGTGCGCAGCAAGGCATCGACGGGCCGCTGTTCATCGGTGCCGACACCCATGCGCTGTCCGCGCCGGCGGCCGCCAGCGCGCTGGAAGTGCTGGCGGCCAACGGCGTGCAGGTGATGCTGTCCAAGGACGATGAATACACGCCAACGCCTGCGGTGTCGCACGCGATCCTTTGCTACAACCGCGGCCGCCAGAGCGGCCTGGCAGATGGCATTGTCATCACCCCGTCGCACAATCCACCGCAGAGCGGTGGCTTCAAGTACAACCCGCCCAATGGCGGGCCGGCCGACAGCGACGTGACCAAGTGGGTCGAGGCCAAGGCCAACGAACTGCTTGGCGCAGATCTGGCTGGGGTAAAGCGCATGGACTATGCGCAAGCGCTGCAAGCGCCGACTACCCAGCGTCACGACTACTTGGGCAATTACGTCGCCGACCTGGAAAACGTGATCGATTTCGAGGTAATCCGCTCGGCCAACCTGCGTCTGGGCGTCGATCCGCTGGGCGGAGCCGGGGTACGTTACTGGCAGGCGATTGCCGACCACTACCAATTGAACCTGGAAGTGGTCAACACCGAGGTCGACCCGACCTTCCGCTTCATGTGCGTTGACTGGGACGGGCAGATCCGCATGGACCCGTCCTCGCCTTACGCCATGCAGGGCCTGATCGGCCTGCGCGACCGCTTCGATGTGGCCTTTGCCTGCGATCCTGATCACGACCGCCACGGCATCGTTACCGCCGAGGGCCTGTTGCAACCCAACAACTACCTGGCCGTGACCATCGACTACCTGTTCCGCAACCGCCCGCAATGGCGCAGCGATGCTGCAGTGGGCAAAACCGTGGTCAGCAGTGGTTTGATTGACCGCGTGACTGCAGCGCTTGGCCGCACCCTTTACGAAGTGCCAGTCGGTTTCAAGTACTTTGCTGCGGGTCTGTTCGACGGCTCGCTAGGCTTTGGCGGCGAAGAAAGTGCCGGCGCCTCGTTCCTGCGTCGCGACGGATCGGTCTGGTCCACGGACAAGGACGGGCTTATTCCAGCCTTGCTTGCCGCGGAGATGACTGCCCGCACCGGACGTAACCCGAGCCAGATCTATGCCGACCTCACTGCGAAGCTGGGCAAGCCCTACGCAACCCGAGTCGAGGCCAAGGCCGATCCACGGCAGAAAGCCCTGCTGAGCAAGCTGGCGCCGGAGCAGGTGACGTCGACTGAACTGGCGGGCGAGCCAATCGAGCAGATCCTCAGCCACGCGCCGGGTAACGCTCAGGCGATCGGCGGGCTCAAGGTGATGACGGCCAATGGCTGGTTTGCCGCGCGGCCGTCGGGCACCGAAGACATCTACAAGATCTACGCCGAGAGCTTCATCGACGAGGCGCACTTGCAGCGCCTGGTCAAGGAGGCTCAGGTGCTGGTGGATGCAGCTATCGCCTGACCAGCGAGCTGAGTTGAATATCGAAAGCAGAGAAGGGGCCTTGTGCCCCTTTTTTGTGGGCGAGCCTTGCGGCCTTCAGAGATAAGGCATTGCCGCCAATCATCGGCAATTTACATAGCCCCCTAATCAAGGCTTTGACATTCACTGCCTAAGCAGTAATATTTGCACACACATTTGTCTGAGCTGGGGTGCAAGCCGATGTCGCATTTCAGTCCTGAAAACTTCCAGACCTGCACGATCGGCATGCTGCTGGGCCGAGCGGCGCTGCTCAAGGACCGCATTCTTGACGCGCATCTCGAGGGCGAAGGGGTTACGGCCGCGCAATTCAAGGTGCTGATCATCGTCACTCAGTACCAGGTCGACACCCCGGCCGAGCTGTGTCGCTATCTGGGCCTGGACAGCGGCTCGATGACGCGCATGCTCGACCGCCTCGAACACAAAGGGCTGATCCTGCGCAATCGCTGCCCGGACGACCGCCGTCAGGTGCGCCTGGCCCTGACCGCCGACGGTCACCGCCTGGCAGATCGCGTGCCCGAAGTCGGCGCAGCAGCAATGAACGAACTGGTCGGCGTGCTCCAGCCTGAAGAATTGCAGACCCTCGAAGGCCTGTTGGCCAAGGTCCTGCTCAATGCCGGCGACCCTCTGACGATCCGCCGCTTCGGCGATCGTTGATCCCTGTTACGAATTCCCCAAGGTACTGTCATGGCCACTCCTGCGGACACAACCCAATCTTCCCCGGCTCCCGAAAATTCGCGCAAGCGCAAGACCTGGCTGCTGGCCGTGCTCTTGCTGGTGGTACTCGGTGGCGCTGCTGCCTGGGCCTGGTATAGCCTGGTCGGGCGCTGGCACGAGAGCACCGATGACGCCTACGTCAACGGCAACGTGGTGGAAATCACCCCGCTGGTGACCGGCACGGTTACCAGTATTGGCGCCGACGATGGCGATCTGGTGCAGGCCGGTCAGGTCTTGCTGCAATTCGATCCCGCCGACAGCGAGGTTGCCTTGCAGTCCTCCGAGGCCAAATTGGCGCGTACCGTGCGCCAGGTCCGCGGCTTGTACAGTAACGTCGACTCGCTCAAGGCACAGATGCAAAGCCGCGCTGCGGAATTGAAGAAAGCCCGCGATAACTACAACCGGCGCAAGGTCCTGGCCGACAGCGGGGCGATCTCCCGCGAAGAGATCTCCCATGCCCAGGATGACCTGAGTTCCGCGCAAAGTGCCTTGGACAGCGCCCAGCAGCAGCTGAACACCAGTACTGCGCTGGTTGACGACACGCTGTTGGCCTCGCACCCGGAGGTGATGGCTGCCGCTGCCGATGTACGCCAAGCGTATTTGGATAACGCTCGCACTACCTTGGTTGCACCCGTTACAGGCTATGTTGCCAAACGCACCGTGCAGTTGGGCCAGCGCTTGCAACCGGGCACTGCGACCATGGCCGTGATCCCGCTGGATGAGGTGTGGATCGACGCCAACTTCAAGGAAACCCAGCTGCGCAATATGCGCATCGGCCAGCCGGTAGAGATCAGCGCCGATCTGTATGGCAGCGACATCAAGTACACCGGCACCATCGACAGCCTCGGTGCCGGTACCGGCAGCGCGTTTGCCTTGCTGCCTGCGCAAAATGCCACCGGCAACTGGATCAAGATCGTCCAGCGGGTGCCAGTGCGTGTGCACCTTAACCCCGAGCAGCTGCGCGATCATCCGCTGCGCATCGGCTTGTCGACGGTGGTTGAAGTCGACCTGCACGATCAGACCGGCCCGACCCTGGCGCAACAGCCTCCGCAACAAGCCAGCTACAGCACCCAGGTGTATGAGCGCCAACTGGTCGACGCTGACCGACTGATCGCGCGCTTGATTCATGACAACAGCGCCGCAGGCAAGACGGCGCAGCGATGAACAACAACGGCGCTGCGCAGTTCACTCCGCCAAGCCTGCTGCTGACCACCATTGGTCTGTCGCTGGCGACGTTCATGCAGGTACTCGATACCACCATCGCCAACGTCGCCTTGCCGACCATTTCCGGCAACCTCGGTGTCAGTTACGAGCAGGGCACCTGGGTGATCACCTCGTTTGCGGTGAGCAACGCGATTGCCTTGCCGCTGACCGGCTGGCTAAGCCGGCGTTTTGGTGAGGTCAAGCTGTTCATCTGGGCGACGCTGTTGTTCGTGATGGCGTCATTTCTGTGCGGGATCGCCCAGTCGATGCCTGAGCTGGTTGGCTTTCGCGTGCTGCAGGGGGTGGTCGCCGGGCCGCTATACCCGATGACGCAGACCTTGCTGATTGCAGTGTATCCACCGGCCAAGCGGGGGATGGCGCTGGCGCTGCTGGCGATGGTGACGGTTGTTGCACCGATTGCCGGGCCGATCTTGGGCGGCTGGATTACTGACAGCTACAGCTGGCCGTGGATTTTCTTCATCAACGTTCCAATTGGCCTGTTCGCCGCTGCCGTGGTGCGCCAGCAGATGCGCACGCGACCGGTCGTGACCAGGCGGCAACCGATGGACTATATCGGTTTGATCACCTTGATCATTGGGGTGGGGGCGTTGCAGGTGGTGCTCGACAAGGGTAACGACCTGGACTGGTTCGAGTCGTCGTTCATCATCATGGGCAGCCTGATCTCGGTGGTGTTCCTGGCCATCTTCATCATCTGGGAGCTCACCGACCGCCACCCGGTGGTGAACCTGCGGCTGTTTGCCCATCGCAACTTTCGCGTCGGCACCATCGTGCTGGTTGGCGGCTACGCAGGCTTTTTCGGCATCAACTTGATCCTGCCGCAATGGCTGCAGACGCAGATGGGCTATACCGCCACCTGGGCCGGGCTGGCCGTGGCGCCGATTGGCTTGCTGCCGGTGATCATGTCGCCTTTCGTGGGCAAGTATGCGCACCGCTTCGATCTGCGGGTGCTGGCCGGCCTGGCATTTCTCGCGATCGGCGCCAGCTGTTACATGCGCGCCGGCTTCACCAGCGAGGTGGACTTCCAGCACATTGCCTTGGTGCAGCTGTTCATGGGCATCGGCGTGGCGCTGTTCTTCATGCCGACCTTGAGCATTCTGCTGTCTGACCTGCCACCGCAGCAGATCGCCGATGGCTCAGGCCTGGCGACATTCCTGCGGACCCTGGGCGGCAGCTTTGCGGCATCGCTGACAACCTGGATCTGGATTCGCCGGGCCGATCAGCATCACGCCTATTTGAGCGAGCACATCAGCCAGTACGATCCCGCCACTCGGCATACGCTTGAGCAACTGGGGGGCGCCAGCCCGCAGAGCTACGCGCAGCTTGAGCAGATCGTCAACAGCCAGGCCTACATGATGTCGACGGTGGACTACTTCTCCCTGATGACCTGGGTATTCGCCGGCCTGATCCTGTTGGTATGGTTTGCCAAGCCGCCGTTTACGGCCAAGGCCGGGCCGGCCTCAGCGGGACATTAGTTGTCAACTCAGGCAAGCAAGCGTTAGCCTTGTGCCATCAGTCGCCCAGGGGCAGTCGATGGACAAGGTTATCGTGATTACCGGCGCCAGCCGTGGCATCGGCGCTGCTTCAGCGCGGCTTGCCGCTGAGCAAGGCTATCGTATCTGCATCAATTATCATGCTGACGATCAGGCAGCTGAGCGCATCCTTGCCGAGGTCCGCGAGCGCGGTGCCGAAGCGATTGCCGTGCGTGCCGATGCCAGTGTCGAGGACGAGGTCATTCAGCTGTTCCAGCGCGTTGACCATGAGCTTGGGTCGGTAACGGCACTGGTCAACAACGCTGGTACCATCGGCCCGCAGAGCCGCGTGGAAGACATGTCCGAGTTCCGCCTGCTCAACCTGATGAAAACCAATGTGGTCGGGCCGATGCTGTGTGCCAAGCATGCTTTGCTGCGCATGGCCCGTCGGCACGGCGGCCAGGGTGGGGCGATCGTCAATGTGTCGTCGTTGGCGGCGCGCCTTGGTTCACCTGCGGAGTACGTTGATTACGCTGCGTCGAAAGGCGCGTTGGATACGTTCACCATTGGCTTGGCCAAAGAGGTGGCCGGCGAAGGCGTGCGCGTCAATGGGGTGCGGCCCGGTTATATTCACACCGGCTTTCATGCGCTCAGCGGTGATGCCGAGCGCGTGCACAAACTTGAGGCAGGGTTGCCGATGGGGCGGGGCGGCCAACCAGAGGAAGTCGCCGAGGCGATTCTCTGGCTGCTGTCGGATAAGGCGTCCTACTCGACCGGCAGCTTTATCGAACTAGGCGGCGGGCGCTAGCCGAAATCCCCGTCATTCAGGACCGGCTTGCGATGGTGCTGACGCCGCCAACAGTTGACTGACGCGTTGGGCCAAGGTCTTAAGGTCAAAAGGTTTGAGCAGTATCTGCGAATTCATGCCTGTGCCGTTGTCGGTGCCTGTCGCGTCCAGCGTCTGCTCGAGCTGCTTTGGCTCACCGGAGCGCAAGACCTGGCCGTAGAACTCGACCCAGAATTCCGCCTGACGGGTGGCAACTGGCGAATAGTTCTGCCCAGTGGGTCGATCCCGGCATGGGTGAAGCAAGCTGTATTAGTCAGTACATGCCGATAGTCGCTCAGCGGGCCTGCCGGGCCGTCGAAGAATTCGATGATGCAACAGCCCATGTCCATGGTGTCGAAGACAAAGCGATAAAGACTTTGCTCGCTTCACTGGCGCTGCGCGAGTTGTGCTTCAAGGGCGTTGTTGCGTTGCTGCAAGGCGTCCAGTTGCTGGCGCAAGGCGCGCAGTTGAGGGGTCGTGCATATTTGCATCCTGCGCTATATCTCACTGCGCAACTGTAGCTTGACTGGTCGGTCACCGCTAGAACGAGCGCACAATTCGCCCCAAGGTTTCCATGGCTTGCTCGGCGCTCGCATCCCATGGGCTGCCGTAGTTCAAGCGGATGCAGTTGCCGAAGCGCCGGGTCGGCGAAAAGATCGGCCCAGGGGCAATACTGATGCCTTGTGCGGCAGCCATGTGAAACAGCTTCAGCGCATCCATTTGTTCTGGCAGCTCAAGCCACAGGAAATATCCACCAGAGGGCTGACTGACCCGCGTCTGCGCCGGGAAGTAGCGCGCAATCGCTGCCAACATGCTCGCCTGCTGACCCTCCAGCGCATAACGAAGCTTGCGCAGGTGACGGTCATAGCCGCCGTGCTGCAGGTAATCGGCGATGGCCGCCTGCGCAGGCATGGATGCGCACAACGAGGTCATCAATTTGAGCCTCTCTACCTTCTGCGCAAAGCGCCCGGCCGCGACCCAACCAATGCGATACCCCGGCGCCAGGCTTTTGCTGAACGAGCCGCAGTGCATTACCAGGCCATCGGTGTCGAAGGCTTTGGCCGGTTTGGGCGCTTGCTGCGAGTAGTACAACTCAGCATATACGTCGTCTTCGATGAGCGGCACCTGATGGTGCCGGAGCAGTTCTACCAGTTCCTGCTTCTTGTGCTCAGGCATGCTCGCACCGACCGGGTTCTGAAAATTGGTCATGCACCACACCGCCTTGACCGGGTGCTTGTCCAGGGTCTGTGCAAGCACCCCAAGGTCCATCCCTTCACGCGGGTGCACGGGGATTTCCACAGCCTTGAGCTTGAGCCGCTCAAGTACCTGCAGGCACGCATAAAATGCCGGCGCTTCGATGGCCACCAGGTCGCCTGGCTCGGTGACTGCCTGCAGGCAAAGGTTCAATGCCTCGAGCGCGCCATTGGTGATCAACAGCTCTTCCATCGGCAACATCAGCCCAGCGACCATGTAGCGCAGGGCGATTTGCCGGCGCAGTTGCGGGTTGCCGGGCGACAGGTCGGTGACCGCCATGCGCGGGTCCATCGCGCGGCTGGCGCTGGCCAATGAGCGCGACAGGCGTTGCAGTGGGAACAACGCAGGGCTGGGGAATGCCGAGCCAAACGGAACCGTATTGGGATCTTTGATCGAGTCGAGGATGGAAAATACCAGCCCGCTGACGTCAACCTCGGTTGACTCGCTGACTGGCGCCATGATCTGCGGCTCACTCATCTGCTGCGGCGCATGCGCATTGACGAAATAGCCTGAGCGCGGTCTGGCACGGATCAAACCTCGCCGCTCGAGCAGGTAGTAGGCCTGAAACACTGTCGACGGGCTGACCCCGTGGGTCTGGCTGGCGTAGCGCACAGAGGGCACCCGCTGGCCAGGGCCGAGTACCCCGGAGCGGATCAGTTCAGCAATGTCATCGGCAAAGCGTTCGTAGCGTTTCATGGGCGCTCGGCAGGCATGGTGAAGGCTCAGTGTAAGGGATCAGCGGTTCAACGGCGCGACGAAGCGGCTGCGCGCGCTGCTGCGAATGCTTGGCTCGTCGTTGTCCTGGATCTCGAAGGTCAGGTCCTGGGCGCTGCTGCTAGGCCGCTCTGCAAGCATCGCGACCGATACCGGCAGCTCGCCCATTTCGCCGGCGCGCAAGGTGAATTCGGTGCTGCCGTGCAGCTCGAAGCCGTCCGCATCCACCAGGCGCAGCTGGTAGCGCTGTGGCTGCTGGGTCTTGTTGATGACCTTGAGCAAGTAGATGTTCTCGATCTGGCCCAAGGCGTTTTCGCGGAACAAGCCGCGGTCCTTGATCACATCCAGCGACACCATCGACCGCTCCTGCAGGGCGAGCACCAGGGCGCCGATCATGACCACCAGCGCGGTTACATAGCCGAGCAGGCGTGGGCGCAGCCAGTGGGTGGAGCCGCCTTGCAAGGTGTGCTCGGACTTGTAGCCGATCAGCCCGCGCGGGTAGCCCATCTTGTCCATCACCCCGTCGCAGGCATCGATGCAAGCGGCGCAGCCGATGCAGGCCATCTGCAGGCCTTGGCGGATATCGATACCGGTCGGGCAGACCTGCACGCACAACGTGCAGTCGATGCAGTCGCCCAGCTGCTGCGCGCGCGGGTCGCTGCCTTTCTTGCGTGGGCCTCGCGCTTCGCCGCGACGCGGGTCATAGGCGACGGCCAGGGTGTCCTTGTCGAACATCACACCCTGAAAGCGCGCGTAGGGACACATGTGCATACACACGGCTTCGCGCAGAAAACCGGCATTGAGGTACGTGGCGCCGGTGAAAAACAGCACCCAGAACAGGGCAACACCCGTCAGCTGCAAACTCAGCAGCTCCTGCGCCAGGGGGCGGATAGGCGTGAAGTAGCCGACAAAAGTCAGCCCGGTAAGTACGGCAATGGCCAGCCACAGCGCGTGTTTCAAGCTCCGCCGGGCAACTTTGTTTACGCTCCATGGCGCCGCTGCCAGCTTGATGCGCTGATTGCGATCGCCTTCGCTGATTTTTTCGCACCACATGTACAACCAGGTCCAGGTGCTCTGCGGGCAGCTGTAACCGCACCAGACTCGGCCTGCGAAAACGGTGATGGCAAACAGGCCAAAGGCGCTGATGATCAGCAGCGCCGACAGGAGGATGAAGTCCTGCGGCCAAAAGGTGGTACCGAATACGTGAAATTTACTGTCAGCAAGATCCCACAGCACTGCCTGGCGGCCATCCCAGTCCAGCCAGGCCGTACCGAAGAACAACGCAAACAAGGCACCGGCAAAACCGATCCGAAGATTGCGGTAGATGCCGCTGAAGCTGCGCGTGTGAACGGCGCCGCCGCTGTAACCGCTGCCTCTTTGGGCTGCTGGGGGTGTTACCTCAATCACGTGGTACGGAATCTTATCGCTCATGTCGCGTGGCTCATCAGGCTTCAACAGACCCGGGCACTATGGGCCGGTGACTGTTTGCAGCACAGACTCAGCTAAGGCGATAAAAACCGTATCAGTTATCTCGTGGGCCGCGCCAAACCCTTAGATTACCGAGCCAGGCTCACTTGCCTTCAGATGCCTGCGGCTATCTACCGCACCGATAACAGTGAGCGCGTCAGCCTCCGCTTCGGTGATCGGTATGCGCTCCCCGGCAAGCACAGCGACGGACATGCGCAGCTGCTCGTCAGTGACGATCTCGACTTCCGGGCCAGTGCCCTCGATCCGCAGCTTGTCGCCGATGAGCGTGCAGTGGCGGCTGTTCTGGTCAACTTCTATAGGCATGTCAGCGTCCTCTGGGTGGTTGCTATTAGTGACCGCACGGTTGCCCGGGTTGCTGCATTGGCTGATCGAACGGCACTTCGGCGTGGGCTGAGGGGTCAACCGTTAACACGGGCAGAGGAGGGTGTTGATGGAAAGCGGCTGGGAGAGGATTCTGGTTACTATCCAGACCGAATTTGCCGATGTGACCAACGTCGAGGAGGTCACACGCATTCTGGTGCGTTTGCTGATGGCCGCGGTGTTGGGCGCCGTGCTGGGCTTTGAGCGTGAACACCGCGGCAAGTCTGCTGGCGTGCGTACGCACATGCTGGTCTCCGTGGGTGCAGCACTGTTCGTGCTGGCGCCGAGTATGGCCGGCGCAGATGCTCAGGCGCTGAGCCGGGTAATCCAGGGCATCGTTGCAGGTATCGGCTTTTTGGGTGCGGGTACCATTCTCAAAGGCAATGGCAAGGATCCCAGCCACGTCAAGGGGCTGACTACTGCGGCGGGCTTATGGATGACCGCAGCCATTGGGACGGCTGCCGGGATGGGGCGGGAGGCGACTGCGCTGATCAGTACGATCCTGGCGCTGCTGGTGCTGAGTACCATGCCCAAGCTGGTAGACAAGGTCGAAGGAGGCAACGATCAGAAGCAGCGGGAAGAAGAGGGCTGATAGCACTGAGGGGAGCCGAAGCTCCCCTCAAATCGTTGCTGCCTGCTCTGTTGTTATTATTGAAGACGGGCCTTTTGTTGTTTTTGTAAGCCTGCCTCGGTGCTGCGAGCAACCCCCATGCGGGGTCAAGAGCAAACGTATTTTTTTGAGCGCTGACCTGCTTTCATCATGTTGATCCGACCGTGACTGTGGCTACCTGGAGGTAGTTTTGTTGTTCTGTGTCAGGCCGCGGGGTTTACCCCCAGGAAACCAGTTCTACTCCAAAAAAATCTGCTTGCTACGCCTCTGCCGTGTTGTTCTTGTTATGTCAGAGCCGTTACCTGTTGTTTTTATTGGGTGTCACGTTTTTGTTCTTGTTATGCCAGAGATATAGCAGGTGGCGTGCCAACTTTTTAAAAGCCTTGTAAATCAAGGGTTTGGCTATTTTCTGCATCTTCTCGCTGCGGGAAATTCTGTCGAATTGTTTCCCTGTTACCCGAATTTCCGCTGCGCAACGTGGGGGCGGTAACACCAGGCCCACACATTGATGACATTAGCGTGACTCATTGTGCGCTTCGGGCCCGCGCGACACGCGAGCCTGTCGGTCGCCCCAGCACCTGGCTGATGCGCTGGCCGGCGGCGATCAACCGGTCGAGGTCTATGCCGGTTTCGATCCCCAACCCCTGCAGCAGGTACAGCACATCTTCAGTGGCGATGTTGCCGGTAGCGCCCTTGGCATAAGGGCAGCCGCCAAGCCCGGCGACCGAGCTGTCAAACACCTGGATACCTTCCAGCAGGCTCGCGTAGACGTTGGTCAGGGCCTGGCCATAGGTGTCGTGGAAGTGCCCGGCCAGTTGTGCACGCGGCACCCGCGCCGCGACCACTTCAAACAATCTGCGTGTGTCACCGGCAGTGCCGGTGCCGAGGGTGTCGCCCAGCGATACCTCATAGCAGCCCATGTCATGCAGCGCCTTGGCGACCGGAGCAACCTGCTCGGCGCTGACCCGGCCCTCATAAGGACAACCAAGCACACACGACACGTACCCGCGCACCCGCACACCATGGCTGCGCGCTGCTTCCATGATCGGTTCGAAGCGCTGCAGGCTGTCACTGATCGAGCAGTTGATATTGCGCTGTGAGAACGCCTCGGTAGCAGCGGCGAATACAGCTACCTCTTTGACACCCGCAGCAACCGCGTCTTCAAAACCACGCAGGTTCGGCGCCAGCGCTGCGTAGGTGACCCCAGGAAGCTGCTTGATCGCGCTGAATACTTCGGCCGAGCCGGCCATTTGCGGGACCCACTTGGGCGAGACGAAACTGCCCACCTCGATGTAGGACAAACCGGCCTCGCTCAGGTCATCGACCAGGCGCACCTTGTCGGCGACGCTGATCGGCTGGGCTTCGTTCTGCAGGCCGTCGCGCGGGCCGACTTCAACCAGGCGAACGTGTGTTGGCAATGACATGGCAGGGTTCCTGTGGCGAGTCAGCACGTGCTGTCGGAAGGTTTGGGCGTGGCGGCAAGCGCTTGCTCGCAACGCTCCTGAGCAGTATCCAGTTCAAGGTGCATCTGCTCAATATCGAGCATCTGCTGCTCCAGCTGAGCGCGCCGCTCGGCAATTTTCACCAGCATGCTGTTGAGCTGTTTGAAGTTGCCGCCGCTCGGGTCATAAAGCTCGATCAGCTCGCGGCACTCGGCCAGGGAAAAGCCGATGCGCTTGCCGCGCAGAATCAGCTTGAGCGTGACCTTGTCGCGGGCACTGTAGATGCGCTCCAGCCCGCGCCGCTCAGGGCTGATCAGGCCTTGCTCTTCATAGAAGCGGATGGCCCGGGTAGTGATGTCCAACTCACGGGACAGGTCGGAGATGCTGTAGGTCTGGGTGCTCATGCTTGGGCTCGGAAGATTTATCGCACTAAGCTACTGGGAGCTTTACGTTTACGTCAAGGCATCCTGGGCTTATCGGCCCTTTCCGGAGCACGTGGGTGGTTCAGCGCTGGCAGGCATGCTAAAAGTCAGACTGATCATTTATAAATTGAATCCTCTGATGTCTATCAGCGTTAAATCGAATAGGGCGTTGTTCGATCTCGACTTGTTGCGGGCGATCGTTGTGGTGGCCGATTGCGGCAGCTTCACAACTGCCGCAGCCCGCTTGCACTCGACTCAATCGACCATCAGTCAAAAAGTCAGGCGGCTGGAAGAAATGGTCGGCCATCGCCTGCTGGTGCGGGGCAATCGTGATGTGTTGCCTACCGATGCCGGGCAGACCTTGCTTGGCTATGCCAGGCACATGCTGGCGCTCAACGATCAGATGCTCGAAGCCCTGGCCGGCGCGATGGTCGGCACTACGGTGCGGCTTGGGGTGCCGGAGGATTTCGTCGGCGGGCGCACGACCAATGCGCTGTCTGACTTCAGCCGGCGCCATCCGCAGGTCAAACTCGAGGTGACCAGCGGGCTTTGTCGCGACCTTAGCCAAGCCTACGACAATGGTGAGCTGGACCTGGTGCTGCTCAAACAGCGGCGCAACAGCCGCGAAGGGGTGGCCTGCTGGCCCGAGCGCCTGCAGTGGATCGATAGTGCGCGGCTGCCGGCGTTCGAACTCGATCCAATTCCTCTTGTGACCTTCCCCCCGCGTGGGCTGTACCGCGATGACATGATCAACGCCATCGAAGGCATGGGCCGGCGCTGGCGCATCAGCTTCACCAGCTCCAGCCTGAGCGGGATTCAAGCGGCGGTTGCCGATGGTATGGGTGTGAGCCTGCTGCCGCCGCGTGCTGCGACGGCTGAACACCGCGTACTGGGTAGCGAGCACGGTTTGCCGGAGGTCGACAGCTACGAGATTGTCATAGTGCACAGGCCAACTGCCGAGCAGATGGTGCGCTCGTTGGCGCAGGTGCTGACAGAGCTTCTGATGGTCCATGCCATCTGACAGGCACGCAGATTGTCCTGTCAGCGAGACAATCAGTGCTGTTTGCACCGTCTATTGCACGATTATCACCGCAGGTAAGCTTGTACCCAGTCAAAAAGGAGACCTCTCATGAAAGACATTCTGGGCGTTCATCAAGCCCCTGCCGGGCACTGGGTGGGCGATGGTTTTCCGGTGCGCAGCCTGTTTACTTATGACCAACTGGCTCGGCATATCAGTCCGTTTCTGCTGCTGGACTACGCCGGCCCGCACGATTTTGCGCCCACCACCGCTCGGCGCGGCGTTGGCGAACACCCGCACCGCGGCTTTGAGACCGTGACCATCGTCTACCAGGGCGAAGTCGAGCATCGCGACTCCACGGGCGCCGGCGGTTTGATCGGGCCGGGGGATGTGCAGTGGATGACCGCTGCCGATGGCATCATCCATGAAGAATTCCATTCGCCAGCGTTTGCCCGCAGCGGCGGAGCACTGGAGATGGTGCAGCTGTGGGTCAATCTGCCGGCGCGGGACAAGCGTGCCCCGGCGGGTTACCAGACACTGCTGGCAGCGAATATTCCGGTTGTGCCGCTGGCAGACCAGTGCGGCAGCCTGCGAGTCATTGCCGGCGAGTTCGAGGGCGCCGCGGGCCCGGCGCGCACATTCACCGCGATGGATGTCTGGGATGTCCGCCTCAACGCCGGCGCAACGCTGCAACTGCCGGTCGCCACTGGGCGCAACGCCGCCATAGTCGTGCTGCGCGGCAGCGTAACGGTCAATGGTAACCGCGCAGCCGGCCCGGCCAGTTTGGTGCTGCTTGACCGAGCCGGCGCGGGGGTCTACCTCGAGGCGCAGGCGGGTGCCGTCCTGCTGCTGCTCAGCGGTGAACCGATCGACGAGCCAATCGTTGGCTATGGGCCTTTTGTGATGAATAGCCAGGCGCAGATTGCCGAGGCGTTGGATGACTTTCAAGCGGGTCGATTTGGACGTATGGGTGGTAGGCATGGCGCCGCCCACTGAGCGGCAGGCATAGGCGGACCGCCCGTCGCGCGAGGGCGATGGCAGATCGAACGGTCGTCATGGCTCGGCGATCTTCCACTAAGGTGCTAGTGGGTGGCTGGGCAGTGGGTGTTCTGGCGAATGAACCGCCGCTTGAAATTGAGCAACCTCAGCTGACGCCTCGCCCTTGACGGTGCACTCAAAGACAAAAGGCCATCCCATGAAGAGGGTCGTACCATGTCGTTGATAGGTGTTTCAATGTTGGAAATGCGGCAAATCATCGAACAGGCCTGCCTGCCTGATCGGTGCGAGGTCAGTTGCCCTGATGGTGCCAGCCTGACCATCCGGCTGGGCGAGGGCCAAAGCTTGAAGCACTGCGTAACCCTGACTGATGTGCCAATCGACAGCCTTAACAGTTGCCGCGATCTGGTGGGTTTGGTTGCAGAGCTGCGCGCTCAGCAACGTCAGGCACAGCAGCCGGTTGCAGCCAAGCGGATCGCCTGACAGCGAGCCGTCGATGTGTGCTGCGGCGCCGATCGCGGCAAAGGGCCGCAGCTAAGCGGCCCCGTTGTGCTGACTCAGCGCTGCGGATTGAGTGTCAGGTGCACATGACGGTTGACATCCTTGTACAGCAGGTAGCTGAACGGACCCGGGCCGCCGGCATAGCAAGCTTGCGGGCAGAACGCGCGCAGCCACATGAAATCGCCAGCTTCAACTTCAACCCAATCCTGATTCAGGCGGTACACGGCTTTGCCTTCCAACACGTAAAGACCGTGCTCCATCACATGCGTCTCGGCGAACGGAATCACGCCGCCGGGCTGGAAGGTGACGATGTTGACGTGCATGTCATGGCGCATATCGGCCATGTCGACAAAGCGCGTTGTGACCCAGCCACCGTTGGTGCCCGGCATCTCGATCTTGGTCGCATTGTCGCGGTGGGTGACGAACGCTTCTGGAATATCCAGGCCTTCGACGCGCTGGTAATGCTTGCGCAGCCAATGGAAGGTGACGTTGGCCTTGCTGTGGTTACGCAGGCTCCACTCGGCGCCTGGTGGAATGAACGCATAACCGCCAGGAGCCAGGGTGTGATGCTTGCCCTGCAGGGTGATGTCGATTTCACCCTCGACCACGAACAATACCGCTTCGGCGTTCGGGTCCAGCTCTGGACGCTCGCTGCCGCCTTCCGGAGCGACTTCGACGATGTACTGCGAGAAGGTCTCGGCAAAGCCGCTCAGAGGGCGAGCGATAACCCACATGCGCATCTTGTCCCAGAACGGCAGGTGGCTGGTGACGATGTCACGCATCACGCCTTTGGGGATAACGGCATAGGCTTCGGTGAACATGGCACGGTCAGTCAGCAGCTCGGTTTGAGCGGGGTGCCCACCGTGAGGGGCGAAGTAGGAATGGTTCGACATGGACAGTCTCGACTTGTTGTTCTCTCCCCGTGCCGGAAACCGCACCGGCCGGTGCGCCGCAGGGGATGCACGGACAGGATAGGGTCCGTGCACAGCCATCCACAAATTAAATGTTGAAATACCCGCTATTCGATTACTGAATGCTCACCTTGCGCCCCGCGTGGTTCTCGGGCAAGCGATCACCTTGGCCGAACAGCTTGTGGCGCAGGGTGCCTTCCGCGTAGGCCACAGGGTAGCGGTCGCGCCGTTGTAGCTCTGGAATCAGCAGCTCGACGACATTGCTCAAATCATCCGGTTGTACGGCGTAAGTGAGGTTGAAACCATCGACACCGGTCTGGTCGAGCCAGCGCTCCAGTTGGTCGGCAACCTCGCTGGCGGAGCCGATCAAGACTGGGCCGCGGCCGCCAAGGCCGATGAATTCGGCGGCTTCGCGCACCGTCCACTGCCGGCTTGGGTCGGCCGCGGTAAAGGCGGCCAGGGCTGTGCGGCCAGCATCATTCTCGACATATTCAATCAGCGCATCCGGATCGAGGCCGGCGAAGTCGATGCCGGTCCAGCCGGACAGCAGCGCCAGCGCGGCGTCAAGATCCACATAACTGCGGTATTCGGCAAAGCGCGCATGCGCCTGCTCACGGCTGTCCGCGACGATCAACAGCGCCTGCGCGTAAATCAGCACCTCGTCAGGGCCGCGTCCCGCCGCGGCGCTGGCCTGGCGCACGCCGTCGGCATAGCGGCGCAGCACCGTCGGCGTCGGTCCGCTGATGAATACGCACTCGGCGTGCTCCGCAGCGAAGGCCTGACCGCGCGCGGAGGCGCCGGCCTGGAACAGCACAGGCGTGCGCTGCGGCGAAGGTTGGCACAGGTGCATCCCGGGGACCTGGAAATGCTCGCCGTGATGGCCAATCGGATGGACCCGCGAGGGTTCAATGTAGCGGCCCGATTCGCGGTCCAGCAATACGGCATCGTCATCCCAGCTTTTTTCCCAGAGCTTGTATAGCACCTGCAGGTATTCATCAGCCAGGTCGTAGCGCTGGTCATGGCCCAACTGCCGAGCCAGGCCAAGATTGCGTGCAGCGCTGTCCAGGTAGCCGGTGACGATATTCCAGCCGACCCGGCCATTACTCAAGTGGTCCAGGGTCGACATGCGGCGGGCGAACGGGTACGGGTGCTCGTAGGTCAGCGAGAAGGTCACGCCGAAGCCCAGATGCTCGGTAACCCCGGCCATGGCCGGGACCAGCAGCAGGGGATCGTTGACCGGGACCTGCACGCCCCCACGCAGGGCCGCTTCGGGCCCGCCTTGGTAGACGTCGTAGATGCCCATGACATCGGCAATGAACAGCGCGTCGAACAGGCCACGCTCAAGCAGACGAGCCAGGTCAGTCCAGTAGTCCAGCCGGTTGAACGCCACGCTGGTATTGCGCGGATGGCGCCACAGCCCGGGGGACTGATGACTGGCGGCGTTCATGCTGAAAGCGTTGAAGCGAATCGGGCGGGGCATGCGAAGCGTTCCTTGGCGTCAGGGCAGGACGGCGGTCGGGTACACCGCGTCAGCCACGGTCAACTTGTGTGGGATCAGACCCAGGCCCTGGAAGGTGTCGGCCAGTTTTTGCTGTTCGGCAACGATTGCCGGGGTAATCGGCACGGCGTTGTAATTGCGTCGCTCGCTGGCCACTTCCAGCACCTCAGCCTTGATCCCTAGTTGCGGTGCCAGCAGGCTGGCAACTTCCGCTGGCTTGGCATTGGCCCACTGGCTGACCTTGGCCAGCTCGCTGAAGAAGGTCTTCAGCCATTCGCGGTGCTGGTCGGCAAAACTCGCGGTGGAGAGGTAGAAGGTCCGGTTGTTGGTCAGGCCGCTGCCGTCGCGCAGGTTTTTCAAGCCCGGTTGCTGCTCGGCTGCTGCCAGGAACGGGTCCCACAGCGTCGAAGCCTGCACGCTACCCGACTGTAGGGCGGCGACGGCATCGGCGGCGTTGTTGACGTATGCCGGGGTAATGTCCTGATAGCTCAAGCCAGCTTGCTGCAACGCCACGGCCAGCAGGTATTGGGCATTCCAGCCGCGGCCAGTGGCAACTCGCTTGCCCTTGAGCTCCTGCACACTGGTGATGTGATCCTGTTCGCGTACCACCAGGCCAATCCCGCGCGGGTAGGGCTGTTCAGCCGCCAGATAGACCACAGGCTTGCCAGCGGCCTGGGCGAACACCGACGGTGCATCAGCGGCGTGACCCAGGTCGATCGCACCGGTGCTCAGCGCTTCCAGCAGTTGCGGGCCGGCGGCGAATTCGTGCCAGCTGACTTTCACGCCCTGTGCAGCGAGCGCCTTTTCCAAGGCGCCCGTGCCCTTGAGGATGTTTACGCTGTTGAATTTCTGGTAACCGATGCGCAAGGTCTTGGCATCGTCGGCGATGGCTTGTGACCAGGGCAGTAGGGAGCCGACGACACTGGCCAGCAGGCCGCCGAGCAAGAGACGGCGGAGGGGAGAAAAGGCACGGTTGGACAAGGCGGGTGCTCCTGAGCGAAGGCTGGAATGTGGGCTCCAGCGTAAGGGAGGCGGCTCAGGGCTTTCAATTTTTTAATTCCATTTGGTTAGATTGTTTTGTTCTTTTTATATCCTTTTGTGTTTATCGGGTTTCAGCTTTATCCCTTGTGTTTCAGCTCTGCGACCAGCAGTAGCGATTGCGGCACAGGGCTTTGTGGATGCTGCGGTTCCTGCAATTGGAGGAGGGTTAGTCCGGCCATGTCCAACGCCGCGAGCCAGCTTGTCAACGTGCGCATGTACCACGGCATCGGCCTCCAATCACCCTCGAACCCAGCGAAGGATTCTTCACGCCAGCCATCTTGATAATCACCGTTGGCGGCGCTCCATGGGTGTAGCGACTGGATCACCAGCACGCCGCCCGGAGCCAGCAAGGTGGTCATCGCGCTCAGCAGCGGGATGATGTCCTGATGAAGCAGTGCGAAGTTGGCGCAAATCGCGTCGTAGCATTTGCCGAGTCCTACATCGCCGCTGGCGAGTTGTTCGTAGCTGCAGTGGTGGACGGGTGCTGAGCCGGCTGCGCGTGCTGCCTCGACCAGGGTTGAGTCGCCATCCACGCCTACGGCTTCGATACCCCGAGCAGTGAGGGCGCGCAACAGCCATCCCTCACCGCAGCCGAGGTCGAGAACCTGCTGTGGCTGGCGTGACAGGATGGCCAGCAGGATCGCTTGATCGGTGACCTGGCGGCGGCTTTCGATACTGCCACTGCGCACGGCTTCGATCCAGGCGTGGGCGTTGTCATGCCAGCTTTGCTGGAGGCGGGTTTCAGGGGCAGGGGAGGACATGGCTGGCTCCGGCAGTGACAGATAGGTACAAGCTTAGGCGGTGCACTGGGCCCAGTGACATCGATACTTCAGCCGACCAGCCAGCCGCTGTCGCCCTCGATCAGCGTGCCGCCATGGTCAGTGGTGTCCCCAAGTCGCGCCACGGCCTTGCCTGCGATGGCATAACTTGGCGAGCCGCTTTCAATGACGGCGCCGCAGCTTATGCGGTCGCCAACACAAGCAACCTCGCGCCCGCCGACCATTGTCGCAGAAGTGCCCGAGACCACTTCGCCGATGCCGTGAATTGGGCAGTCATGTTTGTGGCCGATCAGCACAATGGGTTTCATCGGTGGAGGACTCCTTGGCTGTAGTGGACTGGTTGCCGGGCTTGGCTCGCCTACGGGTAGCGCGTGGTTTTTTCGCCGGCCGCTGGCCCGGGCGTATGGCCCACAGATGGGCGTTCGCACGCAGGCGCTCCTGGATATGAGGCGGCCTGTCGGCCAAAGTGGTTAGCGGCGGGATGGGTTTGCCGGGCAGTCCTGCTTCGCGGATGATTTTTGGCCAGCGCGGTTTCCAGCACAGCAGCAGGCTTAGCCAGTGGCCCAGGCCGATGATGAGGAACGCGGGCGAGATAAGAACAAGGCCTAACTTGATGATCCGCGACGAATGACGAAAGTAGTGGGTGAGCCCCTCGAATTGCGGGGTGAATGCCTGCCATGGCCAAGGGAAGTGTGAGGTAATTCGTGGGCGCGGGAGGCCTTCGGGACCGCCTTCCATGAATCGGCGGATGAATTCCCATTCGGCTTGAATTTCAGATTGACTGTTTCCTGCCTTGCCGACCCATGCACACTCTGGGTAATGGCTCAGAGTAAACGCTGTAGGCCAGTGAAGGAATAGAGGCAATCCGATACCTCCTGCTATTGAAGAGCTGCTATTCGCCCCTGAACTACAGACCCCAATCCATGGTAATGTCACTAGTCCGCCGCAGTAGCTGGGACGGTGTAAATATACCTGCTGACTCCTGCGGTTGAAGCGTATAAGCAGTTGGCGTGATGTGAATATTTCCAGTCTGGATAGTGGGAGGCCGAGTTTTAGATAGCCTAGCGCCAGGCATGCACTAACAAGACAGAGGTAAGTGCTCAGCACAAGTGCACCGATATCTACCGTGCTGCCATTGGTTGGGTGGTGATACGGTACTGCCCAGGCGAAGAATACTGTGCCTGTGAAGCCCATGCAGATAACGAAAATAATTGCTAACGAAATGATAGTAATAAGGCCCCGTTTTTCCTGCCACATACCGCATCGCATCTCCAATACGTCGTGATTGAACACGTAAGTTGGGCCTCGTGTATTGGGTGTCGGGCTTGCGCTTAATCGCGCTGCTGTCAGTGCCTCGATTTCATCGCTTTCGTACGCGGGGATGTTCACGGAATTAATTTTGGTAGGTGGCTTTTTGCTGGATTCCTTGGTGTTGGGCTTTATGACGGACTGCCAATAACCCCACTCAAAAAAGAACATTAAAGAATCTCCGAAATAGAATTGGCTAATGCGGCGAGTTCTTCATGATCTAGGTCATAACGATTGCTGCCGCTATTTCGACTAAAACAGCACCTGTCGCACCATTTTTCAAAAGCGTTCTCATCAATAATCAGGATAACTAGCGTTATGATGATCGCGGTTACGCCGCCTATCCAACTCATTCGGTTTAGCATTAGTAAAAGTTGGCGATTGCCTGCCAGGATATTGGACCATGAAGCAAAAATCCTTGCAGATCCGCTCAGATTTTTACTCCGCAGACTTTGAGCTAGCCATTCAAAGTAGGCGCCTGCTTGAGAGAAAGCGATTCCTCCCTGCCCGCTGATAAGGGACAATGTCGCGATTGCCCTCGCAGAGTAAGCGCCGACTAACAGTCGTTTCTTGGAATCGCGTGTAGGCCCGCTTATGGCAGCCATACTGACTGCATCGCTGATATCCCAGGCGATGCTCACTATCCCTCCTACGCTGGCCATTGCGGCCCCCCAGACTCGATACCGCCCTAGACTTATATTCGCTCCCCTCGCTAAGACACCCCTGCGGTCAAGAGATGCCAGTGCTTGCTCTGTCCCCACCGCCAACAGCTCCATCCCCGCCGCCGCGCTCGTTAACGCCCCCGCAGCCACCTCGCTCCAGAACCGTCGATCCTTATCTTCTCGCCTGCCTTGCAGCAGCAACAGACTCGCTTCCAGCAACAGCAGCGCGCTGCTGACTCGCAGGCGGTAGAAGCTGTTGCTGTGCGCACCGTTCAGGCTGTCGACATAGGCCTGATCAAGCCGGCGCATGATCGGTGCGGCAACGCGGCCCGGGGAGGGGGTGTGACCGGCTTGGGCGTGTTCGGCCATGCGCAGGTTGAGTGCTTGCTCACCCAGCGAAGCAGTAAGGAGAGTTACCAGACGCCTATGCAGTGCTCGGTCTACAGCGTTGGGCGCACCGGCGCTCAGGGCTTCACGCCCTAAATGACCAATCCAGGCCAGTGCGCCAGCAGTATTGACGTGGCCATGTTGGGCTAACCGCTCCAAATGGCTGTCGATTGCGCTGAATTGGGCCGCCAGTGCCTTGGCTTGTTGCAGTGCGGTTTCCAGTTTTTGCCAGTCGTCCGCTGGCCCGTGGAGAATGCGCATATCGCTTTGGGTCTTTGCCAGTACCTCGGCA
>Ga0213829_1000287_pt1 | contig 54334 bp, 51 predicted proteins | sample MC6MC0896MG_FD_180665 | JGI IMG/M metagenome (GOLD analysis project Ga0213829, IMG submission 180665) | Enriched soil aggregate microbial communities from Iowa State University, Ames, United States - MC6-MC0896-MG | ecosystem: Environmental > Terrestrial > Soil > Unclassified | place: USA: Iowa... | reverse complement strand
GTTACTTGGCGCTTTTCCAAGTGACCCGCCGTAAGGGCGGAACCCTAAGCGGCCGTTACCGCAGAAACGGATATTCACACAATCCACAGCGATCATCTCGTGCCTGTTGAAAAGCCTGTAGCAGCCATAAACCGCGTCTGACAGACAAATCGGAAACATGCGCTCAAACATCGGCCATCTCCTGACTCTATAGCGGCAATTGCCGAAAACAGTGCACATCCGTACACTGCGCCACCTTTTGTCCCGGTGGGGCCTCCAAATGCTGTTTGTGTTTCGTATGTTCTTGATGGGACTGCATTTTATTCTGGCGGGTGTGCTTGGCGTACTGCTGGGACTGTGCCGCCCGTTCAATCCGGATAACAGCCGTTTGTGCGCGCGTCTGTATGCGTGGCCGGCGATGTGCATCCTGCGCTGGCGTGTGAAAGCCGAGGTCGGACCGCTGATGGACAAACCCGACAGCTGCGTCATCATCGCCAACCACCAGTCCAACTACGATCTGTTCGTGTTCGGCAATGTAGTACCGCGCCGCACCGTGTGCATCGGCAAAAAAAGCTTGAAGTGGGTGCCGTTGTTCGGCCAGTTGTTCTGGCTGGCAGGCAATGTGTTGATAGATCGCGGCAATGCGCAGAAAGCGCGGCAGTCGATGCTGACCACCACCCATACCCTGCAAAATGAAGACACTTCGATCTGGGTGTTTCCGGAAGGCACGCGTAATCTCGGTGAAGAGTTGCTGCCGTTCAAGAAAGGCGCATTCCAGATGGCGATTGCCGCGGGTGTGCCGATCGTGCCGGTGTGTGTCAGCACTTACGTCAAGCACATGCGCTTGAACCGCTGGCGCAGTGGGAAAATCCTGATCCGCTCGCTGCCGGCGATTCCTACGGCGGGATTGAGCCTGGAGGACATGCCGCTGCTGATCGAGCAGTGCCGCGAGCAGATGCGCGAGTGCATCGCCTCCATGGACCGGCAGCTGCAAGCCGCTTGAAAGAAACCCGCCTGGTGCGGGTTTTCTTTTGCCCGCGAGCTTTTGCCCACGAACTCTGCACACTTTGCTGACTCTCAAGCAGCAGACAAGGCTAAGCTGAACACTGCCTGCCACTGCCACCTGCAAACAAGAAGTGAACCTGAATCATGGGTAGAGTTGTTGCTGCTGCGGTTTACAGCGCCGGTAAGAAAGTCACCAATATCACCCTCGACGAAGGCGCGGCCTGGGCGGCAAAGCCGGGCCACTTTGTCTGGATCGGCCTTGAAGAGCCGAACGCCCAGGAGCTGTTCAATCTGCAGCGCCAGTTCAACCTGCATGAACTGGCCATCGAAGATGCGCTGGAAAAACACAGTCGACCGAAACTCGAGACCTTCGGCGACGCCCTGTTTATCGTCACCTATTCGCCGATCCGCCATGAAGGCAAACTGGAGTTCATCGAGACTCACATCTTTGCCGGCAATGGCTACATCATTACTGCACGCAATGGCCACTCCGCCTCCTACGCCTATGTCCGCCAGCGCTGCGAGGCGCGTCCGCTGTTGCTGGAGCACGGCGAAGACTTCGTGCTCTATGCCATCCTCGACTTCGTGATCGAAAACTATCAACCCATGGGCGAAGCGATCCATGCCGAGATCGACGAGCTGGAACGCAACGTCATGTGCGGTTCCCTGAATGAGCGCGACATTCAAAAACTCCACAGCCTGCGTCGTGACGTCCTGCGTCTGCGCCGTTACGCGGCACCGATGGTGGAAATCGGCGAGGAGCTGCAGAAACTGAGCTTCCCGTTCATCGACAAGAACATGCGCCCGTATTTTCGCGATGTGCAGATCCACGTGACACGGCAGATGGAAGACTTGACGACCCTGGCGGACATTGCCAGTCAGACGATCGAGGTCGGGGTGTTGCTGGAGGCTTCACGCCAGAGTGTGGTGCAGCGTAAGTTTGCCGCATGGGCCGCGATCCTGGCGTTTCCGACGGCGGTGGCGGGGATTTACGGGATGAACTTCCAGAATATGCCGGAGTTGACCTGGCACTACGGTTATTTCGCGGTGTTGGGGTTTATTGCGGTGGGGTGTGTGGGACTGTGGGCGAGTTTCAAGAAGTCCGGGTGGTTGTAGCCGACACCGAGGCGCCTGTGACATTCGCTGCGGTGCGGCGATCCGACAAGCCAGCGCCTACAGGGGTTTTGTGTTGATCACCGCCTCCTGTAGGAGCTGGCTTGCCAGCGAAGCTTTTAGCTTTTAGCTTTTAGCCGCGTCAGCATCCGGCTTATGCGCCACAAACCGCATCATCCACTCCGCAACCGTAGCGCCATGGTGCTCATGCTCCAGGCTCGCCATGCCTTTGCTGTACACCTGCTCGCCCAGGGCCTCCTGCCGAATATCCAGCAACGCCCGCGAATAATCGTGAATGAACTCCGGATGCCCCTGGAAGCACAGCACCTGATCGTTGATGTGATACGCGGCGAACGGGCAGAAATCGCTGGAGGCAATGACCGTGGCGTTTTCCGGCAGCGACGTCACCTGGTCCTGGTGACTGATCAACAACGTCAGTTCCTCCCGCACCGGGTTCATCCACGGCGCCTTGGCGGCGAGCTTGTAGCTATGGGTGCCGACGCCCCAGCCCTGGGTTGCGCGCTCGCTCTTGCCGCCCAGCAGCAGCGCCAGCAATTGATGGCCGAAGCAAACGCCCAGCAATTTGTCGCCGCGCTCGTAGCGCTTGAGCAGATAAGCCCTGAGGGTTTCTATCCATGGGTCGGTACCGAAAGAGTCGGCCTTGCTGCCGGTGACCAGGTAAGCGTCAAAGGTCAGCTCATCGCCGGGATATTCGCCTTGCATCACGTTGTAGACGGTGAACTCGGCCTCGATGGGTTGCTGCGAAAACAGACGCTGGAACATCTGCCCGTAACCCTGATACTGATCGACCAGTTCTGGACGCAGGATGTCGGTTTCCAGAATGCAGATGCGTAACGACATAAAAAATACCTGACACGTGATGGGAATAATGCACACCCAGAGCGTGCCTCGAAACAGGGTGGCGAGGCAAGTCCGGAATGCGTCATCGGTCCCTTAGAACACCTGCCCGTTGGCGGCTTTCTCCAGCAAAAGTGCGGGTGGCGCAAATCGCTCGCCATATTGCCCGGCCAGGTACTGCGCGCGCGCGACGAAATCCTTCACCCCGTACTGGTTGATGAACTGCAGTGCGCCCCCGGTCCAGGCCGCGAAGCCAATGCCAAAAATCGAGCCGACGTTGGCATCCGCCGTCGAGGTCAGCACGCCCTCTTCCAGGCAGCGCACGGTTTCGATGGCTTGCACGAACAACAGCCGGTCTCGCACGTCCTTCGGCGCAATGTTCCCGTCGGCTTTCTCGAATCGGGTTTTCAGCCCTGGCCACAGATGTTTCTGGCCATCGGCCGGATACTCATAGAAACCGCCACCAGCGGCCTTCCCCGGACGTTTGTATTCGTTGAGCAGCAAGTCAATCACGGCAAACGCCGGGTGTTCAGTCAGTGGTTTCCCTTCCGCTTGCAGGTCTTTAGCCGTTTGCTGGCGGATATGGCTCATGAGGCTGAGGGAAACTTCGTCGGAGATTGCCAGAGGCCCGGTGGGCATGCCGGCCTTGCGCGCTTCGGTCTCGATCATCGGCGCGCTCACGCCTTCGCCGAGCATGGCGATGCCTTCGTTGGTGAAGGTGCCGAACACCCGCGAAGTGAAAAAACCGCGACTGTCGTTGACCACAATCGGGGTTTTCCTGATTTGCAGGACGAAATCAAAACCACGGGCCAGGGTTTCGTCGCTGGTTTGAGCGCCTCTGATGATTTCCACCAGGGGCATTTTCTCCACGGGGCTGAAGAAATGCAGGCCGATGAACTTCGTCGGGTCTGGCACTGCAGTGGCGAGGCCACTGATGGGCAAGGTCGAGGTATTGGAGGCGATCACTGCCATCGGCCCGACAACTTTTTGCGCGGCCGAGGAGACCTTGGCTTTCAACTCCCGGTCTTCGAATACCGCCTCGATGATCAGGTCGCAGCCGGCCAGATCCGCATCGCTTTCGGTGGTGTGGATTCGCGCCAGAATCGCTTCGCGCTGCGCCTGGCTCAGTTGGCCGCGAGCAACTTTCTTGTCCAGCAGCATCGCCGAATGGGCCTTGCCCTTCTCTGCTGCCGCGAGGTTGATGTCCTTGAGCACCACGTCAATACCGGCCGATGCGCTGACGAAAGCGATGCCAGCGCCCATCATGCCGGCGCCGAGCACCCCGACTTTCTGCGTCGCATAGGGCGCAAAACCCTGGGGCCGCGAACCGCCGGCATTGATTTCGTTGAGTTGGAACCAGAAGGTGCCGATCAGATTCTTCGCAATCTGGCCGGTAGTCAGTTCGGTGAAATATCGGGTTTCGATCAGGTGCGCGGTGTCGAAATCCACCTGGGCGCCCTCAACTGCGGCGCAGAGAATTTTCTCCGGCGCGGGCATGCAGCCCTGGGTCTTGCTGCGCAGGATCGACGGCGCGATGGCGAGCATTTGCGCGACTTTCGGATTCGAAGGGGTGCCGCCGGGAATCTGATACCCCTTCACATCCCAGCGCTGGATCGCTGTCGGGTTGGCCAGGATCCAACCGCGCGCCTTGCTCAGCAACTCATCGCGATCTTGCGCCAACTCATCGATCAAACCCGCCTGCAAGGCCTGTTGCGGCCGGATTTTCCTGCCTTCAAGCAGGTACGGCAGGGCTTGCTCGAGGCCCAGCATCCGCACCATGCGCACCACTCCACCGCCGCCCGGCAGCAGCCCCAGGGTCACTTCGGGCAGGCCGAGTTGCACGGATGGATCGTCCAGCGCCACGCGATGATGGCAGGCCAGGCAGATTTCCCAGCCACCGCCCAGCGCCGCGCCATTGATCGCGGCGACCACCGGTTTGCCGAGGGTTTCCAAGGAGCGCAACTGTCCCTTTAGGTCCAGCACCATGCTGTAGAAAGCCTTGGCTTCGGGCTTGCCGACCTTGATCAACTCATTGAGATCGCCGCCGGCGAAGAAGGTTTTCTTGGCCGAGGTGATGATGACGCCGGCAATGGCGTCCTTGTCGGCAATCAGTCGGGCGACGCAGGCGGCCATGGCTTCGCGGTAGATCGCGTTCATGGTATTGGCGCTCTGGCCCGGTATGTCGATGGTCAGGACGACGATCTGATCCAGACCCTTTTCGTAACGAATGGCTTCGCTCATACGGTATTTCCTTGAAGTCGGGGCTCAGAGGCGTTCGATGATGGTGGCAATGCCCATGCCGCCGCCGACGCACAGGGTCGCGAGGCCGTAACGCAGGCGCCGGGTTTCCAGTTCATCGAGCAGCGTGCCGAGGATCGCGCACCCGGTGGCACCGAGCGGGTGGCCCATGGCGATAGAGCCGCCATTGACGTTGACCTTGTCCGGGTCGATGGCCATGTCCTTGATGAATTTGAGCACCACGGAGGCGAAGGCTTCGTTGACTTCGAACAGGTCAATGTCCTGGACCCGCAACCCGGCCTTGGCCAGCGCCTTGCGCGTAGCCGGCGCGGGACCGGTGAGCATGATGGTCGGATCGGTGCTGGTGACTGCCGCGGCGACTATCCGGGCCCGTGGTTGCAGGCCCAATGCCCGGCCCTTGGCTTCGGAACCGATCAGCATCAAGGCCGCGCCATCGACGATCCCGGAACTGTTGCCCGGGGTGTGCACGTGGTTGATTCGTTCCACGTGGCTGTAGACACGTAGCGCGGTAGCGTCGAAACCCATTTGCCCGATCATCTCGAAGCTCGGCTTGAGCTTGCCCAGACCTTCCAGGGTCGACTCGGCGCGGATGAACTCATCGTGATCGAGCAGGATGATGCCGTTCTGGTCCTGCACCGGCACCAGTGACTTGTTGAACGAACCGTCCGCGCGCGCCCGTGCGGCCTTCTGCTGGGAGTGCAGTGCGTAGGCATCGACGTCGTCCCGACTGAAACCTTCAAGGGTGGCGATCAAGTCGGCGCCCACGCCTTGAGGAGTGAAATGACTACGCAAATTGGTTTCCGGGTCCAACGCCCAGGCTCCGCCGTCGCTGCCCATCGGCACGCGCGACATCGATTCGACGCCGCCGACCACGACCAGGTCCTCGAAGCCGGAACGGACTTTCATCGCACCGAGGTTCACCGCTTCCAGCCCTGAGGCGCAGAAACGGTTGATCTGCACGCCTGCCACGCTGACATCCCAATCGGCCACTTGGGTTGCGGTTTTGGCGATGTCGGCGCCTTGATCGCCGACCGGCGTTACGCAACCGAGCACCACGTCATCGACCTGGCGGGTGTCGAGGGAAGTGCGCTGTTGCAACGCCGTGAGCAGCCCCGCCACCAGGTTCACCGGTTTGACGCTGTGCAACGCGCCATCGGCCTTGCCCTTGCCCCTGGGCGTGCGTATCGCGTCGAAAATAAAAGCTTGGGTCATGACGTTCTCGAACCTCATGGTGAGTAGGAGCTTAAGAACTTTGCTCTCTCACCTTATGCCGAGCCGCGACCGATTCAATGACCGCAACGCTCAGCCGCGTTGACCCTCACGCTCAGACGAACGGTAGTGACCTATGGGATTAACCGATTCAGGACATGAAGGTGTCTAGCAAAAGGCCGCCCAAGTAGCTGGCAATAGGCCTCATATCCTTTTAAGAAGAATTCAACTCAACCCCATACGAAATGGATCTAAAGGAACGGTGACGCGGGCTCTAATGTGAAGTTGTACGAAGTTGTCGTCGGGTTTTGCCGAGGCGCTCGTTCTACAGGAAGTGCAACGCCTTGCCGTCATGGAGCTATGCAGGCAGGCATCAGGAAATAACAAAAAAAAAGGCGGTCAGCCATGTTCAAACAATCGAAAGTTCGTCAAGCCGGGCTCATTCTTTTCGCCACTACGCTGTTGTTGATTTTGCCGAACCTGACCAAGGTGATCGGTTAGTCGGCCTTTGGTAAATACGGCGTCAGGTTATTTATATCGCCTCATTAAAAATGTGACTGGCTCGCTACCCGGGCCAGCGTGGGTGTGCCAACCTTTACGGCACTTACACGACATGGACGGCGATCACTTGAAAACGCTTACTCTATTCGGGGCCCTGCTGCTGAGCACGCCCGTCTTTGCCGCACAGCTGAACCTGGAGCTGGGCGCGAACAGTCGCACCTGGCAGACCGAGGAATTGCTCAAGCATCCTCAGGTACAGACCATTACCATCCCCAACGACGTTTCCTACAAGCGGGACATGAGCTATCGCGCTGTTCCCGTGGCGACATTGTTGACGGGTATCAAGCCTGAAGATCACCTGCAAGCCGTGGCGCTAGACGGATTTGCGGCAGAGTTGTCGGCGGCGCCGCTGCTCAATGCCAAGGGTGCACGGGCCTGGCTGGCAATTGAAGACCCGGCCAGACCCTGGCCGGCATTGTCCGAAGGCAAGCACAGTGCCGGACCGTTCTATCTGGTCTGGACCGATCCGCAAGCGGGCAATATCAGTCCCGAGCAATGGCCATTCGAAGTGGCGAGCATCAAGCGCATGGCGCCGGTGGCCCAGCGCTTCCCTGCCCTGCTGCCGGACCCTGCACTGGCGGCGGATGATCCGGTGAACAAGGGCTTTGCACTGTTTCAAAAGAACTGCCTGGCCTGTCATAGGCTCAATGGTGCCGGGGATGCGCAGTTCGGGCCGGATCTGAATATCCCGTTCAATCCGACCGAATACTTCGGGGCGGAATTCCTCACGCGCTACATTCGTGACCCGCAGAGTTTACGGCAGTGGCCGCAGGCGAAGATGCCCGGGTTTACGGCGGCGGTGTTGCCGGATGGGGACCTGGAGATGTTGGTGGGGTATTTGAAGCATATGGCGGGGCGCAAGGTTAAGCCCTGATATTGGCCCGTGTAGGAGCTGGCTTGTCGGATCGCCGCACCGCAGCGAAGGCGGCGTCACAGGCAACATTGATGTTGAATGTGACGGCCCTTCGCTGGCAAGCCAGCTCCTACAGGGGTATGCGGTGTTCCGGTTATTGTTGCTGCACGGAGATCACAGGCATTGGCATTGGCGTCGGCGAAACGAACACCTTCGCATGCATCTGCTCAGACCCACCGCCCCGGCGCATGCCGCGCACCGGGCAGGCATCCAGGTAATCCAGGCCCACCGCCAGTTTCAGGTGGCGCTCGGGACGCGCCAGCTCGTTGGTCACATCGAAGCTGTACCAGGCGTCATCGAGCCAGGCTTCGGCCCAGGCATGGCTGGCCAGGTGTTCGCAGTCCTCGCTGTACAGATAACCCGACACATAACGCGACGCAATCCCCAGGCTGCGGGCGCAGGCGAGGAATGCGTGGGTGTGGTCCTGGCACACGCCCGAACGCCCGGCGAAGGCCTGGGCGGCGCTGGTGTCCACTGCCGTGGAGCCCGGGGTGTAGGTCATGTGCTGGTTCAGGCCATGCATCAAATCGATCAGCGCGGTGCGATCCCGACGTTGCTTGCATTGCTTGCGGGCAAACTCGCGCAGGGCTTCGTCGGCTTCGGTCAGCCGGGTGAAACGCAGGAACGGTAGAGACGACTGACTCTCGTGCTCGGCTTCGCGCAACTCATCGATGTCCACCTGGCCGCGGGCACCTATGATGATGGCCTCGTGTGGCTCGTCCATGGTCAATACATGCAGGATGTTACCGAACGGGTCGAGTTGCGCGCGCACCGGGCGCGGCAGGTCGAGTTGCCAGCTGAGCACGTGCTGGCGTTCGCTGTCGTGGGGGGTCAGTCGCAGGTACTGGATGCTCGCCCGCACCTGATCTTCGTAGTGATAGGTGGTCTCGTGGCTTATGGAAAGTCTCATGCAGCCTCCAGGTAGGAACTGTGAATGGCGTTGCCCAACTGGCGCACCAGCGGGATGAACTCGGTCAGCCAGGTGTGCAGGCCTTCGTCGAGAATTTCGCTGATACCGGTGTAGCGCAGGCGCGCGTCCATTTCCGCCGCCAGGCGTTGCGCCGGCCGGCCGTTGGCCCCCGGCAGCTGGGCGAGGATCTGGTCGATCTCTTCGGTACAGGCCCGCAGCGAACGCGGGACGTCGGCACGCAGTAGCAACAGCTCGGCGACATGCCGGGCACCGGGCGCATCGCGGTAGATCTCGGTGTAGGCCTCGAACGAGGACAAAGCCCTCAACAGGGCACTCCACTGGTAATAGGCGTGGGCCGTGCCGTCACTGACCGCTTCGGCCTGGTCGCCGGCCATTTCGTAGCGGGCATCGAGCAGGCGCAAGGTGTTGTCAGCCCGTTCGATAAAGGTACCCAGACGAATGAAGCGGAACGCGTCGTTACGCATGATCGTGCCGTAGGACGCGCCGCGGAACAGGTGGGACCGCTCCTTGATCCACTCGCAGAAACGGCTCATGCCGTAGCGACTCAAGCCCTGGTTGGCGATCCCGCGAATTTCCAGCCAGGTCGCGTTGATGTTTTCCCACATGTCGGCGGTGATTCGCCCACGCACCGCATGGGCGCTGGCCCGCGCGGCACCGAGGCAACTGTAGATGCTCGCCGGGTTGGCGGCGTCCAGGGCGAAGAAATGCAGCAGCCGCTCGGCATGCAAATCACCATGGCGCTCCAGGTAATCGTCCAGGGTGCCGGTAATCAGCAACGGCATGGCGAGTTCGTGCAAACCGTCACCGCGACCATCCTGTGGCATCAGCGACAGCGAATAACTGATGTCGAGCATCCGTGCGAGGTTTTCCGCCCGCTCCAGGTAACGCGACATCCAATACAAATCCGAGGCAGTTCTACTTAACATGGCAGGCTTCCTTCAATCCTCGACCACCCAGGTATCCTTGGTGCCGCCGCCCTGGGAGGAGTTCACCACCAGGGAGCCTTCACGCAGGGCGACACGGGTCAAACCGCCGGGCACAACCCGGGTTTCGCGGCCAGACAATACAAACGGACGCAGGTCGATATGGCGTGGGGCGATGCCGTTTTCGACAAAGGTCGGACAGGTCGATAAAGACAAGGTCGGTTGGGCGATGTACGCGTGGGGCTTGGCTTTGATCCGCTCACGGAAAGATTCGATTTCCGCCGCCGTCGCCGCCGGCCCCACCAGCATTCCGTAGCCGCCTGAACCCTGGGTTTCCTTGACCACCAACTCTGGAAGATTGGCCAGCACGTGGGACAGTTCCGAGGGATTACGACACTGCCATGTCGGCACGTTCTTCAAAATCGGCTCTTCATCCAGATAGAAACGAATCATGTCCGTGACGAAGGGGTACACAGACTTGTCATCCGCCACCCCGGTGCCAATGGCATTTGCCAGCACCACGTTGCCGGATCGGTAGGACGACAATAACCCCGGGACGCCGAGCATCGAGTCCGGATTGAACGCCAGCGGGTCGAGGAAGGCATCGTCGAGGCGCCGGTAGATAACGTCGACGGCTTTGGGCCCGTCCGTGGTGCGCATGAACACCTTGTCGTCACGCACGAACAGGTCCGCGCCCTCTACCAGTTCAACACCCATTTCCCGGGCCAGAAACGCATGCTCGAAAAACGCGCTGTTGAAGCGTCCCGGGGTCAGCACCACCACGCTGGGGTTATCGATCGGGCTGGAGCTTTTCAGGGTGTCGAGCAACAGATTCGGATAGTGATCGATCGGTGCAATGCGCTGGGCCGCGAACAGTTCGGGGAACAGGCGCATCATCATCTTGCGGTCTTCGAGCATGTAGCTCACGCCGCTCGGTGTACGAAGATTGTCTTCGAGCACGTAGTACGTGCCGTCGCCATCGCGCACCAGGTCGACACCGGAAATGTGCGAATAGATGTCCCGGTGCAGATCCAGCCCTTGCATCGCCAGCTGGTATTGCTCGTTGGCCAGCACTTGCTCGGCCGGGATGATGCCGGCCTTGATGATGCGTTGTTCGTGATAGAGGTCGGCGAGGAACATGTTCAACGCCTTGACCCGCTGGATACAGCCGCGTTCGACCACCCGCCATTCACTGGCGGGGATGCTGCGCGGAATGGTGTCGAAGGGAATCAGGCGCTCTGTCCCTTGCTCGTCACCGTAGAGCGTGAAGGTAATCCCGGCGCGATGAAACAGCAGATCGGCCTCGCGTCGCCGTTGGGCCAGAAGCTCATCAGGCGTTTCAGCCAGCCAACGGGCAAACTCCCGGTAATGCGGGCGGACCTGGCCGCCGGCATCGTACATTTCATCAAAATAGGTGCGGATCATGCCGTACTCCTTGTCACCCGGACTTACAGGCCTTCGCAAGGCCCGTGCCATCGGCATAAACGCTTTGATATCAATCAGTTGGATAATGACGCCGCCACCACCGCACCAATCCTGTGCGGTAAATGCCCCAAGCTGATCGCCCCCGCTTCATTGCGAAGCAATGTGTTCGCCTATCAGCAGCATAGTCTGTAGGAGCCGGCTTGCCGGCGAAGGGGCCATTAAGTCATGCGTTGCTCAGGAACGCCTTCGCTGCGGTGCGGCGATCCGACAAGCCAGCTCCTGCAGGTCCGTGTTCGGTTTTAAGATCTGCGAAACGAAAACGGCCAACCCGAAGGTCAGCCGTTAGTGGATGTTGTCGCTGTTCATAGTGTTATGCGAGTCGCCCTCGTACCTCCTGCTTGACGCCCCAGCCTTCGATGATCCCGCCCAGAGGCTCGACCACGGCCTCGAAGTCCTGCTCGAAGTCGCCGATACCGTCGTAGGTGGCGTACATCACTTTACTCAGTTCCAGATACCACGCGCCGTCATCGCGCACGCTGATCTGGGCATTCAAGGATTCACCACAATAATGCCCTGCCGCCCTGCGTGCCCGCTCCTCGTCCGGGAAAATGGCGTAGAACTCGATGGGATGGAATCGTGAAAAGTCAAAACCGCCTTCTTTCATGCGGCGCAGCACGCTGCTGCTGATGTCTTCTTGATAGGCTGTGCTCATGAAACGTCCCCCTCAACTTGATGGATAGACTTTCCGTATTCCCGGCACCCGCAACCGATTGGTGCGAGTGATGCGACAAGATATTGCCGGTGGGAAGCAAGCATGTAGCTGACAAGACCAGACCTTAGCGATCCGTTCGCTGATCTCGCTTGCAGAGTAGCCCCAAGAGAAGGGCGCTGCCAAGGCCTGGTTGTTTCACGGATGTGCCAAGAGGTGTTTCAGACGGGAGTAATGCCGAGGATTTGTATGCTGTTCTGGGCCTTGAGACTTTTGACGCTTGCATCAGCGGTTCGCCCTTCCAGATCATTCAGATCCAGTTCGGCAGCAACAGGAAGGAGACGGGCCTTGATCAGTTTGGCGGCCTGCTCGTTGTCCGGGCATTCGTCGCACTCGAAGACTTCGTCGACTGTTTCACCGTGATCATCCACGAAAGTGATTTTCCACTTTTGCATCAGTGCCTCCTCGAACAAACCCGCAAATGGGCTTACATGTATCTGGACTTTTGGCCTGCGTGTTCGTTCAACAGGTTTACAGCGAGCCAGATGAAAAAACCCGGATCCTGTGGGAGCGTGGCTTGCCCGCGATGGGTCACTGCGGCGTATCAGACAGACCGCTGCGTATGCATCGCGGGCAAGCCACGCTCCCACAGGGTTTGATGTCGGTTGTGGGGACCGCTCAGACCCGCACATTGCCCCGAGGCCCGGCGATGGCCCAGATGATCAGCCCCAGGACCGGCAGCAGCAGGATCAACAGCACCCAGACGATTTTCATCCCGGTGTCGGTGCCACTTTTCAGCACGTTGATGATTGCCCAGATGTCCAGGACAAGGATGATCAGGCCAACCAGACCATTGAACGTGGAACCCATGGTGTCGCTCCCGAAGAGTGGTGTGCACCTTTAGGATAGCTCGCCCGCGCGAGGGTTCCGTTTTATTCGGCCCAGGGTGGCGTCAGACGTGGATCGCCACTTTCAGGGCTTCCAGCGAAGGCGCGGCAGCGATGCCGACTTCAGCACACAACTCGAGCACCCGGGGCACGTCATTGCCGTAGACCAGTACCACTTGCAACTCGTCATCGAGCAACTGGCTGAAATTCATCAGCACGTAGCCACCGTTTTCCTTGTTCATGCTGCTCATCTGCACCTGAATGCGATTGAGTGCGGTCAGGGCTTCGGTCTTGGCCAGCTGTTTGGGTTTGATATTGAAATCGACGCCAGGGCCGAACGAAGCAACGATCAGGGCAAACAGATCCATATAGGTGTCGGCCTGGAACAGCACGGTCTCCGGCAGGCTGCCGACGACCACCCACTCGCCCAGCGGTATCGGGAAGGTGTCGTCATAGTTGATGTCCGGATTGGCCGTCAGGAAAGCCTCGGGATCGGCGTAGGCCTGGGCCGCCTCGTCAGCGATCTTCAGGATTTCATCCTCGCTCATGCACCCGGAGCTGATTTTGCTGATGAGTTCGACGAGTGCGGCTTTCATGGGGCGGAATCCTGTAGCGAGGGAATTTTGAAGGCGCGAAGAATAGCGCATTCCGCCCCGCCGTGGCTGCACGGGAGCATTGCCGGGAATGTTGACGCATATCAAGGACCGGCAGACTCAGTAGCGGCACAATGCTGGCACCTTGCCGAAACTGTTTCCGCTATCAGAGAAGACCTCCATGGGTGCCTGGCTTAGCAATATCTCATTGAAGTATAAATTCTGGGCGGTCAATGCCGTCGCTTTCGTCACGACCCTGTTGTTGGTGTTGTACGCCGTACAGCTTGAACAACAGTCGCGCAGCCATGATGCCCGGGCGTCGGCCCAGGCCCAGGCACGATTGCTTGCAGCCTGGCCTGCCGGGCAACCGTTACCGCGAGCCGAAAACCTGCTGACCTTCAATTCCGGGCAGGCGCCGCTGCTCAATGGCCAACCACTTCTGCAACTGGCCGATGGCAACGGCTGGATCGTGATCAATTCCATACCCCTGTTGGGCGACAACCCGTTGCTCGGTGCCGAGGTGTTCAGCCGTGCCGACGGTCAACGGGTCGCGGCCATTGCCTATGGGCCGAGCCTGACCCAGGTGTTCGGCGAACGTTTTGCCCACTATGCAGTGGCGGTGTTCGTCCTGATGCTGGCGATGCTCGGGGCCTCGCAATTGTTGATCCGCTTCCTGCTCAGTCAACTCAACACCTTGAAGGACGTGATGCTCCACGTGGAGAAAACCGGCGATCTGTCAGCCCGTGTTCCGCTGGCCTGTAAAGACGAAGTCGGGCAGATGGCCAACGCGTTCAACGCGATGCAGGCAGGTTACCAGCGGGTAGTCGGTACCGTGGCCAGTACCGCCCGGCAACTCGACGTCGGTGCAGCGCGACTGGCGTCGAGCATGAACGAAGTGCGCCTGGGGATGCTTGGCCAGCAAAGCGAAACCGATCAGGCCGCCACCGCGATCAACGAAATGACCGCCACCGTCTATCACATCGCCCAGCATGCCGGCGCGACCCGGGATCTTTCGCAAACCGCCGATACCCTGGCCGGCAGCGGCCAGGCAGTGGTCAGCCGGGTGCAACAGTCGATCAGCGGGTTGTCCACCGGGGTGCAGCAGACGGCCGAGATGATTCAGCGCCTGGCCGAGGACAGTCAGAAGATCAACGGCGTGGTCGGGGTGATTCACAGCATCGCCGAGCAAACCAATCTGCTGGCGTTGAACGCCGCGATCGAAGCGGCCCGGGCCGGTGAAATGGGGCGCGGCTTTGCGGTGGTCGCCGATGAAGTGCGCAACCTGGCCAAGCGCGTGCAGACCTCCACCGACGAGATCACGCTCATGGTGACCGCGTTGCAGGCCGGAACGCGGGACGCGGTGGATTTCATGCAGGAAAGCTCGTTCAAGGCCGATGATTGCGTGCGCCAGGCGCAAGAGGCCGGCGCAGCCTTGGCCGAAATCACCAGCGCGGTGGCCCAGATGCGCGAAAGCAACACGCAGATCGCGGTGGCGGCCGAGCAGCAGAGTCAGGTGGCGGAGGAGATGAATCGGGCGGTGGTGAGCATTCGCGATGTGACCGAGAACACGGTGCATCAGACGGTGGGTTCGGCGACTACCAGCAATGAACTGGCGGCATTGGCGGGGGAATTGAACAGGGCTATCGGGCAGCTCAAGCTGTGAGGGCCCTTCGCGGGCAAGCCCGCCCGGTCAACATCAATATTGATCATGATCCCTATCACTTCGATAGCCACCTTTGATTCGCTCCCCGCAGGCGCCAGGCCTATTCTTCAATCATGAGTTGAACACGGATCGAGGATCGGCATCATGGGCAAACGTCACCCCAACCTTCCCGCCTGGCAATGGCGAGCGTACCCGAACAATCATCAGCACCCGACCAATCTCGTGCTGCACCTGATAGCGGTGCCGTTGTTCATCGTGGGTGTGCTGCTGATGATTTGCGGGGTGTTCAGCCTGAACCTGGGCAATTTCGCCATCGGCATCATCGGCCTGTTGGCCGCCCTGGGCCTGCAACGCCATGGTCACAGCCTGGAGGCGCAAGCCTCCGAGCCGTTCAGTGATCGCAAGGATGCGGTATCGCGCTTGCTGGTCGAGCAGTTCCTGACCTTCCCCCGGTTTTTCCTGAGCGGCGGCTGGTGGCGCGCCTGGCGCGAGCGCCACCGTCGTCACTGATTCAGGCAAAAATCGTCACGGTCTGTCGGCTTATGGCGATCAACTGCCCGTCTGCATTCCACAGTTTCGCGGCGGCATGACCGTAGCCGTCGGCGGCGTGTTCGATTTCAACCAGGTATTTGCACCAGTCCAGCGTGCTCAGTTCACGCAATGGCTGAACGAATTCGATGGTCCAGGTCAGCGTACTGCCCATCGCCGGCTTGCTCAGGTGCGGTAACAGCGCCGGCGGCCAGGCGTCGACCAGTGCCAGAATATGCGACTCACTGACCGCCTCTTCCTTCACATCCCCACGCAAACGCACCCAACCGCCCATCTCGCGGGATTTGTTACCGGTGAACGGCAGCCCGCCGACACTCCAGCGCATCGCCAGATGACGCATGAACTCCGGGGTCACGCCTTTGATGTAGGGCAGCTCCTGGCAGTCGTCCCAGTGTTTCATCTCCGGCGCCGGGTCGGCGGACACAGCCACCTCGGATGGACGCGACGCACCGAAACTGCCCTGGATCAAGGTCACCACCTGGCCCTTCTGCATCGCCCGGCCCAGCACCTGGCTGACCGCCTTGCCTTCACGCAACACATCGACTTCAAAGCTGACCGGCACTTCGGGCTCGACCGGCCCGACAAAGGTGATCGCCAGCGAACGCACCGGGCGATCCGCCGGCACCTGTGCGCGCATGGCTTCGTATTGCAAAGCGGCCACCAGGCCACCAAAACTGGCCCGGCCTTGAGCCCATTCGGCCGGGATAGACAGCTCGCGCGGCTGGCTGCGGACGGTGTCGAGCAGATCGGAGAAGCGCATGAAAACCTCAAAGGCAGGAAAAGGATGCAGGGATCTTAACCAGCCGGCGAGGACGGCACAGGGCTTATTCCGGCCAAATTGACGGACAGATAAGCCGCGTTCGGTTTGAAAACAGATTCCATGCCCGACACAAAACTAATGTAGGAGCTGGCTTGTCGGATCGCCGCACCGCAGCGAAAGCGGTGTCACAGGCAACAATAATGTTGAATTTGACGGCCTCTTCGCTGGCAAGCCAGCTCCTACAGGAGTTTATGTATGCCCATTTATTGTGGTTCGCCCCGAGGTTTTCAGGATTTGAAACAGGCAGCGCTGAGTTTGTCGAGGACACGGTCGGCACGTTCTTCGGCCTTGGCCAGATCGGTTTTCCAACCGGCTACACAAGGCTGCAAATCCGCTTCCTCTTCGGCCCTGGCCAGCCATTGCCAGCAATCGTGCCAGTCGCCCAGGGCACCCTGGGCGGCCTTCAACCGGGGCATCGCCGCCTTCGGTAAACGGTCCAGCTCGGGGTAGGCTTCGATGCCATAGCGCACGCGCTTGATCAACAGGCGCAGACGATGGCGATCATGGGCCGGGTCATGCAGCGCCTTATCCAGTTTTTTCCATTGCTTGGTCAGGCGCTTTTCAATGTGTGCGCGCAGCCCCCTGAGCAAGCCTTGTCGCTGGGAAGCGCGCAAAAACCGCGGAAACGCGTCAAGGATCATCAGCAACTGCGCAAGCGTAGGGCCGGCGGCCACCACCGGATAAACCTCAGCCATCTGTGCCATGCGCCGGTGCGCGGCCTCGGGTTGACCGTGCTCGAGCAAATACGCCGCCAATACTTCGCGATCGCGCAATGGCGTGGACAGATCACCCACCGCGGATGCCGCCGCTTCCAGCTGTTCGACGCCCGGCAAGCCGCGCAATGGCCGCAGCAAACTGCGCAAACGGCGGACCGTGGTGCGCAGGTCATGCAACGCTTCAGGGTCGGTGCGGGCACTCAGGCGCGCCTGGCAGGCCAGCAAACGAACTTCCAGGCCCAGGACTCGAGCCACCAACCGATCAACCAAGGCAGACATCATTTAGCTCCCTGAATCGAATTTCCCCAGAGGCTCATCATGCCTCAACGGCCGGCGCGAGACTCACGAATATAGAAACGCGCCTTCTCGGCCTTCTTGGAGCAGCCTTCGAAGGCTTCGAATTGTTGCTGGGTCTTGGCGCCGGTCAACAGCGACAGCGCCTTGGAGTAACTGACGGTCCCGGCAAACCCTTCAGCCTTGGCCAGGTCCAGCTCGTGCCACGCGGCATCGATCCCGCTGGCGCAACTGTCGCGATAGGCGGTTTTACCGGCGCATCCGGCGAGTGCCAGGGCAATCAGGGGCACACAGATCCAGGCTTTCATCACTCACACCTCAAAGATAGGTAAACAGTCGTGCATGTAAGACGGTATGTCACGACAAAAGTGCCTTGACCCCGTCACGGAAACGACAGCGCCGGGAAGAATACCCGCCTGCCGCCATGGAGTGTCGAAAAAACGACGCGAATGCCCCACCGGGCGACCTTGGCGATTGAAGCGCGGCCCTCGATGGGTGCATTGTTGAACCTTGTCAGACGAGGGCGGTTCATGAAAAAGCGTGTCGCACTGGTGCTGGGCTCGGGAGGAGCCCGGGGCTATGCCCATATCGGGGTCATTGAAGAGATCGAGCGGCGTGGCTACGACATCGCCTGTATCGCCGGTTGCTCGATGGGTGCAGTGGTCGGCGGGATCTACGCCGCCGGCAAACTCGAGGATTATCGCAACTGGATCGAGAGCCTCGATTACCTGGATGTGTTGCGCCTGGTCGACGTCAGTTTTCGGCTGGGTGCGATTCGCGGAGAGAAAGTCTTCGGGCAAATCCGCAAGATCGTCGGCGAGATCAATATCGAAGACTTGCGCATTCCCTACACCGCAGTGGCCACCGATCTGACCAACCAGCAGGAAATCTGGTTCCAGGAAGGTTGCCTGCACCAGGCCATGCGCGCTTCGGCGGCGATTCCCAGCCTGTTCACCCCGGTGATGCAAGGTAATCGCATGCTGGTGGACGGCGGCATCCTCAACCCATTGCCAATCGTGCCGGTGGTGTCGAGTCATTGCGACCTGATCATTGCGGTCAACCTCAACTCCACGAACCAGCGCCACTATCAACTGCCGGTGATCCAGCGCCCGGCCGCGTTCAAGACCCGTTTCGACAGCCTGATCAACTCGCTCGGATCGAAACTGCCCTTTCGCCGCAAACAGGCCGAACAATTGCTGTTGCTGGAAAAGGAAGCGTTGCTGGCCGAAGGGGCTGATATCAATCCCTGGATCGAATCCGCCGAACCCGAAGCCCAGCAACCGGCCGCCGCGCCTGAACGCGACGGCGCGCCGAAGTCCGCCACCGGTTCGTTCATCATCGACAACGTGGGCCCGGCCTCGTTGCTGGACTTGATCAACCAGAGTTTCGAGGTGATGCAGACCTCGTTGGCGCAGTACAAGATTGCCGGTTATCCGCCGGATATCCTGATCAACGTACCGAAGCGGGTGTGCCGGTTTTTCGAGTTCTACAAGGCGCCGGAGCTGATCGCGCTGGGTCGGGAGATTGCGCGGGATACGCTGGACCGGTATGAGAATGAGCAGAAGCGTGATTCCTGAAATTCTCGGTTGACTGTAAAGGCCCCATCGCGAGCAAGCTCGCTCCCACAGGGGATCTTCAGCATCCACAGATCCAATGTGGGAGCGAGCTTGCTCGCGATGGGGCCGGATCTTTCAACGCTAAAACTAAAGGCTCTCCTCACTCAAAAGCCGATACCCCACCCCCGCCTCGGTCACGATAAACCGCGGCCGGGTCGGATCATCCGCCAGTTTCTGCCGCAGATGCCCCACCACAATCCGCAAATAGTGACTGTCTTCGGCATGGGTCGGCCCCCAGATATCCTTGAGCAACTGCTGCTGGGTAATGACCCGCCCCGGGTGCCCGGCCAATTGCGCCAGCACTGCGTACTCCTTGCGGGTCAACGCCACTTCGACGCCATCGAGCAGCACCCGGCGATACGCCAGGTCCACGGTCAGCGGGCCGAACGTCAGTGCCGCCTGCCGGGCTTCACCGGTCGGGGCCTGACGTAACAAGGCGCGTACCCGCGCCAGGAATTCCTGGATACCGAACGGCTTGGTCACATAGTCGTTGGCACCGCCATCGAGGGCCTCGACTTTCTGACCTTCGCCGGCACGCACCGACAGCACCAGCACCGGCACCGTCGACCATTCACGAAACTCGCGCAGCACGTCCTGACCGTCCATGTCCGGCAAACCGAGGTCGAGCACCAACAGGTCCGGTTTGTTTAATGCAGCCAGCGCCAGGCCTTCGGTGCCGGTACCGGCTTCCAGCACTTTGTAGCCCTGGGAAGCGAGACTGATGCGCAGGAACTTGCGGATCTGCGGTTCGTCGTCGATGACCAAAATGGTCGCGGTCTGGCTCATGGTTTCCGATCGCGGCAAGGTGAGAGGCAAAGGGTATCAGGATTCACTTTCAAAGCCTGGCTGTTCCTGAACCGGCAAGTGAAGGGTGATACAGGTGCCGCGTCCTTCGATGCCGTCGGCGACACTGATTCGCCCGCCATGGGCACCGACCATGCCCTGACAGATGGCCAGCCCCAGCCCTGTGCCTTGTCCTCCCCGATCGCCCCGCGCAGCGGTGTAGAACATGTCGAAAATTTTCGCCCGCTCCTCTTCCGGAATCCCGGGTCCTTCATCACTCACCGCAAAAAACAGTTCGCTGTCGTCGGCGCCGACCCGCAATTGCAGACGCCCGTGAACCGGTGAAAAGCGTGCAGCGTTCTCCAGTACGTTGACCAGCGCCTGTTCGATCAGCGCGGCGTGGACAAACAGCAGCGGTAACTGCCCGGGCACTTCGGTGCTGACCTGCAACGGCGCCAGCACCGCACGCAGGCGATTGAGCGCGCTGCCAACGATGTCGGCCGGCGATACCCAGTCCCGCGCCAGCTTCAGGGCGCCGTGCCCAAGGCGCGTCATGTCCAGCAGGTTCTGGATGTAGCGATCGAGGCGTTCGGCTTCATCGCGCGTGCCTTCGAGCAACTCCCGGCGATCCTCCAGCGGAATGGCTTCACCGAGGGCCAACAGGCTGTCGATGCTGCCGCGCATGGAGGTCAGCGGCGTGCGCAAATCGTGGGACACCGACGCCAGCAAGGCACTGCGCAGTTGTTCGGTTTCGCCGTGCAGCCGCGCCGCTTCCAGATCCTCGGCCAATTGCGCACGGGCCAGCGCCTGGGCCAGCGGCTGGCTCAACGCGGTCAACAAGCGCCGACGCTGGCCGCTCAAGGCCTGACCTTCCTTGGCGCTCACCCCGAGCAGCGCCAGCGGTCCATCCTCCACCGACAGCGGCCACCACCACCAACGGCCGAACGGTAAGGTGCCGGTGCCGGCACCCGCTGGCTGATCGTGTTGCCAGGCCCAGTCGGCAGCGGCACGTTCGGCTTCGGAAAACTCAAGCGGGCCACCGGTTTCGACTGTCCAGCCACTGTCCCCGTCGCGATCGAGCAGGCACACTTTCAGATCGGTCCGGCCGTTGAGGTGCTGGGCCGCCGCGCTGACCACGGCCTGGCGATCGGTGGCGGCAGTCAGTTTGCGCGACAGGTCGAGCAGTTCGGTGGTCTCTTCCTGGGTGTCGCGCAACGCCTGCAATTGCCGGCGCTGCCGGGCCGCCAGGTTGCCGGTGAGTGCTGCCATCAGCAGGAAGAACAGCAAGGTCAGGACGTCTTCTTCGCGCTGGATGCTCAGTGAGAAATTAGGCGGGATGAACAGAAAGTCATAGGTCAGAAACGACAGCGCCGCACAGGCCAGCGCCGGACCGAGGCTGCTGCGCACCGCCACCAGCAAGACGGCAGCGAGGAACACCAGCGAGATATTCGGCAGCGGCAGAACACTCGCCACGGCCCAGGCCAGCGCACTGGCCAACACGGTTGCCACGACCGCCAGGGCGTAGTCAAACCAGACCAGCGACTGCGCCGAACGCTGGCGCGGTTGAGACCCCTGGTGATCGCTGTCGAGGACGTTGATTTCCAGGCCGCGGGCATTGCGCAACAGGCGTGACGCCAGACCGCCGCCGAACAGGCGCCGACGCCAACGCGGCCGCGACTGGCCCACCAGCACCAGGCTGGCACGCCGTTCGGCGGCGTGCTGGATCAGGGTTTTCGCCACCTCGCCGGCGCGCAGCAACACCACCTCACCACCGAGGCGTTCGGCCAGTTGCTGGGCGCTTTGCAGGCGCAGGCGCGATTGCTCGTCACGCACGCTGCCGTTGTCCACATGCACCAGACTCCATGGCAGATGCCGACGCTGGGCGACGCGGCTGGCATGACGCACCAGGCGTTCGGCCTGGGCATCGCCATCGACGCCGACCAGCAAGCGACCGCGCACCGCCGGTGCAGCCTGGCCGAGTTGGCGATAGCCCTGGGCCAGATCATTATCGACCTGGGCGGCAGCGGTCTGCATTGCCAGTTCGCGCAGGGCGGTGAGGTTGGTCTGGGTGAAAAACGCATCGATGGCCGCCCGCGCCTGCTCCGGCACGTAGACCTTGCCCTCGCGCAGGCGCTCGAGCAGCTCACGCGGTGGCAGATCGACCAGCAGCAATTCGTCGGCCTCTTGCAGCACCCAGTCCGGCAGGGTTTCTCGGACCTGCACGCCAGTGATGCCGCGCACCTGGTCGTTGAGGCTTTCCAGGTGCTGGACGTTGACCGTGGTGAACACGTCGATGCCGGCGGCGAGCAGCTCCTGGATATCTTGCCAGCGTTTGGCGTGGCGACTGCCGGGGGCGTTGCTGTGGGCCAGCTCGTCCACCAGCACCAATGTCGGCCGGGCCGCGAGCAAACCGTCGAGGTCCATTTCTTCGAGCATCACCCCACGGTACTCCGAACGCACCAGCGGCTGCTGCGGCAAGCTGCCGAGCAGCGCCTCGGTTTCGGTGCGGCCGTGGGTTTCGACCACCCCGGCGATGACTTTGACACCCTGACGCAGTTGGGTATGGGCCGCTTGCAGCATGGCGTAGGTCTTGCCGACACCGGGCGCGGCGCCAAGGAAAACCTTGAGCCGGCCACGGCCCTCCCGGGGCAGGTCTGCTAACAGCGCGTCGGCGCGGCCGGAGTTGCTCATGCTTGAAGTTCTCTCTCATTCTGATGTTGTGGTGATTGTATTGCCGCCTTCGCGAGCAAGCTCGCTCCCACAATGGATCTGTGAACGCTGAAGACCCAATGTGGGAGCGGGCTTGCTCGCGAATGGCCGCACCGCCGATCTACAGGTTCTCAAGCGCCCTGTTCAGCGCCAACACATTCACCACCGGCGGCCCCACCAACGGCCGCTCGATGTGCGCATCCAGCAGCTGCTGCAGTGCAGACACCGGCAAATGGCGCGCCGCCGCCACTCGCGCCAGTTGATAGGCAATCGCGGCCGGAGGCAAGTGCGGATCAAGGCCGCTGCCCGAGGTGGTCAGCAGCGCCAACGGCACCGCCCCCTGGCCGGGCACGAGCAGTTTACCGGCCTCGTCTATTACCCGCGTGGCCAGGGCCGGGTTGCTCGGCGAGAGGTTGCTGGCGCTGCTCGACACAGTGGCAAATGCACCGGCCGACGGCCGAGGATGAAACCAGGCGTCACCGGAGAAATCCTGGGCGATCAAGGCCGAACCACGGACCTTGCCGTCGGTGTCGCGCACCAGGCTGCCATTGGCCTGATCCGGGAAGGCGACCTGGGCGACACCGGTGACCACCAAGGGGTAGGCGACGCCGGTGATCAGGGTCATCAGGAGCAAAAGACTCAAGGCCGGACGTATCAGAGTGGACATTTCAAATTCCTCGAATTCGGTAACAAATACAGCGTTCAATCAGTTGGACCGTGTCGACTTCTTCGCGAGCAAGCCCGCTCCCACAGGGCAATGCATTTCAAATGTGGGAGCGGGCTTGCTCGCGAAGGCCGTGCGAGTGGCACACCGCGCCAGGGTCAAACCAGATGCAACCCCGTCAACAACATATCGATCGCCTTGATCCCCACGAACGGCACCACAATCCCGCCCAGCCCGTAGATCAGCAGATTGCGGCGCAGCAACGCCGCCGCACTCGCCGCCTGCACCCGCACCCCGCGCAAGGCCAACGGGATCAGTACCACGATGATCAAGGCGTTGAACACGATCGCCGAGAGGATCGCGCTCTGCGGACTGCTCAGGTGCATGACGTTGAGCACGCCGAGTTGCGGGTAGATCGAGGCGAACAGCGCCGGCAGGATCGCGAAATACTTGGCCACGTCGTTGGCGATGGAAAAAGTCGTCAAGGCGCCGCGGGTCACCAGTAATTCCTTGCCGATCTGCACCACGTCCAGCAGCTTGGTCGGGTCGCTGTCGAGGTCGACCATGTTGGCCGCCTCGCGCGCCGCTTGCGTGCCGTCGTTCATCGCCATGCCGACATCCGCCTGGGCCAGGGCCGGGGCATCGTTGGCGCCGTCACCGCACATGGCGACCAGGCGACCGTCGTTCTGTTCATGGCGAATGCGTGCCAGTTTTTTCTCCGGCGTGGCTTCGGCCAAGACGTCATCCACCCCCGCCTCGGCCGCAATCGCCGCCGCCGTCAGCGGGTTGTCGCCGGTGACCATGACGGTGCGGATCCCCAATTTGCGCAACTCGGCGAAACGTTCGCGGATGCCTGGCTTGACCACGTCCTTGAGGTGAATCGCACCGAGCAGTTTGCCGTCGACGCAGACCAGTAACGGTGTACCCCCGCTCTGGGCGATCTTGTCGATTTCCCTGGACAGGGCCGGCGCCAGATCGGCGCGTTTCAGGTCGACGAAGGCCAGCAGCGAATCCACCGCGCCCTTGCGATAGACACGACCCTGGTAGTCGACACCGGACAGGCGAGTCTCGGCGCTGAAAGGCACGGCAGTCAGCAGTTCGGGGGCCGGCTCAGGTTGCGGCTGCGTTCCGCGCAGGTATTCGACAATGGACTTACCTTCAGCCGTATCATCGGCCAGCGAAGCGAATAACGCGCCTTCAGCCAACTCCTTGGCGACCACACCCGGTGCGGCAACAACCGCCGTGCAACGACGGTTACCGAAGGTGATGGTGCCAGTCTTGTCCAGCAGCAGAACGTGCACGTCCCCCGCCGCTTCCACGGCACGGCCGGATTTGGCGATGACGTTCAGGCGCACCAGACGATCCATCCCGGCAATGCCGATGGCGGACAGCAAACCGCCGATGGTGGTCGGGATCAACGTGACCAATAACGCCACCAGGAACACCAGCGGCAGGCTGCCATTGGCAAAGTGAGCGAACGGTTGCAAGGTGACGACCACCAGCAGGAAGATCAGCGTCAGACCGATCAGCAGAATGTCGAGCGCCACTTCGTTGGTGGTCTTCTGGCGTTTGGCGCCTTCGACCAGAGCGATCATGCGATCGAGTGTCGACTCACCAGGGTCGGTGGTAATGCGCACCAACAGCCAGTCGGAGACCAGCCGGGTGTTGCCGGTGACCGCCGAACGGTCGCCGCCGGACTCGCGAATCACCGGCGCGGATTCACCGGTGATCGCCGCCTCGTTGACCGCTGCGATACCTTCAATCACCTCGCCGTCACCAGGGATCATTTCCCCCGCTTCAACGCGAACCACATCGCCCTTGCGCAGGCTGGTGGCCGGCACGACTTGAAAGGCGCCGTTGCTGGTTTTACGGCGAGCGCTCATGCCTTCGCTGCCGGCCTTGAGGCTGTCGGCACGGGCCCTGCCGCGACCTTCGGCCAACGCTTCGGCGAAGTTGGCGAACAGCACGGTGAACCACAGCCACAAGGCGATTTGCGCCGCGACAAAGGTCGATACCGCTGCGTCGGGAATGAAGCACAGCACGGTGGTCAGCACCGCGGTCAGTTCGACCACCAACATCACTGGTGCGCGCTGCAATTGCCGTGGGTCGAGCTTGACGAAGGCTTGTACCAGCGCCGGACGCCAGAGCGCCGACAGTGCGGTTTTCGATGCTCCGGCCGACCTGGTCGGCGACGCTTTTTTTGAAACTGGAACGTGCATATTCATCATTGACTCCTTAGAAGCCCATGCTCAAATGTTCCGCAATCGGGCCCAATGCCAGTGCCGGCAAAAACGTCAAACCACCCACCAGCAAAATGGTCACTGTCAGTAACGTGACGAACAGCGGGCCATGGGTCGGGAAGCTGTTCTGGCCGATCGGTGCGGTTTTCTTCATCGCCAGGCTGCCGGCCAGGGCCAGCACCGGGAGGATGTAACCGAAGCGACCGATCAACATGCCCAGCCCCAGCATCAGGTTGTGGAACGGCGTGTTGGCACCGAAGCCGCCAAACGCAGAGCCGTTGTTGGCACCGGCCGAGGTGTAGGCGTAGAGCAACTGACTGAAACCATGAGGGCCGGGGTTGCTCACCGCGGCCACCGGGCCTGGCAGGCTGGCAGCAATCGCGCCGAGTACCAGGATGCCAATCGGCATGACCAACAAGGTCACCACCAGCAATTGCACTTCCTTGGCTTGCAGTTTCTTGCCGAGGTATTCAGGCGTGCGGCCGATCATCAGACCCGCGAGGAACACTGCGATCAATACGTTGAGCAACATGCCGTAGAGCCCGGCACCGACGCCGCCGAAGATCACTTCGCCGACCATCATGTTGACCAGCGCCACCATGCCGCTCAACGGGTTGAGACTGTCGTGCATGCCGTTGACCGAGCCGTTGGACGCTGCGGTGGTGGTCACCGACCACAGCACCGTGGCGGTGGTGCCGAACCGCGCTTCCTTGCCTTCCAGCGGTGCAGTCTGCTCGACGGCGACGTTGTCCAGGGTCGGGTTCGGTTGGTATTCGGCCCACAGCGAAGTCGCCCCGCCGATCAGGAACAGCGCCAGCATGCAGGCGATGATCGCGCGGCTCTGACGCAGGTCCTTGACGTAGTGACCGAAAGTGAACACCAGGGCCACCGGGATCAGGATGATCGAAGTCACCTCGAACAGGTTGCTCCAGGCCGTCGGGTTCTCGAACGGATGCGCCGAGTTGACGCCGAAGAAGCCGCCACCGTTGGTGCCCAATTGCTTGATTGCAATCTGGCTGGCCGCCGGGCCGAGCGGGATCACCTGATCGACGCCCTGCATCGTCACCGCATTCACGTACTGCGCGAAGGTTTGTGGCACGCCCTGCCAGACCAGAAACAGCGCCAGCAGCAGGCACAGCGGCAGGAGGCCATAGAGGGTGGCACGGGTCATGTCGACCCAGAAGTTGCCCAAGGTTGCGGTCGACTTGCGCCCGATTCCGCGACACAGCGCCACCAATACCGCCAGGCCGGTGGCGGCGCTGACGAAGTTCTGCACGGTGAGGCCGGCCATCTGGCTCAGATAGCTGAGGGACGCTTCACCGCTGTAGGCCTGCCAGTTGGTGTTGGTCATGAAACTGACAGCGGTATTGAATGCCAGGGTCCACTCCTGACCCGGCAAATTCTGCGGGTTGAGCGGCAAATGGTCCTGGAACAACAGGATCATGAATAACAGCAAGAAGCCCGCAAAGTTGAAAGCGAGCAAGGCCAGGGTGTATCGCTGCCAGCTCTGTTCGGCCTGCGGATCAACGCCGGCCACTTTGTAGCACCCGCGCTCGACCGGGCCGAGGATCGGGGTCAGCCAGGTGCGCCGCCCCTCCATGACCTGGTAAAAGAACCGCCCAAGAAACGGCGCCGGGATCAGCACCACGGCCAGGAAGGCGAGGATCAACCAATAATCATAACTGTGCATGGCCGCTCCTAGTTCCGGTCCGCGCGCAACAGCGCAACCAACAGATAAATGAACAGCCCCACTGCCAGTAGCAGTGACACCCCGTCCAGAACGCTCATGGAAATTCTCCGTGTTACGGCGTATTGCCGTGTGCAGTCATTGTCCGCAGGGAGGCTGTAAAGGAACGAGATCGAGGGGGGTGGCAAGGGATAAAGAAAGCGTAAAGAATGGGGGCGATGACTATTGCCGGAGCGTTACCCATGAATGTAATCAACACCGATTTGCCCGGCGTTCTGATCATCGAACCGAAAGTCTTCGCTGACGAGCGAGGGTTCTTTTACGAGAGCTTCAACGCCAAGGCTTTTGCGGACGCCACTGGCCTGGACACTCAATTTGTTCAGGACAATCATTCGCGCTCGCAAAAAGGCGTATTGCGTGGGTTGCATTACCAACTGGAAAACACCCAAGGCAAACTGGTTCGCGTGACGGTCGGTGAAGTACTCGATGTAGCCGTGGATATCCGCCGCAGCTCGCCGCACTTCGGCAAATGGGTCGCTGTGCGTCTGTCCGCTGAAAACCGTCGCCAGCTCTGGGTCCCGGAAGGTTTCGCCCATGGTTTTGTCGTATTGAGTGATTTCGCCGAGTCCCTCTACAAAACCACCCGTTACTACACGCCCTCTGCCGAGCGCAGTATCCGGTGGGACGATCCGGACCTGGCCATTGACTGGCAACTGGACGAAGCGCCGCAACTGTCCGCCAAGGATCAGGCTGCGAAGTCGTTCAAGGACGCTGACGTCTTTCGCTGACCCTGAGCGATCACCAGTTGCATCACCTCGTCCCTGCCCACAAGCTACGTTCATTCGCGTTATCGACTTACTGAAAAAGGCTGGCCAACATGCGTATCCTCATTACCGGCGGTGCCGGCTTCATTGGCTCTGCCGTGATTCGCGAGCTGATTCGGCACACCGAGCATGAAGTGCTCAACCTGGACAAGCTGACCTACGCCGGCAATCTTGAATCGCTGACCTGCATCGCCAACGACACTCGCTATGAGTTCGTTCAAGCCGACATCGTCGATCAGGTGACCGTCAGCGCGGTACTGGCACGTTTCCAACCGCACGCGATCATGCACCTGGCAGCGGAGTCCCACGTCGACCGCTCCATCGACGGACCTTCGGATTTCATCCAGACCAACATCGTCGGCACGTACACCCTGCTGGAAGCCACTCGTGCCTATTGGCACACCCTGGCCGAGCCGGAAAAAAGCGCTTTTCGCTTTCATCACATCTCCACTGACGAGGTCTACGGCGACCTGAACGGCAGCGATGATCTGTTTACGGAAACCACGCCCTACGCGCCGAGTTCGCCCTACTCCGCCAGCAAAGCGGCATCCGACCACCTGGTCCGCGCCTGGCACCGAACCTATGGCGTGCCGGTGCTGTTGACTAACTGCTCGAATAACTACGGACCGTTTCACTTCCCCGAAAAACTGATTCCGCTGGTCATTCTCAATGCCTTGGCCGGCAAGCCGCTGCCGGTGTACGGCGACGGCCAGCAGGTCCGCGACTGGCTGTTCGTCGAAGATCACGCCCGGGCGCTGCTCAAGGTGTTGACCACGGGCATTGTTGGCGAGACTTACAACATCGGCGGGCACAATGAACAAACAAATATCGAGGTGGTGCGAAGTCTCTGCGTCCTGCTCGAAGAACTGGCACCGCACAAGCCTGAGGGTGTCGAGCACTACGCCGATCTGATCACGTTCGTCCAGGATCGTCCTGGCCATGACCTGCGCTACGCCATCGATGCCGGCAAGATCGAGCACGAACTGGGCTGGGTGCCCCGGGAGACATTCGAAACCGGCTTGCGCAAGACGGTCCGGTGGTACCTGGACAACCAGGAGTGGTGTCGTCGGGTTCAGGATGGCAGCTATCAGGGTGAACGCCTCGGCGCCATCAACTCCCGGGAGCTGCTCGCATGATCAAAGGCATCGTTTTGGCAGGCGGCTCGGGCACACGCCTGCATCCCATCACGCTCGGGGTGTCCAAACAGCTGTTGCCGGTCTACGACAAACCGATGATCTACTACCCGATTTCAGTTCTGATGCTGGCCGGGATCAAAGACATTTTAGTGATCTCTACGCCACAGGATCTGCCTCAGTACCGCAATCTGTTGGGTGATGGCAGTCAGTTCGGGGTCAGTTTCCACTATGCCGAGCAACCGTCTCCGGATGGACTGGCCCAGGCTTTACTGATTGGCGAAGCCTTCATCGGCGAGGATTCGGTGTGCCTGATCCTGGGCGACAACATTTTTCATGGTCAGCACTTCAGCGGGCAGTTGCAAAACGCGACAACACGCAGCTCGGGCGCCACCATATTCGGCTACTGGGTCAAAGACCCGGAACGCTTCGGGGTGATTGATTTCGACAGTCAGGGCCGTGCCTTGTCGATCGAAGAAAAGCCGCAAATACCGAAATCCAGCTATGCCGTCACCGGCCTGTATTTCTACGACAACGATGTCGTCCAGATCGCCAGGTCGATAAAGCCTTCGGCTCGTGGCGAACTGGAAATCACCGACGTCAACAATGCGTATCTCAAACGCGGCGATCTGCACGTCGAGCGTTTCGGCCGCGGTTTCGCCTGGCTGGACACCGGCACCCACGACAGCTTGCTCGAAGCGTCTCAATACGTGCAGACCATCGAACATCGTCAAGGCCTGAAAGTCGCCTGCCTCGAAGAGATCGCGTATGAAAATGGCTGGATCAACCGCGAACAGCTACTGGAGCGTGCCCGCTACTTCGGCAAGACCGGATACGGCCAGTACCTGGCCAAGCTGGCCGGTGAGACACCATGAACATGTTTGAAACCGGTCAGCGCGGCGCAGGTAAACGCTTGGTAGAGGCTGATCGGTTTCCATGAGAATTCTCATCAGCGGCCAGCATGGCCAGGTCTCACGCGAACTGCAGCGTCGACTGGGGGGTATCGCCGAATTGATTGTGCCGGGGCGCGATCAGCTCGATCTGGCGCTGCCGGATCAGATTCGCCAGCAGGTGCAGCATGTACGTCCCGATCTGATCATCAACGCCGCGGCCTATACCGCGGTCGATCTGGCGGAAAGCGAGCCGCAGACAGCCTTCGCCGTTAACGCGGTGGCTCCCGGCATTTTTGCCGAGGAAGCGCTGATGCTCGGCATCCCGTTGATTCACTACTCCACTGATTATGTATTCGATGGCATGAAGGCCGGCGCTTACCACGAAAGCGACACGCCCAACCCGCTCGGGGTTTACGGCCAGAGCAAGCTGGCGGGCGAACGGGCGATCGTCGATGTACAAGGCCAACATCTCATCCTGCGCACCAGCTGGGTCTATTCGACCCATGGCCGCAATTTTCTGCTGACGATGCAACGCCTGCTGCAAGAAAGTCCGGAGGTACGCGTTGTCGCCGATCAGATCGGGGCGCCTACCTGGGCAGGCACCATTGCCAACAGCACCCTTTCCCTGATCGAACGTTGGCAGGCAGGTGACGTTTCTGCCTGGGGCACCTATCATCTGACCGCCCGGGGTCAAACTTCCTGGTTCGGCTTCGCCCAGGCCATTGGCGAAGCGCTACGCCAACAGGGGAAGCCCTGTGCCAGGCTGTTACCCATTCTTTCCAGCGGTTATCCGACGCCGGCGACCCGGCCGCTCAACTCATGCCTGGATTGCAGCCGCCTGCAACTCGATTGGGGCGTCAGGCAACCTGACTGGCAAACTGCGTTGCGCGAATGTCTTGCCCAGGGGTGAACAGATGTCTGCCATGCGTTGGTGGATACGCTGATAACGAGCCTTACATAATTCCTGTGTAGGAGCCGGCTTGCTGGCGAATGCATCACCACGGTACTTCTGAAACACCGTGGTGTATGCATCGCCAGCAAGCCGGCTCCTACAGCGAATGCATCACCACGGTACTTCTGAAACCCCGTGGTGTATGCATCGCCAGCAAGCCGGCTCCTACAGCGAATGCATCACCCCGATGCTCCTGAAACACCGTGGTGTATGCATTCGCCAGCAAGCCGGCTCCTACCAGGATGTTCGGCGTGCACTGCAGATCAGGCATAGAATGGAACCACTGCGATAATAAATCGCTCAAAGTGGTATGCACGATCGATTGGCGAAACCCGCCAACCGGCCTGCCCTCAAGGAGAGTCCTATGCCCTGGTATGCCTGGTTGATTCTGGTCGTTGCAATCGGCTCGATCGTTGGCGGTTTAATGATGCTGCGCGACACTGCCAACAAGGTCGAACTGACCGAAGAGCAACGCAAACGCGTCGCTGAACGCAACGCGCAAGCGGATGCCAAGGATGCGCAGGACCGCTAAATCAAAAGATCAAAAGATCAAAAGATCAGCCTGCGAGGAATTCACATTCCGAGCTGCCGCAGGCTGCGATCTTTTCGCCTTCTATTTCTCCCACTCCGCCTTGGCGATGTGCAAGCCATGCAGTCCTTTATATGCCGCGCGCTCCGGCTGGCTCCAGCCCGCCAGCAGCGACTCCTCCAACTTATAAATCTCCACCCCAAGCGGTCGACACACGCTTAGCGGATCCTGCGCATCCGGTCCCCACATGGCCAGCGAAAGATCGCCGCCCGGGCAGGTTGACAATGCACATAGCAGATCGATTTCGGCAAAGAACTCCAGGTAGTCCCCCTTCCGGGCCGGACAGGCCTTCATGAAGTACATGTCATCGTGGTTCAGGCCGGTGCACTGGAAAATGTTCAACACATCATGCACGTCGAACTCGGTCAAGCCATGGGGCAACACCGCACGGGTCAGGTTCGAATGACAGTGATGATGGAAGTCTTCGCCGGTCAGCATTTTGTTCACATAGGGATCGCATCGCGTGCCGAGCAAATCGTGCAAGCGACCACCGTGCTCATCGATACCGTAACCGGCCAGGCTGTCATCGGTAATGGTCACCAGCGGCCGTAAAAACGGCAGGTTCGACCAGAGCCGGTCATGGGTGCTGACATGCGCGCCCTGCAGCTGTCGGGTCCGGGCCGCCCACAAGCGTTCGCGCGGGTCATTGGCATTCCACACATTGAAATCCCCGACTTGCGGGCCAACAGGTGTCGTGACCCGGAACACGTGTCCGGCCGGTACCTTCCACGCGCGACCCGTGCGGATCGGCACTTCAAAGGCTTCAATCAGCGTGCGCCCCTCCCTGGTGTCGCGGATCCGTTCGTAAAACGCTGTGTCCACCTGCAGGGCCGAACCTTTGCTGACCTGGTAGGCCGCCGGATAGTCTTTGTACATGGCAAGAGTCCTCGATTAACGTAATCACTATTCGTGCCAGCTCAATCGATATAGCAAAGACCAAGTTGGACGCATCTGCATGCTTTTTAGCAATAAAAGTACAGTCACCATCCAATTTTCATTGGTTAAGATGGTGCATTGTTGCGGAGATTCGAAATGCGTTATTCGCAGGACCACAAAGCTCAGACCCACCAACGTATCATCAAGGAAGCATCAGCGCGGTTTCGTCGCGATGGCATCGGCGCGACCGGCCTGCAGCCGTTGATGAAAGCGTTGGGTTTGACTCACGGCGGCTTCTACTCGCATTTCAAGTCCAAGGACGAACTGGTAGAAAAAGCCCTGCAAGCGGCGGGCGATCAGGTAGACGTTCTTTACGCTGAACTGTTTGCCCAGGATCAACCGCTGGAAACCTTCATTGATACCTATTTGTCCGAATGGCACCAGACCTCACCGGATGAAGGTTGTCCGCTGCCGACCATGTCGTCGGAACTCGGCCTGCGCGGGCAGCCAAGTCCGACTTCTGACGCGGTGCTCAATGCACGGCTCGACCAGTTGCAAGCCGCCCTCGAAAGCGAGGACGCCGCCGACCGCGCCATCGTCATCATGTCGACCCTGGTCGGGGCGCTGCTGCTATCGCGCAGTGTCGAAAATCCGCAATTCGCCCAGCGGATCCTCGACATCACCCGTGCCTATCTCAAACGAACCGGGGACTAACCCTGCCAGCGCTTGAACAGCACGCTGGCATTGACCCCGCCAAAACCGAAACCATTGGACAGCGCGTATTCGATAGCCATCGGCCGTGCCTGACCATGGACGATGTCCACGCCCTGGCTGGCGGGATCCGGATTATCGAAATTGAGGGTCGCCGGCACGACCTGATCGCGAATCGCCAACAGCGTGAAGATCGCCTCGATTCCGCCTGCCGCACCGAGCAAGTGCCCCGTGGCAGATTTGGTCGAAGTCACCGCAATGCTGTTATCCGTGCCAAACACGGCCTTGACGGCGGCCAGCTCGCCGAGGTCGCCGATCGGCGTCGAGGTTGCATGGGCATTCAAATGCTGCACCTGCGCAGGTGAAATACCCGCCTGCGCCAATGCCAGCAACATGGAGCGCTGTGCACCGCTGCCATCTTCAGGCCCTGCGGTCAGGTGATAGGCGTCGGCGCTGGTGCCGTAGCCGACCAACTCGGCCAACGGTTGTGCGCCGCGAGCCAGGGCATGCTCCAGGGATTCGATCACCAGAAGACCGGAGCCCTCGCCCATGACAAAGCCATCGCGACCACTGTCGAACGGCCTCGAAGCACGCTCCGGAGTGTCGTTGTAAGCACTGGACAAGGCGCGAGCCGCGGCAAATCCGGCCAGACTGACGCGATCGATCGCCGCTTCCGCGCCGCCGCACACCGCAATGTCCGCCTCACCGCAACGAATCAGCCGCGCCGCATCGCCAATCGCCTGGACCCCGGCCGCGCACGCCGTCACCGGAGCCCCCAACGGCCCCTTGAAACCGTGCTGAATCGACACATGACCGGCAGCGAGGTTGACCAGAAACGAAGGAATGGTGAACGGCGACAATCGCCGCGGCCCGCGGCTGTCGGTGGTACGCACCGCATCGGCGATCGCGCCGAAACCGCCCACGCCGGAACCGATAATGGTTGCCGTACGTTCCCGGGCATTGGCGTCCAGCGCCTGCCAACCCGCTTGCTCGATCGCCTGACGAGCCGCTTCCATGGCAAACAGAATGAAGCGGTCCATTTTCTTCTGTTCTTTGGGCGACGTGGCCCGGTCCGGGTCAAACCCCGCCTCGGCATCCTCAGCCAGGGTCGGCACAGCACCGCCGACCTTGGTCGCCAGATCGGCAACCACCTCGCTGGGCAAATTTCGCACTCCGGAACGCCCCGCCAACAAACGCTGCCAGACGGCCTCGACACCACTGCCCAACGGCGACACCAGGCCCATGCCTGTCACAACCACTCGACGATCACTCATACTGCAATTACCTCAAGCCAATGGATGGCACCTCACTTGTAACGCGAGGCGGCCTTGCTTTTGGAAAGATTCGGCGCCATCACGTGACGCGCTGCAACAAAGGCATCCCAGTCGGCGGCATCCGGCAACGAAGGAATGGTGACCAACTCACCCTGATCCAACCCTGACAATGCCGCATCCACCATCTCCCCCGCCTCCATCACCATATCCTCGAGGATCTGGGTCGCATCGATACCGGAGCGCTCCCAGATTTCGGTGCGCGTTACACCAGGCAACACCGCTTGAACCTTGACCCCGGTGCCATCGAGCTCGGCGTTCAACGACTGGGTCAGACTTAACACATAAGCCTTGCTGGCGCTGTAAGTTGCGTTAAAGCGCTCGGGAAACAAAGCCACCACCGACGCAATATTGATGATGGTCCCCCGGCCCGCCTTGGCAAAACCAGCGGCAGCCGCCGAGGCCAGTCGCGTCACCGCTGTAACGTTCAGCTGGATCAAACGGTCCAATTGATCCATGTCGGCATTCGCCAGCAAACCATCCGCTGCGACACCCGCGTTGTTCAGCAACAAGCTGATACTGGAATCGCTACGCAGGCGCTGCTCAAGCTTGAGCACATCATCCTTTTGCGTCAGATCAGCCTTGAACACCTCGACCTGAACACCATGCTCGTCGCGCAACTTGCTCGCCGCCGCTTCCAGCCGCTCCTGATCGCGGGCGACCAGCAACAAATCGTAACCACGCGCCGCCAGGCGTTCGGCGTAGATCGCACCGATGCCGGAGGAGGCGCCGGTGACGAGGGCAGTGCCCTGATTTTGGGGTGAGTTCATGAGAGTGCTCCTTGGAGATGCTTGAGAGGAAGGCTAGCGCATGAGGGCAAAAAACCTCAGCGGAATTATTATAGACATAATCCTATGATAATATGATAGTCGTAATTTTTTAGGCGGCAGACAGAGAATGGCGCGTCACGGCGGGCTCGAAGCGAACCGTATTGGTATGTCGTTGTCCATGATTGCAGTCCTGCGCAATCCACCACAAGGTCAAGTCCGGGACAATGCCGCCGGTTTTCGGCGAGCGAGTCGAAGCGGACCAGCCGCAGGCGATCGTCAGCCGCGTCGGCGACACGCCTGCATTCAAGTCCGCCTGTCCGGGGCACCCTACCGCTACCTTAAGAGTGCGAAGAAAACAGCATGAGCATGAATCGCATCATTTTCGACAGACTGTCCAATCCGCGGAATATCGCGTTGACCTCCCTGGTGTTGGTCCCTTTGTTCTTCTTGCTCTGGTTTATTTCTCCAGTCAATCCGACGATGGAAGAGGCGCAATCCTGGTCCACACTCAGTGTGGTCGGTTCACTCGTCTACTTGATCCTGTCCAGCGCGCTTGTTCATCGAACTATCGTACATACGTACGTGCTTTTTATTGCTTGCATATCGTTATTTATCGGGGGGCGGTTCGTCGCCCATGCAATGGGGTTCGACCTCTCGATCCTGGGAATGGAAACCAACTTCTTCTCCGTTCACCGGCCAGACTTTGTCACTATCGAACTGAATGCGAATGAAGGCATTCGCTTGGCGCTCTACATAGTGACTTGCCTGCATGCGATGCACGCTGGATACATGTTTTCGTTTTGGAAAACACCGAAAACCGTCGCGCCACCGATGGATCTGGAGTGGACAAAAACCCTGCTAATCCCCGCCATCATTCTCGCCGCTGTTTCAACATTGGCTTTCATGGTCAGTTTCCCCGAGGTTTATCGAAGCGTTCACAACGAGGGATACATATCACTCTACAAAGCCGCCTCGTCTGACTTCACCACGCGCGGCAGCACCGCCGCCCAATATGGACTTTTGCTGGCGCTCGGCCTGGCATTCGCTTCCCGGAGCAAATGGCTGGGATGGTGCATATTGGGTTTGTTGGCAATCTACTACATTGCCAATCTGCAACTGGGCATTCGCGGCGGTATCATGGGTTTCGCGTTACTCTGCGTGTGGTTGTTTCACACTCAAATAAGACGCATTGATCGTATTGCATTAGTGGGACTGCCTGTTCTTCTCGCCGGTTTGATAATACTGGCGGCGATAGGTCCTCGCGCGGCTCACTTCGGAGAAAACACTGCGGTCTTTCTGCCTTGGTTCATCGATAATCAAGGATTGACGGCGCTTTATATCCATTCATCCATGCAGATTGACACCTACCCCTCACTCGCCTATCTGCACAGTGTCTTCCCCGCAACACCGATTGTTGCCAAGCTCCTGGGTATCAGCATTCCGCTGGATCAACTGTATTTCGGACAATACCTTTCCAAGGCAGTGCTTTCAGGCGATGCCTATGGGCAAGGGTTTGGCATGGGATGGTCGCTGTTTTCGGATTTCTACGCGTATACCTTATGGATTCCAGGGATGTATCTGATTGCTGCAGCCGGTTTCGGGGCAGTGTTGGCCAGGCTTGCAAGCTCTACCAACCCGCTCGTTTTTGGGGCGCATGTGATGATCTTCGTGAAAATCATGTTGCTTCCACGAACAGGGCTTTACAGCGTCGTTCCCTTCCTCATCGCGTACGCGGCCATACTGGGCGCCTGCTACTTCGGCAGCCGCCTCATGGGACGAAAACTGGGAGTATCGATAAAGTAAGACTTGGGGAACGGCGCCCGGCCCTGGCGCCCCTCCATGCATTTACCTGAAGCCGTTTGGTATCCGCTGTCCCCCTGGCTACCGAGATGGTGGCGCGATTGCCTGGGCATCACCCTTATCGCCCGCCACTTGCCCAAAAAGCCTGTTTTTTATGACAACGGCACAAATAACCATATACAAGGTGAACATTGGCTGACGAAGCATGAAGTGAGCGCCAGAAAAGACCATCAATATCACCAGCAGTGTTATCGAATAGGGGTCGCGCGCCTTGAATGCTCCGACCATCAGCCACAGGTACAATGCAGCAAAGAGGATGACGCCGACGACGCCTGTTTGCGTAAGCATGTCCAACAGAAGGTTATGGGCTTCCTGTCTATCTTCAGGCGAATCCAGATAGGAAAATGCGCCTGGTCCATGGCCGACTATTGGGGACAGCTTCCAGACTTCAAAAGCGTGGATCCATAAGGTCTTACGCACACCTGCCTTATTAGGGTCCATCCCTATCCCCAGTGCTGAATCAGATTTTCCAAAAGCGAGAGGGGCTGGCGCCATTTTGTTACCAGCACTCTGCCCCTTCGACAGATCACGATTAATGGCTGGAGCAAAACCCAAGGAAGTGAGGAAGCTTGAGGATTTTGAAGTGTGCCCGGTCCCTGACGGTTCATCCTTGTCAGCTCGTGCGGACAATCCGGCCGACGACATTTTTTCCGAAATTTCTGCCCGGACACTTTCAAAGGCTTGCTGGCCAGCGCCATCAAAGAAGAATTTAAATGAGGCAAATGCGAGCACAAAGGCGACGATCATTGTCGCAAAAAACCTCCAGTTCATATTCCCCAGCCAGCGCCAGGCTATTACCGTCATTAACGGCAGCCCGATGCACCATGCCAACAGCAGCGCATCGCTTCTTACGCAGAATCCTAAAAAGAAAAAGAACCAGAGAAAAAAGAACTTTTTGACGAACCGCCACCCTTGCCAACGGCTGTTTTGGGAGACAGCTGCCAGCCAGATAGGCACTGGCAACAAAAATAATGCAAGCTGGTTTGGGTTGGTTGACCAGGCCGCCACACGTGACGGGTAGAACGTAGTATTGATCTCCAGCAAATCCGAGAGCCAGACACTGCCGATCAAAAATATAAATAACGGAATGGCGAGCAGCAAGACAGGGATAGTGCCCATGGCTCTAATGAACCGCTGAAACTCGGCCTTGGTTAAATCACCGACATAAGTCAGAACAATAAGAGTGAAACCGGCAGCATATAGATAGGCAATTGCGGTATGTATCGTGCCCTCGCCGTGCACAGACCCTACGAAATATCCAACAATGGCGGTGGCGATGAACGCGATCCAGAACAACATCAATGGATGTTTCAGATTCTGCAGGAAATTACTTCGACGCAAAAACACAAACGCTGCCAGGAAAACTATGATTTCCCCCACACCTACAGGCAGACCTGGAAACCGCAGCATGGTCGAAACCGACAGGAAGGCGACCAACGCCGCTATTACAGGAACAACACTATTCTTATGCATTGGCGTACAACACTCTCTGATCAACGACCAAGGCTGGTGACTACCCGGGTGCAACTGAAGGCACCAGCAACATCGGCAGGGAGTATGCCATAAGCTCAGATGTGGGACTCATTTCACGAGCAACCTTGTGCGGCGCCTCGTCGGCCCATGCAAAAGGCCGGTCAATGACCGGCCTCTGGCATTAATACAACGGCTTAATTCACCTCGAGCCTGTCACGGTTTCTATCGAGGATTGCCTTACCGATCCCTTTTACCTCAAGCAGTTCGTCTGCAGAAGCAAACGGCCCATTACTATCACGATATGCAACAATCGCTTGAGCCTTGGCTTCACCCACACCTATTAGCTCCTGCTGTAACGTGAGCGCATCGGCCTTATTGAGATCGACCTTGCCGACCTGAGTCTTGGTGGCAGCTTCCGTTACCACCGGTGCAGTGACAGCTTCGGTTTTACCCGCCGGGGCCGCAGTAATCCCCATAGAGAAGCTGCTCAGAAGGGCGAAAACCAGAGAGTAGAAATAGCCAGTACGCATATATGACGCTCCATGACATCAATTTAAGAGAGCAGCTTTCCCGAAGCTGCTCTCTAAACGTAGGTGATGTCTGAAGCCTGTCAAAAACCGGTCCGTTACAGCATGTGAAACAATCAGGGTTCGAGGCGGCGTTGCTGATAGATCCAGTCGACTATTTCACCGTCGGGCGCATAGCCGCTGACGGAGTCTCGCAAAAGCTGACGCACACGCGTGTAGTCGTCCTGTTCGACAGCAGACAAGAGTTCGTTCAACCTGGCTTTAAGCACATCCCACGGCAGATGGTCTTCATTGGCACTCATGATCATTGGATGAGAAGTCGCCACGACACCATCGCCGATCAGCAACTCTTCGTACAATTTCTCCCCCGGTCGCAACCCACTGAACTCGATAGCGATATCGCCGTGCGGATTGCGCTCCGAGCGAACGCTCAAGCCGGAAAGGTGAATCATTTTCTCCGCCAGCTCGACTATCTTCACAGGCTCACCCATATCCAGCACGAAAACGTCTCCGCCCTGCCCCATGGAGCCGGCCTGGATGACCAGCTGCGCGGCTTCGGGAATGGTCATGAAGTATCGGGTGATTTTCGGATGGGTGACCGTCAACGGTCCGCCGGACTTGATCTGTTTATGAAACAGCGGAATGACCGAGCCTGACGAACCCAATACATTGCCGAATCGCACCATGGTAAAGCGGGTCTTGTTGACCTGGGATACATTGCTGACATCACCAAAAAGAACCGGCGCGGCTTCGCGACTGAGCGCTTGCAATGTCATCTCGGCCAGACGCTTGGTACTGCCCATGACATTGGTCGGGCGAACGGCCTTGTCGGTGGAAATCAGCACGAAATTGGAGACCCCGGCCTGCAACGCCGCCTGCGCGGTGTTGAGTGTGCCGATGACGTTGTTGAGAACGCCTTCGGCAATGTTGTGCTCGACCATCGGCACATGCTTATAGGCCGCAGCATGGTAGACCGTGTCGACATGCCAGGTTTTCATGATGTCCAGCAGCTTCGCCTCATGGCGTACCGACCCCAATATCGGCAGCAGCTTGACCGACAGCGATTCGCGGTTGATGCGCTGTTCCAGTTCGGACAGGATGCTGTAGAGGTTGAACTCACTGTGCTCGAATAGCAGCAAGGTTTTCGGATGAGCCCCCAAAATCTGGCGACAAAGCTCTGATCCGATGGAACCACCCGCCCCCGTCACCAGAACACATTGACCTTCGATGCAGCGGGAAAACAAGTCTTCCTGCGCCGGTACCGTATCGCGGCCCAGCAAGTCGGCAATATCCACTTCCTGAATATCGTCGACCTTGACCCGTCCACTGGCCAGGTCCATGAAACCGGGAACGGTGCGCACGTGCAGCGGAAAAACTTCGAGAAAGTTAAGTATTTCTCTACGCCGGGCTCGGGTTGCCGAAGGAACTGCCAGCAGGATTTCCTGCGCACCCGTCGAATCAATCAACTGCTGGATATGTTTTGGCGTGTAGACCTGCAGGCCGGCGATCACCCTGCCCGCGAGGCTGCGATCGTCATCGATGAACGCCACCGGGCGCATCAGCCGCCCCATCCGCAATGCCACCACCAGTTGGTTGCCGGCAGACCCCGCCCCGTAGATGGCCACTTTGGGCAAGCCGTCGTCCCGACTGGTGAAGGGTACATGCTGAGTAGCGGCAAACCAGTCGCCCAGAAAGTACTGGCGCATCGCCAGACGCAGGCCACCGATCATGACCAGGCTCAGCCACCAATAGTTGAAAATGATCGAGCGAGGGACCACCGGCTGATGGTTGCTGTAACCATAGACTATGACCGCGAGCAACAGGGCGGAAAGACTGACAGCCTTGATGATGGCGATCAGTGCATCGTTGCCGAAATAGCGCATGACGGCCCGATACAATCCAAAACGGATAAACAGGGGGATTGCCACAATCGGAGCACTGATGAAAAGCCAGCGATGCCCTTCCAGAGGGTTGATCAGATCATCGATGCCAAGGCGCACGACAAATGCCATCCATAATGCCAGCCAGACCAGCAGAACGTCGCAGATGACCTGAATCAGCCGCTTTTTCCTACGCGATAGCCCTAGCAGGAATGCTCGTGCCTTATCCATAAATCCCTCGTAAAACCTGGACCGTTCTGAAACCGTATGGCGGCCTGACAATCGTTGACCCAAAAGTCAAAAGGCACACCACAGGGCCCGGCCTCTATTTAAATGACGTCTGCCGTCAGCCCCATCCAAGACGGCTCTGCTCTTTACACGCTTATGTTCTATCAATGCCTGCAACGCCTGACGAACCCGGTAGAACCGATCGCGTGATTAAAAGTTCAAACGCCTTGCGCTTCTTGCATGACGTCGCGCAGAACCTGACACGTCTTGTCGATTTCTGCAGTCGTCAGTGTTGGATGCACCATGAACATCAGACTTGTTTCGCCCAATTGCATGGCAACCGGCAAACGCTCCTGCGGACGCCATTGCGTATTGTCGAATGCCTTCTCCAGATAAACTTCAGAGCACGAGCCGGAAAAGCAAGGCACGCCGCGCGCAACAATCTCATTGAGTATCCGGTCACGGGTCCAATCGGCTTTCAATGCCTCAGGCTCGACGAACACATAGCATTTGTAAGCCGCATGCAAGCAGTCGTCCGGGATGGCAGGCACCCGCAGACCGGGCAATTGTTCGGCGGCAGCCCAAATTTTACGAGCGTTGGCCAAACGCGCCTGTTGCCATTGATCCATGCGTCGCAGTTGAATACGGCCCAATACGCCTTGCGCTTCCAGCATGCGCCAATTGGTACCGAAACTTTCGTGCACCCAGCGAAAACCGGGGGCGTGCTGTCGTTCGTACACGGCTTCCCAGCTCTTGCCATGATCCTTGTAGGACCACATGTCCGACCACAAGTCGTGATCATTGGTGGTAACCATCCCGCCTTCACCGCCGGTCGTCATGATCTTGTCCTGACAAAACGACCAGGCACCGACATGACCGATAGAACCCACCGGACGCCCTTTGTACTTGGCGCCATGGGCCTGGGCACAATCTTCGACGACCTTGAGACCGTGCTTCTCGGCCAGGGCCATGATCGGGTCCATGTCGCAAGGCCATCCTGCCAGATGGACGCAGACGATTGCCCGGGTGCGCGAAGTCAGCACGGAAGCGATGGTCTGAGCCGTGATGTTCTGCGAATCAGCATCCACATCGGCAAAAACAGGAATGGCACCGGCGTTTACGATGCTGGATACCGATGCAAGAAACGTTCGGGAAGTGACGACGACCTCATCCCCTGCGCCAATACCCAGGGCCTTGAACGCGAGATCCAGGGCGACAGTCCCATTGGTCAACGCAACGGCGTAGCGAGTGCCGCTCCAGGCGGCGAACTCTTTCTCGAACTCACGGCATTCCTGCCCGGTCCAGTAATTGACTTTGTTGGAAAGAATGACGTCACGTACTGCGTTGGCTTCTTCTTCAGAAAAAGAAGGCCAGGGAGAAAAAGGAGAGTTCAGCACAGTCCATACCCATTAATTGCAAGATGAAAATTCAGAAAAATCACTCGTTTACAACCAATTCAAGCCATGCCCTGCAGCATAGTCGATCTCGGCTCAAGTCGTTGCAATGACTTTGGCAGGTACACCGACAACCACCGAGCCATCAGACACATCATTGACCACTGACGCGCCGGCACCGGCAACGACGTCGCTCCCGATCCTGATCAATTGCCTGACACTGGCACCTATCCCGATCCAGCTCCGCTCACCTACGCTGACAGCGCCGGCCAGTCTGGCGCCAGGACTGATGTGGACCGCATCCCCCAACACACAATCATGGTCGACACTGCAACCGGTATTGAGGATCGCGCCGAAACCGATTTTCGCGTCGGCATTGACTACCGCTCCGGCAAAAACCACGGAGCCGGGGCCTATGGAGGCGTATTGGCTGACGAAGGTCATTGGATGAATCAATGACACGACAGGCGCCGCCGCGGCAATCAGGGACTTCAGCTTCGCATGTCGGACACTGTTATTGCCAATCGCAACGGTGACACCCTGATAGTCCTGGAGGCGGGTGTACATTGCCGCCGAATCACCCACCACAGGCCAACTGCCATTACCCGTGAGGCCGGGCCATGCATCATCGTAAAAGTCCACCTGGTCCCAACCGCAGCATTGCGCAGTATCCGCCACGACCTTGCCATGCCCGCTGGCACCCAGCACCGCCAGCCTTTTCATCGCTTATTACCGGTAAATTTGGACATGGTGACGTTGTCGTCCGCGCTGATCCCCTCTTTGACAACCACCTTCTTTACCGTCATGAACAGGATCTTGAAGTCGAGGAGGAAGGTCCGGTTATCCACATACCAGACATCCAGCTTGAATTTTTCGTCCCAGCTCAACGCATTGCGACCATTGACCTGTGCCCATCCGGTCACACCTGGACGGACTTCGTGGCGTCGGCTCTGCTCCTGGCTGTAAAGAGGCAGATATTCCATCAGCAACGGCCGTGGTCCGACCAGGCTCATGTCCCCTTTAAGAACATTCCACAGTTCAGGCAACTCATCCAGGCTACTGGAGCGCAGGAAGCCGCCGAAAGGTGTCATACGTTCGGCATCCGCAAGAGGATGGCCGTCGTTATCGACGGCATCGCGCATTGTACGAAACTTGACCATTTCGAAGGGTTTACCGTCACGTCCAGGACGTACCTGCCGGAAGAGCACCGGTGAACCGAGTTTTTTGCGGATATTCCAGGCGACAATGGCCATCACGGGAGCGAGGAGTACGAGGGCGCACAATGAAGCGCTGATATCGATAAAGCGTTTGAACATTAGTTGACCCGACGTTTGATTGGATGCGTGCTTTTAATCATTGCTGCTCATGGCTGCATCTTTCCACAAAGAGATCAGCCCGCTGCGTCTCGCCCCGGGGATGCCGATGCACAACCGGCAGGAAGCGACTCAAACCAATTGCTGGTTTTGCAAGCCAGTCCCTGCACCATCGTTCAAGACAGATGATCGGAAAAACAGGCACCAAAAACGAAAAATTTTGACGACCATGACTTCACTCGTCAAGCAATGAATAACGTTGCCGTTATTCATATTGTTCCAGAAAGTAAAGCATCGCCTTGCCCAACCGACAGGAGCAAAGCCAAACCGCCCCGGCTCGCGAATGTCTGGCGCCCTGCCTCTGACTTTGGCGCAGATCGCCAGACGATGACTGGTCGCATACTGCGATACGAATCCGCCCACTCGAAACCCGGGCACACACAGCACACGCGGCCTGCAAGCGCGTCATCAACGCTTGCCACTTGCCAGAGCCGCTCTATCCAGTATCATTCCCCACCTCCCATTCCATGGCGCCTTACTGCTCGCAATCGCGCTTGCATCTTCCGATGCATTCGAGTCCTGCAAAGCGTTTAGCCAGCACGTACGTGGATGGAGGGCCTGCCAGGAAATTGCTTCCGATGCCCCATAAAACCCAACAGACTTTGCGATCCAGACCATTCCCGGATGGTAACCGGAACGTCGAGCACATTACGTATTCGGCATAGGGAGATGGAATTGAATAGCTGGCTGAAGAAATCCCTTGCGCTGTATTCGGCCAATGGTCTGAATTTCCTACTGAACATTCTGATTATTCCGATCCTTGTTTACTACATCGGTTTTCAGGGCTATGGATTCTATTCGGTCTATATCATCCTCTCGAGCACACTGCTGTTCCTCGATTCGGCTTTATCCAAGTCGGCAGTCAGCAACATTTACTCGGTGAAGGAAGAGCAACGCGCCCAGCTCGTCAGCTCCACTCGAGCGGCTTACATCATTGCAGGTGTCGTGCTGCTGCTGGCCGCCCCGATGGTTGCCAAGGGCGTCTCGGCCCTGTTCCCGCTACGTACCGATCAACTGGACCTGGCTTACTGGATCGGTGCCGCAGCGGTGGTCGAGTACGTGCTGGCACTGCCTGGCCAGTATTTCCAGATGCTCAATGTGCTGCGGGGCCGACACTTTGCCTACGCCCAGTATCAACTGTGCATCCAGCTGAGCAGGTTCCTCTCAGTGGCGATAGTCGCCGCTGCTACACAGCAGATCGAGTGGGTGCTTGCCGCCATTGTTCTCAGAAAGATCCCTGACTATCTGATTCTGTGGCTCTTCTGGCGCAAGCAGCAAGCCGAATCCCGCAATCCGGTCGCCTGGTCTTTGGTTACTACCCTCTATCGACAGGCGGCGCCGATTATCGGAGTCGCTCTCCTCCAGGTGCTCGCGACCGAATTCATATCCATCTATGTCAGCCATGCCTATGGCGCCGAAACATTGGGCAAGTACAGATCCGTCTATGACATGTTGAACAAAATCTGGTTCGTTGCGACCCTCTATCCGGTCCTGGTCTATCCAAAGATTTGCGAGTGGCTGGCCGATGCTCATAAAAAAGCGTGGTTCAAGGACATGCTGTCCTACCTGAACCTGGGAAGTGCCTTGATTTACGGGGCACTCACGCTCACAGGTCTGGCCCTCTACCCTTTCCTGGCCCAATGGTTCCCACCGCTACAAGAGGCGGCTCCGTTCGCTGCGGGATTGCTGGCCGGAATCTGTATGTCCGGACATGTCCGCCTCGGGTATGAGTTTCTGCAGGCGCAGAAAGATGCAGGCGCTGCACTGTTGATCAACCTGTTCTCACTGGGAGCCGGTGCCGCCACACTGTTCGCTTTCCATGCCCATGAAACCAGGGAAATCGGCTGGGCCTGGTTCACTTCTCAATTGCTGGCCGTCGTAATTGTCGACATCCGTAACGGTATACTCTTGTCCTCCCCACTCCATAAATCAGCCATGGGGCTAATGCCCTGGCTCGGAGTGGGTATCGGGGTATTCACGACAACGTCAATCCACGGCATTCAAGGTGCAGTCGTTTCACTGTTCCTGCTTGCCGTTTTCATGAGTGGCATCGCTTTTCTGGCGAAGCGCCTGCGAGACCTAAGGCAAAACAAATGGGCAAGGTAAACTTTTTATCGATCGGTGCCGCGCTGATCGTTTTTGCGTCCGTGGCAACAGTGCTGCGGTTCGGCAATCTGCCAATCGGCATCGGCGAACTTGCCGTGATGCTGCTATTCCTCTGGGCCTTGCGTTACAGAGGCGCCCTGCACTACCTGAAACACCCCATCATGCTCTTCTGGATAGGCTTCATTGCGATCGCGGCAGTAGCGGCACTGCTCAGCCCCGTCGAAGGAGCCAGCGCGACCCACACGGCTGCAGCCTATATATATACAGGGTGTTTCTCACTCATGGCGCTGGCCTGCATCGAGCAGACGTCAAAACAGGAATTCTCCAGTTTCATCAAGGCGCTGGGCGTGATCCCGGCCGTGTTGCTGGCCATCCCGTTCCTCTGCTTCCTGACGGACTCCAACGAACTGGCTGAATTGTTCAGAATCAATACGGATTACCCTTCGCGGCTGTCGGCCTGGTCCACCAACCCCAACCAACTCGCGCTGCTGCTGCTGCCTATTCCTATCTGGCTGATGGCGGTTTACCGTGAATCGAACTGGCAAGGCGCCCGCTGGCTACGCAACTTCCTGCTTCTGTGGGCGTTTTTCCTGCTCGGCATATGCGTACGCAGCGATGCACTGCTGCTCGCCTGGACCATAGGATTGCCACTGCTGACGATCGTGGCGTCTCTCTGGGTGAAACGGGTCAATTGGAAAATGTTCGCAACAATGCTGGTTGCTTTCGTCCTTGCATTCGGCACATTCAAAGTCATGATCGATGGGCCGGGTCGGGAACAACTCCTCAAGATCGAAACAGCGATCGTCAGCACCGTTTCCTCGATGTTTGGCGAAGCCGCTCCTGAACAACCGAAAAAAGCGTTTGCGCCTGGCAAGTCCGACTCCATCATCGGTGTCGGCTTCGACGAGAACAAGGGCGGTGTGCGCAAGACCCTGTGGATCCATGCCTACGACGCATGGCTGCAATCCCCCATTATCGGACATGGGCCGGGCGCATTCTCCTATCTGGAAGATCCAGCCAAGAAGGAAGAGGCCCATAACCTCGGCTTCGACATGCTGACTCAAGTCGGAATCGCAGGCGTGCTACTGTTTGCCGCTTTGTACCTGTGGCTTCTCTTCAAGGCATATCAGGCCCGAGATCCGTATTCGCTGGCCGTACTGATCGTACTGATGCTGTTCTCCGGGGCTCACTTCATGCTTCGGCAACCAGTGTTCAGTCTTTATATGATCATCTGCGCGCTAGCGGTCAAAAATGGCAGCTTCACTGCGTTGCGCGAGAAGCCTCAATCCATCTGATTACAATGAGATTGTTCCATGTGCGGTATTGCAGGGTTCTGGCACCCTAACAGCCAAGGCAAGTATGACGGGCCAACAGCCCTCACCCGCATGACCGACGCCATTGTCCACCGTGGTCCCGATGACGCTGGCGCCTGGGATAATGGCGCCGGGCTGTTTCTGGGTCACCGACGACTTGCGATCGTCGACCTGAGTTCCGCCGGGCATCAGCCCATGGCATCGCCGACAGGCCGATATGTCATCGTCTTCAATGGTGAAATCTACAACTTCCAGGCGCTGCGCCAGACGCTCGATGCGGCACAGCAGAGCCCATTGCCCTGGCGTGGCCACTCGGATACCGAGGTCATGCTGGCGGCATTCGAACACTGGGGTATTCAAGAGACCTTGCGCAAACTGGTCGGCATGTTTGCGCTGGCGGTATGGGATCGCACACGGGAAACCCTGACACTTGCCCGGGACCGGATCGGTGAAAAACCACTTTATTACGGCCTGAAGAAAGGCACGCTGCTTTTCGCCTCGGAATTGCAGGCACTCGAGGTGCATCCGGGTTTTGACGCAGAGATTTCACGCAACAGCCTGGCGTTACTCCTGAAGTACGCGTATGTGCCATCGCCACACTCCATTTATGAAGGCATTCACAAACTGCCACCCGGCACGTGGATCGAACTTGACCGCGCCGCCCTGGACAGCGGAACGATGGGGGCGCCCCAGACCTATTGGGAGCTACCCACTTCGCAGCCCGAAAGCAATGCAGCGCTTTCCGACGCCGAAGCGATCGATCAGTTGCACGAGCTGATGCGCACGACCATACGCGATCAAATGGTCGCCGATGTCCCCCTCGGCGCCTTCCTGTCCGGAGGCATCGATTCGACGCTGATCGTGAGCTTGATGCAATCGCTCTCAGCGCAAAAGGTCAAGACCTTTACCATCGGCTTCGACAACCCCGGCTACAACGAGGCGGAGCACGCAAAAGCCGTGGCCCTCCATCTGGGCACCGAACATACCGAGCTCTATGTGTCCGGCACGGACGCTTTGAACGTTGTACCGAAATTGCCTGACATCTACGGCGAGCCCTTTGCCGACTCGTCGCAGATACCCACCTATCTCGTTTCTCAAATGGCACGCAGTCACGTCACCGTGAGTTTGTCTGGAGACGCCGGCGATGAGCTGTTCGGCGGATACAACCGCTATCAGTATCTGCCCAACGTATGGAGCAAGTTGAGCCGCGTTCCTGGACCTGCGCGCAAGCTGGCAGCCCGAATGATCGAGTCCGCCTCGCCCAATCGCTGGGATTCCATCGCCAATGGATTGAACCCGGTCACTCCGGCGCGCCTGCGCGTGCGCCTGCCTGGCGAAAAGCTGCATAAACTGGCGGGCGTCATGCGACACGACTCTGCCAGCCAGATGTACGACCACGTGGTATCCCAGTGGCAAAATGCGTCCGACGTCGTCATTGGGGCAACTTTGCCCGGCCTGGCATCCGTCGGAAGCGGTGATTTCGCCAGCTGGATGATGCGCCAGGACACGCTGACCTATTTGCCGGACGACATACTGGCCAAAGTCGATCGCGCAGCCATGGCCGTCAGCCTGGAAACCCGTGTGCCATTCCTGGACCATCGAATCGTCGAGTTTGCCTCGACGTTGCCGATGTCGCTGAAAATCCGCAATGGCAGCACCAAGTGGATACTGCGCCAGCTACTCTATCGCTATGTTCCACGCGAACTGATCGAGCGCCCGAAAATGGGCTTCGGCATCCCGCTACACGATTGGCTTCGCGGTCCATTGCGCGACTGGGCCGAATCCCTGCTGGACCCACAACGATTGGCAAGCGAAGGTTATTTCGCCCCCGGCCCTATTCGCGCCGTTTGGGAAAGACACCTTCGAGGGCAGGGAAACTACCAGCAGCAGCTTTGGCCGGTGCTGATGTTCCAGGCATGGCTCGATCGAAAACGAGCCATCTGAATAAAAGCTTCCATTACTAGAGGAAAATCCATGTATCTGAGAAAGATATCAGTGGTCGGGCTGGGTTATGTTGGCTTGCCCGTGGCTGTAGCGTTCGGCAAGCACGGGCCGGTCATCGGCTTCGACATCAACGAAAGCCGCTTGCAGGAACTTCGCGCGGGACAAGACCGTACAAACGAAGTCACCGGTGATGAGCTGGCACAGACGCAAATCGAATTCACCAGCAAGACAGATGTCCTTGCTCAGGCCGATTTTCATATCGTCGCGGTCCCTACGCCCATCGACGACGCCCACCAGCCAGACCTGACGCCGGTCGTAAAGGCCTCCGAAACCGTGGGCAAAGCGCTCAAAAAAGGCGATATCGTCGTCTATGAGTCGACGGTTTATCCCGGTGTCACTGAAGACATCTGCGTTCCGATCCTCGAACGCATCTCAGGCTTGAAATGCGGCACAGACTTTACCGTGGGCTATAGCCCGGAGCGCATCAACCCGGGCGACAAGGAGCACACGTTCACCAAAATCAAGAAGGTGGTGTCCGGACAAGACGCTGCCACACTTGAAATTGTCGCCGACGTGTACGCCTCCGTGGTCACGGCGGGTGTCTACAAAGCTGCATCCATCAAAGTGGCCGAAGCCGCCAAGGTGATCGAAAACACACAGCGCGACCTGAACATCGCACTGATGAATGAACTGGCACTGATCTTTGACCGGATGGGCATCGATACACTCGACGTCCTGGAGGCGGCAGGAACCAAGTGGAACTTCCTGAAATTCAAGCCGGGCCTGGTCGGCGGTCACTGCATCGGCGTTGACCCGTACTATCTGACGCACAAGGCCGAGAAGCTCGGTTACATCCCGCAGGTCATCCTGGCCGGTCGTCGCATCAATGACAGCATGGGTGCCTTCATTGCCCAGCAGACGATCAAACAGATGATCCATGCCGGTCACCCGATTGCTGGCGCCGTCGTCACAGTGCTCGGCCTGACCTTCAAAGAGAATTGCCCCGACCTGCGCAACTCCCGCGTCATCGATATCATTCGTGAACTCGAGGATTTCGGCGTCAAGGTACAAGTATTCGACCCGGAAGCCGAGCCGGCAGAAGCCCTGCACGAATATGGTGTCTCGCTGCTCAAGCTTGACGAACTGCAGCCTGCTGCCGCAGTCGTGGTGGCTGTTGCCCACGACACCTATGCGCGCTGGACACACGACGAATACCTGAAGCTTATGCACAACGGCCCCGTCGTCATCGATGTCAAAGGTGTCTGCGACGGCCCGGCCCTGGAAAGTGCTGGAGCACGTTTCTGGCGCCTTTAATGGAGAATGGCATGAACACCTACGAAACACTGCGTAAAGACCTGGCGGCTGCGCCGCGCACCTGGCTTGTCACTGGCGTGGCTGGCTTCATCGGCTCGAACCTGCTCGAGACACTGCTGCAGCTGAACCAGCGCGTCATCGGCCTGGATAACTTTGAAACCGGTCACCAAAGCAACCTTGATTTGGTGAAACAGGCTGTTCCAGACACTGCTTGGGCACAGTTCAAGTTCGTGCAAGGGGATATTCGCCAGCTGGAAGATTGCCAGCGCGCCCTGGCAGGAGGCGTCGACTACGTACTTCACCAGGCGGCACTGGGCAGCGTCCCCCGCTCGCTGGAAGATCCGATCCGTACCAACAGCACGAATATCGATGGCTTCCTGAACATGCTTGTCGCCAGCCGCGATGCCGGCGTCAAGCGCTTCGTCTATGCCGCTTCGAGCTCGACGTATGGCGACCATCCTGACCTGCCCAAGGTAGAGGATCGCATCGGTCGGCCGCTTTCGCCCTATGCCGTCACCAAATACGTCAACGAGTTGTACGCGGACGTGTTTGCACGCTGCTACGGGCTACAAACAATCGGTCTGCGGTACTTCAACGTATTCGGTCCAAGGCAGGATCCTGATGGCGCGTATGCGGCCGTCATTCCAAAGTGGTTTGGCGCCCTGCTCCGCGACGAAGCCATTCACATCAACGGCGACGGCGAAACAAGCCGAGACTTTTGCTTCGTTGCCAATGCTGTCCAGGCCAATCTGCTGGCGGCAACGACCCAAGAAGCCGAGGCGGTGAATCAGGTATACAACGTGGCGGTGGGTGACCGTACTACCTTGAACGAACTGTTCTCTCATATCCGCGATCTCGCCTCTGCCAGCCAGCCGGAACTCAAGGATGTGAACCCGGTGTACCGCGACTTCAGAGCCGCCGATGTGCGCCACTCCCAAGCGGACATCAGCAAGGCGCAATCATTGCTTGGCTATGCTCCGACCCATCGCATTGCAGCCGGACTGCAGGATTCCGCGGCCTATTACACAACCCATGTAGGCAAGCATGTCTAAGATTGTTGTCATTGCCGGGCTCGCCGAATCGCTGATTCGGTTTCGCGGGGATCTTCTGGATGCAATGCGAGCGAATGGGCACGAAGTCGCCGCCATTGCACCCGAGGATGATGACTCCGTTCGTCAACGACTCGCCGCGAAAGGTATCGATTACCATGTCGTGCCAATGTCACGCGCCGGGTTGAATCCATTCGCCGACCTGCGCTACCTGCTGCAGCTTAGCCGGTGCCTGCGCAGCATAAAGCCCGACGTGGTACTTGCGTATACGATTAAACCGGTGGTCTATGGATTGCCTGCTGCGCGCCTGGCAGGTGTCCGGCGGCGTTATGCGCTGATTACCGGGCTTGGGTATGCCTTTACCGACGCTGAGAAGAGCTTCAGCCGCAGCCTGGTCAATCGTGTTGCATCGGGCTTGTACCGGTTTGGATTACGCTTCGCCAATGGGTTGTTCTTCCAGAACCCGGACGACCGACAACTCTTCAAGGACCAGGGACTTTTCAACGCGAACCTCCCGAGCTGGATCGTCAATGGTTCCGGGGTCGACACCGAAAGCTTCCCGGTCGCTCCCCTGCCGTCTCACCCAAGCTTCTTGTTTGTGGGCAGAGTACTGCGGGACAAGGGGGTCATTGAGTATGTAGAGGCCGCACGTGCGTTGAAATCTACCTGCCCGCAAGCGACTTTCCACTTGGTCGGGCCTTTGGACTCCAATCCTTCGGGCATCAATGCCGATATCGTTTCGGGGTGGGTAAAAGAAGGCGTCGTCCAGTATCACGGAGCAGTCAGCGATGTGAAGCCGCACCTCGCAGCCTGCAGCATATTCGTGCTGCCGTCATACCGTGAGGGGACACCGCGCTCGGTACTCGAAGCCATGTCCTGTGGGCGAGCCATTATTACCACCGACGCCCCCGGTTGCCGTGAGACGGTCCAGGACGGAGTCAACGGCTTGCTGGTCAGGCCGCGCGACTCGGCCGATCTGGCAACGGCAATGACACGCCTGGCGGGCTCAAGCGAGCTGCGCGAACAAATGGGCCGCACAAGTCGCGAACTGGCTGAACAGAAGTATGACGTACATCGCGTCAACGCAGCCATGATTGAAGCAATGGAGTTACGCGGCTAACTGGCTGACCCGGTCCGGCGCGCTGTCAACACACTGCGCCGGGCTTTTCATGTGATGAGCCCCTCCTCTCATCCGAGATGAGAGGCACTCCTTCCAAGCCGGTGCTTATTACGTCGGGACATGACCAACCCCAGCAGAGGCCCAACGGCCAACCCCAACAACAACGCCCCCAAAATGTAAACCGAAACGGCAAATTGCGGGGTAGACCAGCCCACAAACACCAGCGAAACCGATTGCTGGTTTTCCAGAACGAACGCCAGGATCGCCAGAACTAGCACCAGGGCGACTACAGCGAGCAATACGCGCTTGAGATTACGCATCAGCGGATCCTTGAGTTACGGCGGTCATCAAAGCCCTTCTTCCTCTTCCTCGTTCACACGATCGCGCAGCTCTTTGCCTGGCTTGAAGTGTGGAACGAATTTGCCGTCGAGACTGACCGACTGCCCGGTCTTCGGATTACGCCCTACCCGGGGCGCGCGGTAATGCAATGAGAAGCTGCCAAATCCACGGATCTCGATACGATCACCGGTGGCCAGGCATTGGGACATTTGCTCGAGCATGGTCTTGATGGCCAGCTCCACATCCTTGGATGAGAGCAGCCCTTGATGGGTGACAATTCGTTCGATCAACTCCGACTTCGTCATATTTTTCCCTTCTTTTTCAAGCAGCTAGATCAGCGCTTCAAAGGTTTTAGCACGCCCGGATGGATTTGAACAGCCCGAGTTTTCACATATCTTTACCAGCTGTGAGCTACCCTGTCGCGGAGCTAGCGGACGTTGATCGTCTCTTATTCGCTCATCTGCAGATCACCAGCATGGTGCGGGTCAGGTAACCAGCTGGATTGAAGCCAAAAGGATATTCATCCTCTTCCTTGGCATCATCGGACCTCGTCACGACCTTGTAGCCAGCGCCCTTGCACTCCTTGTCCGCTCGTTTGCGGCACTTCTCCCAGCCCGAGCCCAACCCGGAGCAATCGACCTCGATGCCACTGACCCCGCGCTTTGCGTGTGTCTTGGCGTTAGTGGTACAACCTGCCAATGCCAGTACTGCCACTGCGACAATGAGCTTGTTCATTCACTTCCTTATGCCGGACGGTCTGCCCGGCTGCCGTTTGCTTCAGGCTATAGACTAGCTGCAATTAAACGATTGATCCTGTTAAAGAAAGAGACAACTTGAGGGGGCTGCGGTTCATCACCGGAAACAAGGCAGCAACAAAAGATCAAAAGATCACCCTGTGTGCAAACGCATAGAGTGCTCGCCGTGACGGATCCCTTGAGCGATGTCCCGCCAAATCGCACCCACAAAAAAGGGCGACCGAAGTCGCCCTTTTTCTATGGTCTGACAGAACTTAGTTCTGTTTTTCCATTTGTGCACGCAACAGGTCGCCCAGAGTGGTAGGACCAGCTGCAGGAGCGTCCGAAGCTGGCTTGTCGCGCAGGCTCTGGATGGCTTCTTTCTCTTCTTCAACGTCTTTCGACTTGATGGAGAGCTGGATTACACGGCTCTTGCGGTCAACGCTGATGATCTTGGCTTCTACTTCTTCGCCTTCTTTCAGAACGTTGCGCGCG
>Ga0213829_1000281_pt1 | contig 54979 bp, 50 predicted proteins | sample MC6MC0896MG_FD_180665 | JGI IMG/M metagenome (GOLD analysis project Ga0213829, IMG submission 180665) | Enriched soil aggregate microbial communities from Iowa State University, Ames, United States - MC6-MC0896-MG | ecosystem: Environmental > Terrestrial > Soil > Unclassified | place: USA: Iowa... | reverse complement strand
TTGAGTTTTCGTCTTACAAAAATAGAAATATGATTTTGAATAAACTATTTGAAATTGAGGAAAACAAAAGGGGGGAAATGGTCGTTTTATAATAAAAAAGGATTATTTAGATCAACGTAAGAAGAATCAGTTATGGAAAGAATGCATGGGTACTCGTCAGCTAGTGTGGCATTGGAAAAGTTAAGTGGCTTGGGATATAAAATAGATTACAACATCGAATTTGATGATTTATTGGCCCATGCAGACCAGTTTAAGATTGATTATCTGTTTCGTTATGAGGGAGCCTCAGATCCGGATGATGAGTCTACGGTATATGGAATAAGCCGGAATTCAGGAGAAAAAGGTGTTTTTGTAGCGGGTAATTTATCACTTATTGAAGGGAAGAAGCGGGATATTCTACTACAGCTTGAACTAAAAGAAAGAGAACATTAGCAATAAAGCTATCCTAAAATAGGAACTATTAATATAATTTAAGGTATGGAAGGAAATAGTTTTACTGAATCAGAAAGACTCAAAGAACTTCGGATATGGGCTTTGCGTCGCGATGGCAAACCTTTGGATGGAGGCTATACCGATCTAAATGGGGATCGTCTGTTGCAGGTATACCGCAATGAGGCGCTCAACTTAATGAAAGCGGGATTTTATAATAAAGGTACAGGGCTTTTTGAATCTTACGTCGAAAGACATTATCCACAGGAACTCGAAAAGCTTATCGGTAAACTGGAAAGGAGTTACGATAGCCTTGAACGATTTAGTCTGGGGCTGGTCGAAGAAGGGTTTTATAATCTTATTTTGGGAGATCTGCCACTGCATATGAAGGGGACAATCGTGGTTTTGCTCCGTGCGAAGGAATCGGAGTTTCCTTCTATTTACAACAATGATCAAGATGCGGATATGCGTAGCTCCCCAAATTGGTTGTTACAGCAGCCTTATAATGATATTTGGGTAGATATGCATCAGACCGCGTTGAATAATATCCACTATCCGGATCGGATACTCTAGTTTGGCAAAATTTTTGTTGTTAACAAACACGACAAGAGGATAATGATTTTCAATATCCTCTTTTTTGGCGCTAAATTTATTGTTGAATTATTAACCATTTTCTAAATTATAATTAATATGATTTTATACATCGGTATTTTTGCTGTGATCGTAGTTGGCTGTGTTTTTATCTCTCTTATGATGATGAAAAAGCAAAAAGAGACAGCTCGGAAGTATGAAGGAGATGCTGGGATTGCTTTGGCTCCGGGGATCAAAGATGAGCTGTTGCTTCAAGAGTTTCAAGAATTGACCAAACAAATGAATGGAGCTCCCATCGAGGCGTTTACACAATGTGCCTACATTGCCACAGTTGGTGATAAGGTGGCTTCGGCGGCAGCGACAGCAGCTAAAACTGTAGCTTGGGCCGCAGTAGGGGTAAAAGCGAGATATAGCGAGCGTGACAACGCCTCCTATCTTGTGCTTAGCAATAATGAACTGCATTATGTTTTTTTTGATGATGGCGAAGCCAAAGATCATTTGGTTTTTGATCACGAATCGCTATTGAATGCGCGCCCTGCTCAGATCAGCAATTCGGAAAAGGTCACCCGTATGGGATCCATTATGGGATTAAAGCCAAAAAAAATGCATCTTGATATCAATGGAAATGGCCTTGATATCATCTATTATGGTGCTGTGCAACGAATGCCTGATGGTATCATATCTCCCGGTTCCGGCATGTTTGAAACACAGTCGAAGCTTCAACTGATGGGACGTTTTTTTCTGAACAGGCTGTACCAAAAATACCCACAGCTTCAGGGTCAAAACTAGTTAGACTAACAGTGAGGATACTTCTTATTGTATCTAATAATATTAAAAAATGCGGTGCCAGCTATCTTCATGGCACCGCATTTTTTAATTGACTATTCCAATAGTCGATTATTCAGGTAATCAATAAAAAAAACAACGAACGGTGTTAGTTCATGATCCTGTTATTTTTTTACTAAATTTTCATTGATTAATTGCTGCTGGAATGCTGGACGGCTTATGTCACTGTCTCCAGCTTCGGCTTTAAGTTTAATGAGCTTCTTTTTTAGTCGACTAATCTCTTTTATGTATTGCTTGTCATTGATCGCATTATGTGTTTCCATAGGATCATTTTGTAGGTCATAAAATTCCCAAGCTGGCGCCGTAGTTTTTTTGTCACTGCCGGTCATTTCCAGTGGTTGTCCATAAAAATAGATAAGCTTGTAGCGCTCGTCACGTACACCAAGATGAGCCGGGCGTATAGGAGCATGTTGCCAATATCGGTAATACATGGATTTACGCCAATTGTTTGGTGTGTGGCCCCTTAGGTTTTTGCGAAAACTCTCTCCCTGTATATAAGCAGGTTTTTTAATGCCGGCATAGTCTGCAAAAAGCGCTGCAAAGTCAATATTAAGGATCATATCATCAATTTTACTACCTGCCTTAATTTCTCTTGGGTAGCGGATAACAAATGGCATACGTAGCGATTCTTCATACATCAGGCGTTTGTCCATAAAATTATGTTCCCCCAGAAAATAACCTTGATCGGACGAAAGGATGATCACCGTGTTTTCGTCAATTTTGGCTGTTTTCAGATAACGCATAATTTTTCCGAGATTATCATCTACGCCTGCGACACAACGTAAATAATCCTTCATAAGTTTTTGATAGATTTTTTTGCGGGCGTCGAGGGTACTCATGCCTTTGGTGGAGAAGGGCAGATCCGGGTAGGAGGTCCAGAAAGGACCTGTAGACGCTTGTTCGTAACGGTTACCGAGCTCTTCGAGCGGCTGGCCTTCAAAGGATCGTCCGGTTGTCGTTGCGCCGGAATCCAGAAAAGTTGCAGGATAGGGGAATTCAATGCCCTGATACAGATCCTTGAATCTATCTGCGAAGTCAAAAGGTTCATGGGTTGCTTTGTAATGACACATCAAAAAGAATGGCTTGTCAGGGTTGCGTTGAGACAACCAGTCTAGGCTCAACTGTGTTGTAATATCGTCTACATAACCTTTGTATGGCGTGCCAGCTTCTTCATTGTCATTCCAGTTGTCTTCGGAAAGATATGTTGGATTGTGGTAAACACCATGTCCCGGCAACACTTTAAAATCATCAAATCCTGAAGGTTTCTTTTTAAGATGCCATTTCCCGAAAACAGCCGTTTGATAGCCCGCATGCTGTAGGTCTTTGGCGATATTCGCTCTGTTTGGGTCCAGTACATCATCGAGCGTGTAAACTTGGTTTTTGTTGCTGTATTGCCCTGTAAGGATGGCCGCCCGGCTAGGTGTGCAGATGGAATTTGTACAGAATGTGTTGTTGAGTATCGCACCCTGCTTGGCAAGGTTATCAATGTTTGGATTCTTTACAATATCTTTTAAAATTCCGCCATAAACACCCCAAGCTTGCGCAGTGAAGTCGTCAGTTAAGATAAAGATAATGTTTGGGCGAGTTTTGTTGTCGATTTTCTGCTGAGCTTGTGTTATAAATGGTAGTAAGCTACAGATAAACAAAAATAGTTTTTTATTCATGTATATTCTCCTTGTGTGTGCTATGTAATTCTGCGTAATGCATCAACAGTACAGAGGCTGGTTTAGGCGCTGTTCAATGTTGCATAACAAAGCTACCAAATTTCAGTCATATTCGTGCGGTGACCGCCGAAAGTCTAAGTTGACTCCAATTTGAAAGTTGGAGTTAATGTGCCGATATAATGGCTTCATGCTGCTAACAGGCCGAAATTGATACCTTTTAAGTACGGAAATACATGCTGTCAATCTATCCCGCAAGTTAAGTCATTACTATTTGATTATTCTAGTCATCTATACCTTTCCCATCCAAAATTTGCTGATAGTATTTTTCGACCCTTGCTTCACGTGTTTTTTCCTGTTTTGCCCGATTGAAGTAAAATAGATATCCTTTTTGACGACCGGGAGTCAGCGATAGAAAGGCATGTTGTAATTCCTTATCCTCATTTAATGCTTTGGCGAATTCTTTAGGAACGGGGTAGTCTTCCGTTTTCCGCATGTTGACTTTTGCCCCGGATTTTTCAACTGCTACGGCTTCCTGGATATAATTTACGATTGTCTCCCTTAGGTTCGCAATTTGTTCGATATGTGTAAATCTGAGCTGTCTGCCTGACTGGACGTTTTCAGTCTGTTGAATTAATAGTTGTTCTGTATCCTTCAATAGGACACCTTTGTGAAATAATAAGGCACAGTAATCTTTAAATCCGTGGATCAAGACAATATTTTTCCCTTCAAAGGTATAACATGGGTGCATCCATTTGTAATCCTCTACGAGCGATTGGTTTTCTACAACAATTTCTCGTAGTAAATTGAATTCTTCGTTCCATCTTTTGGTATTCTCGAAGAAATGCTCTGCTTTTAAGTTTGTCATTCTATTTTGGTTTAGATAATAGAGGATCAGATAAGTTTGGTGGCGATTTCCTGAAGCCTATTATGTGCAATATTGATGCCTTGAGCAAAGGGCATTTGAAGAAGCTGATCGCGGAATCCGACAGATTGAAATACGATGTGCATGAGAAGTTTGCTGCTGTCGTCGGTTATTTTTTCGAAGCTCAGATATTCCAATTGCACCGGGAAGGGGCTGTCTTCCATTTCGAATGTTCGTGTAATTTTCTCATTGGGAATAAATTCGTGTATCGTTCCGTTCGCTTTAAATACAACACGATTATCATGGGAAGTTTCGAAGGCATAAGAACCATGCTTTCTATTTTCCCATTTTAAAACCTTGGTTCCCATCCATTGCTCAAAGATTTCAGGTTGCTCATACGCTTTGAATAAGAGTGTTAGCGGTAAGTCAAATTCTCTAGTAATCCAAATTTCCTGTTTACCTTCTTCGGCATGGATTTTTGTTTTCTTTTCCATCTTATTTGTCCTTATAGTTTTTCATAATTTCTTCCAATTTGTTAAATCGCACATCCCACATTTCGCGGAACGGTTCAATAAAATCAGCTATTTCTTTCAATTTTGGTGGATTGAGCTGATAGTAAATTTCACGGCCATTTTGCTCGGATGTTAGAAGCTCACATTCGCTTAGAATCTGGAGGTGCTTGGAAACTGTCGGTCTCGCGGTATTAAAATTTGCGGCAATAGCTCCTGCGGTCATAGCCTGTGAGGCTAGAAGAAGAAGTATGGCTCTTCTGGTTGGGTCAGCAATAGCCTGAAAAACATCTCGTCTTAAATTCATTATGAAGTTATTTGACTACAAATATATGTGTTGCCATTTAACTACGCAAGGATTTATTTAATTTTTTTGAATCTCTATTCTGGTCTTGCGGAAAACAGCTAACTGAATATGTAATATACTAGATTATATAATGAGCCTATAAGAGGAGGCTTTTAAATAGGTGTAAACATTTTTATTGTATGTATATACAATTTTGTTTTTTATTGTGTTTATAAATGGAGTATTAGTAAATCTTGTGGGATAAATTCATCTAATTTCAGGGGAGTGAAAAGGTTGTTTTTATCTTAAATACACGTTTTACCTTGTGCAACCGCTTGCTTTATTTTTTTTCTTAAAAAAATAAGAAAAGATTTGAAATTAAAATTTTAATATGTAACTATGTATGTACAAATAAAGATTATTTAATAAAAACCTGTTTTAACTAACCAAAAATTATGAGCCAAGGTATCATTTCTTACTTTAGGATGCGTGCTCTCCTCTGTCTATTTCTGATGGGGATCTTTGCGCAATTATGCAATGCTCAGTCCGGCAGTTTTACAATTAAAGGGAGGGTGGCGGACCAAGCCGGAAAGGGTCTTTCCGGAGTAAGTGTATTATTGAAAAATAGTAAGACTGGAGCAACGACTGACTCCCTGGGGAGTTACACAATCAAGACACCTACGGCAAAAGGTGTTCTTATTTTTTCCTTTGTAGGGTTTATGGGAACCGAAGAGGAAATCAAGGGCCGAAATCAGATTGATGTTACCCTAAAAGATAACCAAAGTGAGCTGGGCGAGGTTGTCGTAGTTGCCTATGGGCATCAGAAAAAGGAAAGCATGGTCAGTTCGATTACGACGATCAACCCAAAAGAACTCAAAGGGCCAACGAGCAATCTGACCACCATGTTAGCAGGAAGGTTATCTGGTGTCATTGCTTATCAACGTAGTGGTGAACCCGGAGCGGATAATGCGCAGTTTTTCATCCGTGGAATTACATCCTTTGGAAGTGGAAAGGTAGATCCATTGATTCTGATTGATGGAATGGAATCTACACCAACAGCTCTGGCGAGACTCCAGCCGGATGATGTTGCAGGCTTTTCGGTGCTTAAAGATGCTGCTGCCTCTTCATTATATGGTGCACGTGGGGCAAACGGTGTTGTGCTTGTCACAACCAAGACCGGCTCCGATGGAAAGACCAAATTTAATTTTAGACTGGAAAATTCACTCTCTTCCAATACGCAGAATTTTAAACTGGCGGATAATATCACGTACATGAAATTGGCGAATGAAGCTGTATTGACAAGAAATCCAATTGGAGCGTTGCCTTATTCACAGAATAAAATTGATCATACCATTGCTGGGGATAATCCCCTGTTGTATCCGAACAACGATTGGATCGGGTTGTTAATTAAAGACTATACCATGAACCAACGCTTCAATTTTAATATGAACGGTGGTGGGAAGGCAGCGCAATATTATATATCAGGAACATTTAATCAGGACAATGGTGTATTGAAGACCAATAAGCAAAATAATTTTAATAATAATATTAATCTTAAGAGCTATGAAATCCGTTCCAATGTTGATGTAAAGCTTACACCGACAACACAAGGTGCTGTCAAGACCTCGGGAAGTTTTGACGACTATAACGGCCCTATAGGTGGTGGTGGCTCTATTTTTCGAAGTGCATTAACTTCTAATCCGGTGATGTTCCCGGCAATCTTTCCGTCTTCGGATTTGCCTAAAGTAAAACATCCTTTGTTTGGAAATGCATCTTTGGGCGATGGAGAAAATAGCTTTTATAACAATCCCTATGCCTCGATGGTATCAGGTTTTCAGGAAAGTAATACATCCACATTAAATGTACAGTTAGAAATCAAACAGGATTTTAATTTTCTGACCGAGGGTTTGACCGCACGTTTAATGGCTTATACACAGCGCTACTCTTTTTTTAATCTGAGCCGTAAATTCAAGCCATTTTTTTATCAGGCCAGCCCAACAAATTCAAATGAGAAAGGCTATAATCTGTCGTTACTGAACGAAAAATATGCGACAGAGTATTTGACCTATGAAGAGGGGCTTAAAATTGTGAATACAACCGCTTATGCCGAAGCGGCAATTAACTATAACAGAACCTTTCAGGGAAAACATAATATCAGTGGTTTGTTGATTACGATCATGCGGAACTATCTTAATGGAAATGCAGGGAACTTACAAGCCTCATTACCATTTAGGAATCAAGGGCTTTCCGGAAGGTTTACTTATGATTATGATAATCGTTATCTGCTCGAAGCCAATTTTGGTTACAATGGTTCGGAGCGTTTTGCTAAGAAGCAACGCTTTGGTTTCTTCCCTTCTATCGGTGTTGCATGGAATGTAAGCAATGAAGCGTTCTTTAAACCAATTACTGATATTGTTTCGAAGCTGAAACTGCGCTCAACCTATGGGCTAGTAGGGAATGATCAGATCGGAAGAGCAGAGGATCGTTTCTTCTATTTGTCGGATGTAAACTTAAACGATGCTAAGCGTGGAGCCTTTTTTGGAGAGGAATATGGTTATTCACGGCCAGGTGTCTCAGTTTCAAGGTATGCTAACGATTTTGTTACCTGGGAAACCTCAAAAAGTACAAATATAGGATTGGATTTAAATTTATTGAACTCCCTAAATATTGTTGTGGACATGTACAAAATACGTCGAAACAGCATCCTCATGGCGCGGTCCTATATCCCGACCACAATGGGATTAGAAGCTGTTATTAATGCAAACTCTGGTGTCGCTGAAGGAAAAGGAATAGATCTGGCCATGGATTATAACAAAAATTTTGGAAATACATGGATACAAGCACGTGGTACGTTTACCTATGCTACAAGTAAATTGTTGGCTAATGAGGAACCAGATTACCCTGCAAATATGTATTATTTGTCCCGTGTTGGGCATTCATTGACGCAAAATTATGGTTTTATTGCCGAACGATTATTTGTTGACGATGAGGATGTCAAAAGTTCACCAAGACAGAATTTTGGCGAGGTGAGAGGTGGCGATATTAAATACCGTGACTTGAACGGGGATGGTGAAATTACCAATCTGGATATGGTCAACGGATTGGGGTATCCTGTTACCCCAGAGATTACCTATGGATTTGGATTTTCTATGGGTTACAAGAATTTTGATATAAGTGCCTTTTTTCAAGGTTCGGGAAGGTCCTCCTTATTTATAGATCCAGCCGCAATTACACCTTTTGTATTCAATGGAAATATGCAAAATGGATTATTGGATGTGATAGCCAAAGATCACTGGTCCGAAGACAATAACAATCTTTATGCCTTCTGGCCTCGCCTTAGCTCTGTGCAGAATGATAATAATAATAAACCATCCAATTGGTGGATGCGTAATGGATCCTTTTTACGACTAAAAAAAGTCGAACTCGGTTATAACCTGGATGAGAAACTGGCGAAGAAATTTGGCATAGGTGGACTGAGGTTGTACGCAAGTGGGAGCAACCTATTTTTGATCAGTGCTTTCAAAATGTGGGATCCCGAGCAAGGAGGGAATGGATTAGGTTATCCAATCCAAAAAGTTTTTAATATTGGAATCAATGTTCAATTATAAATTAGTTATGAAACAATTGAATTTTATATACAGAGATCTTGGAGTATTGACTGTATTTGCGACAATTCTGATGTTCTCGGGTTGTAAAAAGAGTTTTCTTGATGTTGTGCCGGACAATGTGTCAACAATTGACCATGTTTTTGCCAATCGTCATGAGGCAGAGAAGTATCTGTTTACCATTTATTCCTATCTACCACGCGAAGGAAATCCCGATATGAATCCCGGTTTTAATGGCGGTGATGAAACTTGGACTTATTGGCCCATGACCTTGGATTTCTTTTCCTTGGAATCTTATGAAATTGCCCGTGGTCTACAGACTAAGGTAAATCCAAAAATAAATTATTGGGATGGATATGATGAACGGTCGATGTGGAGAGGGATACGGACTTGCAATACCTTTCTGGACAATGTAGATAAGGTTATTGATGTGGAACCCTATGTAAAAGACCGTTGGGTAGCCGAAGCCAAATTTCTAAAGGCCTATTTTCATTGGTATCTGTTTCGGATGTACGGACCTATTCCCATTTTGGATAAAAACTTTTCTACAACTGCGACGCCTGAAGAGGTAAAAGTATATCGTCAACCTGTAGACTCCGTGGTCAACTATATTGCTAATTTAATTGATGAAGCTTCTTTTGGAAATGCCAATGTTGGTCTGCCGGCTAAAATAAACAATCGGTCAACCGAGCTTGGTCGCGTAACCAAGGTCGCGGCATTATCTATAAAGGCAAGATTGCTGGTTACCGCAGCGAGCCCTTTATTCAATGGAAACACAGATTATGCTAATTTAAAAAATAATGACGGAACAGCGTTGTTTAATCCAGTCTATGATGAAAAGAAATGGGTACGAGCTGCCGAAGCCTGCAAAAAAGCCATTGATATGGCATTGGAATCAGATGTCGATTTATACCGATTTGTTCCGAAAGCTGGAACTGTCAATGAGGCCACACAAATTGAAATGAATATTCGCAATGCCGTTTGTGAGAAATGGAATAAAGAGCTTATCTGGGGGTCTACTTCCGATGGATCGCCATCCTATTGGATACAACTTTTTGCATGCCCGCAATTAGATCCTAATAATATTAGCCGAGAGTTGAAGGGAAAATATGCACCTACATTGAAAATGGCTGAGTTATTCTATACCAAAAACGGAGTACCTATTGAAGAGGACAACGATTGGGACTACGCAAACCGCTATGTATTAAAGACAGTTACCGCCCAAGATAAAGGCATGCAGACGGGATATAAGACCGTAGGGTTACATTTTGACCGCGAGCCGAGGTTTTATGCGGATATTGCTTTCGATGGATCTAAATGGTTGATGTCAAATAAAGAATATGAGATTAAGAGTAAATCTGGGGAGCATAGTGGTAAAAAGCAAACACGGATGTATTCGATCACAGGTTACTTTACAAAAAAACTAGTTAACTGGAATTTGGTGGCGACTAAGACATCCACTACGGTTGAATCTTATCCGTGGCCGATTATGCGTCTGGCAGATCTGTATTTGCTCTATGCTGAAGCACTGAACGAAAGCGGCCGTTCAACAGAAGCTTTACCTTATCTCAATAAGATACGAGAAAGAGCAGGGCTTAAGTCCATTGAAGAATCATGGACAGCACATTCCAAACGACCAGATAAATACACAACAGTCACAGGCTTGCGAGAAATTATCCATCGTGAACGTGGTATAGAAATGGCCTTTGAGGCCAGCCGTTTCTGGGACCTACGACGCTGGAAAACCGCGGCAAAAGCACTTAATGAGCCAGTTTATGGCTGGAATATTACACAAGAAACAATAGAGGAATACAATACAAGGGTATTTTTATTTAATCAGGGATTTATTGCCCCCCGTGATTATTTGTGGCCTATCAACGACTATGCGCTTCAGATTAATCCAAAACTTGTTCAAAATACGGGCTGGTAAAATATAAGAATTGATATTCAATGTAAATAATATAAGGATAATGAAACAAACGATATATAAATGCTTGGGAGGACTGTTGTTGCTGGCTATGCATGCCTGTAAACAAGACGAAATAGGTCCCACTCAAAACGATGGTGTAGCTCCCGGTTTAGTCAGCAATATCATTGTGAAGAATTTGAATGGTGCTGCAGAAATTACCTACGATCTACCAAGAGATCCGGATTTGCTCTATGTCAAAGCATCATACACTGCGCCTAATGGTGAGGTCCGGGAAACGAAAGTTAGCAAGCATAAAAATAAGGTGCTCGTGGAAGGTTTTGGCGATACCAGAGCGTATGTCGTCAGCTTATCTACTGTGGACAAAGGCGAAAATGCTTCAGCGGTCGTTAACGTTACCGTAAATCCAAAGGAACCACCGATCAGGTTGGTCAAAGAAACAATCCAAGTAGTGCCAGATTTTGGAGGGGTCAATGTCAGTTTCGAAAATGCAACTGCCGCCAATATGGCTATCGTCGTACTGACCAATGATTCATTGGGCCAGTTTGTACCAGTCAATACACATTATACCAATCAAAAAAAGAGTGCTTTTCCGACAAGGAATTTGAAGGCAGAGGATACAAGGTTTGGCTTTTTTGTGCGTGATAGATGGGGCAACCGTTCGGATACATTGTACCTAAATTTAACCCCCTATTATGAAGGGAAGCTCGACCGTACTAAGATGAAAGGGCTTACACTGCCTACGGATGCCGGTCTGGGATATGATGGTAGTATGGCGGGGCTATTTGACGGAAGTGTAGGCGATGGCACATTTTATCATTCCGACGATGCCGCTAAGATGCCACAGTGGTTTACGTTCGATATGGGGGTTACAGCTAAGTTGAGTCGGTTGGTTTACTTTATGAGACAGGCCTATTATTATGACTTGCACAACCCGAGAGAAATCGAAATCTGGGGTTCCAATGACCCGCCAGCGGACGGTAGCTTTAACAATTGGATTTTACTGACCAAACATACACATATCAAACCGTCTGGATTGCCTCTTGGTCAACTGTCACAGGAAGATAAGGCTGCCGCAGAGGCAGGTGAATCTATACCGATTCCCAGGGATGCTCCTAAAGTTCGTTATATTAGATTTAAGACCTTGAAAAATTGGAGCAATGGCACTTATGTCAACTTCAATGAGCTGGAAGCCTGGGGTGATCAGAGATAATTAACCTAGTTTATAATATAAAGCAGAACAAAATGAAACTTAAATATATTGTTGAATGCTTGGCTGTACTCCTATGTCTGGCAGCCTTTTCATCCTGTAGAAAAGGGGATGAGTACAAGAAGTTTTTTGGAGACGGAGAACTGATCTATGCGAGTAGGGTTGATAAGGTCATTGTGCGCCCCGGAAACAGACGAATGTTACTTTCTACCATTCTTTCAAATGATCCATTGGTTAAAAAAATTAAGGTTTCCTGGAATCAAGGGCAAGATTCTCTCGTGCAAAACATCGTGCGTACTCCTGGGAATGACACTTTAAATCTAATGATTGATAACCTAAATGAAGGTGGATATAACTTTGTCTTTCACACTTATGATAATGAAAACCGTCCTTCTGTCGCATTGAATGTGTCTGGAATAGTGTATGGCGAAAGCTACACTAGCGCGTTGCTGAATAGGAGGATAAAAGCGCTTAAATATGGCCCCAACGAAAATACCCTTCATTTCTCCTGGGCTAGTCCCAACTTGGATGAGATTGGTGTCGAATTGCAATATAGGCACAAGGATGGTGGTATGCGTACAAAGATATTCCTGCCAAATAGTAAAGATACAACCCTGTATGATTTTGACGCAAATACAAATTTTAAATACAGGACATTGTTTAAACCAGATTCCAATGCCGTGGATATATTTTCGGTGAATTATAAAGAAATTGTCGTTCCCGGATTTGAACGTGAACTTGATAAAGCTAAGTTTAAAGAATATGTTCTTCCTACCGATGCCACGACCAATCATGGGTGGGTGATGCCTAATATGTGGGATGGCAATTACGACAACGGGTTTGCAACGATTAACCGGATGCCACAATGGTTTACCTTTGATATAGGAGTTTCGGCTTCGCCAAGTAAATTCAAAATCTGGCAGGCAGCAGATCGGATCTATGAAAAGGAAAATATGCGAAAATTTGAGATCTGGGGCAGTGATAGCCCTGCCGCTGATGGCAGTTGGGAAAGTTGGACTAAATTGGCAGATTGCGAATCGATCAAGCCATCGAAGTTGCCCGGTACGGAAAAAAATGATGCTGATGTAGCCTTTGCCAAAGCGGGGGAAGACTTTGTTATGCCAGCAGGTTTACCAAAGGTAAGGTATATCCGTATCAAGGTACTGGAAACATGGGGTAAGTCTATTTTTCCAACTATAGGTGAGCTGAGCGTATATACCAAAGACAAGAATAAATAAAAAGTTTAAATCAATTATAATTATCAGATGCAAATGAAAGTAAAAATGTTAATGCTAGCAGGTCTATGCGCTTTTGCCACAGGGCATGGAGTTTATGGACAAAATGTGAAAACGGGACAGCGTTCAGAAAAAATTGCTGGAATTAAGTCCAAAGCCGATGTGGTAAAAATAAAGGCGGAACAATTGGTCCAGAAAGGATTTACCGCCGGTGATGGCTATGGTGAAGTCTGGATAAGAGACCTGAATACTTTTGTCACTGTTGCCAGCCGTGTGAACGATAAAGAATTGATCAAAAAGCACCTACTTACCTTTTTTCAATTTCAACAACCAGATGGTGGTATTTTAGATGGTTATGTACCTGTAAAGAAAGGAGCCGTTCCTTACAATTATTATCATTCCGCACTAGCACCGGAGTATGCCGGACATAAGAATACAGTAGAAACGGATCAGGAAACTTCGTTGATTCAGGCTGTGGCAAAATACGTTAGAGGTACGGGCGATAAGAGTATTTTGAAGGAAATGATCGGTGGTGTATCCGTACAGAAAGGACTAGAGCGTGCGATGGATTTTCTGTTGACAAAACGTTTTAATGAAAAATATGGGTTATTGTGGGGAGCAACAACTGTCGATTGGGGCGATGTCCAACCGGAACACGACTGGGGGGTTGTTTTGGATGAAAATTCCCACCTGACACTTGACATTTACGATAATGCAATGTTTATCATTGCGATCAATGATTTTTTGGAGATTGCCGACCTGAGCAAGGCTGAACAGAAACATTGGAAGGATATTAAAGACAAAATTGCGAAGAATGTTCGTAAGCACCTTTGGGATAAAAAGAATGAGAAATTTATACCACATATTTATCTGAACGGTTCGCCTTTTCCAGATTCATTCAATGAGTCCGAAATCTACTATCACGGTGGAACTGCCGTGGCGATAGAAGCGGGATTGCTCAGTAAGGCTGAGGTAAAAGTGGCGTATAGAAAGATGCAGGAGAATGTCAAGAAAGCAAATGCGGCAACCATAGGATTGACAATTTATCCTGTATATCCACAGGGTTTCTTTAAAAATGGCAGTATGGGGCCATATTCCTATCAAAATGGAGGTGATTGGACCTGGTTTGGTGGACGTATGATCTCACAATTGATCCGTTATAACTTGATTGAGGAGGCATGTGAGGCGCTTGAGCCAATGTTGGACCGTGTGATTAAAAACAACGGTTTTTATGAGTGGTATACGCCGGACAACAAACCACAGGGCTCAGCTAGCTTTAGAGGCGAAGCTGGTGTTTTGTGGACAGCAATTACAGATCTTGAGAAAAAAAAGAGTTAATAACCTAGTTTTATGAATGGGAGGGCTGTCTATTTAGGCAGCCTTTTTTGTTTGCAGTTATGACAGTCAGCCTAATTTAACTATTTAATTCGTATCAATGGTATCCTTAATTGTGGATTGTTTTCCTTTTATTCGTAGCATTCAGACCACTATTTAACAAGTATAGAAGGGGTTCGCTTATGTTTTGATAAATTGGTTTAATATAGTTGACCGAAATACAAATTATATACAAATTGTAGCGAATTTAAAACGACTCCCTACGAATTAGAATTCACCCGCAGATTTGCGACAAATACTTTTAATTTAGTACTATAAATTATAAGACAACTTTATGAATACACATTTGGCCTATATTAAAAAATTAACTATTCTAGGGACAAAAACCTTATTTAAGTGCTATTTGTTAGCTATTCTGTCAACAGTATTGTACCTCATAGTCGGCTACCTACTGCTCAGGAGCAATGCGGATGGCGCTTTTTTTTCAATGACCGGATCCCTACAGACCGTCGGAAAGTTCCTGTGGTTGCTCGGGTTGATTTTGTTGCCGATCTTACTTTTCCTATTTAGCAATAAATATGTTTTCTCGACTGTCGCCAGTAAGGTTGTAGAAGAGCGGCAAGATGACTTAATTATTCCTGCTTTGGACAAGGTGTTACTTGTTTTTCAGTCCAACCAGCCTGATCTTATTCAGAATGCGGGTGACTATACCTTCGCTAAGCTCAAGTTGATCAACGAAGTGAAAAATACAAAAATTGAAAATCCATGGATCAAGCGTGTTGTGGTATTTGGCCTGAACAAAATAAGCTTTGACAGCTTAGATCTCGACAATAATAATAACTTCTACGATATTGTGAAGTCCAAATTCATCGATGTATTGGAAATGCTGACTGAGGCTGACAATAGACCTTTTTGGATCTGCATCGCAATGCAATGGTTGATTATTCTGTTTATTTGGTTTGCCGGTTCGGATGCTTCATTAATTGGTCAATAAATTGAACATAAGGCCAATGCAGGATGGCCTGTTTTTCTTCAAATAGATCATCCCTGAAAGATACGATCATTAGAATTGGCGAAAAATTCAATAAGGAGATGGTGCCCTATAAACCATATAAAAAAAACAGCTATATGAATGAGACTATTATTGAATTTGACAACAGAAAACGACTGAAATTTCTCGTGTTCGGCATTGTATTTACCATCGCAACGTTGACTTTTGCTTATTACATATTCTTTGTTGCTCAAAGAATAGATATAACCTTTGGTACATTGATGTTAATGATGGGCTGCGTGGGTTGTTATGGTTTAATTTCAGGTACAAAAAGTATGTTTGATAAAGATCGGACAGGTCTTATTTTGAATGCGGATGGTATACATTATAAGGGGACAGCACTAGGGAAAGCGATTGGCTTAATAAAATGGACTGCGGTGCAGTCTGTATCGGAGGGAGTTGCCCACCGAGCTCCATTTGTCGCGCTGAAATTGCGCGACCCAGAAGGTCATATTCAAAATCTTTCATCACAGTTGCAACAATTTGTTGTAAGCAATGGGCTAGTCGTGACGGCTGATCAATTGTCTGTTGATTTCAATGAACTTAAAAATCTGATCACAGATTACCACCAACAATATCGTCAATAGTGGGTAGCATGATTGGACAATGCTGGGCAGTAATATTAATAATAGCTTTAGGAAATGAAAAAAGTAATCGTAGTCATGTTATTCTTGCTGTTCACCCAAGTTGTGCTGCGGGCAAGTGAATGTTATCATTATCATACAAAGACAACCTATAAAATTGTTCTGGTAAAAGGTAGCCCTTTTTTAGCAATTACTGTTATGGATCCTAATGGTATGAGTATAGCGCATCAACGATGTATATCCATGTTGCAGGTAGGCAGCGATGTGAAAATGATCAATCGAAATGGAGATAATATACTCCTGATGGATGATGATGCCTACTATTTGCTTGCGACCGAATTCTCTGATGTTAATCAAGTAACGCCTGTAAAAATTGCAGCTAGAAAAGATGTGCAGGCTACATTTGACGCAGATCTACTTTATATGCAAGGAAAATGGTTTTCTTTTTCTTTTGATCCATACGCAAAAAAAATAACCAAGACAGCAACCAAGTTGTTCCCTGACAAACCTATTGTACTCGCTCAATTCCAAAACCGTAGATATCTGCTCAAGGATGATAAACATGTCTATTGCTATGAGGGTACGCAGTTAACTGCTGAAATAATTGAGGGACTGAACCCTGCGACCATACAATGCCTCAAACTAGAAAATAATGAGGATAAATATTTGCTTACGGATGGGAATACGGCCTATATTTATGATGTCAGTATTTTTGATCAAATGGGTATTACCGAATCGCTTCTGAGCCTTGATCTGAAACGGCCGTTTACAATTAAAGAGGTGGCCAAAAACTGGCTGAATTCGTTTGTTGATTTTAATGATGGAAATATCTGGTGTTATATTTCGGCGGGACTGGATCTACAGGACGGTACAACTGCTTACTTGTATCCAGTAAAAGCACAATGGCTGAATAAACAACATGAATTGATCAACAAAGGAGGTAAGATATATTATAATGGTTGGGATCTGATCAATGATCAGCCATCAATGAACCTGAGCGCTGTTGCGCAGCCTGGGGCATTGGAGATTACCGCCTCTGGATTCTATTTTGATGGCACAGCTTTTTATAAGGACCAAGATGGAGCGGGAACATTAGAGCCTGTGACCTGGCTCAGTAAAGATAGCAAGTTTGTCAATGGGGTCTATTCTTATCAAAAAGGAATTCCCAATTTCTTTGATGATGGTAGGCAATTGGTATTTGACGATAATAATTTGGGGAAGAAAAGAACAATAACGCATCAGTCCACTTTAAGAGATCTGAAACTAGCCTACGCTTATGACGATAAATTGCTGATAGAAAATAAAGAGATTCCCAATAGCGCAGACCGGGAGAGCATGGAATTACTCGGTTCTACTGTGGATGTCATTGAAGGTTGCGATGGCGGCAGGGGACAGATACCGGTGGTGATTGAATACAACTATTTTTTTCGCGATAAAAATCATATCTATGGTTACCACTCCGGTGATCAGCTATTGACATTGATTAAAGCTATTGGACCTGACACCATAGAAAAAGATAATTACGATCAGTTGAGGGAATTGCAGAAAAAAATGAAAAATTGATGCCTTATCATTTTTTTTGTAAAAAACCGTATGTCTTAATACTGTTCGGATAGAAGTGCACCAATCTTCATCGAAAATATTGAGTTCAATATAATAAAAACACAAACAGCCTAATCATCTCGATTTAATTATAAGAGTTAAACGAAAATATTTATATTAGCAAGACCTAAATGGATTGGGATTGAAAAGTGTTATGAAAAGATTTTTAAAAAAACGATTAAAGGCCTATAGCCTGACCGAAATTTTGGTCGTCATGGTGATTATTGGTATTCTGGTGCTATTAGCGCTGCCAAACCTGATGCCGTTGATTACCAAGGCGAAAAGTACAGAAGCTAAAGTACAGCTTCAGCATTTACAGACATTACAAAAAAATTATTTCTTTGAAAAGTCCAAGTACAGCGGCAATCTTGATGAAATAGGTTTCGTTCAGGAGAAACTGAGTACGGATGGAAAAGATGGAAAAGCCAATTACAGAGTCGAAATTGTTCGCGCAGATCAAAATACATTTTTGGGCCGTGCCACAGCCGTTGTCGATTTTGATGGAGATGGTACCTTCAATGTTTGGGAAATAGATCAGGATAAAAACTTAAAGGAAGTAACAGCAGATTAAGATGTGGTGGAATATTACCATCTGTCTATGCCTGTTTTGGATTGCCTATCAGGATTTTAAACAGCGTGCCGTACATGTAGCATTATTTATCGCTCTTGCACTATTGTTATTGGGATTGAATCTTTCCATAGGATTCTGGGAGGACAAATATCCACAGATGTTGGTCAATACCCTGTTTTTAGCATTCCAATTTGGCGTACTCTTGATTTATTTCCGGATCAAAACAGGCCAATGGGGACAGGTAATGGACCGAAAGCTTGGCTGGGGAGATATCGCATTTTTGTGCTGTCTCACTCTATATATGTCATTTTTGAGTTTTTTCCTGTTTTATGTGATCAGTTTATTTTTTGTGCTGTTGGTGACATTGATCCGAAAGGATTGGCGCAATCCTGAAAAAGGGATTCCGCTGGCGGGATGCCAGGCTCTGCTTTTCATCGGGTACTTTATCGCCGAAAGAACAGGATATGTAAATTGGGAACAGACCTTTCAGAAATTGCTGTCCTAAATGAATAGAAAAGTATATACAATTATTAACAAGGTATTTGTGTGGGGATAACAACAAATTTTTCGGCCGGGACGTTACATGCGATTTCAAGAGATATCGCATGGCATTACCGTATTATCCCATTTGAACGGTATGAGGAGAAGATATTCTTTTATTCTGATGAGGCCAATAACCTGCCTGAACTGCAAAACGAACTGGCAATTCTTTTTGATGAACAGATTGTACTAGAGACGGTTCCATCCAATCAGATAGACGAATGGCTGAATAAATACTATTTTGGTGAAAAATCGAGTGAGGGAAATGAGGCTGTCAAGAATCTGGTATTCAATGCCGACTTTTTGGATAATCTTATCTACGAAGCCAAGCAGCTCAAAAGCAGTGATATCCATATCGAGACCTATGAGAACCGTTGCCGTGTGCGTATCCGTATTGACGGAATGATGGTCGAGCGCTATGTACTACAAAGAGAAGACTATCCGGCATTGATCAATAAAATAAAGATCATGTCCAATCTCGATATTGCCGAAAAGCGTCTGCCACAGGATGGACGTATCCATTATAGGCGAAATCAGGACCAATTTGATATACGGGTATCGGTATTGCCGACGCTCCACGGTGAGAAAGTCGTGCTGCGTCTGCTCAATAATAATGCGACAAATATACAATTGGACAAATTAGGGATGTCCACAGAAGATTACGAAAATTATCTTCACGGTGTCAGGAAGCCTAATGGTATTCTGTTGATCAGTGGACCTACGGGATCAGGCAAGACAACGACACTGTACGCAACACTCAAACACCTGAACAAAACGACCAATAATATATTAACCATTGAAGATCCGATTGAGTATACATTGGAAGGGATTAATCAGGTGCAGCTCAAAGAAAACATCGGATTGACCTTTGGCGCGGCATTGCGTACTTTTTTGCGTCAGGATCCCGATATTATTATGGTGGGTGAGATCCGTGATCCCGATACCGCCAATATGGCCATACGGGCCGCATTGACTGGACACCTGGTGTTATCGACCATACACACCAATTCCGCCTGGGGTACCGTTTCCCGTCTCGTGGATATGGGAATACCTAATTTTTTGATAGCAAATACACTCAATACTTCGGTTGCACAACGTTTGGTGCGTACCCTCTGTCCGAAATGTAAACGGGAGGAACAAATGACAGCGTCTTTATACCCAAGGCAGTTTAAACCTTATTTCCCAGTGGAACGACATGCCGTGGCTGTTGGCTGTGCGTCATGCTATTTTACGGGATTTAAAGGGCGGAAGGCTGTATACGAAATTATTCCGATGGACCAGGGGCTGGTGGATGAAATAAAAAAAGGAAATATGCGTGTCGATGAACTATTGAAAGAACGTAAAATTAAGACACTGGGTGAAAACGCTTTTGAGTTATTTGCTAAGCAGGAAACAACCATAGCGGAAATTTATCCTTTACTATTCAATTATTGATAATGAAATTTAGAACAATATATATCATCCTATTATGCTTGCTTTGTTCGGCAATGAGTGCTGTCGCGCAGGAAATGACAGAAAGCTATGCCCGAGTGGAACAACGCTTGAACGCACTAGCAGGTACAGTACCGGGTCTGGAGAAAAAGGTAAAACTTTCTGTTTCCGGTGTTAGTGCGCAGGAATTTTTGAGGGCGCTGGCACAATCCAATGACCTCAATATCAATGTGGACCCGACACTGAGTTTTTCCATTGTCAATAATTTTACAGGAGAAACCGCTAAAAATGTACTTCTGTTTCTTGCCAAAACATATAACCTGGACATCGATGTGATCGGTTCCATTATGAATATCAAGAAAATAGCTGAGCCCCGTCAAATGCCTGTGGCCAAGGAAATCAAAGTACAGTATAATGCAGGTACGGATGGATTGAGCTACGAGCTTCAGCAAGATTCTTTGGGTCGGGTTGCACAAAAGATCAGCTCACTTTCCGGTAAAAATTTGATTGTACCTACACCATTGCTCCAAAAGGCTGTGACAGGTTATATGGCTGAGGCGCCCTTTGAAACAGCACTGGAGAAACTTGCTTATGTTAATGGGCTGAAATACCGCAAGACAAATGATAATGTCTATGTCTTTGAATCCCTGGTACCGGGCGAGGAATTGTTTATTAATGCAGACAGTCTGACTGATGTTCGCTTTCGGCCTGATAATATGAACAACCCGGTTGCTGGTGGCATGAACCAGGGAATGGGAGGCGGACAGCCAGGGAATTATGCACTATATGGAAAGACAGAGCGAGGCAAGGGAAAACTGTTTACCATTCAGGCAAGCAATACACCGATTATCGAGCTGATCAAACGTGCGTCTGAAGAATCCGGTGTCAATTATTTTATTTACAGCCAGATTGACGGTAATATCACGACAAGTGTCAAAGATATTTCCTTTGAGGAGTTTTTGACATCAATTTTCCGGGGTACGCAATACACCTTTCGGATGGAGAAGGAAACCTACCTGATTGGTAATCGCCGCAATGAAGGGCTTCGCGACAATCGTGTTGTGCAATTACAGCACCGTTCCATTGATACCATTATGATGATGATACCGATGGACTGGCGCAAGGATGTTGAGATCAAAGAATTTAAGGAGCAGAATATGCTGCTTCTTTCGGGATCCGGACCGCAGATTCGGGAGATCGAGACCTATGTCAAACAATTGGACAAGCTCGTTCCAATGGTATTAATAGAAGTGACCTTACTGGATATTCAAAAAGGAAATACTTTAAAAACGGGAATTAAAATGGGGGTCGCTGACTCAATTCCTAAGGTCGGTGGTAGTCTGTCTGATGGTTTTACCTTTGGTGCAGGATCTATCAACCGCTTTCTGTCCCAGTTGGGGAAAAACAATTCGTTTAATCTTGGTCGGGTAACGCCTAACTTTTATGTGCGTCTGCAGGCACTGGAGGAAAATAAAAATGTGGAGGTCAGATCTGTACCGAAGCTCTCGACTCTAAATGGACATAAAGCAACTTTAAGTATAGGAAGTAAACGGTATTATTTAGTGGAGACACGTAATGTTTTTCCGGGTGGATTGAATAATACGAATGTATTCACAAAAGATTATAGAGATGTTGAGGCAAACCTTAAAATTGATGTGACCCCCGTTGTCTCTGGTGACGATCAGATCACGATGAAGATTAAGGTAAATATTTCTGATTTTATCGGAACATTTAAAGATAACGAACCACCACCGACATCCAATAGTGCATTTGAATCTATTATCAGGGCGCGTAATGAGGATATGATTGTATTAGGAGGGATTGAACGAACAGAGAATAGTAATAACGGACGGGGTTTGCCCTTATTGTCCCGCATACCCATATTAAAATGGTTATTCAGTAGTCGTGAAAAAACTACACAGAAAGTGGTATCGGTGGTATTTATCAAGCCAACCATATTGTATTAGTCTATGCTGGCACGGATCAAGGAAAAATATCGGCTGAATAACTGCATTGGCATTTCGTTGCGACAGGATGGAGATACCCCATCTTTTCGCTGTTGTAAGGTCCGGCTGGACAAAGAACAGCTGGAGATCGGCGAAATCTGGGAAATTGCCGACTGGGAATTACTGGCGAATAGTAAGAATATGGGCATTCCGGTTGCCCTGCATCTGGAAGCTAAGCAGATATTAATAAAAGAAAGCTCAGGGAGTGGGCTCGAAACAGATCAGCTAAAATCAATTTTTCCCAGTTATGATGCTGCACGGTTTTATACGATACAAATGCAGGGGATGGCTACCACCTGGATTGCTTTTGTACGGCGGGATTATATCGCCGAGATCCTGGCCCGATTTTCCGCTGCCGGGTATGAGGTCATCAAGGTTTTTATTGGTCCATTTCTGCTCGATAATATTCTCGCGCAACTCAATAGTTATAACAGCGAATATAGTTTCGATAGACATGCTATCCATGTCCATGAAGAAAATAAGCAATGGCAGCACTATCGCTCCGGCGAGGAATTTGAAAGTCGGTTTGCACTAAAAATTGGCGATCATCCAATCAAGCAGCAATATATATCCGCTTATGCTGCTGCTTTTTCGACGCTGATGACAGATTATGTAAGTGATTATTCCCTTAACATTCCGACAGTAGAAGAACAGCGCCAGACTTGGCTCGAAAAACAGAAGTTCAAGATCAATCTAATTGCCTTTACCGTTTTGCTTTTTCTATTGCTTTTGATCAACACTTTTTTATTTAGCCATTACTATCAGGAAAATCAAGACCTTGAGGGAAAGGTGAGCACACAACAGAGCACGGTAAAAGATTTGGGTAAATTGGAAGATAGGATAAAAGGGAATGAGCAGTTATTGACTGAGCTGGGGTGGAATGGTGGGGTTTCGAAAGCATGGCTTTTGGATCAGATTGCCTATACAATCCGGCAGTATGCGCAGATTACGCTTTCACAGATCCAGATCAATCCGCAGTCGAAGGGATTGGGTAATACAATTATGCAGCAAGCCAATCAGATCGTCATCAAGGGAAATAGTCCGACTTTGGAAATGCTCAATTTATGGTTACGCGAACTGAAGAATAATCCCTGGATCACTAAGGTTAGTATTGAAGAATATGGCAATAGGCAGCAAGATGAAATGCTCGATGCCTTTACGATAAAGATAAATTACAATGATCAGGTGGAAGGAAATTGATTATAAAAAACGCAATAAGCTGCTATTTGCCGGAGCTGGCATTGTACTGGTTCTTGCCTGGTTTTTAGCTTTCCAAAAGACATATCAAGCCTATCGGGAAAACAATAGGCTCAATCAATTGATCGGCAAGGATATCAGTAATAGTACACAGTATGATTTTGAGCGTAAGAGCAAAGTTTTGGACAGCCTAAGCAAGGTATATCAAAGTGATTCTGCCGTTTGGAACGATAATTTCCTTTCGGAGGCAAGCAGAGCGGTCAATTCACCACGAATTCAGGTCTATTTTAATAATGTGACTAAAAATACGATGCAAACTGATACTGCCACAATCAGATCAAAAAACCTAACGATCAAAGGAGACTATCGGGCGATCGTTGAATCTGTAGCAGAACTGGAAAAGATTAATACATTGGGTTATCTGAGTACGGTGACGTTAAAATTTGACAACAAGCGGGCTTTGACTAATGAGCGAAAAGTTATTGAAGGGGAGATGGGGTTTAAGGTCAGATTTGGTGGACGTTAAGAGCACTAAAGTACAAAATATTTATAATCTATTTACTCAGTCCAAATGAAATGTCATTTAATTAAATTTTTCACCTTAATAGGTGCAATTTACAGTTGTCATGTGACTTATGCCCAACAGGGGAATGTTTTTCCAAGTTCTGGAAATGTTGGAATTGGAACCTCAACTCCGGGGTACCTGCTACATGTAAACGGAGATATCAGATCCAAGAAAAATGTTATTAACGAAGATGGAAGTAAGGCTAGTGAAATTTCGGCCCAAGGGATTGCCGCAGCAACGGGAAACTGGTCTCCAAAAGATAGATCGCTTCACTATGAAATAGCCTCCAATTGGGACGTGTCCCAGATACAACTGCGAGCGGGATCGTCTTATCTAAAAAATAGTATTAGATTACAGACTGACTATTCCGGTACAGGGGGACTAGATAATAAAGGTGGAGTATATTTTAATTTAATGAGTACGGATACACATGTGATGTTAGCAAATGGCAATGTTGGTATCGGAACTTTAACTCCACAAGAGAGGCTGTCTGTAGATGGTAAAATATTAGCAAAAGAGATAAAGATAAAAACAGATATAAGTGTACCTGATTATGTTTTCGATCCGAGTTATAAGCTGCCGACATTATCTAGTATCGAAGATTATGTAAAAAAGCACAGACACCTTCAAGATATTCCTTCGGCTGCTGATATTGAAAAAGACGGCGTTAATTTAACAGAAATGAATTTCGCTTTGTTGAAAAAGGTGGAAGAATTGACACTCCATTTAATTGAAAAAGAGAAGAAGATCGAAAATCAAGAAAAGCGTATAGAACACTTAGAGAGTCGAATGAATCAACTGCCGGAGACGAAATAAAAGATAATATCTCTTTGAATAAGAATCGGGGATTAATAATCTTTTGTTCTAATAGATTGGATTTAAAATTTTTTGGTAAATTTATTCTAGTAACAGGTAATTGTGTAGAATATCTGTAACACTGATTGTAAACCATATTCAGCTATATTATTTAAGTACCTAACTTATGATGTCTAAGAAATTGTTTCAATTTTGTTTAATAATAATCTGTGTTCTATTGGGAACACGGTTGATGGCGCAGTCTGCTACATTCATCAAGCATGTCAGTGTCAATGCTACCACTAAAGTCGAGTTGACTGATGCTAGTAATCAAGCGCTAAAGGCAGGTGGACTTTACCGCGTAAAGATGTCAGTAGTCTCTACCGGTACGAATACAGGGGCTGAATATCTGGTCTGGTATGAGGCACCAACGAGTACTTGGAAGACAAGAATGGTGTCCGCTGCTGGTTTGAGCTCTAACCATCCGATGCTGGAAGTCGAAAATAATATCGTCAAGGTTCTTACAAGCCATGCAAATTTATATACTGTAAAAATCTTTGTTGAGTTTTACGATACAGGTAATGGAAACAGTGTTCCTTATCTTTTCGGCTCATCTTTTCAATGGCAGCGCTATGGAGCGAATCTCTATTATATGGATGGTAAAGTCGGTATTGCGACCGACTCGCCCAAAGAGTTACTTTCTGTTAACGGAAATATTCAGGCTAAAGAAATTAAAGTGACAACAACCGCCACTGATTGGCCAGATTATGTTTTTGCTGATGGTTATGAGTTGCCTACCCTCAAAGAAACTGCGAAGTTCATCGAGAAGAATAAGCATCTTCCTGGAGTTCCCAAAGCTTCAGAAATTGCAGAAAATGGATTGTCACTTGGGGAGATGAACAAAATTCTGATGCAGAAGGTAGAAGAGTTAACTCTACATTTGATAGAAAAAGATAAGAAAATCGAAAGCCAAGATAAGCGGTTGGAAAAATTGGAAGGCATTATTGATCAATTAATAAAAGGAAAATAATTTTTTTAGTCTATTAAAGCGAAAATTATGAAAAGAACAAACCTATTAAAATGGGCAGCTTTGTTGTTTATTTGCATCCCATTTGTATCGAAGAGTCAGTCAAATTATTTGGTTATTCCGGATACGCGAAGTGTTGCCACGGCACCTGGTGATTATGTTAGATCCCTAAAGTCAGATTTTAAAATGGGGACATCCGTAGGGCTTGACGCAAGCTATCACACGCTTGTTGGTCTTCGAGGTTGGTCCGATGACTCTGGAGGTCCCGCTCATGAAATGGCTTTTTCAAATTCAAAAGGTATTTACTATCGTACCGGTACACAAACAGGAGGTTGGGGTGTTTGGCGCAAACTTTTAGTGGAAAATATTGCTGGTAATGTAGGTGTTGGAACCGATGCTCCTACGGAGAAATTGTCTGTTAAAGGAAAGATCCGTGCCCAGGAAGTCAAAGTTGAAACCGCCAATTGGCCAGATTATGTATTTGCCGATGGTTATCAGCTTCCAACACTGAAAGAAACAGCCGAATTTATAAAGAAGAACAAGCATCTTCCTGGTGTCCCAAAAGCTACAGAAGTAAAAGAAAATGGCTTGTCTCTTGGAGAAATGAATAGGATATTGATGCAGAAAGTAGAAGAGTTAACTCTGCATTTGATTGAAAAAGACAAAAAAATAGAATCACAAAACAAGTCGTTACAGGAAGTAATAGAACGATTGGATAAGTTGGAGAAAAGTGTTCTAAAATAGGTCTGTATATCCATTAACCTTTATAATTAAATTATGAAAAATGTAAGCGTATATTTCAAGCATTTTCTTGCAAAATCGATAATACACAAAGTTTGTTTAATGTTTACTTTAGCGATGTTAATTGGTATTTCACAAAGTCGTGCACAAGTATACCCAGATATTGTTCGTTACATAACAAGCACCACTCCGGTAAATGGTCTGAAAATTAAAACAAATATCCCTTTCGTAGCTGCGTCAGATATGGTCTCTTTAGAGATTAAAGGATACAGTTATGGTATTTCATCGGCCTTGGATCTACATCTTTGTTTTTATATTTATTATAATTCAAATGGCCCATATGTGTATAATCCAGTAATTTCGTCATCTGGGGGCCATACGCCCGATATTAAGATCGCCAATGAAAATAACCTCGTTGTTATTTATTTTACGGATAAAGTCTATCATCAAAAATTATATGTGGATGCATTTTCAGGAATGAATAAACCAACCTATTATCAAGGATGGACTATCGTTGACGAACCTTTTACAGGTACAGCTGTAGCTGATGCCGTATATAAAAATAGCTTTAAGGGAGAGATAACTCTTCCTGGAGGAAGGTGGACCTCGGCAGGTAATGTGGGGATCGGAACCAATGCTCCTACGGAGAAATTGTCTGTCAATGGTAAAATCCGTGCTCAGGAAATTAAGGTGGAAACAGCGAATTGGCCAGATTATGTTTTTGCTGAAGGCTACCAATTGCCTTCTCTCGAAGAAACCGCTAAATTTATTAAAGAGAACAAACATCTTCCAGGGGTTCCCAAGGCATCAGAGGTTGAAGAGAATGGTTTGTCCCTCGGAGAGATGAATCGTATTCTTATGCAGAAAGTAGAAGAATTGACGCTCCACATGATCGAGAAAGATAAACGTATTGAGGCTTTAGAGAGGAGAATGGATAAAAGAGAAGAAAATAAAAAAACTGATTATGAACGCAAATAGATTCTATGCGATTTTCGCAACGACAACTTTTTTTAGTTGCATGCTAAATATGGGTACTGTTCTGTCCCAAAATGTTTACCCAACAGCAAAAGGAACTAATGTTAAAATTGATGGTGGGGCCATAGATTATACTGCCCCAGTTACTACTGGTGGCTGGGCTAGGGGGATACGATTTTATAATTCAGATATGTCAACCCATTTTTTTGGAATGGGCATATTGGGAGCAGCAGATTTGCCGACAAGATTTTATCTAGGCTTCGATTCTCAATCACCTTGGACAAGCCTGTTGGGATTACAAATTTTAACTAATGGAAATGTAGGGATTGGTACCGCCAATCCCTTGGCGCGATTATCAGTCAATGGGAATATTCTTGCGAAAGAGATTAAAATAAAAACTGATATTGCAGTCCCAGATTATGTTTTTGATCCTAATTATCAGCTACTCTCACTATCTAGTATTGAAGACTATGTAAAAAAACATAGACACCTGCCAGAAATTCCTTCGGCAACAGATATTCAGAAAGACGGTGTTGATTTAACTGCAATGAATCTGGCTTTGCTTAAAAAAGTGGAGGAGTTAACGCTACATTTGATTGCCAAAGAAAAAGAGATTGATGAGCTGAAGCAAACGCAGAAAAGTAGCTTGCAAGAACTTTCCGAGCGATTAAATAAGCTGGAAAGTGTAAAGTGAAGAATTCAATATGATTTACCCAAATGAACAAGCATCAATCAGTCTAATTATTGATGCTTGTTCATTATTTTTTGCTGTATACTGTTTTATTTTGAACCTATTTTTAAAGTTGCCACTTCCTCTTTTAATTCCTTAATTTCCTTGTTCTGATGAATAAGGTATAACGTCAATTCCTCTATTTTTTGCAGTAATTGACGGTTTAGTTCGCCCAGTGCAACACCATCCTCAGCAACAGCTTTCGCAGGGGCGATATTGGGTAGATGTTTATTGTTTTTGACAAAACGCTCTAACTCTTCTAAAGACATTAATGGATGGTTTTCTTCAAATACATAGTCAGGCCAATCTGCAGCATTTGTTGTTACTCTAATTTCATGCGCGCGAATCTTACCATTGACAGAAAGTTTGTCTTGGGGATTAGCTGTTCCGATACCCACATTGCCATTTGGAGCAGCTTTAATTGCTAATACACCTGGGACAGCTGTGGCTGTATTACCTACGATTAAACTCCAATCGTAGGTCATTGGTAAAGGACCAATGGCGCTTGTCTCATTGCCAGTTTTTAAAGCACTGGTATAGTTTGTATTGAAATTAATGGAGCGAATTTTTACATCTACAAGCAAAGGCGTACTTACCCCCAAGGTATTAATCGCTCTAACACGAAAACCTTTTGTTCCAGTATTGTGATCCACGGTGAAATTTAATCCGCCGCTACTGGTATAAACATTATTATTTACTCGACCAGCTTCAAGCCATCTTGTAGGGTTGGAGTGGGTGGAGGAAACTATATGTGTAGCTGCTGCCGCAATATTGCCGCGAGTATAAGCAATGGAAACTTCATAATACCCCGATGCACCTACAGCGATTGGATTTGCTGTAGCAAACTCAATAAAATCACCAACCTTAAAATCGGGGGGAAAGGTTACGGTTGTCTGAAAATAATCATTGGCACTCTGGGCGTTGGCTTTGAAACTATGTCCCAAGCAGATTAGGAAAAAAAATAAAATCAACTTATTCATAAAATATATATTTATTAGGATTAAAAACTATTGCTCATCTGGAACATTGGTAAGTACATAGCGATCAAGATTAATCCAACAACCAGACCCAGAAAGATGATAATAAAGGGCTCTAGTAGACTGGATAGGGTAGAGGTCTTATATTCAACTTCTTCGGTAAGTTGTGTAGCGATCTTTTCAAAGAAAAAATCCAAGCGGTTGACCTCTTCACCCACACGGATCAATTGCACTGTCTTTGGCGGATAAAACGGATATTTAGCTAGGGCAGCATGCAGTGATTCCCCTTGCAAAATTTCCTTTTCAGCACCTTCCAATGACTGAGCGATAGGATAAAAATCGGTCATCTGCTGCACCAGCTGAATGGATTGAAGCAGAGGAGTATTGGTGCTGACCAATAGACGCATGGTATTGGCAAAGCGGGCCAAATGTACCTTGCGGATAATATCACCAAATAGTGGAAGCCTGAGCATTATTTTTGAAGACCATTTGCGCCACCAGAGCTGTTTGCGGTTTACACGTATAAAAACGACCAATATAAGGATCGCCAAAACTCCCCACCAAAACGTCCGGTCCATAAATTGGGATACTTTCAATATAAATGCCGTAATGGCCGGAAGCTCACCACCAAATCGTGTGAAAATATCCGAGAACATGGGCACCACAAATTTGAGCATAAACAGGACTGCTCCGACCGAAGTGCTCAGTACAATAAGGGGATAGGTAAGTGCCGAAATAATTTTGCGGCGCTGGCTGATCTTGCTCTTATAAAATAGAGCCAGCTCTTTCATCACCTCACCGAGTTTGCCCGTTTCTTCACCAATCCGCAAACTGAAAAATTCGTAATTGCTGAACTTGTCACTTTTCCGGATTGCATCTGAAAGACTGTCACCGACAAGTACATTTCCTTTGATCTCCTGAAAAAGCTTGTTATCCTTGCTGTTTTTTTGATCTAATAACACAAGGTCAAAAGCTGTTTTGAGATCAACCCCCGACAGCAACAAGGTGCTGAATTCCACATAAAATTCTTCCTTCTTTTTGTCCGGCAGCTGCGTGCCTCCAAAGCTGATATCTTTGCTCAGAAAAGCGATTATACCACCCGATTCCTCTTTCTTTTGCTCTGGCCCCGGGGCTTCAGGTTTTTTCTTATATTTTGATATATCAATAGCAGGCATAGCGGTACATATTTAATCATTGCGGAACAGCTCAGGTTGCATTAACTGCTGCGCTGCATAATTTTTATGGTAATCAAACTGATGCTCCTTATTCTCAAATCTGAGCCTGAGACTGAGGTGATCTGTGAGATCCGGTATAGGAAGATTTTCAAGTCGTGGTGCCGTGTCAAATGTTACTGTCCGGATTAAAAAGGTATCCCTATGATTGTCATATTGGTTTCGTACAATATATGCGGGATCAAATTCATAGCTGATATTCCCTTTTTCTTCTGCGCAGACCAGACCCTTTTCGTTCATTTTTAGCCATACAGCCCGGTCAATATCTTGCTGTATGAGGTGTTTAAATAAACTATAAGAAAATCGTTCCTGACGCTGTTTCTGTTGTCTGAGAAACAGCTGTTGGAAATACTGGAACATATAAAAAGCCATACCAATACTGATAGCCGAAATAAGCATGGCAATGGTCATCTCCATTAATGTGAATGCTTTTAATTTTATGCTTTTCATGGCTGCCCCCCATCTTCTGTTCTGTTGGCTATATAGCGTACCAGACTGTCTGTAATTTTTTTGTCCACCGGATGTAGGGCATAAATCACCAGTCGCAGCCGGTCCGGATACGCCTGGATTGTGGCCACTTCGTAAGAGAGCTGAATGCTGTCCTGCTGTCTTGTGCCAGAGGAATCTCCTCCAAAACCGGTGGTCTCCAGTTCATGACTCCAGGAAGTCATCAGTTCATCTGTATTTTTGCGCGTTTCGCTCTTTGAAGCCTTGGTGATATTAACAAAAATCAACATACCTATTCCAAATACAATCAGGATGATAACCATGGAAACCAGCGTTTCTACCAGTGAGGAGGCCTTGAGATGAACTGTTCTAGCCGCCATACGCATACCATTTTAAAGGTTTATTGACCTGTTTCTTTGGATCCGAAATCATTAAAAATGAATGCAAGAAATGCGGTGACAGTTTGCTCCGGTCAAATTTGATATTCACTAAAAAGTTTTCATACATAGATGAAGGACTTTTGTATAAAAAGCGATAACAGGCGGTGCGCCCATAGACCTGCATCCCTTTGCTATAGTCCAACAGGCCATAGACAATAAGGTCGCCCTGGATCAGGCAGTCCCTGCCAAAGCTAACAGAGGCAGGCATATCCGAACGTTTAGGTTCGTACAGGAGCACCGTTCCAATTATTTTACAATTGTTGCCTATCCGGATATTTATATTTTTTCCTTCTTCGCCTATCACCGCAGCGGTTGAAGGATACTGTAATGACACATCATCTTCTAAAATCAGTGAGTCTCTCGCAAAAAACTGAGCCGCTCCTGTAAAACCTTTTTCAATGCGGATACAAGGAGCAACAACAACGATGTCCTGTAGGACCGCACTGGCGGGTATGGTTATTGTCGTGTCTGAGACCAGTTGTATATTTCCCAGAAGGCTGTCTCCAAGCTGTGACCCGCCTGCTATCAGTCTATATTTTGCTGTCTTCAGATGAAAAGGATTTCTTGTCGTTATCCCCGTTGGCAACAGGGTCTCAATCGAACTATCGCGTTTTGCAAGCGCCTGTAGATAGGTTAATCGGAAGCTGTTGAGTGGCTGCATCTGTCGGTCGCTGTCTTTGCTCTTTCCCTCGACAATATCTTTATTTCCTTTGAAATATTCTCCATCCACATAAGAAGGACGGATACCGGATTTGGGCAGGAAGGCTACTCCCTTAATGACCGTTTCACCACTGACGGATACAGGTCTGTCCTCATCAGTAATGTAGAGTACCGATGAGTCAATAGCAACAGTTCCCAAGAGCGCATTTTTTAGCAGAGAGTCTTGTCGTAGATGTGCACGTACCACGGCAATATCATACAATCCCCATTGATATTTTGATATATAAACAGAATCTCCCTCTTGCAGTACATTGGTCAATGTACTATCAGGTACATAAGGAAAGTTTCGGGAGGTGACCAAGCTAAATCCTGCTTCTACCTGTTGTCGGATTTTTTCCTTTCTTGTGAATTTTGCATCCTGATCGCGGTAGAAAAAGGCCAGATAGATCAGGCTCCCCAAGATTACCGATACGATAAGGGAGATGACCAATACCAGATATAGTGCCGCCGCTTTGAGCATGATCCTCAGATTAAGGCGCAACCGCCTGAGGTTGGTTATCTTTCTTTTTAAACCACTTGTTGATCTGGTCACCGATCAATTTTCCGGTTTTCCGGAAGATATTATTATTCTGATAAGCTTCTTTCGTTATTACCTGACCATGGTCAAAATATTGATAACTGATGCTGTCTTTTAGCCGATTTTCTATGCTACCATGTAATTTTCCTTCTTTTAGATAGCCCCGTTGGATCCAGTCTCCCTGCTCGTTATAGCGTATAAAAGGTCCCTCTTCGATATTAGCCAGCCATTGCGACTCACGCTGTAGGTTGCCATTTGTATACCAATTGCGCCATACGCCCTGTTTTAAACCTTTGACATAGAGACCCTGCGCGGATAAGCTCTTATTGGGGAAATACTGTGTAAATTGTCCATTTAGTAATTTACCGGCATAGCCACCCATTGTGCTGTGGAGCTGATTGCTTTCATACCAGGTATATGTTTTGTCACTATTGGGGCTTATTTTAATATTTTCGGCATATAAAATAGTTTTGCTGCCATCGGCTGCCAGAATGGTGAACCGCTTGAAAATAGCCAGCTCTTTTACCTGTGCCTGGCAGGAAAGCGAGATCATCCAAAAAATGAGAATAGGAAATAGTTGTCTAGTTGCCATTTTTAAATATTGTCTTGTTTTTGCCGTGTACTCTGATGGAGATCTGCCCCTGTTGTATCCCTATCAGTTTAACCTCACCTTGCTGGTCACCGACGTTCATCATATATTGTCGGTCCATGATCATGACGATGGCCGTTGGTTTTTTATCATTAAGATTTTCGATAAACCCCATATACTGTACGTTGACCTGAGGCTCTGGTTGATAGTTCTGCACAGGAGCGACATAGTTTGCCGGAGATTGTATCGGTGGCTCAGTCGGTAGTGTTGGCGTAATTACGTTTTTGAGCATGGGATCGGGGTAATTGAGTAGGAGCGCTGTTGTTTTCTTCTGATTATAGAAACTCAGGTCACTGACATTCTGGATAAAATTTCTCTGGGCCGCACGGGGAGTTTGGTCTTCATCCGAAACAGCTACAAAAATCTTATAAATAATATAGCCCCAGAGTCCGAGCACCAGAGAAAGCAAGATATACGTCATCGCTTTATTCTTCATTACAGGTCTATTTAGCGCTCGGTAATATGGTTAACTGGCGTGAAGTAAATAACCCAACGCTGCCAGAATTCTCCGGTCTTACCCGCCAGGTATAACTTCCAGCTTTGACGGTCAGGTTCAGGTGGTCTTCCGTTGTAATGGTATCGATAACAATTTTTTGTATTGCTTCAAAATTAGGAGTAGCCACCTGAAGGCGGTATTTGCCGGCATCTTCATGTCTTTTCCAAAAAAAACTGACGATCTCGTCCTGTGTCGATACGCTATCCATTGGTGCGATCAGATTGACGCTTTTCTTTTCCAGTGGGTATTCCATAAATTCCGAACAAGCCACAAATGATCCGGAAATTAAAAATAATACGGCTAAAAATCTTTTCATATAACATTAATTAGCTATTGTCTGTAAATCTACATAAAAATCTACATATAAAAATTGACAGTAGTGAAAATGTATGTATGCTTTATTTAGCACGTTGGATACTGTTGGTGAAAATTTGAAAAAAAGTTTCTCGGAGAAATAAGGAAACAACGAAAAATTGCTAATTTAGAGCAGTCAATTGAAAAGATTAGCGATAGTTTATATCGCTATATATTAAGCTGAAATATTAACCGAGAGATACTTTATCGTTTATACATCATGTAAAAAAGACTTTTCTGTACTTTTTCCTCGTTTTTGCGGGATTGGACAGATTCGTGCGAGTAGTTTCGTCGTAAATGATCATGATGGGGTAGATAAGAAAAGATGGAAAAAAGATAGTTTAAAGAATAAACAATAAACACCTTAAAGATGAAAAGTATATTATTCCCCATGTTGTTTCTGCTATCATTTTTTGTAGCAAAAGGACAGACACCAACGCAGATAACAACTGTACCCGGCAATACCTATGTCTATGTCGGTAGTTTGGAACAAGTTGAGAACGATCCCACCAATTCCCAGAAAATTGTCATTAAAATTTTGGGCGGATCTTTCTTCTCGGATTCTAACGGAGAGATGACTTTCTATATTTCAAATCGGAACGGTTTGAATATCCAGCAAGCTAATTTGGGTTCATATTCTGTAGGAAAAATCTCATTGAAGGCCTATAAAAATGGTTCGAAAATTGATTTTTATATTGTGCCTAATGCAAATACGTACACTTCATTTGGGATTACCTCTTTTTCGTATGGTCATACCTTAAATTCAAAATTTGTACAAATCACGAGTCAGGCATCTCCGCCCGCTCTTCCAGAGGTAGCATTAGTTATTGTTCCTTCATTAATGACCAATGAAAGTGGCAATATGGGGATTGGTGCGGCAGCTTCATCTGAGCATAAGCTTTCTGTCAATGGTAAAATCCGAGCTCAAGAAATAAAGGTTGAAACAGCAAATTGGCCGGATTACGTATTTAAGCCAACATATAAATTGCCTAGCCTATCAGAAACCGAACAATTTATACTGGAAAATGGCCATCTGCCAGAAGTACCTAAAGCCGAGGAAGTCGAAGCCAATGGTATTCAATTGGGTGAAATGAATAAAATTTTACTTAAAAAGATTGAAGAGTTAACACTGCATCTTATTGAGAATGATAAGAAACGTGCAGATCTAGAAGGGAAAGTTTATAAACTAGAAAGTTTGTTAAATAAGAAAGACACATCTCAATAGATATAATATCATACTTTAAAAAAAATTAATATGATTATAAAAGGAATCGTACTATTATGTAGTACAGTATTTTCAATGCATTTGTGTGCACAACAGAATACTTTTGTCAATAATGGATCTAAAGTCGGGATCCATACACTTCAGCCTATTGCTGTTCTAGATGTTTCTGCGGATCTGACTAATGGAAAGTTGGGAACTGTCATGGGAAGGTTGCCTGAGGGAAATACACAGGGAGAGGGTACTTTTCTAGGGATTAGGGGGTATAGTACGCTTATTAATTCTCCGTCAGGAGTCAAGAGTTTTTCATTGGAACATTCATTTTATGGCTTTGTGAATAGTTCGATCAATTTTTTCAGGGGAAATGATACCAAAGGAGGCTTTATAACCTTTAATACTTCCGATAATATTGAACGTTTGCGCCTTGATAAAGATGGAAATTTATTATTGGGAACCACGATAGCCAGAGGGGAAAAACTATCCGTAAACGGTGGTATTCGAGCTCGTGATATCAAAGTGGAGATCGCCAATTGGCCAGATTATGTATTTAAGCCAACATATAAATTGCCTAGCTTATCGGAAACCGAACAATTTATAAGGGAAAATGGCCACTTGCCCGAAGTACCTAAAGCCGAGGAAGTCGAAGCTAATGGTATACAATTGAGTGAAATGAATAAAACCCTCTTAAAGAAAATAGAAGAATTGACTTTGCATGTGATTGAACTTGATAAAGTCAATAAAGAACAAGGGGAGTTTATGAAAAAAATGCAGGAGAAAATAGATAAGCTCACTGAGTTAAAGTGATAGATCAAGTTATCCATTTTTTACCGGTTCTATACAAATGTTTTAATAAAATATTTGATAAAAAAGACCTTTAACACTATTACATTATGAAACTGAATTTTTTCTTATTTATTACGGTATGTATACCATTCTGCGGAAAAACACAGACAAATATTTTTCCAACGAATGGAAATGTGGGAATTGGGACGACTGCCCCTGCAGCAAATTTAAATGTTGTTAGTGCACCTAATAATACAATTAGCGCTATAAAAATTGGTAAGGCAAACGACCCAGGGAAAATCGAAGTACCATATGGTGAGGCAGCAGGTGGGTATAATATTGATTTTGCTGCTTGGAGGGATGTGAGACCGGATTACATAGGCGCTCGGATTCGGGGGGAGCGAATGAATACTTGGGGTAATAATAGTGCTTTGGTACAATCAATGGATCTTGTTTTTTCAACTGGAGGTCCAGCAGACGATTTTCCGCTTTCAGAACAACTTCGTATTAAATACAATGGTAATATTGGCATTGGTACCAGAAATCCGCAGGAGAAATTATCTGTCAAAGGAAGGATCCGCGCCCAAGAAGTAAAAGTTGAAACAGCAAATTGGCCGGACTATGTATTTAGCCCCGGTTACCAATTGCCGAGCCTATCCGATACGGAAAAGTTTATTCAGGTAAATGGTCATTTACCCGAGGTACCCAAAGCTGCAGAAGTGGAAGCAAACGGTGTGTCGCTAGGGGAAATGAATAAGATTCTTTTAAAGAAAATAGAAGAGCTGACTTTACAGGCCATAGCGGATGAAAAGATGCGATCCAGACAGCAGGAATTAATTGAGCAACAATCAAAGGCAATTTTGAGCTTGGAACAGCGACTGGGGCGCTTAGAAACAATTAAAAATAACAACAAGGTGAAGTAATAAAAAAGGCGAATCGCTTACTTTCAGTCAATTATATCGTATTAACTTAAATTTACATTCAATTATGATTTATCGGTCTCTAATAGTTTTATTTGGTGTTATACTCTCGCTACAGATAAAAGCCCAACATTTTTTTGAAAAATCTTTTAGTGCTACATTCACTAATGGATCGAGTAATCAGGTTGCCTATCTTCAGATTCCTCCCAATTCGATTATTTTCGGTACGATTGAAATCCAGCTCACTGGCGGCTTCAATCACCAGTTGAATCGTGGTGTCCTCACTAAAAGGATAGATATTGTTTATTCGGGAGATACAGGTGCTTATCTAGATCAGCAAGGAGAGATTACACAGGCATCAGGACCATTTTCCAGTTATTGGGCCATTGGCGATTTTGATAGACAAAACTCCCGAATTCCAATTTATCATCTGAATAGCTCAGGTAATGACCTCAGCGTCAAAGTTAAAATGCAGCTGATTCATGCGAGTGCTATTCCTGCCTTGCAGTCCGGACTTACTTTGTCCGCTCCGGTACAGGGACCTACCGGAATCGTACGTCAATATCGTCATTTTAATGATACGCGTATTGGAATCGGGACCGCAAGCCCTGAACACAAATTAGACATCGTTGGTACCGCTCGTGCGCATAGCATCCTCGTCAATACGCAGAAGACGGCGGATTTTGTGTTCGAACCTGATTATAAGCTACCAACTTTAGATTCCATCAAAACTTTTGTACAAGAAAATAAACATCTACCTGGAATACCGAGTGCCAAACAAATGGAAAAGAATGGTATCAATGTCGGTGATCTGCAGATTGATCTATTGCAGAAAATTGAGGAACTCACTTTGCATGTGATTGAGCTTGATAAAGTCAACAGAGAGCAGCAGCGCTTGATCGAGGAACTTATTCAAGATAAGAAAAAATAGCAAAACACAATAAGGTATTTGAGCAAGAATAAATATCATACAGCAATTAAAAAGGATATTGATCCATATTTAACAGATTATGAAAAGTCAAATTTTTAATTTTTTTACTGGAGAAGAACTGCGTTTCCGCAGCTTTTACCTGAGTCTTTTCTTCACATTTATATTTAATAATATATTCGCCCAAGAGGATGAATTTACCAATTTTCGATTTCCCGAAGTAAGCTTCCCCTCTGTGAATGTCAGAGACTTGGGACGGTACGGTAATTACGGTTATAGTCTATCCAAGGGGCAGGTGCAGATTGATGTACCCTTATATACGGTGGAATCTCAGGAGGTCAAATACTCCATATCGTTAAGCTATAACCATGCAGGAATAAAAGTAAAAGAAAGGAGTGGTATGGTTGGTATGAACTGGTCCCTAATCGGTCAGGGTAGTATCAGCCGGATCATGAATGGAAGGCCAGACGAAGATGCCTCGTCCTTTGGTTACCATAGCAAATATGATCTGGTGGTGGGAAAAGGTTTGTATACACCGACAGGTTTTAATGACCCTTATTATAGGGCGGCAGAAGGATTTTTTGACCTGGAACCGGACTATTTTGTGTTTAGTTTTAATGGGCGCAGTGGCAGCTTCTTCTTTGATCCAAAGGACGGGAAATATTACTCAATGCCCTATAGTGGATTAAAGATCAAAAGTACAGGTTATATGGATACTTTTGAGATCGTTGATGAAAAAGGCTACGTGTACCAGTTCAATGAATACACAACTTCGAGCAGTCAATCTGAGTCAGGTACGGGTACAGGTCTAACCAATCCGGCTTATAAAGCACAATGGTACCTCAATAAGATCATTGATCCATCTGGAATTACAGTTATTGAAATACAATATACTGAGACTGAGGTTGATGTTGAATTGCGGAAAACTTACAATGCTACATACCAGCTTCTTACCTCTGGTTTGTGTGGTTTTCGCGCAGAAAATCTTACTACAACTAAAAGTCACAGCGTAAGTAGCTTTTCAACAAGTTCAGGAGAAAAACTTCCAAAAAAAATGATCTGGCCCAATGGTTCTCTTGTCTACCAGTACAGTGCGCAACCCAACGGAAAACGCAAACTGGATCAGCTGGAATTATATTCAGGCACTGAACGCTTAAAGAATTGGCAGCTCTATTATTCCACTTATTCTGGCACAGATAAATTGAGGCTCGATTCGGTCGCTGAAATAGGAGGGGACAGGCAGGTCCACAGTTTTGGTTATGATCAGTTAACTATTGCTCCTTATGATAGAAATTCACTTGATCATTGGGGATACTATAATGGCGCTTCGAGCAGCTATTCTCTGGTGCCGGAAATGCTTTATAAGGGCGTAAAGATAGGAATTGCAGATAGAGAGGCTAATTTTTCTTACTGTAGACGCGGCATCTTGGAATCGGTCACCTATCCGACCAAAGGGAAGACTTTTTTTGAATATGAGCCCAATGACTATTTGCTTGAGACACCTGAGCCAATATATAATCGGACGCAAGTTGCTGATGTTTCCCGAAGTTATGTCCGAGAAGGGGAAGGTACATCCTATTCAGAATATTTTATTGTCGATAAAGCTCGGGAAGTCACTTGGGTCTGTTATCGAGATAATTCAAATGGTAGTGGTCCAGGGCCGTCATCGCCAGAACCAGCGCAGGTTTCGATTCGTATTGTCGGTGAGGGGAAAAGTTACCTTATTTCAAGTCCCCGGGGTAAATCTGCTTCCGGAAAATTATTCCTTCAGCCGGGTACATATCGTGTTACACTTTTTACTGGTGGATATATGGATCTAGGCTGGGCGGAAGTTTATATGGACGTGATTTCCGGATATAAATATAATGCCAATTCGGGAGGGATGCGCATCAAACGTATCCAAAATCTTAACACGGACGGATCGATAGCGATGACGCGGGAGTTTGAGTACACAGGCGGATGGGGGGGCAATAAGAGCTCTGGAGAGTCAATCTCACCAATTTATTATAGTTCCATTGTTCAGAATGGGATGATCTGCGTGGGCGGCACGAACTTGCCCTCGTGTACCGGTATGTCCAATGAACTTCTTCTATCATCTTTTAGCAATGTGGATCTCTTTTTTACAGATGGAGGTCCTGTTTCTTACAAACGTGTGGTGGAAAATATAATTGATGGAGGTAAGAAGCACTCCATAGAACATTTTTTTTCTTTTGACTCCGATCTCTCTGTACAATCATTTCCATTCTCTGGTGTTTCTTCGCAGAGCTGGAGACGGGGACGCCCAACTCGGACGAATTATTATGATGGAGCGGGACAAAAAGTCAAGACTGTAGAAAATACGTATTTTGATGATTTTGATAGAAAAAGGCACGTTCTTCCAGGGGTACGGATTGGTAAACAAGTGAACTGTCCGTATGATGTGACAAAAACACGTCTCTCGTTCGGATACTATAACCTTGTTTCGGAATGGAATTACCTGACGAACTCTACCAGCAAAGGGTATACCTTAGAAAATGGTGTTGTACAGGATTCTATCGTTTTATCAACAGATTATTCCTATGATAATCCAGATCATGGACAGGCAACGCGAACAGTGAGCAAGAAAAGCGATGAATTGGAAGAACTTACTTTTGTTAACTTCCCTGGTGACTATGCTCCCGGAACAGCTTGGATAGATCATATGAAGAATAAGAATTTGATCACATTTCCAATTGAACGTGTTCAGATTGGAAAGAGGGGTCAGGATCAGATTCTTATGGCTGCACAGGCATTTGTTTATAAACCTGAGGGTACTGGAAAAGTCGATAAACTGTTCAATTTTGAGAATGCTGGTGCTGTTAATTCCAGCCAATTTAAGTTTAGTAACCGAACTATGGGCCAGCAACCACCGGCTGGTTCTGCGACTGTATTTGGGCTCGATTCCCGCTATAAAGTAAAATTTCAGACAATATTATATGATGGATATGGAAATCTACGGGAAATTAAGAAAGGAGATGAAGCGAGTATCGTGTATTTATGGGGTTACAATGGCCAATATCCTATTGCCGAAATCAGGAATACAACCTACGCAGATGTGGAGAAAGTCCTTACCCTAGCTGCGATAAACAATCTGAACTTGGCCACACATAGTGAAGGGACAATGGAGACCTTGATCAAGAATGCCGTTGATAAACTCCGTAGCGATCCGAAATTGGCCCAAGCCATGGTGACCAGTTATACTTACAAACCATTGGTGGGTATGACGAGCAAAACAGATGCCCGGGGAATAATAGAGACCTATACCTACGACAGCATGCAACGTCTTCAGGCTATCCTTGATCAGGTGGGCAATGTCAGCAAAGCGATCGATTATCATTACCGTCCCAATTAAGCCAGACCGATTATGAAAAAGAATTTATTAACGCTATTATCTTTAGCTACTGTGGGGATTGTTTACGGACAGCGACTCCCGCAGGATACTATTAAGATCGCTCGGAGGATGAAAAAGAGCCACAAGAACATTTAAAAGTATAATGATAAATTAATTAGTTTTATGAAAAGTATAATATATTATTGGGGACTATTATACGGAATTGTCCTTATATTTCTTGAAATTAACCTGTATGGGCAAGAGATAATCAATTATAATCCGCCTACAATAGAGGCGGCTTCATTGGGGAAATTTGGAAATCTAAAATCGAATCCTAACTCCGGAGCAGTGGAGGCTAATGTGCCGATTTATGAAATTGATATTCGGAACTTAAAAATCCCAATAACTTTAGATTATGTGTCTGGCACAGGTGTTAAAGTTGACGAACGCGCTACATGGGTGGGATTGGGTTGGAAATTAAATGCAGGTGCCGCAATATATCGTAAAATCGTAGATAAAGATGACCTAGGAAGCAACGGTTTCAAAACTACTGTTGTTCCTACTGGTAGCGGTATTACGAATTATTATAAATACGATGCATTGTTTCAGAAGTTTGATACTGAACCCGATGAATTTTCTTTTTTCGGTCCTACAATGAAAGGGAAATTTATTTTCAAGAATAATGGTGGCCCTCTTCTGCTTGAAAAATCTGGTTCCAAAGTAAATTACAACGCAGGTAATTTTGAAATTATTGATGAAAATGGTATTACCTACCTTTTTCAAGATAAAGAGACTGTCTCGACTGTTATTAATACAGCACCGCCTTGGGTTACACCGGGGGGTACTGGAAGCTCATATTATCAAAGCTGGTGGGTGACTAAAATAATTTCAGCAGATAAGACTGACACAGTTTATTTTAATTATAATAAAACAGCACCGACAATATATGAGAATAGTTACCGCTTTTTTCAAATTCACAGCACAGGATGGAATCCTCCGGGAGGTAGTTACTGGAGTTTAGATCCGATTGAAAAAACGCACATGTTTTCATCCTATGACCCGATGTATTTAGAATCGATAATATTTCCGGGGGGCAAGGTGCAGTTTACATCAGTTAAAGACCGTAAGGATGGTGCTGGACTGAGGCTTGAAAAAATAGAGATTCTAAGTGGTAAAGGAACTGCATATAGCACTGTAAAGCAGGTCGATTTTTATAGCACGTACTTTCAATCCTTGGCAAATCCTTTCCCTTATGATAGTGAGGATGGTCGTTTTAGGCTTAGGCTAGATTCAGTTGGAGAGCGGGGACCAAATTCTCTGTCCAGTAATGTCCACAGATTTGAATATAGTAAAATTCCCTTACCTTCCATTAACAGTTTCGCACAGGATGCTTGGGGATATTATAACGGGCATACTGAGAACAGGACTTTATTGGCTAGCCTTAGAAAAGTTTCTATAAGCGGAATTGTCAATATTGGTAATGCCGATAGAGGGGTAGATGCTAATTTTATTGAAGCCGGCTTGTTAAAAAAAGTTATTTATCCGACAGGAGGATCTTCAGAATTTTTCTATGAACCTAATAGATTTCGGAGTATCGAACGCAAACTGGTGCGCAATAGCTTTAGTTGTATAGCAAATGCATTTAATCCAATTTTAACATACGAGTTTGTTGCTGGTAATTATGTTGATCCGACAATCTCCATCGAAATTCGAAAGATCGGAGATCAGACAGGCCTATACAATAGACCTTACGTATTGTTAAAAGACTTAACAGAGAATACCAATGTCTATTCAGCCTATGCGGAAGCTTTTCAAGATCAGAATTTTGAGGTTCCGTTTTTCTTTAAAGAGGGACATCGTTATCAGATTTATGCTGAAATGCAATCCACTAATCCAGCCACTTCTGCGTATGCAGGTATTTCTGTACATCATTCATCATATGTGGAGGGAGATAATATTTTACCTGGATTTGGCGTAAGAGTGGCTGCAATAGATGAATTTAACAAAGAAAATCAACGGATCGGAAAGAAAGTTTTTAAATATGGAACAAATGAAAATGGTACTGGTATAGTGATTTCTGATGTTATAAATAGTTTTCCAAAACAAATAGAACAAGATCTTTTAGATATGCAACCTAGCAACGGGGCAACTTGCGCTATAGCGAGGAGCAAACACCAAATTGTTTATTATGATGCTGGAATCTATCCTTTATCTACTTTTAACGGTAGCCCCTTACTGTATAATCAAACTTCTGTTTACCAAATGGATGCTGGCATGAATACAATGGCAACCAATGGCAAGGAGGAATTTATGTATAAAGTGGTATTAGACCATACTATGCCCGGAAACACAGGATATCCAGGTGGAATATTGACCGTTCCCAATGCTTGGGTAAATAGTAAATTACTATCCAATGCCAAGTATGAAGAACGAAATGGTCGTTATTTTTTAAAACACAAGGTTGACAATGATTATGTCGACATCTTTGGAGAAGAAGGGCGGGGGCTAAAATTGGGGTATAGAATACAAATTCTAAACTGCAATGCAAGATCGAATGATGATTGGTATTATAGTCAAGAATATTCCGTGGTAACAGGAGCCAGAATGATGTCAAACCAAAAGGAGGTCTTTTATGATTCAACAGGAAATAACGTGCTCTCCGAGGTTAATACTAAGTTTAGTTACAATGATAAAATGCAGCTCGTTTCTTCAAAAAACACAACAAGCAGAGGTGATACAGTTGAAATACAGAATCAGTATACTTATGATTTGGTTAAAGCGGGGACATCTGATCCTGTTGTAAAAACAATGCTAGATAGGAATATGTTAAACTTTCCATTTAGCAAGCGGGAATTAAGAAACGGGAAATTAATTTCCAGTAGAAGAGCTCAATATAAGGCCTATGGTTTGAATCTTTTTGCTAATTATTTAATCGAACAGCAAGACTTAAAAAACAACCTTTGGTATCCGGTTGTAAAATACGATAATTACCTGAAAATAAATACTCCGACGACTATACTATCCTTAAATGGTATCTCCACAGTGTGCCTTTGGGGATATGCTGGACAATATTTAATTGCAGAGATCAAGAATGCAAACTACGAAGAGGTAAAAACAATCTTGGGGCAACAAACGATAGATATGTTAAAGACTCAAAATGTTCCAGAGGCTACAATTATTACTGCTATGAATAAATTGCGTACCGATTTGCCTAAAGCCATGGTGACCAGCTATACGTACAAACCACTGGTGGGTATGACCAGCAAGACCGATCCAAGGGGGGAAAAAGAGACCTATAAATATGATGGCATGCAACGTCTGCAAGCTGTCCTTGATGACGTGGAGAATGTAACTAAGGCCATTGATTATCATTACCGTCCCAACTAAGCCAGACCAATTATGAAAAAGAATTTATTAACGCTATTATCATTAGTTATTGTAGGGGTTGTTTACGGACAGCGACTTCCGCAGGATACCTCCCTGAGTGCCTATACCAATCAGACCAATATTCAGGCACTGAATAGTATTACACTAAAGAACGGCTTCCATATTCCTCCACCTGCAGCGGGCAAGAGCGTGACGATCAGTATTGCGGGTTTCCAGACATTGGTAAGTAAGCCCACAGCGGGGCAGAACTATATCCTGACCAAAACTTTCCGCAGTCCGGGTGTGACGATGGCCACGCTGAATGCACAGCGCACGATCGGTGATGAGAACCAGACGATCCAGTATTTTGACGGACTGGGACGCCCCAGTCAGACCATACAGCTGATGGCTAGCCCCACTTATAAAGACATTGTGCAGTATATCGAATATGACGGGTTCGGTCGGGAGAGCAAGAAATATTTACCGTATGGAGAAAAAGATGGTCAGGGCAGCTTCCGTGACGGAGCAAAGGCTAACCAGACCGCATTCTACAAAGAAGGAGCCGGCTGGGACGGTGCTGTCAAGAAGACTGACAATCCCTATGCTGTTACCGTTTTTGAGAACAGTCCGCTGAACCGTGTGCAGCAACAGGGGGCACCCGGAGTGGCCTGGCAGCCCGCAGCCGACCGGAACAGGGTTGCCGCCGGATCCGATGCGGGACGTACGGTAATGACCGAATACGGCACCAACGGTACCGATGACGTACGGATGTGGACGATGAACAGTACAAACAATGGAGCCACGGTAGGCTATTATACCGCAGGTAAGCTCTATAAGACTGTTGTCAAGGATGAGAACTGGATCAATAAAAATGCAGCCAATGTAGCGCCCTCAAAAACGGGAACTGTGGAAGAGTTTAAGGATTTTGAGAACAGGGTTGTGCTGAAACGTATCTGGGAATCGGAAACCAAGGCACTGAACACCTACTATGTGTATGATGACTTTGGGGACCTGAGATATGTGATCCCACCGGGCTTTCCTGTGGTGGCGGCAGGGTTGACAGAGGCCGCGGCAGGTGATTTCCATGAACTGGTATACGCCTATAGATACGATGGAAGACACAGGCTGACCGAGAAGAAAATTCCGGGCAAGGGCTGGGAGTGGCTTGTCTACAATGCCAATGACCAGTTGATATTGACCCAGGACGCGGTGCAGCGTGCCAAGCCTGCCAAAGAATGGAATTATACGAAATACGATGCTTTTGGTCGTACTGTAAGCACAGGTACCTATAGACGTACCTATTCCAGTCAGGCCGAAGCACAGAAGTCAGCGGATTCGGTAAAAATTTATTGGGAGGACCGCACGGTCCAGGCCAAAGGGGAGGGACAGTTAAAATATACCAAATATACCAACAATTCATTTCCAAAGGCCTCAGGCAAGATCACCCCGATGACAGTGAATTATTATGATGATTATCTATTTGAATCGGCTGATACCACAGGACTTTCATTTTCAGGTGTTAAAAAGAGCGATAAACTGAAAGGGCTGGCTACAGGGACCAGGATTTTTAAAGATGACGGAACCGAAGGTCTATTATCGGTGCTATATTACGACGATTATGGGCGTGTGATCGAGAGTGTTTCGCAGCATCATCTGAAAGGAACGGACCGTGTCATCAATACATACAATTTTCCGGGTGAGCTGGTCCGTAGTGAACGTATCCATCGTCCTGCAGCCGGACAGGCAACGACACTGATCACCAGCAACAGATATGACCATGTGGGTAGACTGGTGGAGACCAAAAAGCGGGTGAACACTCAGAGCGAGATTATCCAGAGCAGGTTGGCCTACAATGAGATCGGACAGTTGAAGGGAAAATCTCAGCATAGTGAGAACGGAGGCGGCAGTTTCTGGAACACGACGGGGCTGTCCTATAATGAGCGTGGCTGGCAGAGCAGGGTCACCTCACCATTTTTTACCTACCAGCTGAACTATAATCAGAACGGGACGTCTGTTCTTGGGAATGCACAATATAACGGCAACGTTGCGCAGCAGCTCTGGGGCAACCGGTCCACGACCAACAAAACCTTTACATACGGTTATGATATCCTGAACAGGCTGGTTTCGGGAGTGAGTACCGACAGTGTGAAAATGAAGGAGGTGATCGGCTATGATGATATGGGCAATATCCGGAGTCTGATACGGGATGACGGTACCGCTACGACCTATGCCTACAACAATGGTAATAAGAGCAATCGGCTATCGGCTCTGACCGGAGGGATAAAAGGTAACTATACGTATGATGAGAACGGGAATGCGAAGACAGACCGCTTTGGGCTGAGTTATACCTACAATGACATGAATCTTCCGCGTACGGTGAAGCGTACCACAGGAACGGATCAGGTTGATGTTTCCTACCTCTATGATGCCAAGGGAGCCAAGCTGCGGAAGATCTCGAGCCGTGAGGGGACCCGAGATTATATCGGGGGAATCGAATATGGTGCCAATGGTATCGAGCGGATCGCTACCGAGGAAGGCTATCTGCTGAAGACAGGAACAGATTATGCCTACTATTACAACGTGATGGATCACCTTGGCAATGTGCGCACAGTGCTGTACAGAAACCCCGGTACCGGTAAGGTGGAACCGATCCAGAAACAGGACTATTACCCATTTGGCAAGACCCGTGGTATTTTAAGTGGAGGAAATAATAAGTATCTTTATAATGGTAAGGAAGTACAGCAGGATATAGGTGACCAGCTTGACTATGGAGTGAGGCTGTATGATGCGGAAATAGGGCGTTGGAATGTAGTGGACAAACTTAGCCAAGTATATAGTGAAGTATCTCCTTATTCGTATGCATTAGGGAATCCAATTAAATTTATAGACCAGGATGGCAACTTCATAAGGGATAAAGAAGGACGAATAATCGCTGTCCCTAAAAGAGATGAAAATGGCAACGTTCTCATCAGAAGAGCCGATCAAACTGGGGCTCTGTATATGGCATATACAATTCGGACAGACAAAAATAGACCAGTTGAAGCATGGAAACTTGTTGGCGGGGAAGATGCCCCTGAATATAATTACGAAGGAGGTAACTCCCTAAAAGAACAAGGTGATTTTGATTTGTCATCTAATTGTTATGGTTTTGTATTGACAGGAGGTCAGTTCTATATTCCTCTTTATGATGAGTTTGATGGAGGTCAGGTTGTTTATAAATCAAATACAAATGAAGGATTAAAAGCATTACGTCAGATTTTGCAGGATGAAAACTATAAAGTATACGATGGAGCATACCCTCTTAGCGAGGCATGGGATAAGTATTCAGGAGGTTTTAATGGACACCATATATTTAAAAGGGAAAATAAATTATGGAAGGCCAAACATGGCTACTTTAAAGATATTTATGAAGGTACAAATATTAAATTTGCAGCTCAACGGAAAGGTAATACAGATAATATGTCCTTTTTCCCCTTTCTAGATTTAAGTCAAAACCGAGAATATACGGGAATGATTAATCCGGAGGAAGGATTGCGATTTTCGGGTGATGCTGTTAGGACACTTGGCTTTTCAGCGCTTCTCAATATCATTAACTCTTATTTGAATAATTAACATGAAAGTTTTAAAAATAGTATTTCTAATAGCCATATCTATTTTTTCAATAATTGATTTAACGGCTCAGGAATTTAGTGTTAAGGTGACCAAGGAGCGTGTTTCTCAGGATTTTGATGGATACGGTCTCAAAGTTGTCTTAGTCAAAAATTACAAATCGGATACAATTTATCCCCGTGATTATGATAAAGCATATTCTTTTTCTTATAAGTTAAATAAACAAGAAAAAATTATGCTTTTAGAGGCGATGATGCCGTATTTTGATGATTATTCCTTATGTGGATATAAGGTGAAAATGTATTCACCTTTTGCTATGCTATTTGGCGCTAAAAGGCATAAGAACTGGAAATATTCGATTGCCATAGAGTCTATGTACCTGATCAATCTTATGTTTTATGGTGAATATACTCGCTATTTGTCAAATTTTCAGGTATTAACAAATAAATACGACAAAAAAGAGGTCGAATACAATGACTCGCTGAATATTTCTAAGATGGCAGATCTCTATAGAAAGTGGTATAAATCCAAAGTCCATATTGAAAATTCGGATTTTTCAGTCTTAGATCTCTTAGATTTATACCGAGGACCAATAGCTTGGTTGGATATGGAGTATATGCCCGATTTCGGAAAAATTATACCAACACTAATATGGCAGAATGATCAAGAACAGCGAATGAACGAACAAGAGAAACAAGAAGAGGATACATTTGAAGCTACTAAACCTAAAGAGGATATTCCAATATTAAAATCCAGGTTGAAAGTAAAAAAATAAAATTGTACATTAAGTCGTGTTGACGTTGATCTCCAACACGACTTTTGCTTGTTCTGTAATAAAAACCGACCAGTCGAAGTATGGAAGCTTGTTGGCGGGGAAGATGCCCCCGAATATAATTACGAAGGAGGTAACTCCTTAAGAGACCTAGGTGATATTGATTTATCCTCTAATTGTTATGGCTTTGTATTGACCGGAGGTCAGTTCTATATTCCTCTTTATGATAAGTTTGATGGAGGAGAGAGTATTTATAGCTCAAAAACAGACGATGGATTAAGGGCACTACGTCAGATTTTACAGGATGAAAATTATAAAGTATACGATGGATTATATCCTGTTGACGGGGCATGGGATAAGTATTCTGGAGGTTTTAATGGATACCATATATTTAAAAAGGAAAATAAATTATGGAAAGCCAAACATGGTTACTTTAAAGATATTTATGAAGGTACAAATATTAAATTTGCGGCTCAACGGAAAGGTGATGCAGATGATATGTCCTTTTTCCCATTTTTAGATTTAAGTCAAAATCGAGAATATACAGGAATGGTTAATCCGGAGGAAGGATTGCGATTCTCAGGTGATGCCGTTAGGACACTTGGCTTTTCAGCACTTCTTAATATCATTAATTCGTATTTAAATAATTAATATGAGAGTTTTAAAAATAGTATTTTCAATAGCCATAACTATTTTTTCAATAGTTGATTTAAAGGCTCAGAAGTTTAGTGTTAAGGTGACCAAGGAGCGTGTATTTCAGGATTTTGATGGATACGGTCTCAAAGTTGCTTTAACCAAAAATTACAAATCGGATACAATCTATCCTCGTGATTATGATAAAGCGTACTCGTTTGCGTCTAAACTACGACTGGATAAGTATGAAAAAATTATGCTGTTAGAGGCGATGATGCCATATTTTGATGACTATTCCTTATGTGGGTATAAGGTGAAAATGTATGCACCTTTTGCTATGCTATTTGGCGCTAAAAGGCATAAGAACTGGAAATATTCAATTGCCATAGAGTCTATGTATCTGATCAATCTTATGTTTTATGGCGAATATACCCGCTATTTGTCAAATTTTCAGGTGTTGATAAATAAATATGATAAAGAAGAAGTTGAATACAATGACTCGCTGAATATTTCTAAGATGGCAGATCTCTATAGAAAGTGGTATAAATCTAGGGTCCATATCGAAAATTCGGATTTTTCGGTCTTAGATCTCTTAGATTTATACCGAGGACCCATTGGTTGGCTAGATACGGAGCATATGCCTGACCTCGGAGAAATTGTAACGCCACTAATATCGCAGAATGATCAAGAACGGCGGAGAAAAGACCAAAAGAAACAAGAAGAGGATATTCCGGTAATAAAACCTAGATTGAAAGTAAAATAGTATAAAAAGTCTTGCTGACGATCAACGTCAGTAAGACTTTACCAGTATGTTGGAGATTTTTTATAATGAGCATTACTTCCTTGGCGAAACGGGCAATGCTGACTTAATTTGGGGAAAGGATAGAAATGGATATAAAAATTCCTGCCTTAATGTTTTCCCGATGAAAATTGTGGGTATTGACGAATAATTGGTTATAGAGTAAGGCTGGCCAACTATGCCATTATGTATCTAAAATACTGCCAGTGAATATTAATCTTTTGAAAAATTAACATATGATAAAAATTCTTCTATTGGTACTGCATCTCTTGATTAGCCCTATTATTCTGTTTGCACAGGGCTTTCGAGTTAGTGTCTCCAAAGTACAAGCGAAGAGAGACTATGAGGGCTTTTTGTTACAGCTTGAAGTAAAAAAAGGATCAAAAAGAGATAAAATCGTTGCCGGTAAATATTCGAGTAGTTATGCATTTCTGAGAAGCTATTCCTTTGAAGAGCAAATAAAAATTCTAGAGGAATTGGCAAAATATTTTACCGATTTTAGTCTTTGCAGCGAGAAAGTATCAGCCCGTTTTTTAACAACAAGAGTCCAAGGTGTTACACGAGTAGAAAGCACGTAGTATTGTATTGCAATTGAAGCCATGTTTTTAATGAACTATATGGCTTTTGGTGAAGCGGGTATGTACCTTGCGAAGTACCCTGTGTTATTTAATAAATGTACAAGAAAAGAGGTAAATATGTCCGATTCGGAAAGCATTGTTAAGATGACAAAGATATATAGCAATTGGATAAATAACCTAAAAAGTAAAGGATATATTTCTCATTACGATTTATTAGATTTTTATGATAAAGAGATAATTTGGGTAGATATGACAAAAATGCCTCCTACTAGAGAAATTATCTGGGCATTGCAAGATATGTATAGGAGACCATAAATAAATTAAAAACCATTGGGATAACTTTAATTAACTAATAATATGATTAAATTTCGTTATTTACTCCTTGTTGTGTGTTTTTTATGTAATATTGATGCTGTCTATAGTCAAGGGGCTGATATCAATATAATTATAGCTAAAGAAAAGGTTATTAAAGATTTCGATGGTTATGGCCTGAAAATTATTGTAATGGGAAATTATAGTAATGATACAATTCTACCGGGAGACTATAAAAAAGCTTGTGGTTATGCTAAAAAATTAGATAATATAGGTAAGCTTAAACTTATTGAGGCATTTACGCCTTATTTTGAAGATTATTCAGTATGTGGATACAAGGTTAAACCATTCACAACTCAGCCCCATGGATATGGCGCCAGAACTTTTCAAAGTTTAAAATATTCTATTGCCATTGAATCCATGTACCTCATTAATTTAATGTTTTATGGAGAATATATACATTATCTATCAAACCTTCCGATCCTATTTGATAAATGTGCCAAAAAGGAAGTGCTATTTGACGACTCTGTCAAGATTTTAGAAATGAGCGGAATGTATCGAAAATGGTATTTGGATGTGAAAAATCATTCTGGTCGTTACAATTTTTCAATGTATAATCTTTTTGACTTATATAGAGGATCTGTGGGATGGCTGGATGCCGAGAATATTCCAAATTTAGAGAAAATTATTAATGAGATAGAGATTCAGGTTGTTAATGAAGAAAAAGAGAAAGAGCGCTATAAAAACAGGAAGGATATTTTCGGGAAGGGACCTACCATTTTAAATAATATGTCCAAACCTGGATTGAAAGTAAAATAGTATAATAGGTTTTGCTGACGGTGGTAGTCAGCAAAACTTTTTTTATTTTATTCTTTACCAGTATATTGGAGACTTTTTATAATGAACATACTTTCTTGGCGAAACGGGCAATGCTGACTTAATTTGGGGAAAGGATAGAAATGGATATAAAAATTCCTGCTTTAATATTTTCCCGATGAGAATCACGGGTATTGGCCAATAATTGGTTATAGCGTAATGCTGTCCAACTATGTCAGTATGTATCTAAGATGCCGCTAGTGAATCAATTTAATAGTGCCGAAAGTTTAATCAATGGAGCAAACCGACTTTTGGAAAGGCTCTTAAGCAAGGTGAGTTACAAGGATTTATTCATGATGATGCTAATGCCATTTTTGAAGCAATTAGTAATGGTGGTACAACAATGACATCGGGGGCGGAAAAAATGGAAGATGGTACAATTATAAAACTCTATCAATCAAGTTCAAGAGGTATTAACGATTTATTTATAAATACTTCAACACAAGCATATAAAATAAGAATTAACCTATGAAAGACTTTAGATCACATTTAAATTTCTATAAAGTATATCCCCATATGCATTTTTCAAAATTAGTTAAAGAGAAAGATTGGGGTAACGAAAAGCTTGCTGAAAAATATTTAGAAAAATATTGGTTACCAGAACTAGAATATTTAAGTACTTGGAAGCCGATACAGGATGAAATTTTCGTTGATGGCAAGAATTTACCTGATTTAATTTATAGTCCTGAATTTGAGATGATCGTAGCAAATGGAGGATGCTTATTTGTGGAAGAAGATTTTAAGCAGTTGCAAAAAGCTATGCGGGAAGTTGGGGAAGAACATTTTGTAATTATCCAACATTCGCAAGATTTTACAGATGGAGAACCAATGTTTAGAATGAAATTTCCAGTAACCATAACTTGGGACGAACTAACAAGCGGAAATTACATATCGGCTGTTCTTTTAGAAATGTCTTTAAATGAGTACTATATTTTTGGTGAAAGTAGAAATTGGGGTAAGTATTCAGCAAATGACTACGACCGTCCTTTGGACATAATTGGATTCAAGTCAGAATTGGCATCTGTTTTCCGGAAGCACTTTAAACAATCCAAAGAAGAACAGGAAGAAATGCGGGAGTGGTTACCACAAGAATATAAAGCGCTAATACCTTAACATAAAATATATACTTGTGAACGATGGGCTTTGTGAAAGAAGTAAAACGGAATGATGTCGTTTATTGAAATATTATTGTTTGTTTTGTCCTACTGGTCGCTAATATGAAAGCAGCAAGTGCTACTATAGTATATACAAACACTCAGCAAGTAAAGGTATATTCTTTATTATGCCCAAAGACGGCAAAAGCAATTTATAACGTCTTTGAAAATGATTTGAGAAGTTGTTGTCAAAATGAGTAGGATTTAGTAGATTATAGAAACAGGGGTAAAGGAGTTTCCCTCAGGGTCTAAATCTGATAAAGGGTAATTACTTTAATAATTCAGATAGCTTATTTTCCAGTGCTTCTCCCCTCAGATCGATTGCGATGACAACACTATCTTTAACCAGGAAATTAGTCGGATAATGACTGATCCCATAGATTAAGGCAGCTTCATTTTTGTTTCCTTTTAAATCCGTAATATTCTCCCATGGCAATTTATCTTCTTTGATAGCAGAGAGCCATTGCGCTTTGTCGCTATCCGCTGCAATTCCCAAAATTTCAAACCCTGAATTTTTGTATTTATTGTAGATACGGATTAGCTCAGGATGTCCTTTCCTGCAAGGGGCGCACCAGGAACCCCAAAATTCAAGTAGGATCACCTTGTTTTCAAAGTCAGAAAGTCGAATCATTTTACCATCAATATTCGGTTGGGTGATATCGGCATATTTGTCACCAACTTTTATATTTCGATTTAATGCTATAAACTTGGACACATTTATACCATAAGGGGTGCTCTTCAACCGGGGAGTCATTTGTTTGAAAAGCATCGCTGTGGTATCCTTTCCCCAGGTTGCTGCATAAACGTCCAATAGATATATACTTAATATTGAGGCGGGATTGTTTTTAATAAAATTGCCATACTGATTTCGTTCATTTCCGAGCCGGTCTATTTTTTCCTGAAGGGAATCCATTGTTGTCTGGATGCCTGACCCAGTTATTTCTGCCTTTCTAAAGTTTCCCTTTTTTGCCCTAAATTGTGTAACTGAACTTTCTATCCATAGCATCTTATAGTCAGTGTATCCTTTTGTATGTAAAATGACGTGTTTTTCTTTAGTATCCATAGAGCCAGCAAAGCTAAATTTACCGTTAACAATAAAAGTGGAGTCTAGACCATCTAGGTATATCATTGTGCCATCCGAAAAACCGGAGACGTTTCCAGTAATTTTAAAGGAATTTAGCTTGGTTTGGGAAAAAACATTCATCAATGGAACGAAACTCAATAATATAAGGACAACTATTTTATTCATTTTTGAAACAATGGGGCTTTTGTTGGTTAATTTTGTTGACATTAAATTGGTTTTTAAAATCTTAGACTTGTCTTAAAGACATTCAGTAGTCAAAAAATAGGGTGCTATTTCTTGTTTCTTTAAATGTCGCTTAATTTAACTTTCACTAAGATACAAGTAACTATTCAGGTTACTAGTTTTGAGCAATGTTTCTGAATGCGTTTATTATATTCTGATTGTTTTTAATACAAGTATCGGTTATCGAACGTATTATTGCATATATATTTGCGCCTGAGAATGATTT
>Ga0213829_1000280_pt1 | contig 55050 bp, 63 predicted proteins | sample MC6MC0896MG_FD_180665 | JGI IMG/M metagenome (GOLD analysis project Ga0213829, IMG submission 180665) | Enriched soil aggregate microbial communities from Iowa State University, Ames, United States - MC6-MC0896-MG | ecosystem: Environmental > Terrestrial > Soil > Unclassified | place: USA: Iowa... | reverse complement strand
GGGCGGCATGACATCAATGCACCGTCGCCGATTCGCGGCCGTCGGTCGCCCACGCCATGCGGTCACGCTCGGCGCACATCTCCTTAAAGATTTCCATCACCGCTGCTTCAGACGGGTCAATGAATGTTCGTTTGGCCACGTCCGCGGCGTTCTTCAGCAGCTTTTCGGTTTCAGACATGAATCCACTCTCGTTCTTTGTTCATAAGGAAGTACTCGATGAGCACCCAAGCAGTTTCTCCCCACGACTTTGAAAGCACACGAAAGATCGCTGCACGAATTCACAGTGAGATTTTGCAGCGCCTTGCAGATGTGACGCAGGAGCGTGCAGCCGATTTCATGGGCACTTCGGCGAGTTCCGTTAGCCGGGTGAAAGAGGATCTGGAGAAGGTCTGCCAGTTGTTGGCGGCCATTGATTTTCAGCTGGCGCCTAGCGATGCCGTCGTGGTTGACCAGCGCGAGCAGCAAGCGATTGAAAGCTTGGCTTTCAAGTACTTGCAGGCTCGGCAAGAGACCTGGAAAAGGAAGAGCTGATGGACAAGCAAGTGTTCGTCCTGTCGCATCCGTTGGCACGGCGCAACGCTGCTTACGCTTGCTCCAGCGCGCCTGAGGGCTATCGCGTGGAGATCAAGCCGCGCACTCGCACGCTGGCTCAGAACGACATGATGTGGTCGATCCTGACCGACATCAGTCGGCAGGTTGAATTCATCGTCAATGGCGCGCTCGTCAAGGTCGAACCCGAAGAGGTCAAAGACATTCTGACGGCCGGCCTGCGCCGCGAGACGCGCATGGCGATGGGCATCGATGGGGGCATGGTCCTGCTGGGCCAACGCACCAGCAAGATGAACGTGCGTCAGATGACCGAACTCATCGAGCTCGCCTACGCCTTTGGCAATGAGAAGGGCGTTGACTGGTCCCGTACCAGCCTCGGGAGAGACGCGTGATTCGCAACTCGACCCTTCAGCGCAAGACGCCAATGAAGCGCTCCAAAGCTGCGCGCGGCGAAGGCTTGGGCCGAAAGGTCGAGATTGTCATGGGCTTCTATCGCCCGCCCGGTCACAAGTTGCCGACTCTGCTTCGCAGTGAGCAACACCGCCGCAACGTGGCCGCACTCGGCTGCCTTGTGACCGGGCAGCCCGCACAGGCTTGCCATGTGAACTTGGGGAAGGGCGCCGCACTGAAAGCATGCGACAGCCTGTGCTTCCCGCTGAACCCTAATCTGCATCGCCAGCATGACCAAGGCGGTATTCCGCGCGCTGAGCGTTGGAAGCGTGAGTGGGAATACGTGGATGCAACCCGTGCCGCGCTAATGCAGCTGGGAAAGTGGCCGGCAGAAGTGGAAGTGCATTACCAGCGCGCTGTGGAGCCATTGCGCCGCCTGGTCAAAGGAGATGAATGATGGCCGGCGATTGGATCAAGATGCGCGGCAACCTGTGGGATGACCCCCGTGTCGCTCGTCTGGTTGACCTGACAGACACGAGCGAGGCAGCAGTAATTGGCGGTCTGTATTGGCTGTGGTCCACGGCTGACCAGCACACGGCCGATGGCTTCATGCCGGGCTTGTCATGCCGCCAGATCGATCGGAAGACCGGAATTCCGGGCCTGGGCCAGGCGCTTGTCGATGTCGGTTGGATTGAGGATCACGCAGATGGGGTTTCGATTGTGAACTTTGAGGACCACAACGGCGCGTCCGCCAAGAAACGCGCTCAGACCGCGAAAAGGGTCGCTAACCACCGTAGCGGTAACGCTACCGAAACGCCTAATGATGAATCGCGTAACGCCGATAGCGTTACGGTTGCGTTAGCTAGAGAAAGAGAAGAGAAAGATAAAGTAGAACTACCCCCCAACCCCCCTTGCCAGGGGGGTGAAGAGTCCGACGAGCCTTCGGCTGAAAAACCCAAGCGGGAACGCAAAGAGCGCTGTTCGCTGAAGACCTTCCTCGACCGTTGCCGCCAGGCCGGTGAGACGGCCATCAGCGGCTACGAGCCTCTGCGCAAGTACGTGGACGGTGTTGGCTTGCCCATGGAGTTCGTGCAGCTTGCATGGGATGTGTTCAAGGCTGAGCACTCGCCCGAAGGTGCCAACGAGCGCCGCTTGCAGGCTGACTGGCGCAAGCACTTCCTGAACTACGTGACCAAGGGCTACTACCGGCTCTGGTACGCCGATGCAGCCAACGGCACGTACTCGCTGACGACCCAGGGCGTCCAAGCCCAGCGCCTGCATGCGCACAAGGAGGCAGCATGAACGCCGAAGCCTTGCGTGTGCCGCCGCATTCAGTCGAAGCTGAGCAGGGCGTGCTGGGCGGACTGTTGCAAGACAACCGCGCTTGGGACCGCCTCGGTGATCTGCTGGCTGCGGAGGACTTCTACCGGCACGACCATCGGCTAATTTTCGAAGCGGCGGTGCACCTACTGAACAGCAGCAAGCCGGCCGACGTCCTGACCGTTCACGACGCGCTGCAAGCCCAGGGGCGTGCTGAAGCGGCCGGCGGCCTAGCGTACCTGAACGCGATCGCCAGCAACGTGCCCAGTAGCGCCAACGTGCGCAGCTACGCGGAGATCGTCCGCGCCCACCGCGTGCGCCGCGACGTGGTGATGCTGGGCCACGATATTGCAGAACTGGCCGCCAATGAGGCCGGCGACTCGTCAATGCTGATCGAACAGGCTACAGGCCTCGCCATGGCATTGGCCGACACGCGCCAAGCTGGGCGCGATCCGGTCGAGGTGGGCTTCCTGCTGCGAGAAGTTATCGAATCCCTGGAAGCCCGTGGCGAGTGTGCCGGCGGGATCTCTGGGCTTGCCAGCGGGTTCACGGACCTGGATCAGAAAACTAGCGGCTTCCAAGCAGGCGACCTGATCATCGTCGCCGGCCGTCCGTCAATGGGCAAGACGACACTTGCGATCAACGTTGCGGAGAACGTCACCGAGGAAGAGGGCGTGGCGCTGGTGATTAGCCTGGAGATGGCGGCGGCGCAACTGGTGGAGCGAACCATTGCGCGGTACGGGGTGATCGACACCCAGCGCCTGCGCACAGGGAAGCTTGAGAACAACGATTGGCCGCGGTTGACGCACGCCATCCAGAAGCTGGAAAGCCAGCGCCTCATCATTGCGGACGATCCTGGGCTGGCCAACGTCGCGCGCGTCCGGCTCGCGGCTCGGAAAGTGAAGCAGCGTCAGGGGCGTCTGGATCTGATCGTCATCGACTACCTCCAGCTCATGCAGGGCGAAGGAAGCAGCCGGAACGAAGACCTAGGCAGCATCACGCGCGCGCTGAAGCTGATGGCGCGCGAGCTCGGGTGCCCGGTGATCCTGCTGTCCCAACTGTCCCGCAAAGTGGAAGAGCGCCCGAACAAGCGTCCGCTGATGAGCGACCTGCGCGAATCCGGCGCCATTGAGCAGGACGCCGACGTGATCCTAATGGTCTACCGGGACGACTACTACAACGAAGACAGCCCGTTCAAGGGCCTGGCCGAGATCCTTATCCGCAAGCAGCGCATGGGGCCGTTGGGCGAAGTATTCCTGACATTCCAGGGCCAGTACTCGCGATTCCTGGATGCAGATAAGCAAACCGTGACCGAAGCACGCAACGCCGTGCAGTTCAAGCCGAAGCAGAAATACAGCCAGTTGAGGGACTGATATGAACACCAAAAACACGAATCCGATGATGTCTGTGAATCGCAGAGGTAATAAGCGGGTAGTGCTCGCAGCCTTGGAGATGCAGAACTTGCAGACGATTGCCGAAATTTCGGCGGTTACGGGACTGAGCAAAGTCAGCGTTCGCAATGCGCTGGTTCTGCTGATGGCTGATAGCGCCGTCCATCGCCGCCCGGAAGTAAGGAAGTTCGCTACATACGAATCGCATATTTACGCGGTCGGTGCGGGTGAAGCCCAGGAAGAGGCGGACATGCCCATCATCAACGAGCGCGATCGTAAGAAGGCACTGGAACAAGTGGATTCGACGATTTGTTTGGTTCGTAGCGGCTACGAGCCCGGCATGTTCGATCCCTTCCGGGTCCTTCGTTCACAGGTGGGTGCATGATGCACGCGAAACTCGAGCTGAACACCCAGGGACGAGACATCGCGGTTGGCGACATCCATGGCTGCTTCTCCAAGTTGCAGAAGCGACTGGACGCCATTGGCTTCAACCCGGAGGTCGATCGCTTGTTTTCGGTGGGAGACCTCGTAGACCGTGGCCCCGAGAACCATGCCGTACTGGATTGGCTAGCACGCCCTTGGTTTCATGCGGTCATGGGCAACCACGACGACATGGCAATGCGCTGGCCCTTGGGAAATATGCAGGGCGACATTTACCGGCGCAATGGTGGAGGCTGGAATATGGACCAGCCTCGCGAAGATCAGGAGCGCATTGCCGCTGCCGTGGCCCAGTTGCCAGTGGCTATCGAGGTCGAAACTGCTCAGGGGACCGTAGGTATAGTCCATGCCGACTGCCCGTATGTGTCGTGGCACGCTTTTGTGGATGCGCTGGAAGGAAAGCACGGAAAGCGTGAGGCCGACCATGTCTATGACATGGCGATGTGGTCTCGTGGCCGCATTACTGACCTGAACGTGGCAGGCGTACCAGATGTGCGCGCTGTTGTCGTAGGTCACACCCCTGTGACAGAGGCTGTCGCCCTAGGGAACGTACTGCACATCGACACTGGAGCGGTGTTTGGGCGCGACTTCACTCTGCTGAATCTCGCCACGCTGGAGGTCCTATGAACCGCTCATACGCCCTAGGCCGTCTCAAAACGGGCCAGCTCAACAAGACCGAGCAGGCCTATGCCGACTACCTTGGCCAGTTGCAGGCTGTGGGCGGCATCCTCTGGCACAAGTTCGAGGGGATGAAATTCCGCCTGGCTGACAACACGTTCTACACGCCGGACTTTGCGGTGATGGTTGCCGGTGGCCAGATTGAGCTGCACGAGGTCAAGGGCTTCTGGCAAGACGACGCGCGCGCCAAGATCAAGATCGCCGCGGACATGTACCCGTTCAAGTTCATCGCCGTGAAGGCCCGAGCCAAGAAAGACGGCGGCGGCTGGCAAGTGGAGGAATTCTGATGGAAGACCTGCGCAAATGGGAGTTCCGAGACCCGATGCAGGTGGTGATGAGCCGCCAGCAGGCTGCTCTGAAACGATCGTGCGAGGGCTGCGCGCATGCCAAGACCATCGAAACGCCATTCATCGGCGATACGATCACGCGCTGCTTGAAAGGCAAGCCTTACGGGAAGAAATGCAATCGGTACGAGGTGGCCAATGGATAGCTGCTTGCCACGGTGGGTGGAAGACGAGATCCACAACTGGGCCCGCGCGCAGTGGGAAGGGGAGTGGCCTGGGCCCGGCCGTCCGATCCAGGACGAACCCGCCGTTTGCGCATTCCCGGCAGAGCCTGGCCACGAAGATGATGATGAACCGGCGCGCATCCCCGTGAACCATGACCGCGCGCGCAAGGTGAACCGCCTCTATGAGGCGTTGCCTCTGGCGGAACAGCGCGTGATCCAGGCGGAATACACGCGCCGCAATGAATACGGCGACTTGCCCGCGCACCTTCGCCAGGACAAGGCGTGTCGCGTGATTGGGATCGCGCTGCCGTACTACAAGGTGGCGCTAGGTAGTTTCAAGCAGCAAGTGTGGAGGATGTTCGAATGAAGTACGCACACGAAGTTATCGACCTGCTGGGGGCTTTCCCGGGCCGCCGGTTCAAGATGCGCCAGATCATCAACCACGTGGCGCCGAGAGCAGATCAGCGGCAGCGCGCCGTGGTCCGCACCGGGGTGTGGCGCGTCTTGGTTGCCCTGGAAGAATCCGGCCAGATATCCAGCACCCGCGACGAGGTAGAAAGCCGCGTTCATGTTGAATACTGGTGGGCAACCATAACATCGACTTCTGGAAAAGCATTTCAGAAACCATCACAATACGTGCGGGATCTTGCGCTTTGAGCAAACGCAATCATCGATAGTATTCGAGTTTCATTTTGACGCAAACTTCGGGCAAACTGGAGTTTTCCAAAGGAGACGAGAATGGTCGAGACGCAAAAGGACCCCTTCGAAGAAGCTAGTTGGGGCGCGCTGCGGTACAAAGCCGCAGGCGAGCGAATAGTTAACCGAGCGTTGGGCGTTATGAACTCGCTCGGAAAAATGTTCCCTAGTGCTGAAGCCGCGTCGCCCAAGCTTGACTTTGTCCCCGGAGGCGAATTGCCGATTCTGGGGGAGTTCGTCACGCCGTTAGGTAGCGCGGAAGTCCGTTTGTTATTGAGTTTCGGAGTGGCGGCACGACCGCACGATCATGACCCTCTGTATGGAACGATTGTCGTGTTCACGCAGGAGCCGGGGAGCGTTGAGACAAGGTTTCGTCAAGTTGACTGGTGCGTCGACGTCTCCCAATACGATGCAGTGACGGCGCGTTCCGGGGGGTATCAGCGCGAACTGGCTGGGCACCAAGTCGGCCACTTTTCGGACATGAATTACTACCAATCTGGAATGGCCTTGTATCGTGCCATCGTTGAAGTTAAGTAATCAATTCGATCTTAAGTGAGCCGCCTTCGGGCGGCTTTTTATTTGCCCACGATGGTGTGCATAGGACATTCCGACCGCCAGGTCATAGGCCAAGCCGCGCACCGCTGCCCGGACAAGCTGGCAAGTGTCCGAAACAACACCCGCAGTGCGCCATTCCGTTCCCCAGATCTCCCGGGGCTTGGTCATGGCGGTAGGGGCGCGCCTAGAAATCTTTCAGCGGGTTGTGTCCAACGGCCTGTGCAAGCTTTTCTCCGAAGGCCTGTATATCCCTTTTGACCGAAATCATATCCGGGTCAGCTGCGGGGGGCGTGCCTTTGGGCGCTACTTGGTGCTGAGTGATCGCACTGAAAAGGGTCGCCATTGTGCGTGTGAACATTTGGCGAGCATTGACAACATCTGAGCCAATCCGAAGGTGTAGCTGAGAGCACCACGCAGAAACCTTGGGGCTGTCAAATGAAAGTGGCTCGGCGGTATGAGCAAACTCGTTACGAATTTTGCGCAAAAGGTTCAGGTCCAGCAGGGTTCGTTTGCCGATTAGACCCATGGCATACGCCATGTCGATGCGCGAAGAGAATGTGGCCAAAGGGCCGCGCTGATCCAAGATTCTAACGAGCACCTTTTTATCCTGAACCAGATTCGCTTCCAGAAGCTGCCTAAGTTGGTCATCAAGAAAGGCCGCTGCCATAAGCGCACACGCGCGGTCGCTTTCGTTATTGAGAAGGACGCGGAACTGAAGAAACTGTGCAGCTAGCTGGCCTAACTTTGGGTTGGCTTCTGAGATCTTTTTCAGACCTGCCGAAGTCAATTCAACCATGAAGTCTTGATTGATCATTGGAAACTCAAGGGTTTTGTAACAAGGAATGTAGTAGATATGGCGCTGACAGACAAACAGCGCCGCTTCGTGGATGAGTACCTCGTTGACCTCAACGCCACGCAAGCGGCGATAAGGGCGGGGTATAGCCAGAAGACTGCCTCATCCCAGGGCGAACGCCTGTTGAGGAATGTTGAGGTATCCAAGGCAGTCCAAGAGGCGCAGGCAAAGCGCTCAAGCCGAGTCGAGGTGGACGCTGATTACGTGCTGCGCCGGCTGGTAGAGATCGACCAGATGGACGTCCTAGACATCATGCGCGAGGACATGTCGCTCAAGCCGGTATCTGAGTGGCCCCTGGTATGGCGACGCTACCTATCTGGTTTCGACCTTGGCGAGATGTTCGAGGGCCGGGGCGAAGAGCGGGAGATGATCGGCATCCTGAAGAAGATCAAGTGGCCGGACAAGGTGAAGAACCTTGAGCTGCTTGGGCGGCATGTGGGCGTAAGGGCGTTCCGCGAACAGGTGGAGCACATGGGCAAGAATGGCGGGCCGATGGAATTTGCCACGCTGTCCAAAGAGGAATACCGCCAGGCCCGCCGCGAGATGCTGGCGAATGACGACTGCTGACCAGCGTGACTATGCCCGGCGCCTAGAGTGCGAGGAAGATGGGCTGTACTTCGCCCGGTACTTCTTCAAGCAGCGCATGGGCAACAAGATGATCGTTGCCCCGCACCACAAGGTTATCCAGGACACGCTGGACCGGGTGGTAAGCGGTGAGATCACGCGGCTGATCATCAATATCCCGCCTGGGTACACCAAGACAGAGCTCGCGACGATCAACCTGATCGGGCGAGGTCTGGCGCTGAACAATCGCGCCCGGTTCATGCATCTGTCGTACTCGCACAACTTGGCGCTGCTGAACTCCAGCACGGCGCGCGGCGTCATCAAGTCGCAAGCCTATCAGGCAATGTGGCCGATGGCGCTGAAGGACGACGCCGACAGTAAGGCCATGTGGTGGACTGAGCATGGCGGCGGGGTGTACGCCTCGTCGGCTGCCGGCCAGGTCACAGGCTTTCGGGCTGGCCACATGGAACCGGGCTGGCAAGGCGCGCTGATCATTGACGACCCGGTCAAGCCCGACGACGCATATAGCGATACGGTGCGGGGCGGCATCAACGACCGCTTCAACGAGACGATCAAGTCCCGCTTGGCGATCGAGACGACGCCGATGATCGTCATCATGCAGCGCATCCACTATCAGGATCTCAGCGGATACCTGCTGCGGGGCGGGTCAGGCGAAAAGTGGCACCACCTGAATCTCCCGGTGATCATAAACAACAGCGATCCTTACCCGAGCGAGAACACGCACGGTATACCGATTGCGCACGGCCTGCCTGACGGGTGGCTGTGGCCCTACAAGCACAACGAAACTCACCGGACGGCGCTCTTTGCCCATCGACGGACGGCCGAAGCGCAGTACATGCAGCGGCCGCGCCGGTTCAATGCCGAGGGTGCGTTGTGGACAGAGGCGCTGATCGCCGCGTCCCACGCGCTCCAGATTCGGAATGACCGAAATCGCACGGTGGTTGCGATCGATCCGCAGGCCACAAACAGCGACGAGAGCGACGAAACCGGCATTGTTGTTGCCAGTTCCTACGGCGCAGGCGATGTTAAGCAATACTCGGTCGACGGCGACTACAGCGGCAAGTTCTCCCCGAACGGGTGGGCAACCAAAGCAATGGGCGCCTACGACCACCATCGCGCCGACGCCATCGTCATAGAGACGAACCAGGGCGGCGACATGGCCGAAGAGACTTTGCGCAATGCGGGTTTCAAAGGTCGCATCGTTCGCGTGCATGCCAGCAAAGGCAAGTACGCCCGGGCCGAGCCCATATCGGCGCTGTACGAGCAGGGCAGGGTTGCCCATCAAGGCAGCCTCTACCTACTTGAGAACCAACTTATGGAATACGTCCCGGCCACCGCGAAGAAATCGCCCGACCGGCTGGACGCAATGGTCTACGCACTCACAGAGCTCGGTGGCGCCAAGCCCATCGGCATGCTTCTTCCAGGACGGTAAATGGCAATTTTCAAGGTCACGCAGCGCGTTAGTGGCAAGTCCATGATCGTGCGGGCAAAGTGCGTCTCGTGCGCGCGCACCGTGGCTGTTGAGAATGCCGGGGCCGAGGGTACAGCCGTCTGGCGCGACCCGGATCAATCAACCGTTGACCTGGTGCGTCACGACGACAGGCCCGGCCTGATTCTCAAATCGGAATGAGCATGTCAGACACGAACAACAGCGCGCAGCTTCAGTTGGCGGTGAATGCCGCACTGAGCCAAGCGCAGATCGCGCGCGCCCGCATGGGCCTGCTGGGTGGCCAGGGGATCGACAACAAGCGGCCCCAGGCCTGGTGTGAGTACGGCTTCCCCGAAGAGATCGGGTTTGCCGACTTCTACGCGCTGTATCGCCGTGGAGGCATCGCTCATGGCGCCATCGGCAAGATTACTTCGGCGTGCTGGAAGACGAACCCTTGGGTAATCGAGGGCGACGACCAGGACAACGCGACCGACGAGACGGCTTGGGAACGTGGAAACAAGCAAGTCTTCACGCCGAAGTTCTGGCGCTCTGTGGCCGAGGCGGACAAGCGCCGTCTCGTAGGTCGATACTCGGGCCTGCTGCTGCAAGTCCGCGACAGTGGGCGCTGGGACGAGCCCATCAAGCGGAAGGGCTCGCAATTGGTGAAGATGATCCCTACTTGGGCGGGTAGCCTCAAGCCGGCCGGATTCAACACCAACGCCCAGGATGAGGGATACGGGGCTGTCACCAAGTGGCAGTACACCGAGTACGGAATGGAAGGGAATGCTGGGCGCAAGGTGGATATCCACCCCGACCGCGTGTTCATCCTTGGCGACGCCTCATGCGACGCCATCGGCTTCCTGGAGCCGGCCTACAACGCCTTCGTCAGCCTGGAAAAGGTCGAGGGCGGCTCGGGTGAATCCTTCCTGAAGAACGCTTCCCGGCAGCTGTCGGTGAACTATGACAAGGACGTGGACCTGGGCAGCATCGCCCAGGCCTATGGTGTGTCGCTGGACCAATTGCAGGCCCGCTTCAATGAGGCGGCCCGTGAGGTCAATCGAGGCAACGACGCTCTGTTGGTCACGCAGGGCGCCACGGTCAATCCGCTGGTTACCGCCGTTGCCGACCCCGGCCCGACGTACAACGTCAACCTGCAAACGGCCGGCGCCGCACTGGATATCCCCAGCAAGATACTGGTTGGTATGCAGACCGGCGAGCGCGCCAGTTCGGAAGACCAGAAATACTTCAATGCCCGGTGCCAGTCGCGGCGTGCCGACCTGGGGATGGAAATCCACGACCTAGTGGAGCACCTGACGCGCATCGGAGTGGTCAAGCAAATCTCCGAATACACCGTGATGTGGGACGACCTGACCGAAGCCACCCAGGCCGACAAGCTGGGTAACGCCAAGTTGATGAGCGAGATCAACCAGACCGCTCAGAGTTCAGGCGCCGAGGTGTTCACGACGGACGAGATTCGCGAGGCGGCAGGATACGACGCTAGCGACGACTCCGAGCCATTGCCCGACGAAGACGAGGACGACGATGGCCCGATCACCGATCCTGCCGAGTAATCAGGCAGACCCGACAGGGGTAGATCGGCTGGAGCGGGGCGCCATGAAGGACTTCGACCGGCGCATGCGGCGGATTTGGAGTGGCTACGTTGAAGCGCTGGGCCGCATTCCAGCGGAGCCGGTCGTCAACAAGCGCTACACGTTCCGCCTTGATCAGGCGCTGCTGTCCTCGGTCTTTGCCGATACGGACCGCCTGGTCGATGACATTCTGCTGGAGGGCGGGGAGCGCAACCTTTGGCTGTTTGAGTCGTATGTGGGCGTAGCGTACCAACGCGGCACAGCGCAGGAGTTCGCCAACCTTGGCCAGCAGTCGCCAGCATACAAGGCGGGGCGTGACTCGCTGCAAGCCTTACTCAGGTCCGAGCCATACCAAGCGCGTCTGTCCCTGGTGCGAGCGCGCGAGTTTGAGGAAATGAAAGGCCTGTCCGGTCAGGTGAAAGCGGACATGTCCCGCATCCTGTCCGACGGTATCGGCCGGGGATTGAATCCGCGCGACATCGCTCGGAATTTGACGGAGCAGACAGGTATAGAAGCGCGCCGGGGCCACCGTATCGCGCGTACTGAAGTGCCGATGGCGCTGCGGCGCGCGCGGTGGGATGAACAAGACCAGGCCCAGGAAGACTACGGCACCCAGGCGAAGCTGATGCACATGTCCGCGCTAAGCCCGACCACGCGCCTGACTCATGCCCGCCGTCACGCGAAGCTCTTCACGAGCGAAGAAACCCGCGATTGGTACGCGCGCGATGCCAACGCCATCAACTGCAAGTGCAGCCAAGTATCGGTCCTGGTGGACGAGAAGGGCGAACCGCTCGTGCCGGCCATCGTCGACCGGGCGCGTAAGAACTACCAGGTGATGAAAGACAAAGGCAACGGCCCCTGGGCCGATGACAAGGAATAGCCATGCCAATGCAGGTGAACATCCGCGCCCAGGTCAACAGCAAGTCGATCCGGCGCGAGCAGCACAACGGCCGCGAGCACATCGTAATCCCAAGCTACACGATGCCGTTTGACGTGGTCATGAACGGCGGCTTGTACCCGAAAGACCAGATCGTCGCCAACTACAAGAAGCTTGATGGCACGCTGGCTCCGCTTGGTCATCCGACCGTGAATGGCAATTTTGTGTCCGCCTTCTCGCCGGAAGGTCTCAATGTGGGGTACATCGGCGCCTGGAACCGAAATACCAAGCTAGTCGGCAACCGCGTCTACACCGAAAAGTGGATCGACGTGGAGGTCGCACAGAACACGGAGGGCGGCCGGCGCGTGATTGAGCGCGTAGAGCAGCTTGAGAAGGGGGAGGGTGAGCCGGTGCATACCAGCGTCGCCGTCTTCCTGGAGCGCGAGCCGGTCGTCAACGCCGACGGGTATGAATGGACCGCCAAGATTCACGGTATCGACCACGACGCCATTCTGCTTGACGAGCCGGGCGCAGCCACTCCCGAGCAGGGTGTGGGCCTGATGGTCAATGCGGATCAGGCGAAGCCGCTCCATGTGAATGCCGGCGTCCTGGTGGGTGAATCCTTCCGCGAGCGCGAGAACCGCATCCAGGCCGCAGCCAAGACACGCTTCGCCCCGGGTGCCGAGGATTACGTCTGGGTTGCCGACTTCACCGATACCCAAGTTGTCCTCGTGCGCAACGGCGGCGTGGCCGAAGTCTACGGCTATGCCACCGAAGGCGGAACGATCGTCTTCGATGATGTCGGATCTCCAGTCGTCAGAAAGGAATCCTGGGTCACCGCCGTGGTGAACAGCGTCAAACGAATTTTCAACCATCAGGCTCGGCCTGATAACACTCTGGAGGGCAATATGCCTCTGACCGCTGAAGAAAAGGCCGAGCTGACCAACGACATCAGCAAAGCCTTCGCCGCCAACCTGGCGGAACAACTCAAGCCTTTGACGGACAAGATCCAAGGCTTGGAGACCAACCACAAGGCCTTGTCTGACGCGTTGACCGCGAACGCCAAGGCCGAAGAGGCCGAAAAGAAAAAGGCCGTGGCCGCCGTGCATGGTGACATCGTCGCCAATGCGCTGCATGGCGAGCCCTTGGACGCGATGTTCAAGGCGCTCGGCACTGCTGCGCCGATCACCAACGGCCAGGTTGCCGATTCCGGCAAGCCGCGCTTCGACGAAGTCCCGGAATAAGGAGCCCAGATCATGGCTGTGAAATGGAACAAGATTTACCGTGGCGGCGTTCATCGCACCACGCCCGAAACGCGCGAAGTGAACGCGCCGACCACGGGCACCTTCCTGCCTGGCACGGCGGTCACCATCACCTCCGCCGCAGGCGACATGACCGTCCAGAAGGGGATCACCGGAGTGCGTGACTTCTGGTACCTGATCGGCGAGCAGTTGCACGGCTCCGTCGACGACAACCAGGTTGGCGGCGGCTCGTCCATGCGTCTGTACACCCCTCGTTCGGCAGACTTGATGGTTGGCCGCTTGGTGGCCGGCGTCGCGATCGCCGACGACGTGCCCCTGACGATCAACGTCGATGGCCGATTCGCTCTGGCCGTCACTGACGACCCGATCCATGCGTACATCGATGACCCGGCCAATGCCTTCCCCGGCACGACCCCGACCACGTCGACGCTGGACCAGTTGGTCCCGATCAAGATCCGCTAAGGAGGCCGAAAATGGCTTTTTACGTAGACAAAAAGGGCCTGGAAGCGAATTCCGGCCTGAAGAAGCAGCACCAGTTCATCGTGAACGCACGTACCGCGAACTGGGACCACGAAACCGGCCTGATGAAGGCCGCCGGCCTGGAAGTGAACGAGGCGCGCATTCCCGGCGAGGTGTGGCGTGATTTCGATACGCAGACCAAGACGCTGATGCTGTCCGATGAGGGCGGTGTCCTGCTGAACGACCTGATGCCCCTGGCGCGCAACGTCCACATCGGCAAGATCGTCAGCGAATACCGCCGCTACGGCGCGGATGAGCTGGAAGTCCGGTCCAGCATCGACGGCCAGCACCGCAAGCCCGTGAACCACGTCAGCTTCGACTATGACGGCGCCATCGTTCTGGTTCACTCCACGCAAGTCGGCCGCATCTGGCGCGAGCTGGAAGGCATGCGCTCGGAAGGCTACGACGCTCTGCTGGACGACCAGGCCGCTGCTACGCGCTTTGTCCGCAAGCGCACCGTCGACAACTTCGTCGACGGCACCCCGGACCTGACGTACAAGAGCTATCAGGCGTTCGGCATTAAGAACAATCCGAACACGATTGCGCTGAACCTCGGCGCTGCTGGCCTGAACGTGGACCTGACGAGCCCGACGCTTACCTTTGATCAAGCGTGGGGCGCCTTCGTGGCAGCCCTGCAGGCGCTGCAAGGGCAAGGCAACAACGCCGTCGGCAATGTCACGTTCTACATCTCGGACGCGATCTGGTTCAACCTTCTGCGCATCGCCAATCCCGGCACCAGCAACGTTGAAACGATCCTCCTGGGTCTGCAACGCATTCCCGGTGTGGCCGGCTTCAAGCGCACCGACACCGTAACCGGCAATGAATTCCTGGCCATCATCTTGTCCAGCGAGTACATCCGCCCGGTCGTCGGCATGCCTGTCACCACCACGCCGATACCGCGCGTCACGCCGATGGACGATTGGCATGTGCTGGTGTGGGGCGCCTCGGGCTTGCAGGTCAAGGCCGATGCGCAGGGCCGTAGCGGCGTGCTGTATGCCAGCGCGGCATAAGGGGGAATCATGGCGAAATCCAAGTACATCCTCCTGCGCAAGATCATCGGCGCTGAGTCGCTGCTACCCGGCGCCGTGATCGAACTTTCGCCGGAGCAGGCGGCGCACCCGCTGTACCGTACCCGGGTGCGAAAGGCCGATGGCGATTCCACGATTGGCGCTTTGAGCGTTGACGTGACCGTAACCGCCACCGCGGAAGCCGAGCGCATCCTGGAGCAGGCCAAGCGTGCGGTCGAGGGCATGGCCGCAGATGCTCACGCCGAGGCAGAGCGTATCGTCGGTGCCGCCCGCGAAGAGGCAGACCGCATCCTGGAAGACGCTCGTCAGGAAGCGGACCGCATTCGCGCTGCTGCACCCGGCGAAAGTCGGTCGGGCAATCTGACGCCTGCGACGCCCGGCGCCGCAGACTTGAACGAGAAGGATCGGAAGGCCCTGATCGTTGCCCGCCTGAAGGAACTGAAGGTCGAGCACGACGGCCGCAAGGGTGCCGACGAGCTCGCCGCGTTGCTGCCCGACGGTGAGCCGCTGAAGCCTGCCGCCAACTAACCGCCCACGGGCGGTTTTCTTTTGGCCCTGCCTGATGGTGGGGCCATTTCTATTTTGAGGTCTGGAAATGGTGACGATCGACCAAGCCAAGCAGTATCTGGAAGGCCAGGGGATCGTCCTGCCGGGGTTCGTCCTGACGGCGCTGGTCGCCCAGGCAAACAGCATCCAGGAATGTTTGGATGAGCATTACACGCCGGAAACCGCGCTACTGATCCAGTTGTACCTGTTGAGCCTGATGGGCCTAGGGCAGGGCGATCGCTACATCAGCAGCCAGACGGCTCCTAGCGGCGCGTCTCGCTCGTTCCGGTATCAGGGGTTTGCCGACCGATGGAGCGGCGCTCTCTCGCTGCTGCGCGGCCTGGACAAGTACAGGTGCGCCTCTGAGCTGATCCCGCCCGACCCGACCAGGAAGGCGTTTGCGGGCATGTGGATCGCCAAGGGCGGGTGCCACGAATGAGCGCCACCGCCAACTGGAGCTACACGAATATCGCGACGGTGCGGCCCTTCGTGTCGATCGACATGATGACCGGCGAAACGGTTTACGGCCCTGAGTTCCAAATCGCCTGCACCTGGACGGCGGAAAGCAAGATGGAGCGCGAGTCGGGCGGGCAGGGTGGGGCGCGCGGAGCGGAGTTTCTTTCCCAGCACGTGATCTTCACTGAGGACAAGCGCCCCAAGTATCTGGATCAGATTCGCTTTGACGGTTCGAACGGCTGGGAAGAGATCCGCTCGGTGACGAACTGGGATATGTCCTTCTTCGGCGAAGAGCCGGACCTGAAGCTGGTGACCTGACATGCCGGTCAAGGGCATCGAGCGCGTAAAGCGCGGCTTTCGGATCGCGGTCAAGGAAATCGGCGAAGGCAAGACCGAGCGTGCCGTCTACGAGACGCTGTCACAGGGATCGGCAATGGCCGCCCAGATGACGCCGATCGACTCCAGCAACCTGGTCAACAGCCAGTACGCGCCACAGATCGACGTGAAGGAAGGCAAGGTGTCCGGCTCGGTCGGGTACACGGCCTCCTATGCGGCGGCTGTACACGAAGCGTCAGGAAAGCTCAAAGGGAAGCCTCGGGCCGACTTCGGCAGGACGCGCGCCGGCGTGGGTTTTGGCGGTGGCACAGGCAACGGCAACTATTGGGACCCCAATGCGGAGCCCGAATTCCTTACCAAGGGCTTTGATCAGATAAAGGGCGCGGTGCCGGCCATTCTCAAAAGGATCTACGGTGTTTGACGCCTTCACTGATTGGCTAAAAGCGGTTGTTGGCGACGGATACCAGTACAGCCGCGGCATGTGGATTGATAGCCCGTCGGTCAACGGAGCATTCATCGCATCTGTGCAGCAGATGGGTGGACCGGCGCCCAATGTTGAAGACCGCGTTATCCGCTTCAAGGTGATCCTGCTAGGCCCGCGTGACGGGCGCAAGCATGTCGTCGCTGTCGAACAAACCATGGAATCACTGTCCCAGGCCGCATTAGGCGAATCATCGCCCTGCGGCTCTGCGTCCGTGCGCGCGGTCGGCGAAGCCGTCGGCCCCGGCTACACGAGCGAGAACCGCCCTTGGTACTCGCTTGATTTTGAAGTGCTTTTATAACTGGAGGCCACTAATGGCTACTTGCAAGAACCAGAAGTATGTTGGCCGTGACGTGGTCCTGGAATACCACATCGGCTGCGGCGATCAACTCCCCGCCGAAACGGATTGGAAGCGCTTCGCCGCCCTCCGAACGAAGGAATTCACCCTCGAATGGGAAACGGCCGACGCGACCGCTGACGACTCGGTCGGCGCGCTGCGCGAGAATATCGCCACGTTCCAGACTCTCAGCATCTCGGGAGACGGCACTGCCAAGGCCTCCGGCGCCGGCTCTGAAAACCTGATCGAGATCACCAAGCACGTTGCGCGTCCCGACGCTACTGGCGGCCAGCCTGTCGCATGGATGCGTATGACGTTTCCGGACCTGACGTTCACGGCCTTCATGCTCGTGTCGAACATGAGCCGTAGCGCTCCGTTCGATGATGTCGTGACGTTCAGCCTGGAAGCTAGCGCCACCGGCAGCGATTACGGCTTGATCGTCGAAGACACTCCCAACCCAGACGCAGCCGATCCGACCAGCGTTGAGGTGATCCCGTCGACGCTGAGCTTGGCGGTGGGTCAGTCGTTCGATGCGGAGGCGGTCGTGATGCCCGTTGGTGCCTCGCAATCGCTGCGCTGGACGTCGTCCAATCCGGCCATGGCGACGGTGAACCAAGTTACAGGGCAGATTACGGCCATCGCCGCCGGATCTGTGACGATTACGGCGGCGTCCAGCGTTGCCCCGAGTGTTACCGACACGATCGCCCTGACGGTGGTCCCCTTGGTCCAAGGCATTTCCGTCTCTCCCACCGCGGTATCGGTGGAAGAGGGCGCGACGCAGGCATTGACGGCTTCTGTCTCGCCGACTGGCGCCGCTCCGGGCCTAGTGTACGAAAGCGCATCGCCCGCTGTGGTCACCGTTAGCAACGTGGGCTTGATTACCGGTGTCGCCGAAGGCAGCACCAGCGTCAAGATCACCAGCGCGGCTCGTCCGGCTGTGAGCGTCACTGTGCCGGTGACCGTCACGTCGGCATAACTCATGATCCTGACCGAAATTGGCGAAGTTGGTGTGTACGCGGGGGACCAGGTTGTGCGCCTACGTCCCTCGCTGTATGCAATGTCTAGATTGGGAGACCCCGTCGAGATAGTCGAAACATTTGCCACGGTCATGGGTGGGGCAGAGGATGACGCCCAGGCGCGCCGGTTGTTCCAGGCCGCTTTGGGCGTCATCTACGCATGCGCTAGCGAAGACGTCGACCCTTCGTCATTGTTTGGCACTTACGAGACCACCTCCGGGTCGCTGGAATACGTGCCAGGGGCTGCGCCGGCGGAGCATGTGGTCCCGCTTGCGCGCTGCCTGCTGAAGCATGGCGTCACTGGCGCACTGCCCCCGTTGCCGAGGCGGCCGGGTGATGATGAGCCGGTGTATGTGAAGGAGTTCGTGGCCCGGGACCATGTGGCTATGGCCATGGCTCATCTAGGCGTTTCGGAGCGAGACGCTTGGGATCTGACGATGACCGGGATGGTCGGCGCATTGCGCGCCAAGTTCCCGCCGGCCGAAAGTAACGCACCTGGCGCCAAGGCACCAACCAAAGAACAGCATGACGCCACTATGGCGTGGTTCGACAAGATCGAAGCAAAGCGAAAGGCAGCTAAAGGGGTTCAGTGATGGCAGGCGGAATGAATGTCGGGTCGATCTACTACGAGGTCGAGGCCGACACGTCGAAGCTCGTCAACAGCTCCACCAGCGTCGATTCGACGTTGGACAAGATGAACAAGCGCTTTGGCCAAACGGATAAGGCGGCCAACCAAGCGCAGTTTCAAATGACGCAGACGGCTGCGGCCGTAAAGGGGTTGGGCCGCGAGGCGGCTGTTTCGTCGTCTGCGCTAAAAGGCTTCTCTGGTGTGCTGGCGGGCATCATCTCGCTTCAAGGCGTTTCTGGCCTGATCCAGATGGCCGAGGCGTACAACGAAATGGCCGAGCGTGTACAGATGGCCACCGCGAACGCCGCCGAATACAACACCGTGCAGACTCGTCTGCTTGAGACCGCGAATAAGACCTATCGGTCTTTGTCCGAGGCCCAGGAAGTCTATATCCGCACATCTGCCGCCCTTAAGTCGATGGGCTACGACACGGAATCGGCACTGGACGTCACGGACTCGCTTTCGTACTCGTTCGTCAAAAATGCGACTAGCGTAGATCGCGCGAAGAGCGCCACGGATGCCTTTAGTAAGGTTCTCAACAAGGGCCGTGTCGAAGCGGACGCTTGGGAAACCATCCTGGCCGCGATCCCCACCGTTGTGGCGGACGTGGCCGCGGCTACTGGGAAGACGGCGGAAGAGGTGCGCAGGTTGGGCGTGAATGGCCAACTGACCGCGCGCCAGTTGTCAGAAGGTTTGCGCACGTCGCTGGACGAGAACAAGAAGGCCGCTGATGGGATGGCCACGACCATCAAAGACGCTTTCACCGCGCTTCGGAACAACCTTTCCGCGATGGTGGGCGAGGCCAATAGGTCCACGGGCGCGACAGGTGTGCTGTCCAAGGCGGTGTTGACGCTTGCCGAGAACCTGCAAACTCTTGTGACCGCGTTGCTGGCGATCGGCGCCGGCGCGATGGCGAAGTACCTCGCAGGCATTACCGCGTCTACGCTCGCCAACGCCCGCGCGGCGCTGGGGGCTAAGGCACAAGCGGCGGCAGCCCTTGAGCAAGCCATAGCCAACGAGAAGGCGGCAGCCGCTGCTGCAGGCCAGGCCGCAGCGCAAGTTCGTCTGGGCGGGTCGCTCGCTGCCTCCACCGCTGCTGCAAATGCCCATCGCGCAGCTCAGACCGCCTTGGCCGCAGCGCAACGCACGACGACCGCTGCGGGGACCGGGTTGGTCGCGATGCTGGGCGGGCCGGCCGGAATTATCGGATTGTTGGCGACTGCCGCAGCCGGCGTGTATTTGTTTGGCGACAATTCTCGGAAGGCGGCGCCCAACGTCGAAGAGCTGGCGACCGCCGTAGACAACCTGACTCAGGCGCAACTAGAACTGCGGCGTGTACAGGTAGGCGATGCGATCCAGCAGATCGAGAAAGAGGCGCGCGATGCTGCTCGAAGCGTGTCCACCATCACAAAGGACATCATTGAGCTGCAAAAGGCCCAGCAGCGAGGCGCAAACTTGGGCGCCGATGGTCTGTCGAATGCCAACAAGTCGCTTGTCGAAGAGAAGGCGAATCTTGATGAAGTGAATGGTCGCCTCCAAAAGCTGTACGAGCTCCAGGAAAAGCTTGCCAACCAGAAGCCGCGCGAGCGGACGAGCGGGGGGCCCAGCAAGCCGGCAGACGCAGACCCGGAGGTAGCGAAGCGCCTACAAGGAATGCGCGATGAACTGGCGCTCGCCAAGCTTACTGGAGACGCTCGGGCTCGCCTGGCGGCGATCCAGAAGCTGGGTGCCAACGCTACGAAAGAGGATCGAGAGGAAGCAGAACGTCTAGCCTCGGAGATCTACAAGCTAGAGCAGGCCCAGAAGGCCGGAGAATCTGGCTCGAAAAAGTCCGCTGAGGCAGCGAAAGAGAACGAGAAGGTGATAGACGGGCTGGCGACCGCCCTCTATGAAGCAGGATTGGCCGGCACCGAGCTCGAGGTGGTGAAGGCGAAGGCGGCTTTGAACCCCTTCGCCACTCCCGAGCAAGTGGCGCAGGTTGAAGCTTTGGCGCGCGCGATCGGCAAGGTCAACGAAGCAGAGCAGAATCAGAAACTGCTTGGCCAGGTAGATCCTATCGCCGCCGAACAACTGCGATTCCAAGCCGAACTAGAGAATCAACGCAAGCTGCACGAAGCGAAGATACTTGAGGACCAGCGCTACTTGGATCTCAAGGCCCAAGCTGAGACGGCTCACGACGAGAAGATGCGTGTTTTGCAGGAGGAGAATTTCCGCCGTCAGTCGGGCTGGAATGAGCTTCTCATGTCTAGCCTAGACCAGTTGGGCGCGACCGCTTCGGATACGCTCGTAGGAATTGCCACAGGTGCTAGCTCCGGTGAAGACGCTGTCAAGGCACTCGCAGGAGCCATTCTGAAGCAAGGCGTGAACGCGCTTGTGCAGATGGGTTTGCAGTACGTCAAAAATCTGATCATGGGCCAGGCCGCCACCGCAGCGGCAACGGCGGCCGGCACAGCGGCGGCGGCCACTCTGGCTACCGCTTGGGCCATCCCCGCCGCATTCGCATCGCTCGCGTCTTTTGGCGCCAACTCAGCGCCTGCTATGGCGGGTATCGGCGCTACGGTGGGCCTTGCCGAGGGCTTGGCCCTGGTCGGTGGCGGTGGCCGGCAGTACGGTGGGGGAGTGGACGCTGCGAAGATGTATCGCATCAACGAGAACGGGGCGCCAGAAGTCTTCAATGCTGCCAACGGCCAGCAATTCATGCTGCCGAACCGGCGTGGTGAGGTCGTTAGCAACGAGGACGCTACAGGGGGTAGCGGCTCTATCCCGAGCGTGACGATCAATTTGATCGAGAATCGGGATCGAGCCGGCCAAGTCTCTCAAAGCCGAGATGGTGATGGCAATTTGACCGCGGACCTGTTCGTGGCCGATATACAAGGCGGGGGTGAGATGTCTCAAACGCTGGAATCCACATACGGCCTTAAGCGCCAAGGTCGGTAAAAATGGAAACCTCGATCGACTATCCATCTCAGCTTCCCGCACCCCTGTGGGCTCCGAATCAGTATGCTGTTACGTCCCCCAACCAGCGCACGACCATGGATTCCGGCCGCGCTCGGCAACGTCGGAAATTCAGCTCTGTACCGGTGATGCGCTCTGCCACCTGGGTTATGACGAGCGCACAAGCCCGGCTGTTTGAGCTCTGGTACAAGGCGACTCTCAAAGACGGCACCGAGTGGTTCAACATCTATCTACGGCATCCCATCGGCTATGCATTGCGGGTGTGCCGTATTTCCGGCGTTTACAACGGTCCGATCGCTTGGGGGGCAGATCGCTGGCAGTTCTCTGCCACCTTGGAAGTGTGGGAACGCCCGTTGCTTCCTGACGAGTGGGCAATCCTGCCGAGCTTCGTGGCGAATCCAGAAATCTTTGACCTGGCGATGAACCGGGAGTGGCCGAAAGTATGAGCACTCTTGCCGAAGTGTACGCAAGCGCGCCCGCTGGCGAGTTGATCATCTCCACACTCGAAATTAATGTGGCCGGTCAGATCCCGATTCGAATCTGCGATGGGTTTGAAAACCAACTCTTAGGCGTGTCGGGCTCATTCGTCCTGTTCGAGGCGGGTTCTCTTTCTGTATCTCTTCCAGCGAAGAACAACACGGGGCGTCAGACGTTGAACTTCGGTGTCGCCGGCGTATCGGCCATCGTTGATCGGTACTTCGATCTTGCTGAAGAATCCGGGCAGCCTGTGCAGGTTATCTACCGCGAGTACCTCGAAAGCGATAAAAGTCGGCCGGCCAGAAAGCCTTATGTGATGAAACTGCTGGGCGGCACGATCGAGGGTGATGAGGCAACGTTGAGCGCTGCATTCTTTGACCTCTTGAATTTGCGGTGGTCTCGCCAGTTGTACACGGCGGCCAATGCGCCAGGTATCAAGTACCTATGAGCCTGCAACGCTACCTCGCTACACGATACGTTGCCGGTGGACGAGGTCCTGTCGAATACGACTGCTGGGGAATGACGCGCGACGCGAAATTCGAGTTCTTCGGAGGCGTCAAATTGCCAGAATGCGCTGACGCCAAACCCGGCTTGATTCCTGTCATAACGCGCGAGGTGGCACGTGTGGCCCACCAGTACGCCATGAGGGCCACCGAGCAGCCCGAACCGGGCCATGTGGCCACCGCTTGGCATGGCCGCGTATGCGTTCATGTTGGGCTGGTGATCCGAGATCAAGAAGGCGTTCTCAAGATTTTGGAGACCGACGATCCAACCGGGCCGTGCCTTACGCGCGTTCGTCACTTCGAACAACGATATTCAAGGGTTGTTTACTATGCGGATTGACATCTACTCTGCCCCCGAGTTGGATACGCGGCTGGAGTCGATCGACTGGGCCGGCACATTTGAGCAATACCTAGACGCCACGATTCCAGCCTGGCGCGACATGGAAGTGCAGCGCTTCGCGGCATACCTTGATGGCGTCAAGTGGCCGCAAGACCGGTGGGGCGAAACGCTGGCGCCGGGCGCGCTGGTCCGCGTGAACACGATCCCGATGGGTGGCCTGTTCAAGATCATTGATCCGATCTTGTCAAAGCTTCTGAACGTGTTCCGCGGCAAACGTCCTGTGACGAATCGCGAAACGCCGGAATCGCGAAACTTGGAAGCGGCAGATGGGAAAGCCAACACCGCAAAACTCGGCAGCGTGGTGGCCGAGCCTGCCGGTCGGTATCGCCGCTTCGTGGACTATCTCACACCGCCGCGCCGCTATTTCGTGAACAAGCGAGAGCAATGGTTGGTCTTCCTTGCCAACGTCGGCCCAGGGAATTACCAGATCGCTGATTCGGATGTGCGCGTCGGGTCTACGCCATTTAGCGCACTGGGCGATGACGCCATCTACGGCGTGTACCCACCTGGCACGAATCTGTCCGGGCAAGTCGCGGCGCAGATCTGGCACACGGTTACCGAGGTGGGCGGCACGTCATCGGGCTCGGCGGGACTGGAACTTACGACGGATCTTGCCAATCGAGATAACACCGATCCGGCATCGTATTCCTTTAGCGGCGCAACTATCACGCGTGGCGATGGAGAGTATCCAAGCGGGTGGGGCGTAAGCACCATCGTGGCGATTGAATACGTCCGTCCGTACAACATTGTCGATCACTTTGTAGACCCCACCGAATCTGCACCGGGCTATGTGATTAGTCGCTTCACCGGCTACTTTGGCCATATGCCTACCGTCGCTGTCGGGGCGGTATTTCAAGTCGGGGCGTTTGGTTCAAATGTGAAGTGGCGCGTGAAGACGGTTGTGTCTTCGCCTGGCGCAGGCATCTTCACGCTTGAGTTTGAAGAAGACACCGAGTTCTTTACGCCCATTCACGTCGCGCCTGCCGCGGGGGTCTCTTACACCTTCGGAGCTGATATTGAACGCACCATCAATGGTTTTGATCCGGCCAGCATCAATGTGTCTCCCGGTGGGTTCGAGACGGGATCGGCGTCCGTGCGGCTGAGGTTTGCTGGCGGGGCAGTGTATGGGGAGTGGACAAATGAGTTTATTGCTACCCCTGACGGCGCAGTCACCAGCACGTTGGAGCTTGACGTTTTTTTCCCCAATGGGCTGTGCTATTTGTCAGATGGCGGTGATGTGGAGTCTCGCTCGGTCAGCGTTGAATACCAATACCGTAACGTGGCCGGCGGGCCGAGGGTGACGGTGGCACGTACATTTTCCGATGCCACTGTTGACCAGATCGGATTCACCGAACAATTCTCCATCGCGCCGATGGTGCCAGCAGTTCGCATGCGCCGCGTGGGCGCGCAGTCTACCAGCACCCAGGCCCAAGACAAATGCCAGTGGTACGGCCTCAAGGCGCGGATGCCTGACTATTGGGTGTACCCAGACTGGACGACCATAAGCGTGATGCTGCGCAGCGGCGGCAAGCTGGCGGCACAGAGTGAGAACCAAATCAACGTCATCCCCGTTCGTGTGCTTCCGACGCTACTGGCGGACGGCACATGGTCATCGCCCACACCCACGCGGGACATTACGGCTTTTGCGCGCTACATCCTCCAATCGGCCGGCGTGGGTGACGAGGCTCTTGACATTGAAGAGTGGCTACGCCTTGACGCGATCTGGAAAGCGCGCGGCGACACACTGGACTTCGTATTCGATGCGACCACGGTAAAGGAAGCGTTAGACACAGCCTTCGGCGCTGGCATGGCTGAGTTCACGTGCGGCGATGGCCTAGTGCGCCCCGTTCGTGAGGACGTGAAGCCCGTTAATCAGTTCGAGCAATCGTATGGCCCCTTCAATATGAAGGCGCCGCTGCGTCGCAATCGCTCCACGCATTCCGAAATCACGGATTACGACGGAGTCGATGTTGAATACGTGAATGCCGAAACGTGGGTACGGGAGACCGTGCAGTGCCGCCTGCCAGGCGATTTGGGGGCCAAAGTTCAAAAGATGACTCTGGACGGCGTAACGGATCGAACTCGCGCATGGCGCATTGGGATGCGTCGTCGGGCGGCCATGTACTACCGAAAAAGTGACTACAGCTTTACGACGGAGCTGGACGCCCTCAACAGCGAATACATGGGCTATGTGGGTCTGTTCGGATATGGACGCACTGGGCTGCTCGTTGGCATTGCGTCTGATGGTGCGGGCGGTGCGATCCTGGAAAGCAGTGAGCCCGTCACCTGGAATGCTTCGGAGGGCCTGCATGTGGTCGCCTATCGCCGTCTAGATGGGTCATTCGCAGGGCCGTTCGCCGCAGCAGAAGGAGACGACAAATACCACATACGAGCCATGGTTCCCCAACCATGGCCGTCCATCTCGCTCAGCCATGAGCCGCCGCACCTGTACTTTGGTCCGCTCTCGTCGTTCTGCTTTCCCGCGCTCATTTCTGGTGTATCGCCAAGGGGAGATTTTGAGGTAGCAGTGACGGCGGTGAACTACGACTCTCGGGTCTACGCATTCGACAACGATTTCCCTCCGACTTAACGATCTTCCAGCATCAACCAAGGCCCCTTTCGAGGGGTCTTTTTTATTGGGCCAAAGAATGACGACCTACAACACTGGAAATCCGCTTGGTAGCGCTGCGGTCAAGGACCTCTACGACAACGCGGAAAACTTCGACTCCGCCCTTAATGACCCTGCGGCAGATAGCTGGACAGACAGGCTTGGCAGAGTTCGAAAGACATGGAGCGGGATGGAGCGGCAATTCACCGGCTTTATGGATGAATCGAACCAGACCTTCTCTAGCTTCATGCAGGGGTCTCAGGAGGCGTTCGCAGAATTTCTTGTGTCGTCCGGCTACCAGGATATCGGTGACTATGGTCCGGGCATAGTCATCACTGCGCGCAACCAAGTGTTTTGGAGGGATGGTGAACTCTATCGAGTCGCTGCCGATACCCCTCTACCCTATACCACGACGGGTGATTGGCTGTCCGAAGGGGGCTCATTTGTATCGGTGGGTGATGCGTCATTGCGTCAAGAGCTAGCTAACGTGTCTGGCGCGCTCGGTGGCGCAGCCATGGTGGGATACAAAGCGGCAGGGCTCGGCACGCACGTTCGGCCTGCTTCAGAACGGTTTGACGACGTTGTGAGCGTCAGGAACTACCCCCTCGGGTCAGTGGACGGTGTTACGAGTAATCAGTTGGGAATCGAGATGGCGGTGAATGCTGCACTGGCGCAAGGGGCAATCCTTAATTGGCCGGTCGGTATATACATTTCCACTGACTCTATCCCTCATTTCCATCTTGTGAGGCATTCCGGTCCCGGCGTTATCAAGAGAGGGGGCGACGTCTTCCGCCCTACACCACTTTTTGACAGCCTAAATACGATTTATGTGTCCAACGCCGGTCAAGCGGGCAATGACGGGTTAAGTGCTGACAAACCTGTTCTGACGCTCCAAGAGGCAATCGACATCCTTCCCAATTATGGGCCAGTGTTGCAGGGATATTGGCGCATTCAATTGGCGGCAGGAACTTACGCGCGTGGAAGGTTCTCCGATGAAGGGTTGTTGTCAGCCAGACCGATTGAGATACGCGGGCCTGACGTAGGGGGGCATCCCAATGTCCCAACAGCAGTACTAAGCGAGGGTGCCAATGGAGTAGTTGCCTCTGGTCTCGTGTTTCGTCAGTACACGCGAGTCAAGGTAAAGGATATAAAAGTGGTTGGCTGGAATGGTAGCTCTTCGGCGCAGGGGATTACTGCGGGGAACTACTCAGAGATCTACACGGACAATGTTCACGCGAGCAACTGCACATGGGGGGTCAGCGGTGGCGACCACTCGTTAGTGGACGTCAAGGGCGGAATTTTCGAAGGAAATGGATATCAGCCAAACGGAGTCGCATACACCGCAGGCGGAGGCGTCCGCGGACTGTTCCATGCGAAATTCGCTATTGGACTACAGAATGCCGGAACTCTTTCCGGTGGCCCAATTTTCCGAAACAACGCCTACGGGGTGTGGGCACAGGAGCATAACAACGGGCATTTGGACTGGGTAACCTTTGAGGATAACGGTACACACGTTCGCCTGAACATCTTGTCCCGGTTAAACATGGACGGCAGTTCGCTAAAGCGAGCAGAGGCGGTTGCCGTGTGGGCCGAAGCGGGATCTATGGTTTCCGTATCCAACGCCACCGTCTTCGGCACAGGCGCTGACGCTAACCGCATCAATTTTCTAGCGAACGGAAGTTCCTATGTGCCTCCGACTTCGTTGCTGAATAACGGCATCCTGCCTGCGACATCGGCGCGATGCGTGGCCCGCGTAATATCCAATCAGACCATCAATAGCATTGCGCCGACCATTCTTCGGCAACTGAGTCTGAGGGGGCAGTTGTGGCGAGATGGCGCTGCAAGCAATTCAGGCATGAAGAGTCTTCGCTATCGCCTGTACGGTACGCTGGGTGGAACGACGGGTTACAAGCGAATTCAGTCAAGATTCGGTTCGACGCCATTGAGCGTGACTTTCACCTCTTCCGAAACTGGTCTGTTCGTCCTGGAGGGACGCCTGATGCTGAATACCAACCCGGTAGGCAGCCAGTTGCAAATTCTTGAAGCAACTCGCTCTGGGGCAGCAATGCGCATAGCTTCAGGGACCACCTCAGAAGCGATGACCGCTGACACTGTCTTCAACATCGAGGCTCTTGTTGAAAACGTCGCTGACAGCATCTTTATCAGTGCCTATGAGATTTACGTCGACGGGTTGTAAATCCATGGGCCGACAAAGCCCAAGCTGCACCTTGGCGCTGAACCTCCTGGACGCCCCAAATTGATCACGTATGAATACTGCCACGCTCAAGCCATTTTCCGAGGGGGTCCGGAAGGAGGCGTTGGGTGATGGCCGATATTTCGTGTGATCCAATTTGACGCTGCCACGATATAGGTAGAAGGCGAACAGGTAGCGGTTCTTGGGCTCGTGCGACTCTTTGATATAGACGTTCACGTCGATTCGATCGTCTTCCATCCTACAGTCGATATGAACGTCGGAGACGGTAAGATCGCGGGCCTGAAACCAGGAAAATCCAAGGGGACCTGGAACCGGGCCATTCTGGCGGTGGGTTGCTGCTATATATGAAATCGATTCACCGTTTGCGAGCCTTCGGATCATATCCTTTATGAGCTCGTCACTTGGCGGCGCGTGTCCCTCTCCCCATGTGTCCGGGAAGAAAAGGATGCTGCCATCTTCGCTGATGTAAGAACGGTCATTGACCGCTGCGAATTTCGCTTGGTTTAGCCAAGGACCAGCATGCTGTCTTAAGTGCATTGTGTCGTTGACATTCTGCATGTAAAGCAGTTGGTGACGACGCAACGAAGACGGCGCGGGCAGGGTGTGGGGCACGTGGGAAAGCGAATCCCGCAGAAGAGCTTGGAGTACTGGCGCTTCGCTGGCCGCAGCTGGTGGGACCAGAATGCTGGGGTACGCCGTCTGAATGTACTTAGCACCTACATCAGGGTAATACTGGCCAATTGAAGTCTGAGGGTTCCAAACCATACCGGTAGCTGGTTCCTGCAGGCGTGACAGCAGTTGGATTGTTGCAAACCCGCCGCCAGAACCGCCGACGATCAAAGCGCGAAGTTTGGTCTTACGGGCGATAGAGTCGATCGCGCGAGCGAGCCTGTCATAGAGATCAGGAATGAACTCATTGCCCAGGTACCACGCGAGCTTAATATCGTCGCATAGACCAATTGTCGGGTCGGCTACCAGAACAAAAGGGAGTGGCGTATCGCGCGCCAAAGTGGTTCCGGTGAAATAGGGCGGGAAGGGGTTTCGCCGTTGGCTCAAGGCCGCGCTGAGCACGACGACAAACGCTTTGGAGGAAGGCGCATGATCTTCGAAGCCCTTCGACCATAGATCCAAGTTGAGGATACCTGCCGGAAACGAGTGAATACCAGAGACTGTGAGATCGCAGTCCTCGGGGTGTACCCCTTCTTGAACCACATGGCGCGGAGTGTTCCAGCGAACATAGTTAGTCGCGATGGTCCTCATTATTGCCTCAATTTGTTCTGTAATTGGCACTCTCTTGGGGAGCCAATTTTAGACAACTGTAGGGTAAACGTCAGATTTTTGTCAGCCAGCATTCAGAAATGAAATGTCATGCCAGCGACGCCTCCGATCGGAGTCTTGGCATATACGCGTAAAGACTTTGAGTACCTCGTCTGTTTGTGTGCATCTTCCAGCTTTTTCTACACCCGCTACGGCGGGTTTTTTTACGTCTATAGGGGACGCGATGTTGTCGCTTCAAAGGAAAGACCATGGCTGACGAACATCTGTCCGATGCGTTCATCAAGTCACTGCACGCGCGCGTCGTGCAAATGGAGCAAGACATGGCCCACAACGCGGAAGCCACTGCGAGGAACACGTCATCAATCGAGACGATTCGGCAGAACACGCAGGACATTGTGGACACCTTCCAGGCTTTGGCGGGGGGCTTCAAGGTCCTCCAGGGGCTGGGGCGCATCGCTAAGCCTCTGGCGTACATCGTAGGCTTGGGGACGGCAATCATCACCGCATATTCGGCATGGCGAGGTATCAAATGATCCCGACTGCTCTGAAACGAAAGATCCTTGCGGCCTCGGGCGCTGGTGCCATTGCCATTGCCGGCGTGCTGGTAACGCACTTCGAACCGGGCAAGGTGCGCGGCAAGCCGTACATCGACCCGGTGGGCGTGCTGACCGTGTGCGACGGGCACACAGGCCCGGACATCGATCCGAAGCGGATCTACACGGACGCGGAGTGCGATGCGTGGCGCGATGCGGATCTCGCTAGTGCTGATCGAGCGGTGCGCCGACTGATCACCGTTCCGTTGAACGACTGGCAGCGCGCGGCGCTGATCGACTTCACCTACAACCTCGGGGCTGGCAACCTGGCCGAGTCGACCATGCGGCGCAAGTTCAACTCTGGCGACTATCACGGCGGCTGCGCTGAGCTGGACCGCTGGGTGAAAGGGCGCGTGGGCGGCGTGCTGATGACGCTGCCAGGCCTCGTTACGCGCAGGGAGGTGGATACATGGGTCTGTCTACAGCACTGATTGGCTGGAAGGGGTATGCCGCGGCGTTCGCGGTGGGTGCACTCATCGCTGGCGGTGCAGCCTGGAAGGCCCAGAGCTGGCGGTATGGCGCCGAGCTCGCCGAGATGAACGCCGATCAGGCGGCGCGTGTTGCTGATTCGCAGCGCCACGCCCGCGAGATTCTGGAACGCCGCGTGGCCGAAGTAGGCCAGATCAACGAACGGAATGCCAAGGCCGAGTGGGCCGCTTATGGGGGTATGCGCAATGCGCAAGTACAAGACGATGCTCTGCGTGCTGACGTTGATGCTGGGCGCCAGCGGCTGCACGTCGCTGCCTCCTGCTCCCCCACCAGCAGTGGATTGCCTAAAGCCGGAGCCACCGCCCGCATGGGTGATGGAACCCGCGCCGAACTTGATCCTGCTGCTCGATCGGATTATTTCGCCCTCAGGGCTGGAATCCAGCGACTGACCGCGCAATTGGCAGCGTGCCAAGCCTGGCACCGCTAGCGCTGGGCATAAAAAAAGCGCCCAACGTGGGGCGCTTTATTCGACGATCAGTTCTAATTTTGTGCGACTTCTGGCGGGGCGTAGTGCACGCCAAATCCGGGTGGCTTCCACGATTCTGTCTCTGCCACCCATCCTGCTTCCCACGCCTCCACACGTGCACTCCATGAGCTTATCGGTTCCCCGGTATGACCGGGCATTTCGGCCGCTCGGTAGAAAGGGCAATCCCACAAGGTCAATCCGTTGCGGGCAGCTTGAGCGCCCAGCTTTTGGATGTCATCGCGGTGCATTGCAGTACCCTCCAAAAGTAGATGATCGGGAGGCAAGTATGGACCACTCCAAACGACGTTTGCAATAGTGTTGCAGCACCTTCCGTCGTAGTCCGTGCGTCAGCCTTTCTCCCATTGCATCCACCACCCTTGGTAGTAGCGTCGGCCATCGATCTCTTCGAAGCCGCAGACCATCATTCCGCGATCGGACCCGAAGGTCAGCAGCTCGGGCTGCAATAAATCTGGAATCTCGCCCTTCTGCGTGGCGCCGAATTTCTGTAGCCCGTCCATGGTCATGATGCGAATGTAGCGCTTGAGGTCATCGCGCATGATCGAGTACATGCGGACCACACCAGTGACGGATGGGGCTGGATCGTTGTCGCGGCGCTTCTGGCCGAGATAGTGCGTGCGCGTGACAGTGCAGAGCATGATTTGCTGCCAAATATACTGTATGAATAAACAGTATATTCCACAGAAATCGGGGTCACTTCATCGGCGTTGCGACGAGCTTGTCGGAGGGGAAGGGGACGAGGAAGTCCCGGGTTGCCTCGGCCGACGCGGTCAGCCAGTCGCCGTAGGCGCCCTCGGGCAGTATGACGACCATCCGCTTTTCCTTTCCCGACTGGTGGTAGTCGCGGAAGAGGGGATCATCGTCTGCGTTGATGGTCAGCATGGTGTAGCTCTCTTGGAGCTGGCCAGCGGCATCTCGCCACCGATCCCATAGGCCCGCGATGCCCAGCGGCGCGCCATCGGCCCGGGTGAAGCGCGTGGCCACTGCGGCGCCGGATCTCCAATCGGGTTCAAAGATGGCATCGGCCGGGATGATGCAGTGCTGCGCTCTGCGCCAAGCGTTGCCGAACGTGAAGGATTTGGGCGCTGTTTCGCTGCGCGCGTTGAACGTCGATAGCTTCCCAGCCTTGTCCAGACCGTCTGCCTTCGTCATCGCGCTGATCAGGCCCCAGCGGCCCACTACCGCCTCACGTTCCGGCACTGCCTCGTCGCCCGCGTCATGCTCGACCGGCCGGCGCACGAACACGCCCTGGTAGCGCGGCCACATGTCGTACTTGCCGATCGCGGCCGGCTTCTCGCGCACGCCGAACTTCTTGAGCAGCAGCTCGGCGTCCTTCAAGGTCTGGTAGTGGCTGCACATTAATGGCCCCCCGGAATTTACCGGGCCATCCTACCGGACAGCACAAGCAAAAAAAAGCCTCGCAGGGTCGCGAGGCTCTTTCGGAATTGGCGGGGCTGGTGCTCCTCTAGCTAGTTTCGGCCACTTTCGCAGCTTGCGCAGGGTTGACAACCGCATAAAGCCCCCAGAACCAGGGCGCCAACCACAACACCGGGATCGAAACAGACCCCAAACACAGTGCATACAATCATCGCAATCTCCTTTATGACAAGAATCTCTTTGACGAAGGCATACACAGCGGCCAACCCTAGCGCAAGCACATGAGCGACCGAAGCCAGCGAGCTGCCCCATGCTTGGACATAGGGCAGGAAGACTGTACAAGTTACATTCTATCACACCAAAAGCTGACTTGCAAGACCGTGCAGACCATCAGTTCTGGGGAAGAATTCAGGGAAGAATAGGGGATACGCAGGGGAATGATAAAAATGCGATTCCTTTGAAATCAACAGCATAGATCCCCGTCAGCCCCCGCCATTCCCCTGCTATCTGGGTTCGAGCCCCATCAGCCACCCCAAAGAATTTGTTAGAAGAAAGCCGCCTAGAGCGGCTTTTTTCTTTTGTGCGCCATAATAATTTCCAACTCATCGTGCGCACTTTAACTTGTTCGCCAAATCCCGACTGGGGCTTTCTGACGTTCGGGACGATGGCGCCTTCGATATCCAGTTATCAGCGGGCGGTATGCGCGGTTGCGGTTCGTCGCGCGTGATTATCAGCGCGAGACCAGCCGCTGGTCCACGCCATTTCGAAGATCATACGGAGACCAGAGAATTCGGCCCACGATACGGACCTCGCGCCCGTCCTGTTCATGCAGAGCGAAATCAGCATGTGCAGGATTCAGCGAACGGGCCAGCCAGGTTCCGTCGCGGCTGCGGACGATGCACTTCACAATCATCTTGCCGCCATGGTTGATGGCATAGATGGTTCGAGGATGAATCTGCTGCAAATCCGTCACCGGGTCTTCGTAAAAAAGCATGGGCCCACAATGCCGGATTACCGGCTCCATGCTGTCGCCGTCTGCATAGACGATTCTCATGCGCTCGATGGGCAAACCGAATGATTGCAGGAACGAGCGCCGAAGCAGCAGTTCGCCTATCTCAGTCTCGTGATAGTTCTCGATGCCAAGCCTGCCCGCTGCCAGGCGCACATCTAGCTCGGGTACTGGCGTGAATTCCTGGTCGTTTGCGGAGTAACCGGCATCTGCGACATGACCGACATCTGCAGCCATGCTGATTCGCAATCCGTGCAGATCCGTGGCGGCGAAGGTTGTCTGCCCACCTTCCCACGGCATTGGCTCACGCAGCTGCATTGGGAACGGGTCTTCCACATGTGCGATATTCGCGATGCCACCACGAGTCGCGGCGGCCGAACGTGATGTAGGGGAGTCGGGCGTGGTGCGCACTCCCATTTGGCCAAGTGCCAGCAACAGCGCCCCTTCCAGGCGCTTGATCTGATCACCCGGCAATGTACGAACGAGCGATTCCGGCACGGAAGGAAATGGCCATCCCGATTGGGCCGTGCTTGCGACAGCGCCTAAGCCTGACGTTGCGGAATCTTGCGCAACGGGAATTTGCTCCTGCCCGGTCTCCAGATAAGCCAATGAAACCCCCAACGCATCTGCAAGCAGGCGGCCGTGTCGGGTGTTGCCGCCGCCTTCGATCTTCTTGATGGCGACTTGAGAAATGCCCACTCGCTTGGCGAGTTCCGTCTGCGAGATCTTTAGATGCTCGCGGCGTGCTTTGACTCGGGAGGCGAAGGTGGTGGCTTTCATGGCGGCATCCTATAACCGTGGTTGTTATGGGTCAAAGAACCAAGGTTATTGACTGAATTATAACTCTAGTTATATATTTGGTTATGAAAACAAGAAACCCGTCACGCCCAGCCCTTGAGGAAGCTATCCGCTTGGCAGGTTCGCAAGCGGCCCTGGCAAGACTCCTGGGCAAAACCCAACCCCATGTCCACAAGTGGCCGAACAGCCCTAACGCGTTGCGTCCCGAGCATTGCCGAAGCATTGAGCTGGCGGTGGGGGTGTCGCGTGCAGCGCTGCGTCCTGAAGACTACTGGACTATCTGGCCGGATTTGGATCGGCCTGAACAATATCGGACCAAAAGATGAGTGACGGACAAGAGGCCAGCCCGTTGGCAGATCGAATCACACGCCCAGCAGGCCATACGCAGATCGCCAACGAGCTATTGGAGGCAATCACGATGCATGCGTTCAAACAAACCACGTTGCGTGTGTTGCTGGCGCTCGTGCGTAAAACGATTGGCTTCAACAAGAAGGAAGATGACTTGTCGGCTTCGCAGCTGGGTTCGCTGTTGGGTCAGATGAAGCGGCAGCACATCACCACCGCTTTGAACGAGTTGGCGGGGATGCGCGTCATTCACAAGCGGCCTGGCCGTTATGGTTCCGTCGTAGGAATCAACACTGATTTCTCGCAATGGCTAAGCCGTCCCATATCGGGACAGGAGTCCGAATCTGAGATAGCCCTTCGTCCGATCGTCGGACAGGCCGGTAGTCCCGATGCTGGACACACAAAAGACAACCTTCCAAAAGACAACCGACAAAAGACGGATTCGTCTGGTGATGGTTCGGCGAGCGGTGAGCTCAAGTTGTGGCCTGTAGCCCGTACTCCGGCAGCGCCAGCGGCGATGCTGTTGCCCCTTGCGGACGGGTCCGAGCACGGGGTTGCCCCTCAGCAAATCGTGGAATGGACCGCCGCATTTCCCGCCGTCGATGTGCTTGGCGAACTGCTTCGAATGCGAGCGTGGCTAGACGCTAACCGAGCGCAGCGCAAGACGCGACGCGGCATAGACCGATTCATTGTCAGTTGGCTGGCGCGCGCGCAGCGTGACACAGGCAAGTCACAGTATGTCCGCCCCTCTCGGGACGGAAACCCGCAAGGAGGACAGATCCATGGAAATTTCAATCAACAAGACTACCGCTTCGGGGTTTCAGAAGATGGCCGGTTTTAGTCTCGACACGCAGTCGCGGCATTGCTCCGAGCATGGCGAATACCAAGCGCTGCAAACGCCCGTCGGCATGTCCGATTGTCCCCGGTGCAACGCGCAACGCCAGCACGAGGCGCTGCTGCGACAAGAGGCGCTTGCGTCGGAACGCGCCCTGTTGCGGCGCGCCGCCATTCCCGAGCGATTCTCTGATCGCCGTATTGACACGTTCAACGCAACAAATCAGCGGGCGGAGGTTGCGCAGCGCTTGGTTCGCGATTACGCCAACGGATTCGGCGAGGCGCGCAGGACGGGACGCGGAATGATCCTCTGCGGCGGAGTGGGAACGGGAAAGACGCATCTGGCGATTGGCGCGATTCATCAGGTCACCACGGGCGGCTTTACTGCGTTATACGCCGTGCTACTGGACACGCTTCGCTCCATCAAAGATACCTATAGAAAGGATTCTGCCGTGACGGAGACCGTTGCCATGGCGCGCCTGACCGCGCCCGACTTGCTGGTGCTGGATGAGATCGGCGTGCAGCACGGAACGGATACGGAACGCATGCTCATGTTCAGCATTCTCAACGCCCGATACAACCAGATGAAGCCGACGATTCTGATTAGCAACCTGGCGCGCGAGCCGTTGGAAACGTATCTGGGTGAGCGGGCATTTGACCGCATGCGTGAGGGGGGAGGGAGGATGGTGGTGTTCGATTGGGAAAGTTATCGAGGAGTACGAGCATGACATTCGCAGCAGTTTACGGCGGCGCATTTAGCGCACAAGGGACGCAGAGCACGACAAAAACGGCGGTGGGAGATCAAGTGATGAGTACAGCAGGCACGGGTGTTGCGGCCGCATGGACCCCTACGCAAGCGGACTCCGAGCCATTGTTCAGTTCGGCGCATTCGGCATTGACGTTTGCGTATAACCATCACAATGAAATCTACGACAGGCCCCTCATGGCGCGCATGGCCCAGGGCGCGCCATCGGGGTCGGGAAAGGGCTTAGGGGGCGTGGACGGCGCCGCGCAAGCGGGACTTATTTTGGCGGCGGTGCAAAAGCTGCCGCGCTTGTATCAAGCGATTCTGGTTGCGCGGTTTTCACCGCGCACCGACCGCTGCAAATGCTGCCAGGGAACGGTCGACCGCCATGACTGGCTGGCCGCAGTGCGTGAGGTATCCGACGCCGCGGCTTCAGATGCCTTGTCCACGCATCCCACTGCGCGCATCTTGCGGGATGCCATCGTCGCTCGCTACTTTGGCAAAGATGTGATGCTGTCTGATGCCGCCAACCGCGCGGGAGTCAGCGTGGCCACGGCGACAAATCACAACGGCAAGATCAAGTTATGGCTTCATGGCTCACGCACGACAAAAGAAAAGAACGGGGCTCGCGGGGATGGCAACAAGGGCGTCGAGGCGTTGGCCATGGAGTACATCACTGATGTCTTGGTAGCGAAACGACTGTGCGCATAAAAACAGTTGCTACGGTGAATTTTCACTGCTAATATTCACTTCACTTAGTCACTGTGACTAAGTGCGCACAAAAAGCCCGCCAGCGAAAGCAGCGGGCTTTTTTGCGTTCCACGAACGCTTTTGTTGCCGGTTTTCTTTGCGGCGACGTTGACGCGACCCACCCGCCCTTGAGGTACTTGATGATTGAACAGCTCGTAAAGATACGAATCGAGAGCCTGGCCGGAGGCCGCGTATTCGCAGGCGTGGCGCCGGCCGACACCGCCACGCCCTACCTGACTTACAGCCAAGTGGGCGGAGGCCGGGACTGGACGCTTGCAGGCCCCAGCGGCGCGGAAAAGGCAACCATCCAGGTCAGCGCTTGGGCAGCTACGCCCGATGAGGCGGCCAGCTTGCTTGAGCAAGCGTTCACACGCTTGAGCGCTGAGGGGCCGGACTTCATGTGCACCAGCACCAAGGATGTGCCCTGGGCCTACGATGAAGCGCAAACCCAGTTCCGCAACGCTTCCATGGAATTCAATTTGATTCGCTGATCCGCATCCGCGGCAGCTACCCCCAAACCCGCCATCCGGCGGGTTTTTTTTTTGGAGCCTCGAATGGCAACGACCAATAAATCGAAGTACGCATTGACCCAAGGCACGAAGTTGGAGGTGTCCACCACGGTCGCCGACGATCTGGCTAATGCCAGTCTGACCTATGCCGACCTGTCGGTCACGATCAAAGACCCGAACTTCCAGGGTGGTCAGACCACCGAAATCGACGTGACGGTTCTGGCTTCCGCCGCCAAGGAATACGCGCTTGGCCTGGACGACAACGGCACGTTCACCATGGCCGGCAACTGGAAGTCGGATGATGCCGCCCAGAAGATTCTGGTGGACGCTCGTGGCGACAAGCAATCGCGCGCTTTCCGCGTGACGTTCTCGGACGGTTCGAAGTTCGAGTTCCTGGGCCTGGTCACGCAGTTCCAGTGGCAATCGCAGCTGGACAACGTTGTGTCGGGCACGTTCAACGTGCGCGTGAACGGCGCGGTCAAGATGACTGACGCGCCGGCCAGCGGAGGCTGATTCCCATGGCATCGGATCGGATTCCGGGCGTCGCGCTGCGGACCCTGGCGGCGAACCCGTTGGCAGGGTTTCGCCATGAAGCGTTGCAGGTTGCCGAGTGGGAGGACGCCAGCGTCATTGTCCGTGCTCCCAGCCCCAGCGACCGGCTCTTTCATGTTCGCGCTATCTGGGACGCCGCTGGCGTCACGCAGGGTGATGAAGAGCTTCTGGTCAAGCAAAAGCTCGATGCTCCCGCCACCGACTACACCCGTGCATCGGCTGCGCTCTTGGTGCGGACGCTCTTTGAGCAATCCGCCGATGGCGCGCGGCGGGTTTTTGCCGATGCTGACGTGGACCAGGTTGCGGCGGCATTCGGGCCGGTCCATGCGCGTCTGGTCGCTAAGTCCATCGAGCTTGGAAACTTGACCGATGAGGGAGCGGACGTCGCAAAAAAGCCCTCAAGGAAACGCCAGACCTCCGTTTCCTAATGGCGCTCGCTCTTCGTCTGGGTAAGACGTTGGGCGAGTTGATGGACGGCATGGACACCTACGAGCTCTCGCTTTGGCGGGAGTTCGATCGGTTGTCACCCATTGGTGACGAGCGTGGCGATCTTCTGAGCGCCACGCTGTCCGCGACGGTGGCGCAAGCCGCTGGCGCAAAGGTCAAAGTGCAGGACATGTTGATCCGCTGGGGCGTAGAGGACGAACCCCAGAACGAAGCCGAAGCCGGCGAAAGTGCACTGAAGACCTTCTTGTTGTCCAAGCTGGCAAAACCCGCCACTTAGTACTCCGGCCCACCGCTTGCGTGGGCCATTTCTATTTTTGGTAAACCATGGCAAATAATCTGCGTGACATCGTTGTCGCAGTCAAGGTGGACACTGCTGCCTATCAGCGCGAAATGAATCGCCTTTCGCGCATGAGCGGCGACTACCTCAAGCTTGTCGAGCAAGGGGGCAAGCGCATTGACGCTGCGTATCAGCGCAATTCGGCCGCCCTGGCCGCTCAGAACGCAAGCGTGGGCGAAGCCACGCAGGTTGTTGCGGTCTATGCGCGGTCGGCCGCCGATGTGTTTTCTTCCACGGCCAAGATTCTTCAGTATGCGGATAGTTGGACCGCGCTGAATAGCCGTCTGCAGTTGGTGACGAATGGCGCTGCCGCATTTCAGGAGGCGCAGTCGGGCGTCTTCAACGCCGCCCAACAAGCGCGCGTGCCACTGCAAGCGACGGCGGAGCTTTATCAAGGTATTGCCTCGAACCAGGATGCATTGGGCCTGAGCGGGCAGCAGGTGGCGTCGGTGGTCGAGACAATGGGCAAGTCCATTGCGCTGTCCGGTACGTCTTCGGCAGCAGCGGGGGCTGCCTTGTCTCAACTGGGCCAAGCATTCAGCGCCGGCACGCTTAACGGCGAACAGCTCAACGCGGTCATGCAACAGGCACCTGGTCTGGCCATGGCAATTGCCCAGGGCCTTGGGATGCCGATCAGCGAAGTCCGTGCGCTGGGCGCCGCTGGCATGTTGACGGCGGAACAAGTTATCGGCGCCGTTGAAAGTATGGCGGGCAGCGTGGACGCCCAATTCGCCAGCATGCCCACTTCCGTGGGGGGCGCGTTTACGGTCTTGGAGAACGCCGTCATTGCCTGGGTCGGGCACACGGATGAGGCAACCGGGGCCAGCAAGGTTCTGTCGGACGGCCTTCTCGCCTTGTCGGATCATGTCGATGATGCAGCGTTCATTGCTGGCGCGGCGGCGGTGGGCGCGCTGACAGCGAAGCTGGGTCAGTCGGGGGTGCAGGCGGTACAGGCAACCAAGGCCTTTGTTGAAAACCGCCTTGAACTGCAGAGCCAGGCCAAGGCGCAGATGCTGGCTTCGCAGGCCGCCGAGCGCAAGGCCCAGAACATCGTGTTCCTGGCTGAGAAAGAAGCGATCGCTGCACGCGGTACGGCCGTGCAAACGTCGATGGAGCTGCAACTGGCGCAGGCGCGTATGGCTAGCCGAAGCGCCACCGTTGCCGCAACGGCCGCCACGACGCAATACGCGGCCGTGAGTTCGACGGCTGGCTTGGCCGGCCGGGCGATTCTTGGTGTGCTGGGTGGCCCCGTGGGCCTGGCGGTGAGTTTGGCGTCTGTGGCGGCGGGTTGGCTGATGTTCCGCGACAACGCGGCCGAAGCGACTCAGTCGATGACTGACATGCACACCCCGCTGGACGAGGTCGCCAAAAAGTACCGCGAGCTCAACGCACTTGAGCGCGATAAGGCGCGCCGCGGCAAGCAGTCGCAAATTGTTGAAGCTCAGGGAAGCACGGAATCGAGTTTCAAAGCGCTAACCCGCGCGGCGCGCACCGGCGCACAGCTAACAGGCCAAAGCACATTCGCGTCGTTTCAGTCCGGAATCGAAGCCGTCCACGCCGATCAGAACTTGAACGCCAGTCAAGCCAGCGAGCAGATACAGGCGCAGATTGATGCGTACGTCCAGGCGAATCCGGCTGTGGCTAGCTACCGAGACCGGCTGGTCGAAATCGCTGCGCAGTACATCAAGAATCGTGAGTTGCTCGAACGCAGTAACGCAGAGATGGCGAAGATCGACGGCGCGCAGAGTGAGGCGGCCGCGAGCGCCAGCGCGCTTGGTGAAGGTCTCAATGCCATCGGTAAAGAACTGGGTGGCACGGGCTGGGAAAGCTACCTGAAAAATCTGGAGTCTGCCCGCGACGTGATTGGCATGACGTCGTCGCAAATTGCTGAGTATCAAGCACGCTCACAAGGCGCCAACGAGACGCAGGCTGCCTTGGCGGGCACCTTGTCTCTACAGGCCGAGACGGCCAACGTGCTGAAGAAGGCCACTGCCGACAAGGACGGTAAAGCAATCGAAGGCGCGAAAGCGACATTGCTTGAGTTGGTCAAGGTTGAAGCACAGCAGCGCGCCATCATCGCGGCGGCGGCAGAGGCCAAGCGCCTTCAAGACCGCCTGACGGGCGGCAGTATGTCGCAGGACGAATATGACCAAGCGGTTGGTAAGGCGTACACGGGTACCTATGCCAATGTGATGGAGCTCGGAACAACACGGACAAATCTTCAAATTTCCGGAGTGGCGGGTTCGCCTTCGGCTGAGACACCTAATCCAAAGTCGGGCCAAAAGTCGAGTCCGGATTGGGCCAGCTGGGCGCGGGACCGAGAAGCAGAAATCGCTGGCCAACGTCAATTGGCCGAAGCCTATCTGCAAGGTGGAGACGCCGTCGAAAAAGCCACCATGGCCAGGAGGGTGGAGAACGAAGTCTTGAAGTTCGGCGCGTCGCATCGGGCGGACATCGTGAAACTTGAGGAGGAAGGTTATGCCGCAAGTTTGATGGTGGATTCGTCTAAGCGGCTCGCGGACATGCAGAAAGAAATTGCGCTGATCAACGCCAAGACCGAGGCGGAGCGGATGCTTTGGGAGACACAAAGCGGAGCCTATGCATCCTTGGAGGGAAAGACAAAGGACGCGCTTGTGGCTGCAAGTGCGAAGCTGGACTCGGCACGCGAGAAAGCGGCCGGAGATGCCTACATCGGGAAGGTGAACGGCAGTGCGGATGCTGAACAACAAAAGCAGAAAATCGGCTGGCTGGATTCAGCGCTCGTGGACGGAAAGGTCACCATCGAGCAGTACCAGAAATCCATCGATGAATTGACGGGCAAGGGCGTCTCGGCGTTGACGGAATTTGCTGTCAAGGGCGCCAAGAATATTCAAGCGTACTTGGGCGACGCGCTATACGACGCCGTCAACGGCAAGTTCGAGGGTCTGGGAGCCCGGTTCGCAGAAATGCTGACTCGCATGGCAACGGATGCCGCCGCGGCAGGGATTGGGGAACTGTTGTTTGGCGATGTTGGCAAGACCAATCAGATCGGGGGGCTGTTTGGCTCCGTTATTTCAGGCATCGGTGGGCTTTTCGGGGGCGGAGGCCTGGGCTCAGCTACCGCTGCAAACGTCGCCGCCGCCGGCTCCGGTCTCATGTTCTTTGCAAACGGCGGGGCGTTCTCTAACGGCGTTGTCGATTCGCCCTTGGCATTTCCCGTGGGTGTCATGGGGGAGGCGGGACCCGAGGCCATCATGCCCTTGCAGCGCGGCGCTGATGGCTCGCTCGGCATCCGCGCGCAACTTCCGAACATTCAAGCGGGGCCGGCGGCAGATGCCGCCGGGGTTGCCGTGAACGTGTACATCCAGCAGGACGGTTCCGATCGAACGGATGTGTCATCGGGCTCCGAGCAGTTTGGCCGTGGCCTGGGTGAAGTCGTTAAGGCGTACGTCAAGCAGGAGCTGGGCAAGTCATTCAAACCTGGCGGAATGAACTGGAATGCCCTTCACGGACGGGCATAAACGGACAGGCATAAGGAAGCTAATCATGGCAACAGAAGTCTTCACCTGGTCACCCAGGATCAATCCACAAGGCAAGGTCAAGTTCCGCACACTGACGGCGAGCTTTGGCGACGGGTACTCGCAGACTGCGGCGGATGGCATCAATAACAAAGTGGAGTCGTGGCCGCTGCAATTTGTCGGGACAGGCGCTCACATCGGCGCCATCGTCGCCTTCCTTGACCGGCACGCCGGCCATAGAGGTTTCGAGTGGACCCCTCCGCTGGGCAAGCCGGGCTACTACATGGCGCCCGAGTACGAACCCGTCGCACTGGGTGGCGATATGTATTCGCTGTCCGTCACTTTCCAGCAAACGTTTAGGCCTTAGAACATGGCGAACATTGAAAATATCAACGTAGGCTTAGCTGCCAACGACAAGAAGGGCGATCCTCTGCGTGATGCAATGCAGAAGGCCAATCGGAATTTCTCGGCGCTGAACACCGCAATTCAGGGCGTGCTGGACGGGAAGGGCCAAGCCAGTGGCTATGCGTCTCTCGGCACGGACGGCCGATTGCTGGCGGCGCAAGCGCCCATCGTGTATGCGCCGACGCTGCCCACGACTACGCACGACCTGAATACTTACGTCACGCCCGGAACGTTCTATCAAGCCGCCGTTGCCGGCGCGACCGCGCCCACCGGCGTCAACTACCCGGTTGCGCAGGTCGGATTTCTTGAGGTGATCGCCACCGGCAATCCCGTCCAGCACGTCTACACGACGCGCGAGGCGTCCCCGCGACGGTTTTGGCGTTCCAAGTACGGGACCACGGCCTGGTCGCCGTGGAAGGAGGCGTCCGACACGTCCACCACGCTTTCGTACCAGGGGGGTATGGCGGCCGCGCAAGACCTGAACAACTACACGCAGCGCGGCATGTGGATTGTGGGTTCGTCTGCGAACGCAGCGAGCGGAACGAACTTTCCGATAGGGCAGTCCGGTTCCCTGATCGTGTATTCCGTTGGTGTACCTGGCGGCACCGCAGCTACAGGGTGCACGCAGGTCTACAACGCTGCGAACTCTGGCCAGATGTTCACGCGCTCGTTTGTGTCGGGTAACTGGACGCCTTGGGTGCGAAGTCTGGACGCAAGCCAGTTGGGTGTGGCGGGCGGCGTCGGAACCTTGGATGGCGTAGGCCGGCAGCCGGTGACGCAGTTTCCGTTGTCATTGGCCGTAGCCACGGGTACCGACGCCAACACGCTAACCAGCCCCGGCGTCTACTACACGAACTCGGACGCTCAGGGTACGGCGGCGCTAAATTGGCCGGAGCAGTTGGCCGGCACGTTGCTGGTAGAAGCGGCGGCGGCTGGTAACTCCCAGGTTACGCAGACGTACACCACGCGCAACGGTACGGGTGGCGTGCTGCGCACTTACAAGCGCGTGCGATTTGGCACAACCGGCGTCTGGGGGGGATGGCAGCAACAGGCGCGTTTTGACGACGCCATGACGCACGTCTACTTGGGTGCTGCGGGGGTAGACTGCAACGCGCTCATCGCAGACAACACTTACTACACCATCGACCAGGCCGGGGCTGTCACGTCCGGGTCCAACTGGCCCCCAACCAGCAGCATCATTGGTGGCGGAGTGGAGGTGCGGCGGCAAGCCGCAACCCGTGTTTTCCAAACCGTGACGCTGCTCGTAGGCAGCAACATGAAGCCGCGCATTTTCTTCCGGTACGGTGATCCGGTCGGAAACAGCTGGCAAAACTGGACGATGATCAGCAGCCTAAGCAGCGTGGGCTGGCTACCTACCGCCAATTGCGGTGACGTTTACGTGGATGGCGTTGGCTGGCATCGGTGGAATGGATCTGCATACGAACTGGCGTCTCTCGCGCCTTTGTTGCCCACTGCCGCACACAACCTAAACAGCTATACGACGCCTGGCGACTGGTATCAAGGCACGGGCGCGAGCGCTACCGTCGCCAACAACTATCCAGAGGGGGCGCTTACCGGCATCCTCACGGTAAAGGCGTACGGGGCGGCGGTCACGCAGGAATACACGGCACGCGCCACAGCAAATCGGAAGTGGTGGCGCGCGCAGTCGGCGGGATCGACTTGGACTGCATGGTCGGAGGTGGCGAGTACGGCATCGGCCATGACCCACACGTTCCTGACCGCTGCGACGGACGCCAACACGCTTACTTCGGATAACACGTTCTACACCTGGACGGCATCGGCGGTCGCCGGCGGTGCGAACTTTCCGGGATATTCGGCCGCTGGCTACATGCAAGTTTTCTGGCATGCAGCGACGGTCATCTCACAAGAGCTGACGTTGTTGGTGACTGGAGGTAGGCCGCTGAAGTTTGCGCGCTTTGGCAACACGTCTACCGGCGTATGGCAACCGTGGAAAGTTACAGGGGCGTTTAACAGCGCAGCGTGGATGCCCGCAAGCGATATGGGCGATATTCTGGTAGACGGGCGTGGGGGCTACCGCTGGAATGCCGCGCTCTCCGCGTATGTGCAAAGTCCGCCCACCCCAGGTTATCGGGAAGGTTGTAAGACTGAATGGGCCAGCAATTCCACCTTAACCGTTTACCCGGGGCGGATGGCGTCGTCGAGCGGCGAAGTTTTGCTGGAACTTTTAGCGGGGAATACACGTACCGTACAGACCTCGGGCGCTTTCACCCACGGGGCTACCGGCAACGGCCTGTTGACCGGGGCGCGAACCGCGAGTACCCAGTACTACGTGTTTTTGCTTCGCCGCAACAGCGACGGTTCGGTATGCGTGGCGTTCGACACGACATATAACTGCGCAAATCGGCCTGCAACCCATAGCCATTACCGCCGCATCGGGTGCTTTATAACTGACGCGACTAACGGGATTTGGGCCTACTACCAAGTCGGCAACCAGTTCTTTTTTGATACTCCGCTGGCGATGTACGGATCTTCTGTGCTGGAAACCGATACCTGGTATTCGCCAAATACGTTTACGCCCGCGAACGTAGCCCACACCATAACGTTCCTGGGGTGGCAAACGGCGACAAGCTCGTCGGGTTGTTCGCTAATGAATCGCCGTAGCAGAGGCGCAGGTTTCACAGCCGAAATCTACATCCTGGTCGCTGCGGTCGGGGTAAACAACGTAGTTCGTTGGCAGCTTCCTATGCCAGCCACGGCTACTCCGTATGCTTGGTTCAGGTCCCGAGGCGGACCGTCCATGACAACCGTCCAGGTCGAATCCTACATCGACCACTTCGAGGATTGATCCATGCCCTACATTGATTCAACAGGGAAGCGTCCAGGTTATTCGAGCTTCCCGCAACCGGTGTTCAACTACACGATGTGGGTGGACGAGGTGCCGGAGCCTCCGGTTCCCAACCCGCAGGTCGTCAGCCGCTTCCAAGGCCGCGAAGCCATGTGGCAAACACGCCACGGCGACACCACGCTGTTCGAAGCTGCCGAGGCAGTCCTCGCAGACCCTGCCACGCCGGCCATGTACCGTCGCGCCTGGGATGACCTGCAGGAGTTCCGGCGCGACAGCGAAATGCTAGCCGCAGTCGCCGGCATGCTGGGCCTTTCGTCAGCGCAGATTGACGCGCTGTTCATCCTGGCCGCAAGTATCCAGGCTTAAGGAGACGTCATGGGAATTTATGCAGACGTCCAAAAGCTGGAGGTCGGCGCGCTGGTCGACCTCTATGAGCTGGACGCCACCGGTATCGGCGGCACGCTTCAACGCTTCCACGGATACACGCAAGTCGGTCCGATCTGGTGGCAGGGCAATCAGTACGAGCCTTGGGCTATCAAGGCCGAAGGGTTTGAGCAGGTAGGAGAAGGGCAGCAGCCCACACCTACGCTGTCTGTCGGCAACATCGGGCAGGACGCTGATGGCAACCCTATCTCGGGCGTGATGTCGGCGCTTTGTATCGCACTAGATGACTTGGTGGGAGCACGGATTGTCGTGCGCCGGACGCTGGGCAAGTATCTGGATGCGCGCAACTTTGCGGATGGCAATCCAACGGCCTCGCCCGACGAAGAGCTTCCGCCTGAAATCTGGATCATTCAGCAGAAGACGACCGAGGCCGCCGAGGTGGTCGAGTTCGAACTGTCGAGCGCGCTGGATTTCAATGGCCAGATGCTGCCATCTCGGCAGATCATCGCAGGCGTGTGCGGTTGGCTGACCAAGGGCGGCTATCGCGGTACCTACTGCGGCTACACCGGGCCCCGCATGTTCGATGTCAACGGGAACGCGGTCTCCGATCCGGCATTGGATCGCTGTTCGGGCCTCCTCTCAGATTGCAAAAAGCGCTTCGGCGAGTACGAAGTGATCAACTTCGGTGGCTTTCCGTCAGCGGATCGGCTCAGGGGATAACGATGCGTAAGAAAACGATGGCAGCCATCCGTGCGCACGCGGTGGCTGAGTATCCGCGCGAGTGTTGCGGTCTGGTGGTGATGCAGGGCCGGCGCGAAACCTATGCGCCGTGCCGCAATCTTGCATCGGGGACGGATCATTTTGTGATGTCGCCTGAAGACTATGCGCAAGCTGAGGACTCGGGGCGCATCAGTGCTGTTGTGCACTCGCACCCCGACGCACCAGCCACCCCCAGCGAGGCGGACCGCGTTGCATGCGAGGCGACTGGCTTGCCGTGGTTCATCGTGGCGGTGGCGCAGGTGGAAGGCGGCCATGTTGTCAGCGGAGACCTGGCCGGCTTCGCGCCGGAAGGCTACTGCGCACCGCTGCTGGGGCGTCCGTTTGCTCACGGCGTTCTCGACTGCTACAGCCTGATCCGCGATTGGTATGCGCGGGAGCGCGGCATCCTGCTACAGGACTTCCGTCGCGATGATGGCTGGTGGGAGTCGGGCAAGGAAGGTGATCTCTATATGGATCACTACGCTGAAGCCGGCTTTCGGCCGCTTGCCAACGATGAACAACTAACGACGGGCGACGTGGTGCTGATGCAGATCCGCTCAGACCGGGCGAACCATGCTGGCGTATATATCGGCTCGGCTGCGCTTGAGGAAGACCGCGGCCTGCACCCAGTACCTGATGCCATGCTGCATCACCTGTATGGACGTGACTCCGAGCGGGTTGTGTACGGCGGCTATTGGCGCGAGGCTACCCGCCTTGTGCTTCGCTACAAAGGATAAAAGATGAGCGAAAAATTGCGGGAAGTCAGGCTTTATGGCTGGCTGGGAACTCAGTTCGGACGAGCTCATCGCCTTGCCGTGAGCAGCACTGCGGAGGCAATACGAGCGCTTTGCGTGTTGTTGCCCGGCTTTGAGAAAGCGCTGGCTGAGAGCGAGACGCGCGGCGTGAAATATGCGTGCTTTCTTGGACGCCGGAATATTGGTTCCGAAGAACTGCGGCTGCCGTGTGGTGATGATGCGATTCGAATTGCTCCGATCCCGGCGGGTGCAAAGAATGGTGGCCTGTTTCAAGCGGTGCTGGGAGCCGTGTTGATTGTTGCTTCTATCTACTTTCCGCCGCTTGCGGGGATGGCGCTCTACGCAGAAGTCGGGTCCGTCGCGTCAACCGTCATGTCCGTGGGAATCGCCATGGTGATGGGCGGCGTCGTGCAGATGCTATCGCCTCAGCAACGCGGGCTAAGCGCAAAGGACAGTCCAGATAACGGGGCGTCGTACAACTTCAATGGCGCCGTCAACACCAGCGCACAGGGCAATCCCGTGCCGGTTTTGTATGGCCGAATGATTGTGGGCAGCTCCGTAATCTCAGCAGGCATCTACGCCGAGGATCAGGTATGACGATGCAACATAATCAGACTGATGGGGCGCCTTTGGGCGCCCTAGTGGTTTCTGGGGCCAAGATGCCGAATAAGGCTTTGGTTGTCGGGTATGGTGGCGGGAAAGGTGGTGGCGCGGGCCGTAGCCCTAAAGAATCGCCTGACAGTCTTCACAGCACGGCGTATGCGCGCGTCGTCGATCTGGTGTCAGAGGGCGAGGTGTACGGCCCGGCGCACGGGTTGAATGGTGCACTGCGTGATGTGTATTTGGACGGCACGCCGATTGCCAACGAGGATGGCTCTCTGAATTTTCAGGATGTCGCAATCGATTTTCGGGCAGGCACGCAGACTCAAGATCCGTTGCCGGGTTTTCCAGCTTCAGAAGTTACGGCTGCGGTAAACGTTGAACTGACGGCTGCTGTTCCCTGGGTCAAGTCGTTCACCAATGTTCAATTGTCCGCTGTGCGGATCACGCTCGCAGTCAATGGCCTCTCATTGGCCAACACCAGCAACGGTGATATCACAGGCTACCGGGTGGAGTATCGGATTGAACTCAGCACAGACGGTGGTGCATATCGCGAGGTGTTGCTTAGCGCGTTTGACGGAAAGACTTCGCAGCGCTATTCGCGATCGCATCGCATCGATTTGCCTTCGGCGCGATCCGGGTGGTCTATCCGAGTCGTTCGGATCACCGCCAATGCGACGAGCAACACCATCGGCGACAAGACTTTCGTGGATGCATATACCGAAGTGGTTGACGCGAAGTTGCGCTATCCCATGTCGGCCGTCGTTGGCATCAAGCTTGATGCGTCACAGTTCCAGAGTATCCCCACGCGAGCCTATGACTGGAAGGGGCGCATTGTTCGCGTGCCCTCCAATTACAACGTGGATGACCGTTCTTACAGCGGAACTTGGGATGGCACCTTCAAGCTGGCTTGGACGGATAACCCCGCATGGATTTTCTTCGATCTGGTCAGTAACGACCGATACGGCTTGGGCGAGCGTATTCCGGCTGGCTGGCTGGACAAGTGGGGCCTGTATCAAATAGGCCGATATTGCGATGAGTTGGTCCCGGATGGGTTTGGTGGTCAGGAGCCTCGTTTTACCTGCAACGTGTATCTGCAGACGGCGGCTGATGCGTATCGCGTTCTGCAGGACTTGGCGTCGGCGTTTCGGGGTATGGCGTACTGGGCGAGCGGCGCGGTTTTTGCCGTTGCGGATATGCCTGGTGACCCGGTTTACACCTTTACGTCCTCAAACGTGATTGATGGCCGCTTCAGCTACGTCGGTAGCCCGTTGAACACGCGCTATACCGTCGCGTTGGTGTCATGGAATGATCTCTCCGACATGGGCCGGCAGAAGGTTGAGTATGTCGAGGACCGGCAATCTCTGGGCCGCTATGGCCTGAAGCAAATTGAGATAAGCGCGTTCGGTTGCACGTCGCGCGGTCAGGCGAACCGCGTAGGGAAGTGGGTGTTGCTGACTTCGAAAATGGAGACGCGATCGGTGTCCTTCGCGGTAGGCCTGGACGCCTGCCGCGTTCGGCCAGGCAACATCATTCGTGTTGCGGATCAGCATCTGGCCGGGCGCCGGATCGGCGGCAGAATTCGTGAGGCCACGGCTACGGTCGTCACGGTCGATGCGAAGCTTGGCGTGCGTGTAGGGGACCGTCTTACGGTCAACCTCCCCAGCGGAATTTCGGAAACGCGGATCATCAGCTCTGCCGTCGGGCAGGGGCTGACGGCGGACTTGACGCGCTTCACGGTGGACTCGACCGAGTTGACCGCAGACCTCGTGGGCTTGCCTGACACCGTACTCGTATTGACCGTAACGGCGCCGTACTCCGAAGTTCCCCAGGCCGAGTGCATTTGGACGTTGGAGTCGGAGGAGCTATCCGCGCAACGCTTCCGCGTCTTGAGCGTCAAGCGTATTGACGGAATGAAAGCGGAGATTTCTGCGATTCAGCACGAGCCGGGGAAATTCGATAATGTGGACTTCGGAACTCGTCTTGATCCGGCGCCGATCACCGTCGTTCCTCCGGGCGTTCAATCGCCTCCTTCAGATGTAGCGATTGCATCTTATTCGGTAATCGATCAGGGTTATGCAAGTCATACGGCAGTCTTCTCATGGAAGCCCGCTGCGAATGCAGTGGCGTATGAAGTGCAGTGGCGCCGCAATAATTCGGACTGGATCAATTTGCCCCGCACCGGCTCTACCAGCATCGAAGTGCCCAACATCTACGCGGGCGAATTTCTGTGCCGTGTTCGTGCGATCAACGTGATGGATGTCGGTTCCATTTGGGCCACCTCTACCCAGACGGAATTGGATGGAATTTTGGCGCCGCCACCCATGGTGACGAGCCTGACGGCAGCATCGTTAGTGTTTGCTATCCGACTGAAATGGACCCTTCCCACGTCACCGTCAATCATTGAACGAACGGAACTCTGGTATAGCGAAGCGGCGGAGTTTTCAACGGCGCAGAAGGTCGGTGACTATGCTTATCCGCAAGACACCTCCACGCTGATGGGGTTGGCCGCAGGTACGCGCTTGTATTTTTGGGTGATTCTGAGGGACCGCAATGGCGTGGCGGGGGCTCGTTACCCCGCGGGCAACGGGATGCTGGGTCAATCCAGTTCGGACGCTGCGGAAATTTTGGATTATCTGAACGGCAAGATCACTCAAACGCAGCTGGCGAAAGACATTCTGGCGCCCATTGAGCAGATTCCGGTATTGGACACTCGCATTACCCAGGAGGCCGCTACAAGACAGGAACAAAGCGATGCGATGGCGCAGACGATCAGTGCCATCAGCGCAAAAGCTGATGAGACGGCTGGTCTCATCAAGGACGAGAGTACCGCCCGCGCTAATGAAGATGAAGCCCTCGCGGAGCGTATTACAAGTGTTCAAGCCGTTGCAAACAAAGCCTCCTCGGCAGTGGATATAACCGCTAGAGCCGTTGCAAAAACCGACGAGGATTTGGAGGCTATGTGGGGCGTCAAGACTCAGCTCTCGGCCGGCGGCCGCAACTACATCTCCGCTATCGGGGTGGGCACGTCAAATACTGACGGCGTAGTTGAGTCTCAGGTGTTGGTGGCCGCTGACCGCTTTGCCGTTATTCATCCCAATGGTCCGCAGGTCACTACGCCTTTCGTGATTCAGGGTGGCCAAGTCTTCATGAATCAGGCGCTCATTGGCACGGCTTGGATAAAGAGCGGGAACATTGAATCGCTGGATGCAAGCAAGGTGACGTTCGGCCAGATGAGCGGTGACCGTATTGAAGTTAATACGTTGGCCGCGAACTTGGTAGATGTCAAGAGGGCTTATATCAAGATGGCGCACATTGACGAAGCGCAGGTCGATACGCTTCGACTTGCCCCAGGCTCCGTGGTGGCAGGCCAAACAATGCAAGTCTATATGAGCCTAGGCGTGACGTCAGGCGTAGATAACGCCGCTATGTCCATTTCCATTCCATACGGTGCATCCGCAACGCTCATTTTCTGGTCTTTCGAGACCAGCGATTGGGGGCCGGGTCAGGCGGGTCGAACGCCGTTGCGCGTACATTCAAATTGGTACGGAAATGTCCTGGACTCTGCGGCAGGGGGCGGGGTGCAAGCGAACCCCACGAGTGCCCGGATCCTACATCAAGGATTCTATTCCGGTACCGCTGTTGGGGCGGGTGTACACACCATAACTGTCTTTGGTCCGCGGCCCATCAATGGCATTGCGACCACGTTTGGTCACGTGTCCGTACTTTCTTTCCAACGCTAGGAGAATGAGATGACCGACAAGTTCGGAAATCGGTCTGTCCAGGAATACGACTTTCCGGACGACCACACAGATACCTGGACCCTGTTTGATCCGGTTCATGGTTTGGCGCGATACACGCTTATCGGACCTTGGAAAAATGCTCGGCTTACGGCGGAAAACGGAAAGATGGGAGTGATTCCCGGAGCGGCCGATCTAGACCGCCATTGGGTTCGGCAAAACGAGTTTCAAGAGCGACCGAGCATGCCGATTGTTGTTGATGGGACGACCATTCGGAATATCCCTGTGCCGTGCTCCTTGGGCATCAACGGGAAGGGCTTTGATGACGTTGTTGAAGACCACATCGAGTTCGAATTTCCAGAACCAGGCTCTTATCGAGTCGAGATTTTTTGCGAACCCTACATTTTGTGGAGCCACACTTTTGAAAATTAGATTCAAGCCTTGCTACCGGTCTAAGCGGACTGCGGACTACCCCCCCATAGCGGAGCAACTGGACGCGCTTTATCACGCGGTGATGGCAGACCCTGCTCTTGCTGAGAGGCTCCAGAGGTTTGTCGAGCCGATCCGTAAGGTGAAGGAAAAGCATCCGAAGTGATCTTTTGGTATTCATAGCCACCATCAAGCCCGCCTCCCCGCGGGCTTTTTTTCACCCCACAGGAGGCCATCCTGCACACCCTACTCAGGAGCACCCCTTCTATGGAACCCGGCTCTACCAGCCTAGGCGGTCTTGCCGCCTTAAAGGTCGCGATGGCGTACGGGATTCCCGCCGCCATCGCGGCCATGCTTGGCTTATTGATCATGCCGCCACGGACGATTAGAGAATTCACGGTCCGCACGGTATCCACCGTAACCTGTTCCTTTCTCTTCGGCCCGGCGCTGGCCGCATCGGTCATTGCCTGGAAGCCCGCTTTGATGGAGGCCATGACCTGGCTCGCCCATCATGGCGCGGGCACCGACGATGCGTTGCTTGCCAAGTTTTATGTGCTGGGTCCCAGCATGTTGTTGGCCGGCTTACCGGCGTGGTGGGTGTTGGGTGCGTACATGCGTTGGATGGCCAGCATGCGAAAAAAAGGGGTGCTGGAGTGGCTGGCCGAGGCGCGTGCCAAGGTGTTGGGCACGCCCGGTAATAGAGGAAACACCCATGACCCTTAACTCTCTCATCCCCGCCGCCATCTCCCCGGCGCTCGCTTTGCTGCCACCCGCCATGACCTCCCCCGCGGCTCGCATCCTCTTGCTTGCCATCGGGCTTCAAGAAAGCCGATTCCTGCACCGCCGCCAGATCAACGGCCCGGCTCGCGGGTTCTGGCAGTTTGAGAAAAATGGCGGCGTGCTCGGCGTGCTGACGCACCCGTCCAGCCGCGACGCCGCGCACCACCTGTGCGCCGCCCGCAACGTTGCCCCGTTATCCGCCTCCGTCTACCCGGCATTGGAAACGGACGATGTGCTCGCCGCAGGCTTCGCGCGGCTGCTCTTATGGACGGACCCTTGGCGTTTGCCGGCGCCTCGTGATGCCGACGGCGCGTGGGCGCTGTACTTGCGTACCTGGCGGCCGGGCAAGCCGCATCCGCATACGTGGCCGGCGCTGTATGCCCAAGCCCGCCAGGCAGAGGAAAGCTCTCATGCGCACATGGCTTGAGCGATTCAACAAGATGGTGTGGGCCGCTTTCGGGGCCATCGCGTTATTGGTGCTGGCGTACTTGCGCGGACGCGGCGCCGGCCGCGCGGCCGAACGCGAGCAGCGCGATGCGCGCATCAACCAGCAGGCGGATCATGCCCGGCAGGAGACCAGAGATGTGCAAGATCAAACGGCTCGGATGGATGACGCTGCCATTGCTGCTGAGCTTAAGCGCGACTGGGTGCGTGGCGCCGGCCCGGGTGGGCGTTGAATACTGCGAGCATGCGCGCCCGATTTACTTCGATGACGCGCAGCAGGTTGACGACACGCCGGCGGCGGTACGCCGGCAGATTCGCCAGGGTAATACCGTCTGGCGCAGGCTGTGCGGCGCGCCGTCATGACCTAGTCGATATGGCGGTTTATGGCTCTATCGCGCTAGGCCAAGAAGGCGCACGATAGCGGTTCTGATCTTCTCTATCCAGGACCCATCATGAGCGCTCCCCGCCTCGATTACGCCCACGCTTCGCCCGACGGTTACAAGGCCTTTGGCGGGGTATATGTTTACCTACAGCGCTGCGGATTGCCCAAGACGCTGATCGATCTTGTGTTTCTTCGGGTGTCGCAGATCAACGGCTGCGCCTATTGCATTGACATGCATTCGCGCGACCTGGTCAAGCAGGGCGTGGCCGTCGACAAGCTGGTGCTGGTGCCCGTATGGCATGAGGCTGGCGCGGTGTTCAGCCGTCGAGAACGCACGGCGCTGGCTTGGGCGGAAAGCGTGACGCGCGTGTCCGAGACCGGCGTGCCGGACGAGGACTACGCGGCGGCTGCCGCCGAGTTCACGGACAAGGAGCTGGCGGATCTGACGTATGCGATTGGCCTGATGAACGCATTCAACCGGCTGGGCGTGTCGTTCAGGGCAACGCCGGCGGCGGCCACGGCGGCGGAACTCGCCGCGGATAGCGCCGAGCCGCAGGAATAGACGGGTCAATATTCCCCGATTCAGCTGTTGTTTTTTTGATTCTTGATGCGCCTGGTAATGGTTCATCCGATAAGCAGATGCTAGAACGTATCTGATAAAAAATCGGAGGCTGCTTGCGTAAACCCAGGATCACCTTGCTGTATCTCGTTGTCGGCCTGTCCGTGTTCAGCGCGGCCGTGGCGTTTGCCAATGCGCTGTTCGCGGCGTACACGGTGCAGAAGGAGCAACTGGTCGCCACGACGCTGGAGGGCAACCGCGCCTATGCAGTGAAGCTGGCCGAAGTGGTGGACCTGTACGTGGGCGCCATCCAGCAGCAGTTGAAAGCCAGCGCGCGGCGGGTGGGGAAGATGATGGACGCGCCGGCGGCGCTGGACGAAGAAGTCTTGCGCGTGGCGGAGCAGTCAGACGGCGTGATTGCGGCTGCGGTGGTGGACGCAAAGGGGCACATGCTGGCCTTTGCGTCGTTGCTGCCGGGCGCGGAATCGCAGAGCGGGGCAGCGTCGGGCGTGGACCTGCGGGGCGCAGCGCAAGCGGGCAATGTGACGCCGCCGTATCTGTCGTCGCAGGGGCTGTGGACGGTGGCGTTGACGGAACCCGTGCGGGATGCGCAGGGCAAGTACCTGGGCTTTGTGGGCGCGGCGCTTTACTTGCAGCACAACACCGAATTGGACCGCCTGTTGCAAGAGCATTTCTACCGCGACGGTTCGTACGTTTATGTGGTCGGTGCCGATGGCAATATTCTGTACCACCGCGACCATAGCCGGATCGGAACGGCAGGCGACTCCAATCGCGTGATCCAGGCCTTGTTGCGCCGGGAGTCCGGCTCGATGACGGTCACCAATAGCCAGGGCGTTCCCATGCTGGCCGGCTATGCGCATATGAGCCTGGGCGGCTGGGGCGTGGTGGTGCAACGGCCCGTGGCCGAGACGCTTGCGCCCTTGCACGGGCTGATGTGGCGCATCTTTGAATACTCGGTACCCGCGGCGTTTGTCATGCTGTTGATGGTGTCGGCGATGGGCTTCTGGATCGCCCGGCCGTTGTCCATTTTGGCGCGCGCGATGAAGTCGGGTGACGCCAATCAGGCGGGGCGACTGATCCAAACGGTGAAGGCCAATTACTTTGAAGCCGAACAGCTGCGCGATGCCGTCGGCTATTCCCTAGCGCAGCACGAAAGCCAGATTGGCAAGTTGAATGCCCAGACGATGACTGACCCGATGACCGGCTTGTTGAATCGCCGGGGCATGGCCAATGAGCTAGCCAGGCTGACGTCCGCGCGGCTGCCGTTTGCGGTGCTGGCGCTGGATCTGGATCACT